>JABLTR010090531.1_pt1 | contig 169186 bp, 163 predicted proteins | sample 7160071 | NCBI WGS metagenome assembly JABLTR01 (sample SAMN14651230, study PRJNA627086) | human gut metagenome | isolation source: feces | host: Homo sapiens
GGGGGGTAATGTATGGAGTGGAAGCTAGACGACAGCAGGCCTATATGGCCGCAGCTGAAGGAGCAGCTTATCATCGCCATAGTTGCCGGCGAGTACAACATGGGCGGATCATTTCCGACTGTGAGAGAGCTGGCGGAAGATGCGGGAGTCAACCGCAATACCATGCAGCGCGCGCTCAGTGAGCTGGAGCACGATGGATTCGTGACGACTAACAGGACGGCCGGAAGGACCGTCACAACGGATGAAGGGCTGGTGACGAGGATGAAGGAAAGTATCGCTAAGAAGAGCATAGAGAAATTCATAAAGGAAATGGCTGCCATAGGATACAGCGCTGACGATGTTGTCAAAATGATAAAAGAAAGAGGGGAAGAAGACAAATGAGAACTGGAAAGCTTGTGGAATGTTACGATGTCAGCAAAGCTTTCGGCGGGAAGCTGGCTCTTGACAGAGTCAACCTCAGCGTAGGACGTGGAAAAGTCATAGGGCTTCTCGGTCCTAACGGAAGCGGGAAGACGACGCTGATAAAGCTGATGAACGGGCTCATACGGCCTACAAAAGGGGATATCTATATAGACGGCAAGAAGCCGGGCGTCTACACCAAGTCCATAGTCAGCTATCTGCCTGACAGGACGTATTTCGCCGACTGGATGACAACCAGGGACATGGTGAACATGTTCAGCGAGTTTTACGACGACTTTGACAGGTACAAGGCCGAGAAGATGTGCGCGTCTCTCAACATAAACATGGGCGACAGGATAAAGACCATGTCCAAGGGAACAAAGGAAAAAGTCCAGCTGATACTGGTAATGAGCAGGAAGGCGGATCTGTATCTGCTGGATGAACCTATCGCGGGAGTCGATCCGGCAGCCAGAGACTATATCCTCACCACCATCATCAACAACTACAACGAGGAGGGTACGGTGGTCATCTCCACCCATCTCATCTCGGACATAGAGAGGATACTGGACGAGGTGATATTCATCAGGGACGGCAAGATGGTGAGACATGAATCGGTAGACGATATCAAAGAGAAAGAAGGCAAATCGATAGATGATGTGTTCAAGGACACATTCAGGATGATGCCGTTTACGGAGGTGAATGCCAATGACAGGTAAATTGATGAAATATGAGATCAAGTCGAGTATGAAGTTGATGGCTGTCATCTGGGCGGCCCTTATAGCAGCCAGCCTGCTGTTCAGTCTCAGCCTTCACGTGTTGACTGATATAGCTGTGGAAAGACCGGGAGGCGGGATCTCCTTTGCCATCGGGATCTTTGAGTTCATAACGGGACTGATGTACTTTGCGGTCTTCGTGGCGCTGATAGTGATGATAAGTGTGCTGGTAGCCTTCCTCTCCATCCTGGTGCTGGCCGGAGTCAGCGGACTTGAGACGATACCTGAGATGTTTGGGGCGCTGGGAGCTATCTGGGAGGAAGAACCGAGGATGGTGCTTGTCATCGTTGAAGCGATAATATTGCTGGTCCTGAGCGTCCTGAAAAGCGTATACCAGATATACGCGGCACTGGCCATCGGGCAACTGGCTAACAAGCACAGGATACTCCTTTCACTGGGAGCTTATATCGGTATATCCATGATAATGAGTATACTGTTCCTGCTCATCGTGGCCGCCTCAGACAGTGTCGGGACCATATCGTGGCTGTCGGTGTTCATCGCCAATAACGACAGTGATCCGTTCGCTATCAGTCAGATGGCCATAGGGATAATGTTCGTGCTGACAGCCGTACAGCTGGCGGCCTTCCACGTGGTGACGGAGAGGATACTGTCGCTGAAGCTGAACCTTCAGTGAGAGGAATGAGGAGCCAATAAGATAAGATATAAGCCATATATGAGAAGGCGCTGCGCCCGGAAACCGGAAAGGGAGCGGCGTTTTCTCATTTTTTCCGTGCAGTCATGCACTGATATAAGTGTTCGCGATGTTGCTTATGCCGTGGTATAATGAGTGCGATATGGAAATGAGCCGGAGGTGACAGATGACAGAATATATCATCATAACTGAAGATGACAGGGCTCTGGCCAGGGGGCTGGAGCGGGCGCTGGACAAAGAGGGCCGGGACATCACGCTGTGCGCTGGTCTGGATGAAGCGAGGACAGCGCTGGAGATGGGAAATTGCGATTTGATGATTCTCGATGTCAATCTCCCTGATGGCAGCGGATTTGATTTCCTGCGGGAGATAAGGGAGAAAAGCGATGTTCCGGTGATGATGCTGACGGTCAACGATATGGAAGCCGATATCGTTTCAGGCCTTGAGGCAGGAGCTGACGATTACATGACGAAGCCGTTCAGTCTGGCTGTGCTGCGGGCCCGGGTCAACACGTTGCTCAGGAGACGCCGACGTGTCAGGAGAGCGGTCCGCATCGACGGATACAGCTTTGATTTCGACGCTATGGAGTTTTTCCACGAAGGAAGACGTGTGGAGCTGAGCAAAACCGAACAGCGTCTGCTGCGGGCCCTTGTGGACAATGCCGGGACTGCTCTCACGAGAGGGCAGTTAGTGGACAGGATATGGACCGATGGAGCGGAATATGTGGATGAAAACGCTCTTTCTGTTGCTGTGAAAAGATTACGCGACAAGCTGGAAGCGTCGAAATATATAAAGACGGTCTATGGGATCGGATATAAATGGGAGGGAAAAGATGGGTAGTATGGCTCTCGCAGTTATGATATGCTGCGCATGTGCCGCTGTATGTGCGACTGTCCTCATCCTCTGGCGATCGCGTCAGCGCAGGCTGCTGGAGAGGCTTGAGAAGATGATAGGCGACGCGGCTGACGGCAGGTTCAGCGACAGCTGTTTCGACGAATCCATGTATTCGTCGTTGGAAAATCAGGTCGCGAGATATCTGACGGCGACGCAGATGTCTGTCAGCCGCAGCGAGTCGGAGAAGGAGAGCATCAGGACTCTCATCTCGGACATAGCGCATCAGACGAAGACCCCGGTGGCCAATATGAAACTCTATTCGGAGCTTATGGAGGAGACTGATATGTCGGAGGAAGCGAAGGAATACCTGATGGCCCTCCGCTCCCAGGCAGAAAAGCTCAGCTTCCTCACCAGTGCTCTCGTAAAAATGTCCCGGTTGGAAACGGGAATGATGACACTTCATCCGGAAGCCGGGGATATCAGAGAGCTGGCAGAGAAAACGGCGGCGGCCTACATGGAAAAAGCTGCGTCCAAAGGGTTGAAGATGGAGGTCCGGGGTCCTGAAGTGAAAGCCTTTTTCGACAGCAGATGGACGGGAGAAGCCCTGGGAAATATCGTGGATAATGCCGTGAAATATACAGAACAGGGGAGTATCACTATCCGTACAAAGAAATATGAAATGTTCGCGGCTGTGGAAGTGGCCGATACAGGGCCGGGGATGCCGGAAGAGGAGATCCCGAAGATATTCTTCAGATTTTACAGGGGCGCCGGGCACCACGACGAAGACGGTGTGGGGATAGGTCTCTATCTGGCCCGGGAGATAGTATCGGCCGGAGGCGGATACATCAAAGCTGTTTCACATCAGGGAAAAGGCTCCGTCTTTTCGTTATTTTTGCCCCTGCCTGCGGGAAAAGACGCGGCCCGGGATCTCCCTGCCGGCGCATCAGCGCGTCGGAGCCTGAGCAGCCAATGATTACAATATTGTAAGAATGATTTTACCGGTGGAAATAACATGGAAAGATTTTTCTGAGATAATCTGTATGGAAGGCGGAGATGCTTTTCGTACAGATTTTTGATTTGTGTCAGATCAATGAAAGGGGAAAGAACATGACCATACTCAAGACGGAAAATCTCAAAAAAATATATGGCGATGGAGCCAATGCTGTTCGTGCTCTGGATGGGGTGAGCATGTCGGTGGAAAACGGCGAATTCGTGGCGGTGGTGGGGACTTCCGGCTCCGGAAAGTCGACGCTCCTCCACATGCTGGGCGGTCTGGACAGGCCCACATCGGGAAGTGTCACGGTGGATGGCAGAGATATATTCTCGCTGAAGGACGAAGCCCTGACCATATTCAGGAGACGAAAAATAGGCTTTGTATTCCAGGCATATAATCTGGTTCCTGTTCTCAATGTCTACGAGAACATCGTACTTCCTGTGGAGCTGGACGGGAAGAAAGCTGATTCCGGTTTCGTGGACGGGATAATACAGACTCTGGGCCTTGCTGACAAGGTGAACAGTCTGCCAAATCAGCTGTCGGGAGGACAGCAGCAGCGGGTGGCCATTGCCAGAGCACTGGCGGCAAAACCTGCCATACTTCTCTGTGACGAGCCGACAGGCAATCTGGACAGCAAGACTTCGCAGGATGTGCTGGGGCTTCTGAGGATATCGGGAAGGAAATATGCTCAGACCATCGTCATGATAACTCACAACGAAGAGATCGCTCAGCTGGCCGACAGGGTGATACGCATCGAAGACGGCCGCATAGTGACAGGTTAGGAGGCGATGATATTGAAGATAAGGAACAGAAGGCCTGTGCGTCGTCTCAGCATGCGCACTCTGAAAGCGTCCGGCAGGAGAAATATCATCGCGGCCTGCGCTATCGCACTGACTACGCTGCTGTTTACCAGCCTTTTCACCATAGTACTTTCCATAAATTCCAGTTATGAGACCAGTACTTTCCGGCAGATAGGCGGATATTCCCACGGCTCCTTCAAGGACGTGGACGATGAGAAGATAGAGAAGCTCTCGGAAAATCCGGATGTGAAGGAAGCGGGAGAGAGGATAACGCTGGGGACCATTACCGACGGCGGGTTTGCCAAAGTGCCGGCGGAGGTCAGCTATATGGATAAAAATACTGCCAAGTGGAGCTATATACAGCTGGAAGAAGGACGAGAACCTCGGGCAGAGGACGAGATAATCATGGACGAGGACGCCCTGAGATCACTGGGAGTGGAGCCACAGCTGGGAGCGCGCATCACGCTGACCTACGATGTGAGCGACAAGACCCAGGGCCTGGGGCAGAGGACCGATACCTTTACACTGGTGGGGTGGTGGAAATACGACGAGCTTTCACCGGTACATTTTATCAACGTGTCGAAGAAGTACGCGGAGAGGGTCGAGGATGAAGCCATAGCTGAAGGGGCTCAGCCCTTCAGGCGCGATCTCAACGTGATGCTGGGCTCCAGTATCAATATAGACGGCGTCATGGAAAGGGTGATCGAGGACTGCGGATACCAGAGCGAGGTGCAGAGCAGGGACGATTACATAGGCAAGGGCGTAAACTGGGGGTATACCGCGTCTCAGGCAGGAGCCGATATGGACGTCGGCAACATTGTCGCGGTGGCGGCCTTCGCGGTGCTGATAATTTTCACCGGATACCTGATAATATACAACATATTCCGCATATCGGTTACCAGCGACATCAGATATTACGGGCTGCTGAAGACTATCGGTGTCACGCCGAGACAGCTGAGACGCGTGATCAGACAGCAGGCTCTCGTTTTGTGTATTGCCGGTTGTCCTGTTGGGCTGGTTGCCGGATGGCTGGTTGGGTATGTACTTACTCCGGTGGTGATAGCTCAATCTTCGCTGGGGGACATGTCTGCCACTGTCAGCGCGTCTCCTCTGATATTTGCGGGAGCGGCAGCCTTTTCGGTGATAACGGTGCTGCTGTCCTGCGCCAGACCCGGAAGGATAGCATCGAAGGTATCCCCGGTGGAAGCGGCCAGGTATACGGAAAAGGTGAGGGTATCGAGGAAGGAAAAGACTACCAGAGGAGCCAGGGTGCATCAGATGGCTTTTGCCAATCTGGGACGCAGCAGAGGGAAATCAGTGCTGATGGTCATGTCTATGTCGCTTGCGGTAGTACTGCTGGCAGTGCTGCTGAATTTCACCGGCGGATTCAATATGGAAAGATACCTGGACAACAATACGTGCGCTGATTTCATCGTAGGCAATACCGATTATTTCAGGTTTGAGGCGGAAAGCGCCGATTCGGCCCTGGACGATGGTACGCTGGCGGCCATAGAGGCCAGCACTGAGGCGTCGATTTCCGGGAGGGCGTGGGCTGTAGACGGTTATCGGCCTAAGGAACGGCTGACGCGGGAACGTTTCATGGAGACTGCTCAGGGGTGGGCAAGCATGCTGTCCGACGAGGAAGTGGAGGCCTTCATCGAAGCGAACGAAGGTGACGACGGCCTCATAAGCTGCGACACCACCATCGAGGGACTGGATGTACAGCTGATGGATAAGCTGACAGTACTGGATGGAGAACTGGATACACTGAAAGATCCCAATGGCCGGTCAGTGGCCATATCAGTAGATATTGATGATTACGGGGACCCTGACGATCTGGCCAATTACCCGGAGGTGGGCGAAAAGATACCGGTGACTTATGTGGATGAGGGCTGGTATGTGGACAGCAGGACCGGCGGGAAGGTCAGCGGCGAAACTCCGCAGGAGTACATCCAGCTCCACATAGAGAAGAGCCATCAGGTGGAATACACGGTGTGCGCCCTGGTGACGGTGCCGTACCAGATGTCCCTGAGAAGCGGAAGTATGTACGGCGACACTATGGTGATGAACGCGGACAGGATGCGGGAAGACTGTGGCGGCAAGGCGTTTCCTGTTTTCTATATGTTCGATACTCCTGATGCCAAAGCTGAAGCTGAGGCTGAAGAATTCCTGGCCGGTCTGACAGCTGATGACAACTCTCAGGTGATGTACGAGAGCAAGGCTACCGTACGCGAGGAATTCGAAGGATTCAGGCAGATGTTCCTGCTGCTGGGCAGCGTCCTGTGCGGTATAATCGGCCTGGTGGGTGTTCTGAATTTCTTCAATGGTATTATGATGGGGATACTCAGCAGGAAGCGGGAATTCGCCATGCTCCAGTCCATAGGAATGACCGGGAAGCAGCTGAAATCGATGCTGGTATACGAAGGCCTGCTTTATGCTCTGGCGACCGTACTGATCTCGGCGGTGTTGATAGCTATAGTCGGTCCGCTGGTCGGAAGGCTGATGGAGAGCATGTTCTGGTTTTATGAATATGATTTCAGCCTTTCTGCCGTGTGGATGACTGCGCCTTTATTCCTGCTGCTGGGAGCGCTGCTCCCTGTGGCAGTCTACAGGAGCGTTTCCAGGAAGACGATAGTTGAGAGACTGCGGGAGACGGAGTGATGATATCATTTCTATCAGGCTGTCTGTGAGGATCGACCGCACAGCAGCCTGATAGAAGGTTTGAATAGGCAAATTGAAATTACCCTCTTGAAATTAGCGTATAATGTTTTATAATTAATAACAGGAAGAATCGACAGCGATAAAATTATCCTGAGATGTGCGACAAGGTGTTGTAATTCAACCTACATGACGACATTGGGAGCCCGGAGTTTTCGGCAAGCCTATGTCAGGCCGTCATCGAGCGGAAGACAGAAGCAGGAACAGGGCACCCCCCTATTACAAGATAGGGCGTGAATTATATCCTTGACGGCATGTCGGGATTTTTTTTGCGATGCTTTTGGGGATGGGGAAGTCATTTCTGTACAGATTTTGTGGAGGGTGTTTTTATTGACTTTGAATACGCATCCGCTTATAATATACTTAACAAGACAGCCGGAAGGTGCCTGTACCACCTGCCCGGAAAGTTCAAACTAAAGAATAGTCGTTAACTTTGCCAGAGCTGAACGGCTATTTTTTATATTTAATACTCAGAGTGGTAACGACTATGAGAATCATTGTCAGCACATCTTCTTTCAATATTATTCATCTTTATCCGTGGTCTTCAGATCCGTTGCGTCACGGCCTTTCCTGCGGGGATTTGCGGGGAACCAGCCTTTTCTGACGCGATTTTCCTGTTCCTTCAGTTCGTGGATACTCCACAGGCAGGTGAACCCCAGTACTGCCAGAAGCGAAGACAGGAAGGTATTGGAGACAAGCAGGGAGGCGGCGCAGCACAGGACTCCGGCCACAAGGAACAGAGGCCAGATCTTGGCGCCGAAATGATATTCGCATTTTATCACGATAGGGTGGAATATACCTATGAGAAGAAAGGCTGCCAGCCCGATCAGGATCCCCCATATGTTCATCGTACATTACCTCCTGTCTTGAACAGCTATTCTCTGGTGGCTTTTCCGGTCATGTGATCTATGGTCAGCTTGAGTATATGGATGTCGTCGAAAGCTGACTTGATATATGCGGCGGCTTCCTCAGCGAAAGCAGGGCTCAGCTTCGCAGCGATGGAGGTGATAGCGGTCATTTTTTCCTTCTTGTCTTCGACGATCGCAACGGTGCCGAAGACAGTCACAGATCTATATTGTGTGTTGAATTTCTCAGGCATCAACACCACTGAATCCACCACATTGAAACATGCGTTGCTGTTGTGCTGTATATTCTCTATCTTGTGGCCCTCAGGCGCGCAGTGGAAATAGACGGCGCCGTCGCAGTATACAAAGTTGAGAGGCGTCCCGTAGGGTGTGCCGTCAGTGCTCACGGTGGAAAGGACTCCGTATTCGGCCGTATCCAGCACCTGGACGCATTCGTCGCGTGATATGGCCTTTTCGTTTCGTCTCATATCTTTTTCCATAGGTCTCCTCCTTTTCATCTTGTGGTTTTGATGAGATAAGGATACAATAAAACTGGATCATAAAAAAGAGCCAGATACGGACTTTTTTCAGGTGCCAAAGTCCCGGACAGACAGCGCGCCAAAAGGAGGCAGGAGTGATATATGTAGAAAAGGGCAGAGAAAAACCCATGTATGAGCAGATATACAGCGAGCTGGTGGATGAGATATTGTCAGGTGCTCTGAAAGCAGGCGAGACACTGCCGCCTACAAGGTCGCTGGCTGAAGAGCTGTCAGTGAGCCGCAACACAGTAGACAGAGCGTATCAGCAGCTGACAGCGGAAGGGTATATACAGGCAAAGCCGAGAAGTGGATTCGTAGTCAGCTCCATACCGCTTAATTTCGGGTCAGGGAAAAAGAAGACGGGCGAGTGCGCCAGAGACGGCGATGAGGAAAGAAAGGATCAGCTTCATGTGAGATACGATTTTTCCTATGGTTCTATGGACAACAGCGTGTTTCCGTACAAACAGTGGAGGAGGAGCCTTAACAATGCGCTGAGCCAGATGGAGGCGGCCGGTGTCATGAGATATCCCGACAGAACAGGAGAACTTTCTCTCCGCCGGGAGATCGCCAGGTATCTGAGGGCTGCCAGGGATGTGGAGTGCGATCCGTCTCAGATCGTCATCACCAGCGGTCAGCAGCATTCCATGGAGATGATAGCAAATATGTTTGAGGGAGGCCGCAAGCGGTTCATCATGGAAGAACCGGGTTATGACGGTATCAGAAAGGTATTTGAGAACCACAGATATAAGATCGATCCGGTCCCTGTGGAAGAAGACGGTATAGTGTTGGAACCTCTTGGAGCTCTCAGCTCAGCTCTTCTTTACGTGACACCTTCCCATCAGTTTCCCACAGGGGCTGTAACGTCTATCGCCAAGAGACGGCAATTGCTTCAGTGGGCCGAGGATACTGATTCATACGTGATCGAGGACGACTATGACAGTGAGCTGAGGTATTTGACTAATCCCATACCGGCCATGCAGGCTCTGGACACCCGTGGAAGGACCATATATACAGGGACTTTTTCCAAGTCTCTTGCTCCCGTGGTGCGGACAGCCTATATCGTGTTCCCTCAGGAGCTGATGGAGCGGTTCATGGGATATTACCAGCGATACAACAGCCAGGTCAATACTCTTCACCAGCTGACCCTGGCCGATTTCATCGCCTCCGGCAGTTATCAGCGTCATATCAACAGGCTCAGGACTACCTACAGGAGAAAGCTGAATATCCTCATGGAAACCGCTGAAAGGGTGATGGGCGGTAAAGTGAAGATATCCGGCGGAGACGCAGGGATACACATACTGATGGAAGTGGAGAGCCGTTTTTCGCTGGATCAGCTTCTGGAAAGGGCGGAAGCGGCAGGGATACGTCTCTATGATACGCGAGCTTTGTATGTATGCCGTGAAAACTGTCCGGCCAATCAGTTGCTGCTGGGATTCCCGACGATCCCGGCGGATGCATTGGAGCCCGTCATGGAAAAACTGGCGGAGGTCTGGGAGCTGCGGTGACGGCAGCGGTACAGGCTGTTTTTTGCGCCGTCGGGATAAAAAATTTCCAATACCACTTGATTTTCAGCGAAAAACGTCGTATTATATTATTAGCACTCAAACAATATGAGTGCTAATAATCGGAAGGAGAGATTTGAAATGGCCAAAAAACAATTCAAGGCGGAATCAAAGAGACTGTTAGATTTGATGATCAATTCGATCTATACCCATAAAGAGATATTCCTCAGAGAGCTTATTTCCAATGCCAGCGACGCCATAGACAAGCTGTATTATCACAGCCTGACAGAGGGTGACACAGGCATATCCAGAGATGACTTTTCTATCAGGATAGAAGCCGATACTGAGAACAGGACACTGAAGATAATCGATAATGGCATGGGGATGACCAGAGAGGAGCTGGAAAAGAACCTGGGTACCATCGCCAAGAGCGGTTCTCTCGACTTCAAGTCTGAGATGGACAACAAGGATGAGATAGATATCATAGGTCAGTTCGGCGTTGGCTTTTACTCGGCCTTCATGGTCAGCGACAGGGTCAGCGTGCTCAGCAGAGCTTATGGCGAGGAGCAGGCATATCTGTGGGAATCCTCCGGCGCCGACGGTTATACCATAACGGAGGCTGAGAAGGATGGTAACGGCACTGAGATAACTCTGAAGCTCAAAGAGGATACTGATGACGAGAGATACAGCGAATATCTGGATACTTATAAGATAAAAGGTCTGGTGACCAAGTATTCGGATTACATCAGATATCCGATACAGATGATGGTGGAGAAACACCGTATCAAGCCGGGAGACGAGGAGAAGAAACCGGAAGACCAGGAATATGAGACCTACAGCGAGCTGGAGACCCTCAACAGCATGGTGCCGCTGTGGAAGAAGACCAAGAGCGAGATAACAGAAGAGGATTACAATAACTTTTACAAAGACAAGTTCTACGATTATACCGATCCGGCAAAGGTCATCCATACCGATGTGGAGGGCGTAGTCAGCTATACGGCTCTGCTGTTCATACCGGGCAAGGCGCCGTACAATTATTATACCAAGGATTTTGAAAAGGGGCTGCAGCTTTACTCATCAGGCGTCCTGATCATGGATAAATGCCCGGATCTGCTGCCTGATTATTTCAGCTTCGTCAAGGGACTGGTGGATTCCCAGGATCTGTCTCTCAATATTTCCAGGGAAATGCTTCAGCATGACAGGCAGCTCAAGGCTATCGCTCAGAGGCTGGAAAAGAAGATAAAGAGCGAGCTGCTCGCCATGCTCAAGACCGACAGAGAAAAATATGTGAAGTTCTTCAAGGATTTCGGTCTGCAGCTTAAATACGGACTCTATGACGGATTTGGAGTCAATAAGGAAAAGCTGCAGGATCTGGTGATGTTCTACTCATCCACAGAGAAAGATCTTGTCACCCTTTCCGAATACGTCAGCAGGATGAAGCCTGACCAAAAACACATATATTACGCGTCGGGAGAGACAACTGATAAGATAGACAAGCTGCCGCAGACGGAGCTGCTGAAGGATAAAGGATACGAAATATTGTACCTGACCGACGATGTGGATGAGTTCGCGCTGCAGATGATGAGAGAGTATGACGAGAAGGAATTCCGTTCCGTATCAGCAGAGGATCTGGACGTGGAAGAGAGCAAGGAAGAGAAGGAAGCTGCCGAAAAACAGGCCGAGGAAAGCAAGGACATGCTGGGATTCATGAAAGAGGCGCTGGACGGAAAAGTTTCCGAAGTGAGACTTTCTCAGAGACTCAAGAGTCATCCGGTTTGCCTCACGGCGAAAGGCGGGCTTTCCATCGAAATGGAAAAGGTACTCAATTCCATGCCGGTGGACGAAAAGGTCAAGGCGGAGCGCGTCCTGGAGATAAACGCCAAACATCCGGTGATGGAAGCTCTCAGGAAGTGCTATGAGACTGACAAGGATATGGTGAAAAAGTACGCTGAACTTCTCTATGATCAGGCCCTGTTGATAGAAGGCTTGCCTGTGGAGGATCCGGTGGCATTTTCCAACGCCATATGTGAATTGATGACAAAGTAGTCAGCGATATGATATAATAAATACCTGTTCGGCATATCAGTGCCGTTCGGGTATTTTTTTGTGATAAAAGTCCGATCCTATCGGACAGATGATATAAGGAAGGAGAAATATCGAATTGAAATCATTAACGTCTGCTGAAATTCTTGAAAAGGTGTCTGATTCCGCCGTGCCAAAGGCGGGTTCCGGTGTGTTGAAACTGTTGATATTAGCTATTCTGGCGGGAGCGTACATCGCTTTCGGAGCTCAGGCTTCGGCAATGGTATCCTTCAATCTGGTGGCTGATGCGTCCACTTTCGGGCTGGGAAAGCTGATCTCGGCTGTCGTCTTTCCGGTCGGTCTTATGATGGTTGTCCTCTGCGGAGCCGAGCTGTTCACGGGGAACAATCTGATGCTGATAGGTCTGCTGGACAAGAAGATAAGGATATCCGGCCTTTTGAAAAACTGGATCATCGTTTACATAGGAAATTTCATAGGCGCATTGCTGATAGCGGTGCTGATAAACTATTCCGGTCTGTTGGAAAGTGGCGATGGCCTGCTGGGGGCGATAACCGTCAGGACAGCCATTTCCAAAACAAGTTTGGACTTTGGCAGAGCCTTCGTGCTGGGCATAATGTGTAACTGGCTGGTATGTCTGGCAGTGTGGATGGCTACGGGAGCACAGGCGACCATCAGCAAGATCTTTTCCATATTCTTCTGTATCGGCCTCTTCGTTCTTTCGGGTTTCGAACACAGTGTGGCCAATATGTATTTCATTCCTGCAGGGATGATAGCGTCAGCCAACGACGCCTTCGTACAGCTGCTGGATCTGGATATTTCGGGACTGACGGTGGAAAATCTGCTGATAGGGAATCTTTTGCCCGTAACTTTGGGAAATATAGTTGGCGGAGGTATCTTCGTAGGCATCGTCTACTGGCTGACTTACAGGAAGCTTAAATAGCCACGGGATACCGGATGTCAGAAAAGTGGGGTAGAACATGAAAGAAATATTCAGGGAGATATCCATAGAAGAAATAGAAGGCTTCAGGATCGGAAATGCTCAGGATGCAGAGGGCGGCAGCGGTTGTACCGTCATCATATGTGAGAAAGGCGCCGTAGGCGGCGTCGACGTGAGAGGCGGCGGACCGGCCAGCAGGGAGACCGATCTGTTGGATCCGAAGAAAGCATGCCAGGAAGTATATGGGGTGCTGCTTTCAGGAGGAAGCGCTTTCGGACTGGATGCCGCCGGCGGTGTGATGAGATATCTGGAAGAGCGGGAAATAGGCTTCGATGTCGGTATCGGGCATGTGCCTATCGTCCCTGCTGCTTGTCTCTTTGATTTGACGGTGGGAGATTCCAGGTGCAGGCCTGATGCGAAGATGGGCTATGCAGCATGTGTGGATTCCGAGAACAACAGGCCGAAAAGCGGCAATTTCGGAGCAGGAACAGGCGCCACGGTAGGCAAATTCATGGAGATGGAAAGAGCGATGAAAAGCGGGCTGGGGACTTACGCGCTGCAGATAGGCGATTTGAAGGTAGGGGCGGTAGTAGCTGTCAACAGTCTGGGAGACATATATGACGTAGATACGGGGGAGCAGATAGCCGGGATGCTGACTGAGGATGGGAAAAAGCTGGACAATACGCGTTTTCACATGTGGAAGGATATTGGCAGGCAGAAGGATGTTTTTTCCGGCAACACTACCATCGGATGTGTCGTGACCAATGGCAAGCTTACGAAGGATCAGTGCGCCAAGCTGGCATCCATGTGCCACGACGGTTATGCTTCGGCTATAAAACCAGTGCATTCTTCAGCCGATGGTGATACTATCTTTTTCCTTTCCGGAGGAGAGGTGGAAGTCAACGCTGACGCACTGGGCGATCTCAGCGCCTATGTGATGGCAGAAGCCATAAAAGACGGTGTGATGAGCGCGGCCTCAGCCTATGGATTCAAAGCTGTTTCAGCGCTTTGACGTATATTGAAAATACAGAGGTGTATCAATGAAGAAAATAGCGATAATAGACGGCAACAGCCTGATAAACAGAGCTTATTACGCCATGAGGAATCCTATGATAACGAGAGATGGGATATTTACTCAGGGGATATTCGGGTTCCTCAATATGATGGACAAGATAAAACGAGATTACGAGCCTGAGTATATGGCGGTAGCATTCGATATGAAAGCGCCTACTTTCAGACATAAGGAGTATGATCAGTATAAGGCAGGGCGAAAAAAGATGCCGCCGGAACTGGCTATGCAGATACCTCTTCTCAAGGACATACTGGCGGCCATGAATGTGAAACAGCTGGAGCTGGAAGGGTTTGAAGCTGATGATATCATCGGCACCATAGCCAGGAAGGCTGAAGAGGATGGACTGGAGCCGTATATCATCACCGGCGATAAGGATGAGCTGCAATTGGCCTCTGATAAGACCAGGGTCATAATAACAAAAAAAGGCGTTTCGGAATTTGAGATATACGACAGGGGGGCTATGATCGAAAAGTACGGCTTCACTCCTCAGCAGTTTATCGATTACAAAGGTCTCATGGGAGACCAGTCCGACAATATACCGGGAGTACCGGGAGTGGGCGATAAGACGGCCACGAAATTGATACTGGAATTCGGCAGCGTCGAGAACCTGCTGGCCAATACGGAAGATATCACGCCTAAGGGGTTGAAAAAGAAGATAGAGGATAATGCTCAGCTGGCAGTCATGAGTAAGCGACTGGCTACCATAAACACCAATGTGCCTGTCGATATTGATTTCGATGAATTCATCCTGGGAGAGCCGGATTACGACGCGCTGGTTGCCATCTACACCAAATTGGAGTTCAACAAATTCCTGAAGAAACTCAACATAGGCAGGGAAGGCGGGCAGTCCTCAGGAGCTGTCGAAGGTCATACGATATCTGTAGATACGTCATCGTATGAAAGGATCCTGGTAAACAATGGGGAGAAGATGAATGACATTTCTCTCAGCGGGGAGACGATCATCAAGGTCTTTGGCGATTATAATCATCTCGGAACTGTCGCGATAGAGGGTGTGGCGATGATGAACGGAGGAAAGTACTATTATTTCGACTACCCCAAACTGGATGATTTCGTCCGATGGCTGGCGGACCAGGATATTTCCATGACAGGGCATGGGCTGAAGCGCGATTATTTCATGCTGATGTGCCACGATGCCTTATCCTGTGAAATGAGCTTTGCCACTTCCTTCGATACCATGATTGCCCAATATGTGCTGGATTCTGGTCGGAGCAATTACAGCCTGACAGCTATTGCCAATGAATATCTTCATTTCACGGTAAAAGACGAAACGGAATTTCAGGAGGCCAATGGCCAGATGGACATGTTTGATGATAACAGTCAGGCATATATGGATTATGGCTTCGACATATGCACCGCCGTTCTCAACCTGGTGGGAGTCCAGCAGCAGCGTATAAAGGACGAACAGCTGGACGATGTGTTCTATAGTGTGGAGCTGCCGCTGATAGAAGTCATGGCGTCTATGGAGTACGAAGGCTTCAAGGTGGATCGAGGCACGCTGATGGATTTCGGCAGGGAATTGTCGCAGAAGATAGACGAGATCTCGGCCAGAGTGTTCGATATGGCAGGCGAGACATTCAATCTCAACTCACCGTTCCAATTGGGGGACATACTCTTTGAGAAGCTTGGCCTTCCGGCAGGCAAGAAAACCAAGAGAGGATATTCTACCAGTGCTGATATACTGGAGCGGATAAAGGACAAACATCCTATAGTCCCGGCTGTATTGGAGTACAGGACGCTTTCCAAGCTGAAAAGCACCTATATAGATGGTCTCATCCCTCTCATCAATGAAAATGACGGTAAAGTCCATGCTCATTTCAACCAGACGGTGACAACGACCGGCAGGATAAGCTGTACTGAGCCTAATCTGCAGAACATCCCTGTCAGACAGGAGATGGGCCGTCAGCTCAGAAAGGCCTTTATTCCTGATTCAGACAACTGTGTATTGGTAGGCGCCGATTATTCTCAGATAGAGCTGAGAGTGCTGGCACACATGTCGGGAGACGAAGCGCTGATAGATGCTTTCAACAGGGGAGAGGATATACACAGAGCAACGGCTGCCAATGTGCTGGGAGTCCCGGAATCGGAGATAACCATAGAGGAAAGGAGCAGGGCCAAGGCCGTCAATTTCGGTGTCATATACGGCATGAGCAGTTTCGGACTTTCGTCAGAGCTTAATATAACGAGAAAGGATGCGGAGGAATATATCGACACTTACTTCAGGAAGCATACAGCCGTAAAGGCCTTCATGGACGGTCAGGTGGAATCCTGCCGCGAGAAGGGGTATGTCACGACCATAATGGGAAGAAAACGCTATATCAAGGAAATAAAGGCATCCGGTTATATGGTGAGACAGGTGGGTGAGCGTCTGGCCATGAACACTCCTATCCAGGGCAGCGCTGCCGATATAATAAAGATAGCCATGATAAAGGTCTACAATGCGATAAAATCCGGCAAACTCAAATCATCTCTCATATTGCAGGTCCATGACGAACTGATAATAAACACGTATGAAGACGAGCGGGAAGAAATAGAAAAGCTGCTGGTAGAAAACATGGAGTCTGCATATGATATGAAAGTGAAGCTGAAGGCCGATCTCAACGAAGGATGCAATTGGTACGAGCTGAAGTAACGAATGGAGTTTTTTTGCGGAAAAAATGAATGCAATGATAAGGGTAACAGGACTTACAGGTGGTATAGGTACAGGGAAATCAACAGCGGCTGAGTATTTTGTGAAAAAGGGCTTCGCACATATAGACGCCGATGAGATAAGCAGAGATCTGACGGCTGACGGCAGCAGTCTGCTGCCGGTGTTGGATGAGCTTTTCGGGCCTGAGGGCCGCTGGGGCGACGGCAATACTGAGATATTGGACGGAGACGGCAATTTGCTGAGGAAAGCGCTGGCTGCTGTGGTCTTTTCCGACGAAGAGAGAAGGAAAAAGCTGGATCAGGTGATGTTCCAAAAGATAATAGAGAGGATAGACGATGAGATCTCACTGCTGAGAAGAAAAAGCGGTATCGACGGCATATTGCTGGACGCGCCTCTTCTCTTCGAAGCAGGTCTGGATACGAGATGCGATGCTGTATTGGTGTTGGTGGCAGACGAAGAAGTCAGGATATCACGGGTGTGCGCGCGTGATGGGATGACGCCTGAGGAAGTGCGGGACAGGATACGAAACCAGATGAGCGACAATGAAAAGATAAAGAGGGCGGACGCTGTCATCGACAATTCCGACGGTATCCAGGAATTGAAGGAGAATATCGACGAATTTCTCAACGATTTTCTGCCGGAAATACAGCGGCATAAAAGTACACAAAAAAACTTATAGGAATTTTCAAAAAATTCTTGCACAATCTTTCTCCTGGTGTTATAATAGCATCAACAAAAGGAAATCTAACAAATTTTGATAGGAGGTTCGAACCTGAGAAGAAACTTTCGTTACAGAATTTGTAAGATGTAGGAAAGAGGGTGAGTCCGCCAGAAATGTCAACAGAAGAACAAAGAGAATACCAGTTCGCTGAAGTTTAAACCGCCGGTTTTCGTAAGAGTCTCGGGAGAGGACATTACGAAAGAGGTAAAGGTAAAGTGGAAACTTTAAGAGAATCGAGAAGTAACGGCTGATATTACGGTCATAAGACCGGGGAAAAGGGAAGAGAGTAAGATACAGGCCGTGGGAGTATCGTTCGAAAGACGGAAACTTTACAGAGGAAAGGGTTTAAAAAGAAGGAGCTGGTATTTTTATTGTCTTAAAAAGACAGAAGACTATCCTCATGTTACAAAAAGGTGTTGACAAAAGCTGCAAAAATTTATACAATAGTAGAGCGTTGTTGATTAAGAGCAATGCTTCATATGCGGCCTTGGCGGAATAGGCAGACGCGCACGTTTGAGGGGCGTGTGGGAGACCGTACCGGTTCAAGTCCGGTAGGCCGCACCAGAATATCTATACTTGAATCCGCACTAAAAAGTTAGTGGTTTGAGTAGTTTTTATAGGGCGAGCAGGTCGATCTTGAGGGTCGGGTTGCTCATTTCTTTTTTCCCTGATCGCAATAAATGAAAGACGACAGAATTATAAGCTCTTCGTTCGATCTGAAGCCGTTTTTCAGGTAAAAATTTTCGGCCGGGAACCCTTTTTCCGTGTTCAAAATGATCGCGTTCATTTTTTCCGTCCGGATTTCACTTTCGATCAATTTTAAAAAGAGACTTCCTGTTCCTTTGCCTTGCCAGTCAGTTTTTACATAAAACTGATCGATATAATATTCCATCCCGTTGATCCACGGCTTTTTCATTCCAATACTTGCTGCGATCATACGATTTTGTGATTCCAGGCCATATCCCACAAAATAATCATTGTCCATGTGATTTTGAAAGAAGTCGATCACTTGTGTTCTGGAGTCGTATGTATCGTTCCAGGGAGCTTTTGTGAACACCTCGATAAACAGATCTGCACATTCTTCTATATGTTCTTTTGACAATTTGAATATATTCAAGAGTATCACCTTCTTTCATATTTTCTCCAATTCTATCACAATTTCGGTGGTATGGAAACAGACTGCCGGTCTTGAGGGCAAGCGAGGGGAAAATCGAAACTGTCAAAGGTAATTTGCACTTTCACATATATCAAAAAAGTCGTATTTCAATAAATTTTCTGAAAATAACACCGAAGTATCATTTACATTTTTCTGAAAAATCTTATAATAAGTCGTGACAGATAGTCCTAATAGTTGACAGGAGGTGTTTTATGAGTCAACAAGGTCAGGTACATGGTGTTGCCGGACTGAAGAAGCATGACATCAAAGTCTCAGGTATAGTATTCATGCTTTACTGTCTGGTTGCAGCCGGGGCATTTGGAATCGAAGAGATGATACCGGAAGCAGGGCCGGGAATGACCATCATACTGCTGGTTTTATTCCCTATCGCATGGGCTTATCCTATCAGTAATCTGGTAGCCGAATCAAGTTCGGTGCTCCCTTCCGAAGGTGGTGTTTACGTATGGGTAAAAGAAGCTTTCGGAGAATTCTGGGGGTTCCAGGCAGGCTGGTGGGGAACGGTATCCACCTACATAACTAATGGTGTATATGTCGCTCTGGTAGCGGGATATGTTTCCCAGATGATACCTATGTCCGCCGCGGCGGAGCACGCAGTCAAAATCGGAATGATATTGATTTTTACCGTAATTAATCTGATGGGACTGAAAGAGGTAGGAAAAGTAAGTACAGTTCTTTCGATACTTATAGTCCTCGCTTTCGCTCTCGTTGCTGTGGTTGGTTTCATCAACTGGCAGACAAATCCTATGGAGCCGATAATGCCTGAAGGCTATAACATAGTCGATGGCCTGGGCGGCGGTATATGCATATGTGTATGGATGTATTGCGGATATGAGTGTATTTCAAACATGGCCGGAGAAGTCAAAAACCCTCAGGTGATCCCTAAGGGATTGATGATAGCCATGCCGTTGGTAGCGCTGACATATGTGCTCCCTACGCTGGGTGGTCTTGCGTCCCTTCCTGAAGGAAGCTGGGAGAACTGGTCTACCGAAGGCGGATTCACATCGGCTAATGTGGGATACGCTTCCGTATTGACTCAGAATATGGGTCAGGCATGGGGATATGTGTTCCTGGTAGTGGCCATCGTATCGCAGTGCGCTATCTTCAATACGTACCTTGCTTCCGGTTCCAGAGGATTCTTCGTTCTGGCTGACGACAATCTCTGCCCGAAATTCCTGGTAAAGGTAAGCAAGAAAAGAGGCGTCCCTTATGTAGGTATACTTTCGCTGGCTGTCGTTACGCTGATACTGGCGCAGTCCGACTTCACTACGCTGGTAAGTATGGAAGTAGTGTTCATGCTGGCACTGTACATCATACTCCCGCTGGCAGTCATCAAGCTGCGAAAGAAGCTGCCTGTGGAGGAGCGAAAGAAACGAAACCTCTACGTGATGCCCGGAGGCAATCTGGGGCTTATCTTCTACGCAGGCTTCCCTATGGCCATAGCGGTCATCGCGCTGCTGGTCAACGGTACAGATTATCTGGCGATGGGTCTCATAGCCATATGCACAGGGCCTGTAGCCTATATAATCTTTAAGAAGCTGTATGGCGGGCTTTCCAAAAACGATCCGGAGAATCATCCTGTCAACGGCGCCGGGCTTGCTAAGGGAGATACGGTGAGAATAGGCGTATTCCTCTTCTTCGCCGGACTGATGGCTTTCCTGGGACAGTTCTGGCTCAAGTGGTATGAGATAGATTACGGTGAATGGGGACCTGATGATTACGATATATTCTGCAACTCGATCCCTACGGTGATCGAAGTCCTCAAGTGGGCCGGTCTGGCTGCCATAATCATAGGCGCCATACTGTTCTTCGTGGGAAAGAAAAAAGACGCGCCTGTTCCGGAAAAGAAGGTCGATATGGATGCTCTGATGGAGAAATATCTCATGGAGGAGAAACACGAGTCCTTCTTTGACGACTGATACGCAAATAAGACCTGAGACTATAGAAAGGAGCCGAGTCCCTGCATCGTCGGGGGATCGGCTCTTTTCATAATTGAAAGAAATCTGGCTATGAGGTATAATGAATTGACTTGTTTTGTTTAACATTGTATGAGGAGGAGAAGAAATGGATTATTACAGCTATTACTATAGTGCCAATTATGATGCCGGCCTGGGAGCGGGCTACTATATCAGCATTGGCATCGTGGGTATCCTGAGCATCATCGCATGGTGGAGGATATTCGCCAAGGCAGGGGAGAAAGGCTGGAAGGCCATAATCCCATTTTACAACATGTACGTCATGTATAAGTTGTTCTGGAAAGTAGCCATATTCATCGTCATGCTGGTGCTCAGCGCATTGGCGGTCATAGGGTATATCATAGTGATATATGGGATCGTTGCGGCTTTTTACAGTGGCAGCAGCGGGATGTTCATGGCAGGAGTGTTGCTGCTGGTCGCCTGCGCTATCGTTGCTCTGGTATTGCAGATCATATTTTATAACAAACTCGCGAAAGCTTTCGGACACGGAGCTGGATTTACCGTTGGGCTCATATTCCTCAACGTGATATTCCTGCTGATACTGGCTTTTGGCTCATCCAGATATCTGGGAGGCGGGACGGAACGGCTTTCGGGATATGATAGCGCAGCCAATTACAGGTACAGGGAGCCTATGGACAGATAATGGAGGTCAGATCTGTGAAACGCAGATCCGACATGAAAGGATCGTGGGAAGACGTGCGGCGTCATCCCGCGGTCTTTTTTATATGTGAACAATGAGTGATAATTGGCATCGGTTTATTGAAAAGCCGGAAAATCGAATATATAATGAATTATCGTTGTAATACAGTAAAGCCATGTACGGAGCAGATATGGATGCCAGTCATCGAAACAGGAGAAAACACAGAAGAACAATAAAACGTAATAAATCACGAAACCAGAGGAAGATGAACCTCATCATTATCGCCGCAGCTATAGTGGTGATGGCGGTAATGGCACTGGTTGCCCGGGACTTTTATTTCTTCATCACAGGAAATGATGTGACGGAAGAGACACCGTATCCTGTAAAGGGCGTGGATGTCTCATCGTATCAGCTGGAAATCGACTGGCAGGGGCTTGAAGAGGAGGGATACAGCTTTGCTTTCATCAAGGCCACTGAAGGGAGCAGCCTGGTAGACGAGCGGTTTGAATATAACTGGGAAGAGGCAAGCAACACAGGCATGAAGATAGGGGCATACCACTTTCTCAGTTACGATACGAGCGGCAGGAGCCAGGCGGAAAACTATATCGAGACTGTCGACAAGAAATGGGGCATGCTGCCTCCTGTGGTAGATGTGGAATTTTACGGAGACTACACTGAGGTACACCCCGGAAAGAAAAAGCTGAGAAGGATCCTTGATACTGTCCTTCAGGAATTGGAGGCTCATTACGGGATGCGTCCCATAATATATACTAATACATCCATATATGATGAATATATCTCCGGCCGGTACGATGATTATGATATCTGGATAAGCGCCCATGATATACCGGAAAGCCTTAATGACGGCAGGGAATGGACCTTTTGTCAGTATACCTTCTACGGAAAATCAGAAAATGTAGCAGGCGGTGAAAAATATGTAGATCTCAACGTATTCAACGGCAGTTCGTGGGAATTCCGAAAGTACGACTGATAATGCGGGCAGATACAGTACCGGCAAGGTGTTTCTCAGAAGAAACATCTCGAAAAATTTCGAATCGAAGCTCTTGAAATATTATCCGTATGATGATATAATCAACACAATGTGCCGGCGTGATGGAATTGGCAGACGTGCGGGACTCAAAATCCCGTGGTGGCAACACCGTATGGGTTCGACCCCCATCGCCGGCACCAGTGTATTCGGATAGTTTCGGATAAACCAGTATTTTTAGAACAACTCAAATAGGAGGAACGTTAAATGAGTGGAACTTTAACGATGATATTGCCTTTAATCATCTTGCTGGCGATAATGTATTTCTTGCTTATAAGACCACAGAAGAAGCGGGAGAAAGAGATCAATGCCATGAGAAAGGGTGTTCAGGTAGGAGATGAGATCATCACTATCGGCGGCATCTGCGGCAAGATCGTAAAGACCAAGGAAGAATCTCTCGTTATCCAGGTGGGAGCGGACAAGGTGAAATTCGAGATCATGCGTTGGGCCGTTTCGAGAGTGGTTGAAGAGAGCAGAAAGCCTGCTTCAAAGGTGAGGTCTGAAGAACCTGATGAGGTGGAAGAGGCTGAGGAAGAAAAGAAGCCTGTGAAGAAGCCTAGAAGGATAAAGAAGGCCACTCCAGTCGAAGAAACTGAAGAAAAGGCAGAGACTGAAGAAGTCGAAGCTGAGGAAGCCGAAGAGGTTAAAGCTCCTGAGACGGACGAAGCCGCAGACAATGCTGACGATGCTGACGAGGCCGAAGCTCCGGAGACCGAAGAAGAAAAGGCGGAAGAAGAGAAAAAGGAAGATAAATAACGCTTCAGAATACACGTTAGGCTGTCGCATCGACACGGAAAGTCGTTGGTGCCAGCCTTTTTTATTATATGGGTAACGTGATACTGACCATTCCGGTGGCTGCCGCATTAACGGGAAATAACTGTTAGTGCGGCAGCTTCTTTTCGTATGGATGTTGGTGCATTTTCTTTTTTTGAAGGCCATCGCATGCTTTTACAGATATTTTGCAGAAAACGCGAAATATCTGTAAAGGAAAGCGCGGCGCGGGAAGAGGGGCAGCTTTCGTGCGCATAAAGCCTTGAAAGGAGCCATATATTTTACGGGAGGTGCATTATGGAAATATTGAGAAGGACGCTGAAAGTATACGTGCTGGCTTTGTGCGCATTTGCGGCGCTGAGTCTGATCCTGGCGGCGGTTATCAGATTCACAGGGTTTCCGGAGACATGGACTTTTGCGGGACTGGTGGCCGCTTTGTCTCTTGTGTCGCTCCTGACGGGCGCAATGGAAGGCGGCATAATAGGAAAAAGAGGAATGATCGTAGGGGCCGCGGCGGCGGCAATCCTGGTGCTGATAATACTGCTGCTGGTAGGTGGAGTGTTCGCCGGCTCTTTTGGTATGGACAGTTTCAGTGCTTTTTATATCATACCTGTGGTTTTTGGTTCGTTGGGCGGGGCCTTTGGGGTAAACCTCAGTAAATAGAGAAAATAAGCGGAATTTCCTTGTTTACGTGTCCAAAAAGTAGTAAACTATAAACAGTATGATTAAATGGATTATTACGGTCTGTTTAAAATAAATCATAGCCGGAGGATCAGATGAAGTACAAGTTGAAAAAGGTTTTAGCAGTATTATTTTTGATCATCATCATAGGGGGATGGTACGTCACACTTTTCGGTGTTGGTCCTGTGGAGCCTATAAACGACAGGATCAAACTGGGTCTTGATATCGAAGGCGGAGTTTATGTGGTGCTTGAGGCAGACACAGAGCTTACGGGCGATGAACTTCGCAGTGCTATGGAAGAGACTCAGGCGGTAATAGAGGAACGAGTCAACCAGATGGGCCTGGCTGAGCCTGTCGTTACTATAGAGGGAGAAAACAGGATAAGAGTAGAGCTTCCGGGGGCCAAGGATTCTCAGGAGGCTATAGACCAGATAGGCAGGACCGCTCAGCTTCAGTTCGCTCTTGCTGACGGTACTGTGGTCCTCGATGGCAGCAACGTAAAGGATGCGTCGGCAACGATGGACAGCGAACATGCCGGATATGCGGTGGCGCTGGAGTTTGACAGCGACGGCGCGGATCTCTTTTATCAGGCTACTCAGGCCGCATATAACGGAGAGGTCACATCGACTATAGAAGGTGTCCCTGACGATTCTATCGTGATAATACTGGATGGACAGATAATCTCATATCCTCAGGTAAACGAACCTATAAGCGGAGGGCAGTGCAGCATAACAGGAAATTTCACTCAGGAGGAGGCGTCCAACCTGGCAGCCCTCATCAGAGGCGGGGCGCTGCCGCTGGAGCTCCACGAGGTCAATTCATCTGTACAGTCGGCGGAGATAGGATACAATGCCCTTGAAATGGCCGTATATGCCGGGCTCATAGGTCTGGCCGCCGTATTGATATTGATGGTGGTGGCTTACAGAGGACTCGGCCTGATAGCTGACCTGGCACTGATGTTTTATGTGATAATCGTGCTCAATGTCATGGCCGCCATGGGAAGCGTACTGACGCTGCCGGGCATAGCCGGTATAATCCTGTCGGTAGGTATGGCGGTAGACGCCAATGTAGTGATCTTCTCCAGGATAAGAGAGGAAATTGAAAACGGCAAAACAGTGCGTTCGGCAGTACAGGCAGGCTTCAAGAGAGCGCTGAGCACCGTCATCGACTCTCAGGTGACTACTCTCATAGCCGCAATAATCCTGTACGAAATAGGGACCAGCTCTGTTCGGGGATTCGCGTGGACCTTCATGATAGGTATCGTCGTAAGCATATTCACAGCGGTAGTCGTTACTCAGCTGTACGTGAGCCTGCTGGCTGATGGAAAGCGGACCGGCAGCAAGGCGTTTTTCGGTATCAGGAAGACCGGCAAGGCTACCTTCTCATTCAAGAAGGAGCTGCACTTCATGAGATATAAGAAGATATATTATTCTATTTCTGTAGTGATACTGGTGGCCGGACTGGTATGCGGGCTGGTAAGAGGTCTCAATTACGGTATCGACTTTACCGGTGGAACCATGATACAGATGGATATGGGCAAAGAAGTGGCTATATCCGAGGTGCAGGACGCCATCGCTGATTACGATCTGGATCCGGAGATCATATATTCAGGCGAAGGTAACCAGCAGATAATAATCAGGACTATCGAGTCTCTGGGAAGTGATGAGCGGGCCGAGGTAATCGCTTCTATCAATGAAGCTTTCGGAACGACAGATGAGAATGTCATATCTGAAGAGCTCTTCGGACCGTCGGTGGGCAAGGATCTGAGAAACAACGCCATACTGGCCGTAGCGCTGGCATCGGTATGTATGCTCATATATATAAGGATACGATTCTCTCAGTGGAGCTTTGGCGGCGCTGCCTTGCTGGGCGTGCTCCATGACGTGCTGATAGTGATAGCTTTCTACGCCATCTTCAACGTCACTATAGATAATCCGTTCATCGCCGGTATCCTGACTGTATTAGGATATTCTATAAACGATACTATCGTAATATTCGACAGGATAAGAGAAAATATCAAATACGCGAAAAAAGGGACCATGGAAGCGCTCATCGACAGGAGCATAACTCAGACCCTGGGAAGATCTCTGATGACATCGGCTACTACCCTCATCGTGATGGTGCCGCTGCTGATAATGGCCGGGGAGGCTATAAGAGAGTTCGTCCTGCCGCTTATGGTAGGGATCATAGCCGGTGCTTATTCGTCCATCGGGATATGCAGTCCGTTGTATTACAGTTTTTCGCGGGCAGGAAAGCTGTCAGATTATGAAAAGCATGTGAAGGCCGGGAAGAAGAAAGCGCACAGGACAGAGAAAGAGGAAAAGAAAGCGTTGCCTGAAACGCCTGAAGAACCGGAAGTATCAGGATCATCCTCCGAAGTCACTGAGGCGTCTGAGGTTCCAGAGACACCGGACGTGACGGAGACGCCTGCGGCGGACGATCAGCGGCAAGAGGATGAGTCCGGCGGAAAAGACGAGAAAAAGGAAGAAAAGTCAGAAGAGAAAAAGCCGGCCAGCCCGGCGGAAGAGGCTGCGAAGAAGGAGAAGAACGCAAAGCGTTCAAAGAGATATGTGAAAGGAAATAAGAGGTAAAGGTCGACCACTGGAATGAAGAAGAGAAGTGAATTTCTGGATACTATTTTACAATTCAATCCACACTATGATATCGAGCTGATAGGGAGAGCTTATGATGTGGCTGAGGAGATGCACCGCGGACAGCTGCGAAAGTCGGGAGAACCTTATCTGATACACCCTATGGCGGTGGCGGAGATACTGGCTGATCTGGGAATGGACGAGGAGACCATAATAGCAGGACTCCTTCACGACGTGGTGGAGGATACGGAATATACCGAAGAACAGCTGGTATCTGAATTCGGCGAAGAAGTGGGGCTGCTGGTAGACGGCGTGACCAAGCTGGGCTCCCTCAAGTTCAAGAGCAAGGAGGAACGTCAGGCCGAAAATCTGAGAAAGATGTTCCTGGCCATGTCCAAGGATATAAGGGTGTTGATAATAAAGCTTTCGGACAGGCTCCATAACCTGAGGACCATCAACTATATGACCCACGACAAGATAATAGAAAAGTGCAGGGAAACTCTGGACATATACGCTCCTCTGGCAGCCAGACTGGGTATATACGCCATGAAGATGGAGCTGGAGGATATCGCCCTCAAGTTCCTGGAACCCGAGGCTTACTACGATCTGGCGGAACAGGTCAACGAGCGCAAGGAAGAACGCGAAAAATCCATCGAGACTGTAGTGGAGGAGATAAGGAAGTCTCTGGACGAGATAGGGATAAAGTACGACATATACGGAAGATCCAAGCATTTCTACAGCATATACAAGAAGATGAAGTACCAGCACAAAAACCTGGACGAGATCTTTGATCTGATGGCGGTAAGAGTCATCGTTGAGACTGTGAGAGACTGCTATGCTGTGCTGGGGATGGTTCATACTATGTGGACCCCTATACCTGGGAGGTTCAAGGACTACATCGCCATGCCGAAGCCAAACATGTACCAGTCCCTCCATACCACGGTAATAAGTGATGGCGGCAAGCCTTTCGAGATCCAGATAAGGACTTACGAGATGCACAGGATAGCCGAGTACGGTATCGCGGCACACTGGAAATACAAGGAGGGCATCAAATCCGATACGGAGGAGGTGAAGCTGTCGTGGCTGAGGCAGGCGCTGGAGTGGCAGAAAGACGTCAACGACCCGAAGGAATTCATGGAGTCACTCAAGATGGATCTGTTCTCCGGGCAGGTGTTCGTTTTCACACCGCAGGGAGATGTCATCGAGCTTCCGGCCGAATCGACGCCGCTGGATTTCGCCTTCAAGATACATTCTGACGTAGGCGCTAAATGCGTAGGCGCCAAAGTCAACGGAAAGATGGTCCCTATAGATCACAAGCTGGAAAACGGCAATATCGTGGAAATAGTCACATCGCCTAACGCAGCCGGTCCTAGCATCGACTGGCTCAAGATGGCCAAGAGCAGTTCCGCCAGGAACAAGATCAGGCAGTGGCTCAAGAAAGAGAACAAGACCGACGTCATCGATCGGGGCAAAGATCAGATAGATAAATATGTAAGAAGAAAAGGCCACGACCCGAGGGAGCTGTTGAAGAACTCCTTCGTCAGCAGAGCCATCAAGGAGCTGGGATACAAGACCAGCGACGAATTGTACAACCAGCTGGCCAACGCAGGCACGATACAGAGCAAACTGCTGAATCTGCTGCTGAAGTATGAAGCCGAGGAAAAGGAAGAAGAGGCAGCGAAGGAAAAGAGCCTGCTGGACAATCTCAACGAGATAAGTGAAAAGACTCAGAAGAGGGCAGCGCAGGCGGCGGCCCACAGGAAAAAAGAGGACGACTCCGGTGTCATCGTCGAAGGAGTGGACAATCTGATGATACGGATAGCCAGATGCTGTAATCCTGTTCCCGGAGACGATATCGTCGGCTTCATCACCAAGGGACGAGGTATATCAGTCCACAGGAAGGACTGTGACAATCTGAAATCCCTGTCTCCGGAGGACAAGGCCAGATTCATAGATGTGAGATGGGCCAAACAGCTTGAGGACAAGTCTTTCGACGCGGAGATAAGTATAACGGCCAAGGATCAGAAGAGCATGCTTTCCAGCATCTCCAAGATATGCGAAGATATGGATGTCCGCATATCAGGTCTCAACGCCAGGGCTGACAAGGACGAAACGGTGAAGATAAATCTCACCCTGTCCATAAAGAACAAGGAGCAGATGGAGAAAATATGCCGTTCCCTCAAAGGGATACCCGGCATACTGGAGGCATACAGGACCAGCACATGAGAGCAGTAGTACAGAGAGTGAGAGAGAGTCGCGTGACGGTAGGCGAGAAAGTCACGGGAGAGATAGGAAAAGGACTGATGGTCCTGATCGGTGTAGAGGAAGGCGACGGGGAGCAGGATGCTTCGTACATCGCCGACAAAGTGGCCGGACTGCGTATATTCGAGGATGAAAAGGGTAAATTGAACCTGTCGGTGAAGGACGTCGGCGGCAGCGTACTTGCTGTATCTCAGTTCACGCTGCTGGGGGATGCCAGGAAGGGCAGACGTCCCGGATTCTCCAGGGCGGCAGCGCCGGAAGAAGCTGATGCTCTTTACAGGACAGTGATAGAGAAGCTGCGAGCTCAGGATATCCACGTTGAAGAAGGCGCGTTCCGGGCCGAAATGCTGGTGGAGATATACAACGACGGCCCTGTAACTATCCTGCTGGACAGTCGCAGGAATTTTTAAGAGACGGAAAAGACGGAGAGGAGACGGAGAAAATGATGAAAGTAACGTGCATGCCCAGCGGAGCATTGGGTGTAAACACATATCTGGCGGTAGATGAAAGTACCGGGAAAGGGTTCATCGTAGACCCGGGCGGATACAATCCCAAGCTGACAGAAAAAGTCAGAGAGGATGGAGTTGACATAAAGTACATTATACTCACCCACGGTCATTCGGATCACATATGTGGAGTCAACGATCATCTTGATGATTTCCCGCAGGCCAAGGTCGTAGCTGACGAAGCGGAAAAGCCGATGCTGGAGGATGCGCGCCTCAATCAGAGCACTATGTTCGGATCACCGCAGACTGTGAAAGCCGACATCTGGGTGAAGGACGGTGATGAGCTGGAGGTAGGAGATCTGAAGCTCAAGTTCTTCCATACTCCGGGCCATACTCCGGGTGGGATGTGCATATATGTGGCATCGGAAAACATCCTGTTCAGCGGCGACACTCTGTTCCGCCAGTCCATAGGCAGGACGGATTTCCCGGGAGGCTCTTTCCAGCAGCTGGCGGACGCCATCCACAGCAAGCTGTTTGTGCTCCCGGATGATACGGCCGTACTTCCGGGCCACATGGGGGCTACTACTATAGGATTCGAGAAAGGTAACAATCCTTTTGTATAGATGTGTGTTAAAAGGTGTGGAAAAACTGCAACAGTATGAAGAGCTGATAAAAGTGTTCCTGCCTAAAGGAGAATATGAGATATGGTCGGAGTCTCCGGAAGAGACCGGCAGCGATGCGGAAGCGGACGATGACGACAGCTTGTTTCTGGCAAATTTTGACGGAGACAGGGACAAGCTGAGGCGCAGCCTCTACGAGAGCCTGGCGCGATACACAGGCAAGCGGCCAAGATGGGGGACCCTGACAGGAATAAGGCCTGTGAAGCTGGCAGGTGAAATATATGATTCCTGCGGTTCCATGGAAGATGTGGAGAATATCCTGTCGGATCGGTACCTGGTGGACGAGAGCAAAGTGCGGCTTACTGTCGAGACGCTGAGATACCAGCGGCAGATCATAGGCAGACCTCCTGAAAAAAGCGTCAGCGTCTATATTGGGATACCATTCTGCCCCACCAGATGCCTTTATTGTTCATTTACATCCAATCAGGTGAGCGATGATGAGGTGGAACGATATCTGGAAGCATTGTACAGGGAGATAGACTATTGCGGGGAAAATCTTCGCAGAAGAGGCCTTTCGATAGAGTCCATGTACATAGGCGGAGGTACGCCAACTTCCCTGGACGAAAGCCAGCTGGAAAAGCTGCTGGACAGGATAGAAGCAAGCTTCGGTCTGAAAGGGATCGGCGAATTTACTGTGGAAGCAGGACGGCCCGATACTTTTACGGAAAAAAAGCTGAAGATCATCAAAGAGGCGGGGGTTGGCAGGATAAGCATCAATCCCCAGACCATGAAGCAGGAGACCCTTGACCTCATCGGACGCCGTCATACAGTGGAGGACACGGTCAGAGCCTTCGAGCTGGCGAAAAGAGTCGATATAAACTGTATCAACACTGACCTTATCGCGGGTCTTCCGGGTGAAAATGCAGCGGATTTCCGGGACAGTCTTGAAAGGATATGGAGCCTGGGCGCCGATAACATAACGCTCCATACGCTGGCTGTCAAGAGAGGCTCCGGACTGAAAGAGCTGGATCAGGAGTACAATTACAAGAATGAAGAACTGTGTACGGAAATGCTGGACGATGCCCGTCTTTTTCTGACTGGGAAAGGCTACAGGCCTTATTACCTGTACCGGCAGAAGCACACCTCCGGGAATACGGAGAACCTGGGATTCTGCCGTGCAGACAGTGTTTCCATATACAATGTGCGCATAATGGAGGAGGCACAGTCCATACTTGCGCTGGGAGCAGGGGGCATCAGCAAAGTCTATTTTCCTGAGGAAAACAGGCTGGAGCGGGTGGCCAACGTTTCCAATTATCAGATATATATAGACAGGATAGATGAGATGATAGAGAGAAAGGAAAAGGAATTTTGGAGGTGACGGAATGCTGACTAAAGCGCCGAAGGGCACCAAGGACATGCTGCCTGAGGAGGCATACAGGTGGCACTATATAGAAAAGGCTTTTGCCGATATCTGTGAGAGATACGGATTCACGGAGATCAGGACGCCCATGTTCGAGCATACAGAGCTGTTTCACCGGGGCGTAGGAGATACTACCGATATAGTCCAGAAAGAGATGTACAGTTTCCAGGACTATGGAAAACGGGATATAACCCTGAAGCCGGAGGGAACGTCGTCAGTGGTGAGAGCTTTCGTCGAACATAAGATGTATGCGGGACCGCAGCCCAGCAAGTTCTACTACAACATACCGTGTTTCAGATACGAGAAGCCTCAGTCGGGAAGACTGAGAGAATTCCACCAGTTTGGAGTGGAGACTTTCGGAGCCGCCGACATGATGGCGGATGCGGAGATAATCAGTCTGGCCAGTGATTTTCTGAAGGAAATGGGGATAAATGATATCCAGCTGAGGATCAACAGCGTTGGATGCCCCGAGTGCAGGAAGAAGCACAGAGAAGCGCTGAGGGAGTTCCTGAAGCCAAAGTACGATCAGCTGTGCGATACATGTAAGGACAGATATGAAAGAAACCCGATGCGTATCCTGGACTGCAAGTCACCGGTTTGTCAGGAGCTGGTACAGGGAGCTCCGGTGATGCTGGATTATCTGTGTGACGACTGCAGGGGCGCCTTTGAGCAGCTCAAGACCGACCTGACAGCCATGGGTATAGAGTATGTGGTCGATCCGGGCATCGTAAGAGGGCTGGATTATTATACCAAGACAGCTTTCGAATTCGTTACGGACAGTATCGGGGCTCAGGGCACCGTATGCGGCGGAGGCAGATATGATCACCTTGTGGAAGAGATAGGCGGTCCGGCTACAGCCGGAGTAGGTTTTGGCCTGGGAAAGGAACGTCTGCTGATGACCATGGACGCATGTGGAGCCCGGATACCGGAACCGGAGGGTATCGATGTATTCATCGCCTTCATGGGAGATGAAGCCAGAGCCGTTGGCCTGGGATTGATGAAAAAGCTGAGAGATCGTGGCCTCAAGGTCCAGATGGATATAATGGGAAGGAATATAAAGAACCAGTTCAAATACGCCAACAGGATAAAGGCGAGAAAGACTGTCGTCATCGGACAGGATGAGATAGATAATGACAGCTTCGCTATCAAGGATATGGACACTTCCGAACAGGTGACGGTCCCTATGGCCCATATCATCGACGAGCTGGTGAAATGATTACAGAGAGCAGGAGACGAAACAATGAGTGTATATAAGAGAAGTCACATGTGTGGAGAGCTGAGGGAGACAGATATAGGGCAGGATGTGGTGCTTAACGGATGGATACAGAAGAGGAGGAACCTGGGAGGTCTCATCTTCTGCGACCTGAGGGACAAGACAGGGATCACTCAGATCGTGTTCAACGATAAGATACCAAAGGAACTGTTCGATAAAGCCGACACCCTCAGAAGCGAATATGTGGTAGGCGTCAAAGGCAAAGTAGCTGAGAGGGAATCTAAGAATCCCGATCTTCCTACGGGAGATATCGAGGTGCTGGCCGACGATCTCATCATATATTCCACAGCTGATACTCCGCCTATCTATATCAAAGATGATGACAATGTGGATGACAACCTGAGACTCAAGTACAGGTATCTGGATCTGAGAAAAAAGAAGATGCAGGACAACCTGACCTTCAGACATGACCTGGCCAAGCTGACGAGGGACTATTTCTCTGAGCAGGGCTTTACTGAGGTGGAAACGCCGGTGCTGATAAAATCGACACCGGAGGGAGCCAGAGATTATCTGGTGCCCAGTCGTGTCAACCGGGGCAAGTTCTATGCGCTGCCTCAGTCGCCGCAGATGTTCAAGCAGCTTCTGATGGTGGGAGGTACCGACAGGTATATGCAGATAGTCAAGTGCTTCAGGGACGAGGATCTGCGAGCTGACAGACAGCCTGAGTTCACTCAGATAGACCTGGAAATGTCTTTCGTGGACGTGGACGACGTGATAGAGATACAGGAAGGCTATCTGAAGCGTGTCTTCAAGGAGATGAAAGGAGTGGACATCGATACTCCGCTTCCGAGGATGACATATGACGAGGCCATGGAAAGGTACGGCAGCGACAAGCCTGATACACGAGTGGGTTTTGAATTGCAGGATATCACCGACATGGTGAAGGACTGTGGATTCAAGGTCTTCACCGACGCTATCGCATCAGGCGGCAGCGTGAGAGGCATCTGTGTGACGGGAGCCGCTGAGATCTATACGAGAAAGAAGATAGATAAGCTGACGGAACAGGTAAAAAGCTACGGCGCGAAAGGTATGGTGTGGATGAAGGTGACCGCTGACGGAGTCTCATCGTCGGTCAACAAGTTCTTTACGCCGGAACAGCTGGGAGAGATAGCGGAGCGCATGAGTGCTTCGGCCGGAGACCTGATACTGATAATCTCTGACAGGAACAAGGTGGTCTTCGACAGTTTGGGATTCCTGAGAAGACATATCGCTGATGAGATGGGACTGCTGGACGACGAGCAGTATAATCTGCTGTGGGTGGTGGATTTCCCTCTTTTCGAATATGATGAAGAGGCGAAGGAGTATCATGCTATGCATCATCCTTTCACATCGCCTAAGGAAGGAGACGAAGAGCTGCTGAAGACAGATCCTACCAGAGCCAGAGCCAACGCTTACGATATCGTTCTCAACGGCGTAGAGCTGGGAGGCGGGAGCATCAGGATACATGACAGGGACATGCAGGAAGACATGTTCAGGGCTCTCGATATGTCTCAGGATGAGATAGACGAAAAGTTCGGCTTCCTGGTAGAGGCCTTCAAATACGGGACGCCTCCTCACGGTGGGCTGGCTTACGGCATGGACAGACTGGTGATGCTCCTTACAGGGGAGAAATCCATCAGAGAAGTAATAGCATTCCCTAAGAACCAGAACGCTCAGTGCATGGTCAGCGAAGCGCCGGGGACGGTAGACGAGATCCAGCTGGATGAACTGGGTATAGAGATAAAGGGTGAGTAACGATGAATATAATGAGAAAGTGGACAGAGACCAGCCTGATACTGAGGATAGTTATCGGATTGATATTGGGTGTGATATTGGGTCTTGCAGCCCCGAACGCCACAGGCATAGGTATATTGGGAGACCTTTTCGTAGGGGCGCTCAGGGCATTGGCGCCGGTGCTGGTATTTTTCCTGGTGATGCACTCACTGGCCAATAAAAAGGATACTGCAGAAAGCAATATGAGCACTGTAATAATACTGTATCTCATCAGCACCTTCATGGCAGCTGTCACAGCGGTAGTGGCGGGATTCATATTCCCGTCGGAGGTGACGCTGACCCAGGTGGCTGAGGAAGCCGCGGCCGCGCCGGAGGGCATCGTCGAGGTGCTCCAGTCCATGCTGATGAACATCGTCGATAACCCTGTCAATGCGCTGGTCAATGCCAACTACCTGGGTGTACTGGCGTGGGCGGTCATACTGGGTCTGGCTCTGAGGAAAGCCAGCCAGCATACGGTGGATCTCATTGGAGATGTTTCCGAGGCGCTGTCGACCGCCATCAGATGGGTCATCAATTTCGCGCCTTTTGGTATCCTGGGTCTGGTGTTCGTCACTATATCGGAGACGGGACTGAGCTCTCTGCTGGATTACGGACACCTTATCGCAGTACTGGTTGGCTGCATGATAGTAGTCGCACTGGTGATAAATCCGTTGATCGTCTTCATAAATATAAGGCAGAACCCGTATCCGCTGGTATTCAAATGCCTCAAGGACAGTGGGATAATGGCCTTTTTCACCAGGAGCTCAGCTGCCAACATACCTGTCAACATGTCTCTCTGTGAAAGACTGGGACTGGACGAGAAGCAGTATTCCGTCTCCATACCGCTGGGAGCGACTATCAATATGGCGGGAGGAGCGGTCACCATAACGACGCTGACATTGGCCACGGCCAATACTCTGGGTATCACAGTCGATTTCCCGACGGCGGTGCTGCTGAGTCTCGTAGCGTCAATATCGGCTTGCGGCGCGTCAGGCGTCGCGGGAGGCTCACTGCTTCTGATCCCGCTGGCATGCAGCCTTTTCGGGATCTCCAATGAGATCGCCATGCAGGTAGTCGGCGTCGGTTTCATTATCGGAGTCATACAGGATTCCTGTGAGACTGCCGTAAATTCATCATCTGATGTAGTGTTTACGGCTACGGCCGAGTTCAGGAAATGGAGAAAAGAAGGACGGCCGATAAAGTGGTAGAAGCGGAAGGTAACAGAGACGATGGGCGGAAGACCATCGTAAAGAGCAGCAGGATAGGGATACTGGGCGGTACTTTCGATCCTGTCCATTACGGGCATATAAATCTGGCGCTGGACGCCCGCGACGAAATGGATCTCGATAAGGTGATCCTGGTGCCGGCCAGACTGCAGCCGTTCAAGCAGGACAGGAAGACGGCCTCGGGCTACGACAGGCTGACCATGATAAATATGGCCATCGACGGGACGGATGGCCTGGAAAGCTCTTCATATGAGCTGGACGCGGAGGGCGTATCATATACTTATCTTACTGTGAGAGCCATGCGCAGGCGTTTCGGTGAGGAATGCCGGCTTTACTTCATTACAGGGACTGACTCTTTTCTGAAGATAGAGACATGGAAGAACGCCGGAGAGCTTCTCAGGAGCTGTGGATACCTGGTAGGGACACGCCCCGGTTACAGGCAAAAGGAGCTGGAGGACTGTATATCCAGGATACGCCATGACTATAATACAGAAGTGAGAAATATCCACAACAGCCAGTACGACATCTCATCGACTGAGGTCCGGCAGCGGTTGGAAAGCGGCCGGCCGTGCGGCGATCTGATCCCGGAAAAGGTGGAGAGGTATATCAGAGAAAATGGACTGTATAAAAAGTGATATAATAGGATATATAGAGAGAAACCTGAGCGAAAAACGACTCAGACATACATATGCCGTGGCCGACGAAGCGAAAAAACTGGCCAGGCGATACGGAGCCGATGAGAAGAAGGCGGAGCTGGCGGCGCTGTTCCACGATATGTGCAGAAGCATGCCAGTGAAAGAGTCTGACCGATACGTCGATGAGCTGGGACTTCCTTCCAGCCTGAAGGGGAACGTCAACCTGGCTCACAGCAAGGTGGCCGCCGCCTTGATGAAACGAGATTTCCACATAGATGATGAAGATATGATAAACGCTGTAGCATTTCATACTACCGGCAGAGCCGGGATGTCGACATTGGAAAAGATAGTATTTCTGGCCGATGCCATAGAGCCGGGCAGAGATTATCCATCAGTGAAGGAGCTGAGAATGCTGGCATATGAGGATCTGGATGAAGCCTGTATCAGTTCTTTGTCTCATACTGTCGGATATGTGGAGAAGAAAGGGGAGCTTATGGATCCTGATACCATAAGCGCACTTGATTATTTAAAGGAGAAACGAAATTTATGATCGAAGCAAAGAAAATGGCACTGGATATCGCGAAGCTATTGGACGAAAAGAAAGCGATGGATGTGGCCGTCATCGATATATCGCCTAAGGCCTCATTTGCTGATTATTTCGTCATGGCCTCCGCCGGAAGCGAGAGACAGCTGGACGCCCTGGTAGATAATGTGGAGGACGCGCTGGAGCCGCAAAAGATATTTCCCAAGAGCGTAGAGGGAAAACGCAGCTCCGGATGGATATTGATGGATTACGGCGATGTGGTCATCAACGTGATGACAGTAGAGATGCGGGAAAAGTACAACATTGAGCGCATATGGGGCGATTGCGAAAGCCTTGAGATAAACTGAGCGGAGGTAGAAAATGATAGAGAGGTATAATTTCAGCGAGATCGAGAAAAAGTGGCAGGAAAAGTGGAAAAAAGAAGATACTTTTAAGGTGACCGAGGACGGGGACAAAGAGAAGTATTACGTCCTGGAGATGTTCCCATATCCGTCGGGAAAGCTTCATATGGGCCACGTGAGGAACTATTCCATCGGAGACGTGCTGGCCAGGTTCAAGAAGATGAAGGGGTACAACGTACTCCATCCGATGGGATGGGACTCCTTCGGACTTCCGGCCGAAAACGCAGCGATAAAGCACGATGTCGAACCAAGCGTATGGACCTGGGAGAACATCGACGAGATGAGGAGACAGCTGAAGGAGCTGGGACTTTCATACGACTGGGACAGAGAGGTGGCCACGTGTCATCCTGACTATTACAAGTGGATGCAGTGGATCTTCATCCAGTTCTACAAGAAGGGGCTGGCCTACAAGAAGGAAAACCCGGTAAACTGGTGTCCCAGCTGTCAGACAGTGCTGGCTAACGAACAGGTAGTAGACGGCAAGTGTGAACGATGCGGAGCGCTGGTAGGTAAAAAAGAGCTGTCTCAGTGGTACCTGAAGATAACCGATTACGCTGAAAGGCTCCTGGACAATCTGGAAAAGCTGCCGGGCTGGCCTAACAAAGTCAAGCTGATGCAGAAGAACTGGATAGGAAAGAGCACAGGCGCGCAGGTGACCTTTGAAATAGAAGGTTTCGACAAGGGCCTGGACATATATACCACCAGACCTGATACGCTCTATGGCGTCACTTACATGGTGCTGGCTCCGGAGCATCCGTTCCTGAAGGAGCTGGTAAAGGGCAGTCAGTACGAAGAAGCCGTGATGGCGTACGTAGACAAGGTACAGCATCTGAGCGATATCGAGAGGACATCTACCACCAAGGAGAAGACGGGTGAATTTACGGGAAGATATTGTATCAACCCTCTCAACGGCAAGAGAGTGCCTATCTTTATTTCCGATTATGTCCTGATGGATTACGGAACGGGAGCCATCATGGCGGTACCGTCCCACGACCAGCGAGACTTCGACTTCGCGAAGGCATTCGATCTGGAGATAATCCCGGTAGTCGATCCTGAGAGGGACGATATAGATCTCGACAATCTCACGGAGGCCTTCGAAGCCGAGGGAAAGCTGATAAATTCCGGGAAATTCAACGGGATGAACAACAAGGAAGCCATCGTCAAGATCACTGAGTACCTGGAAGAGCAGGGGATCGGTGAGAAAAAGACAAATTACAAGCTGAGGGACTGGCTCATCTCCAGACAGCGTTATTGGGGAACTCCGATCCCGATGATCTACTGCGAGGATTGCGGCTGGGTCCCTGAAAAAGAGGAAAACCTCCCTGTAATGCTGCCTACGGACGTGGAATTCACCGGCAAGGGCGAATCCCCGCTGGCTACAAGTAAGACATTCCGTGATACGGTATGTCCTGTATGCGGTAAGCCGGCCAAGCGTGAGCTGGATACAATGGACACATTCCTGGATTCCTCCTGGTACTTCCTCAGGTATTGCGATGCCAGGAACACAGAGGAAGCGTTCAGCAAGGAAAAGGTAGATTACTGGATGAACGTGGATCAGTACATTGGCGGTGTGGAACACGCCATTCTCCACCTTATGTACGCCAGGTTTTTCCAGATGGCGCTCTACGACCTGGGATATGTCAGCCAGGAGGAGCCGTTTGAAAATCTGCTGACTCAGGGCATGGTGATCAAAGACGGGGCAAAGATGAGCAAATCCCTGGGCAACGTGGTGAGCCCGGCGGAAATAATCGAAAAGTACGGTGCCGACACGGCCAGACTTTTCATACTGTTCGCCGCACCTCCTGAAAGGGAGCTGGACTGGTCCGATCAGGGCGTGGAAGGCAGCTACAGGTTCATTAACAGGGTGTACAGGATGGTGTACGAGTTCTCCCAGAAGTACAAGGACGTGCCTGACACCTACCAGGTGAAGAACGAAGCCGACAAGAGCCTGGCATACTGGATGAACTATGCCATCAAGAAGGTGTCGGACGATGTAGGCGACAGATTCAACTTCAATACTGCCATAAGTACCATAATGGAAATGGTCAACGAGATGTACAGGTACAAGGAAGGAGATATCAATCCTGGTCTTTACGGCGCTGCTGTCAAGGCTCTGATAATACTCCTGGCACCTTTCGTACCTCACGTCACGGAGGAAATGTGGGAGCATCTGGGATACGGCGGTTCTGTCCACGATCAGAAATGGCCTGAATACGACGAGAAGGCACTGGTGAAAGATACTATCGAGATCGTCGTCCAGATAAATGGCAGGATAAAAGAAAAGATAAACATAGCAGGAGATTCTTCAAAGGAAGAAATGGAAAAGATCGCTGTAGAAAACGATAAGATAAAGGCACTTACGGAAGGCAAGAACATCGTAAAGATAATAGCGGTTCCAAATAAGCTGATAAACATCGTCGTGAAATAGCGACGGCCCGTAATTTCTACAGCGGGAAAGGATATTTATGAACGAACAGAACAATACTACGTCCACGAAACCGCGCAGGACAGCCGCTTCCGGAAACAGAAAGACAAACAGCGGCAGAACTGCCGGCCGCGGCAGAGGAACGAAAACTAATGCTACTGCCGCCGGTAAAAGGACAGCGCAGACGCCGGCAAAAACAAAGCAGACCGGCGCCAAACAGACTGCCGCCCGCAAGAAGCAGCCGGCAGCCAACAGAAAGAAGAAAGCGGACAACGCGCCGCAGGTCAGGATCATCCCGTTGGGTGGTCTTGGTGAGATAGGGAAGAATATGACCGCCATCGAATACGAGAACGAGATAATGATAATCGACTGCGGTCTCTCTTTCCCGGATGATGATATGTTCGGTATAGATAAGGTCATCCCGGATTTCACTTATCTGACCGAAAACAGAAGGAAGATAAAAGGGCTGGTGATAACTCACGGCCATGAGGACCACATCGGAGGGATACCGTATCTGCTGAAGGAGATAAACGTTCCCATCTACGGGATGAGATTCCCGCTGGGACTGATAGAGAACAAACTCAGGGAACACGGGCTCAAAGCCGTGATGCATGTAGTAGAAGCAGGGCAGACCTTTAAGCTGGGACGGCATTTCAAAGTAGAGGCGTTGAGGATAACCCATTCCATAGCCGATTCCATGTGTCTGTCCATAACCACTCCCGCCGGACGTATCTTCCATACAGGAGACTTCAAGATCGACTATACTCCGGTAGACGGCAATCCGGTGGATTTCGCCAGACTGGCCCAGATAGGTTCGGAAGGCGTGCTGCTGATGATGGCCGACAGCACCAACGTATTGAGGAGAGGATATACTCCTTCCGAGAGAGTTGTAGGAAGGACTCTGGAAAATATATTCAGAAGATCTGACAGGAGGATAATAATCGCCACATTCTCCTCTAACGTCCACAGAATACAAAAGATAATAGACCTGGCGCTGCTGTGCAAGAGAAAGGTGGCCATCTCCGGACGCAGCATGGTCAACGTGGTGGATCTGGCTAAAGAGCTGGGATATATAAAGATACCGTCCAACATGCTGGTGGATCTCAATAAGGCGAAGAACGTCCCTGACAAGGAGCTGGTGGTCATAACGACAGGGAGCCAAGGCGAGCCTATGTCGGCTCTGGCCAGAATGGCTTCTTCGGATCACAAAGCTATCAAGATTAAGCCGGGTGATATGGTCATCCTGTCATCGTCCCCTGTACCGGGCAACGAGCTGACAGTATCCAACGTAGTAAACCAGCTGGTGGAAAAGGGCGCGGAGGTCATATACTCCGATATAGCTGATACTCACGTTTCAGGCCATGCCTGCCAGGAGGAGCTGAAGCTGATGCATTCTCTCATCAGGCCGAAGTTTTTCATGCCGGTCCACGGGGAATTCAGACATCTGAAAACTCACGCAGAGCTGGCCCATTTGCTGGGGATGCCTGAAGAAAACATATTCCTGTTGGAGAATGGGGATTCTCTCACCGTCTCCAAAAACAGCGCATTCATAACCAAGCATGTGGCTGAAGCAGAAGGGATAATGGTAGACGGCCTTGGAGTCGGCGATGTGGGCAATATCGTCCTTCGGGACAGGAGGCTCCTGTCGGAGTCGGGACTCATCATCGTAGTGGCCGCCATAGACAGACAGACCTGCACGCTGGTATCGGGCCCTGATATAATCTCCAGGGGATTCGTGTATGTCAGGGAGAACGAGGATCTGATAGATGGGGCCTGCAAGGTGGCTGACAAGATGTTGGATGAATGTCTCAGCAAGAATATGAAGGATTGGAACGGATTGAAAACAGCAGTCAGAGAAGGTTTGAGAAAGTATATCTACAGCAAGACCAAGAGGAGTCCGGTGATACTGCCGATATTCCTGGAGGTGTAGCGGAAACGGAAAGGAGTATAGGATGAACGTATATGACCAGGCGCATTCACTGGCTCAGGCCATAAGAGAATCGGAAGAATTCAAGCAGTACGACCAGTATAAGAAGATAGTGAAGGAAAATCCGCAGCTTAATCAGTCGCTGAAAGACTTGATGAAGAAGCAGATGGAAATGCAGGCCGCTCAGATGATGGGTCAGGAAGTTACTCAGGAAGCTTTTCAGCAGATACAGCAGCTTTCAGCCATCCTGATGCAGGATCCGACAGCGGCTCAGTATCTTCAGTGCCAGATGAGATTTTCCATGATGATGGCTGATGTCTACAAGATAATAGGCGAGACAGCGGATCTGGGACAGGATCTGTTCGGCGGGACCGGCGGGGTGCCGACTCAGGGATAGACAGGAACAATGGTGCTTTAGCGGTATTTTTATGGTGTTTTAGGGCTGGATAGCGAGATCTTGCCGTATCTTCCGATTTTCTAAAGAATCCGGCAGCGCTGACACAGAATGTTGCCGGATTTTTATAAAAGTAAAGAAATTCGGCAGCGGCGCCACAAACTTTTGCCGGATTATTCGATAAAGACAGGAATCCGGCAGTGCCTTGCCGGATTTTTGATTGAATGCGAATATCCGGCACATGATTTTACCGTTGCAGCCCGGAAGACGAGCTTGGATCCCGATATTCGCTGTTTAAGCTGCCGGATCTGCGCTATTTCTTCGATTTTCGGCAAGCAATCGTGTTTCGCGTGCCGGATCAGACGCTTCGAAGCATTTTTCGGCAGCAGTTGGCCTGAAGGCGCCGCGCGAAAAAACAGAGAGAAGATCGAAGGAAGGTTCGCTGCCGGAGGCCGTGCCGCAATTGAGGTATTGGCAATAGTAAGGTTGCATGGTATAATGAATACTGTGATTGGACACGGCTTTGCCGGGAGGTAGTATTCATTGAAATGTGCTTCAACAAGCTCGCACATTATAACGAATACTGTGATTGGACACGGCTTTGCCGGGAGGTAGTATTCATTGAAATGTGCTTCGACAAGCTCACACATTATAACGAATACTGTGATCGGACACGGCTTTGCCGGGAAGTGACGTTCACTACAAAGGTTGTTAAGATTAAGGAGAGGACGATAGATTTATGATTTACGCAGGTGATTTTAGAAAAGGTATTACGTTTGAAATAGATGGTGATCCACATGTTGTGTTGGATTTCCAGCATGTAAAGCCGGGAAAGGGCGCGGCCTTCGTGAGGACCAAGCATAAGAACATACTTACGGGTGCCATCAAGGAAGAGTCCTTCAACCCTGACGCCAAGTTCCCGAAGGCTCACATCGAGACCAAGACCATGCAGTATCTGTATAACGACGGAGAACTCTACTATTTCATGGATCAGGATACTTACGATCAGATACCTCTCACTTATGACCAGGTCGAGGATGCCATGAAATACCTGAGAGAGAATGATGAAGCAACGATAAAGTTCTACAAGGGCGACGCGTTCCTGGTGGAAGCTCCTAACTTCGTGGATCTCAAGGTAGTTGAGACAGAGCCGGGAGTAAAGGGCGATACGGCTACTAACGTTACCAAGGCGGCAACGGTTGAGACGGGAGCGGTTATACAGGTTCCTATCTTCATCGAAGAAGGTGAAGTCATCCAGATAGATACCAGAACAGGAGAATACCTGGGAAGGTCAAAATAGCGCGTGTGTACTGCAGACGTACTGACGAAGGGGGCGCGAACGCGTCCCTTTTTGAGAAGGACGAAAAAATACGGATAAGATCCGGGAATGAGGTAATAAATGTTTAGATCCAAGATCGGCAGGACCAAATTGATATTGATAATCCTCGCTGCCGCAGTAGTACTTATTACGGGGAGCACCCTGGTTTATCTCAACGGTATCGGAGCTGTGGATTCGAAAAACGAAGAGACGGTGACGGTGGAAATACCATCGGGCAGCGGTGCTTCGGCCATAATAGATATCCTGGATGAAAACGGGCTGATAAAGAGCCCTACTTTCGCCAAGATCCACGCCCGAATTGGAGGATACGACACGCTGCAGGCCAACAGCTACATGTTCAGCAAATCAATGACTTTGCCGGAAATGATGGATGCCATAAATACAGGAGATTTCCAATATATTTCTAAAGACAGGATAATAATAAGAGAAGGACTCACCATACCGGAGGTAGCGGCGGCCATCGCTGAAGAGATGCCGTTCACCGCTGAGGAGATAATAGCCAAGTGGGCTGATACGACCTATCTCAGACAGCTGATAGACCAGTACTGGTTCCTCAGCGATTCCATACTTGCTGATGGAGTGGTGTATCCTCTGGAAGGATATCTTTATCCAGAGACTTATTTCATCACGGAGGAAAACCCTTCCATAGAGAGCATCACAGAGACGATGCTGGATATGACGGCCACTGAACTGGAGTCCAGGAGAGAAGCCATCGACGAAAGCGGCTTCACAGTACATGAATTGCTGACGCTGACTTCCATAGTGGAGAGAGAAGGCAGTAACGTCAAGGATGAGATGCCGGCCATAGCCGGAGTTTTCATCAACAGGCTCAACGAGGGCATGAATCTGGGCAGTGATGTCACCGTAGGCTACGCTCTCCAGAAGACTTCGCTGCAGTTTACGCAGTCGGAACTGGATGTCGATTCCCCTTACAACACGAGAAGAAACGCCGGACTTCCGATAGGCCCTATCTGCTGTGTGAACGGGGAAGCGATAGACAGCGTCCTCAATTATGAGGAATCGGATTACCTTTACTTTTTCGCTACGGAAAACGGTGAGATCATCTATTCCAGGACCAATGAAGAACATGAGAAAGCGGTAAGCGAAAACATATGGTATTGATATGAATATAACCAACGATATAATAACAGCATATATAGATTCCCTCTATAAGAGCGGTAATCCTCAGCTTATGGAGCTGAGACAGTTCGCGGAGGATAAGCATATACCTATCATCCTTAAGGAAACTGAAAGCCTGCTGCTCAACATCCTCAGGATAAAACATCCGGAACGGATGCTGGAAATCGGCTCGGCGGTAGGATATTCCGCCTGCTGTTTCGCCGACGGCTGCGGCTGTCACGTAACGACCATCGAATCCGATGAGGAGACTTACGAAGCAGCTAAAGTCAACGTGTCAGAGCTGGGGTTTTCTGACAAGGTAGAAGTGCTGTATGGCGATGCCAGGGATATTATGCCGGCTATGGCCAAGTCGGATGTCGATCTTTACGATGTGGTGTTTATCGACGCGGCCAAAAGCCATTACAGGGAATTCTGGGACATGGCTCTGCCAATGTGCAGACAGAGCGCTCTCATCATATGTGATAACGTGCTGATGAAAGGTATGACCGCATCGGACATATATGATACGAATAAGAGATACAAGACCAGCATCAGGAGGATGCGGGAATTCATCAAGTATATAAATCATCTGGAGTATGCTGATACGTGCGTACTGCCGGTAGGAGACGGGGTCTCTGTCAGTGTTATAGACAAAGATATCTATGATGGATGGAAAATTTCATCGAAGCAGACTCTGCCGGACGGAGACGATCATGATCAGCAGGAGACAGGGAAAGTCGAAGCAAATGCAGCCAATAAAGAAAATGGAACTTTTAGCTCCTGCGGGAGACCTTGAAAAACTTAAGATAGCAGTCGACTATGGGGCTGACGCTGTATATTTCGGCGGTGAGATGTTCAGCCTCAGGGCGGGCGCCGGAAACCTTTCAACAGACGAAATAAAGGAAGGCGTTGAATACGCTCATCGGCGGGGAGTCAAATGTCACATGGCTTTCAATATTTTCGCTCACAATGAGGATATCGGGCCTATGACAGAATATCTCAGGAGGATAAGTGATATACCCATCGACGCTTTCATAGTCTCGGATCCGGGTGTCATGGCTATTGTCAGGGACGCGCGGCCTGATGCGGAGCTTCACCTTTCGACCCAGGCCAATATGACCAACTACGCTACGGCGAACTTCTGGTACAGCCAAGGGGTCAAACGGCTGGTGCTGGCCAGAGAGCTGACTTTCGACGAGATAAAGGAGATAAGGGAAAATATCCCTGAAGATATGGAACTGGAGGCTTTCGCCCACGGCGCTATGTGTATCTCTTATTCGGGGAGATGTCTCCTCAGCAACTTCATGATAGACCGAGATGCTAACAGAGGTCAGTGCGCTCATCCGTGCAGATGGAAGTACAGACTGGTGGAAGAGCAGAGACCCGGAGAATACTATCCTATCGAAGAAGATGACCGTGGTACATATATCATGAATTCCAAGGATCTGTGCATGTTGGAGTATATACCTGAGCTGGCTCAGGCCGGGATATCGTCGCTGAAGATAGAGGGCAGGATGAAGAGCATATTTTACGTGGCCTCTGTGGTAGGAGCTTACAGAAAAGCCATCGATGCCTATTACGCTGATCCGGAAGGATACAGCTGCGATCCGGCGTGGATGAGCGAAATGGAGAAGGCCAGCCACAGAGAATTCACCACAGGCTTCTACTTTCACAAGCCTACCGATAAGGATCAGAATTATCAGACCAGCGACTACACCAGAGATTACAGTTTCGTGGGACTGGTCAGAAGTTACGACCCTGATACGAAGATGGCCGTGGTGGAGCAGCGGAACAAAATGGTCCTTGGAGACGAGATAGAGGTTTTCGGGCCGGGTGCTGATTTCTTCACGCAGAAGCTGGAGATCATGGAAAACGAGGACGGTGAACCGATTGAATCGGCGCCTCATCCTCAGCAGATACTCAAAATAAGAATGGAACAGCCTGTGGCCGCAAGCTTCATGCTGAGAAAGAAAAAATATATTTAGTTCACAGACCGCGAAGACGCGGTTTTAAGGATATTGCTATATTGGATGAACAGAAAGAAAGGAGAAAAACATGTCATCTGACGGCGGGCCCATGTGGGGCCAGATAATTTTATTAGTAGTACTGATAGCGGTGAACGCATACTTTGCCGCGGCGGAGATCGCGATAGTTTCCGTGAACAAGAACAGGATAAAGACACTGGCGCAGGAAGGGAACAAGAAGGCGGAGCTTCTGGAAAGGCTGATAGAAGATCCCAACAGATTTCTTTCGGCTATACAGGTGATAATAACCCTGGCAGGATTTCTGTCCAGCGCCAACGCTGCCACCAGTTTCTCCGACGACCTGGGAGAGATCCTGGGAAGCTGGGGCATACCTCACGGTGAAGGAGTAGCCGTAGTGGTGATAACCATCATCCTGTCATTTTTCACACTGGTGTTCGGAGAGCTGTTCCCTAAGAGGATAGCTATGCTCCACGCCGATAAGGTCGCTATGGCGGTGGCGAAGCCGCTGCAGATCATCTCTGTGGCCTTCAAGCCATTCGTATGGCTGCTTTCCGTATCGGTCACCCTTGTGCTGAAAGTCTTCAGACAGCGGACCGACGTGGCGGACGACGAATATTCGGAAGCAGACGTAGTGTCAATGTTAGAGACGGGCCAGGAGAAAGGCGAGCTGAAGGAGGAAGGAAAGAAGATGATAACCAGCATCTTCGCCTTCGACGATATGCTGGCCTATGAGGTAATGACTCCGAGAACGGAGGTGTTCTCCATAGATGTCAATGCTCCGACGGAGGAATATATCGACGAACTGATGGAGATGCGATATTCCAGGATACCTGTCTACGAGGACGACAGCGATAATATCATAGGAATACTTTACATCAAGGACTATCTGATAAAAGCCAGGCAGGACGGTTTTGACAACGTAGAAATAAGACCGATACTGAGAAAACCTTACTTCGTGCCTGAGACGAAGAACATAGACTCGCTGTTCTTCGAGCTTCAGACGACTAAACAGCATATAGCCATACTGATAGACGAGTATGGTGGATTCTCAGGTATCGTTACTATGGAGGATATCATCGAGGAGGTAATGGGCGACATCGACGACGAATACGATGAAGAAGAACCGGATATCCAGAAGATATCCGACGACACCTTCGCCATGGAGGGAAGTATGGATCTGGACGACATAAATGAAGAGCTGGGCACCGATCTTGAGTCGGAAAACAGCGAGACCATCGGTGGTCTGATCCTGGATATCCTGGGAGAGATACCTGACGAAAATGATGTGGGCACCGAGGTGGAATACGAGAACTACAGGTTCAGGATAGATTCCATCAAGGACAGGAGAATAGAGAAGGTGACCATGACGGTCCTCCCCGCAGAGGAGACGACGGTCGAGGACGAGGAAAAGAGCGACAGAAGCGAACGTCACGAGCGGCGTGAACGTGAAAAGCGTGAAAAACGCGAAAAGAAAAAGGAAAGTACAGGCAAATAGGTATTCGTAAAGAAAAGAAGCGATGACATCTGTGTTGTCGCTTCTTCTTTCAAAGACAGGGAGGGGCAAATGGCGTTATCCGTAACGTTTTTTCTGGGGATTTTCATAATGGTCGGAGCGGTCATCGCCCGGCAGGCCAAAAATAAGGCGCTGGTAGAGCAGCTTTCCATTTCCATAGCCTTCGGGACCATGACGGCGCTGGCGCTGACAGATCTGATGCCGGAAGCTGTGGAAAATCTGGGTAATGACAATATGTACGTCATGTACTTCGGTGTAGCAGCAGGGATACTTGTGCTGAAGCTGCTGGACCGTTTTATTCCGGATCACGACAGTGTCCGCGGCTTCGACCATCAGTGCACCGACGCCAATGTGATACACATCGGGATAATCTCATCGGTGGCCATAATCCTGCACAATGTCATCGAAGGAATGGCTGTCTACAGCATATCATCGGAATCCCTTCATCTGGGCCTTCTGGTCAGTATCGGCGTGGGCCTCCACAATGTACCCATGGGTATGGTCATCTATTCCACTCTTTCCAGGGAAAAACGCGGCAGGAAGATTGCGCTGCTGCTTGCGGCGGCCTTGTCTACCTTCGTCGGCGGACTGCTGATGAAGATGATGTGGTCCATGATAGATGATTTCATCACAGGCATACTCATTTCCCTGACGCTGGGAATGATAGTGTACATCGTCCTTTTCGAACTGCTGGTACACCTTATGCACACGAAGAACAAGCTGCTGTCCGCCGCAGGCGTAGCCATAGGCGTGGCTATCATACTTGTAAGCGGGCTGTTCGGATGATAAAATCATAGAACAGGAGGTGCAAGACCGATCATGAACTTCGATACGAAACGTCAGACGGAGTTTTTCTCCGAAATGTCGGAACGGCAAATATCTGCCAGGGAGTTTTTCAGCGGCGTGTTGCTGGAGTCTCTCAGCAGTTGTTACGGTCTGGAGAACGGCCTTATCATGTGTTTCGATACGGATAACGGCTTTCTTTCATGGACCGACAGCGACGGCGTGCGACCCAACAGCAGGACTCACCCCTACAGGGCTTTCCAGCAAAGGGATACGGTGAGAGGGAGGATATACAGGGAAGCCGTGGCCCAGAACCTGGATTATTTCAACGTTGAGCCAAGGCTTTACAGAGCCACTGACTACATTGACGAGTCTCAGTATCTCCAGTCGGATCACGTCCGCTTTCTGGAAGAAAATTTCGGGGCCAGCTACAGCGTCACCATGGCCTTCGGCATAAACGCCTACATACAGATAGTATTCTTCAGAAGCGCCGATGAAGGCGATTTCACCGACGAGGAAATGAAGATACTGGCTGACATATATGTAGCCATAGCCAACGCTTACAAGGGCTTCAAGAAGTACGAGCAGTCGAAGATAGTTTCGGCCATACAGGATGAGATAATAAAGTCAGGAGCCAGAGCATATTTCATAACCGACGATTTCATGCATATATTGGGAGGCAATAGTCTGGCCGCGGAGTACATCGAAAACATATTGGGTCCCGGCGCCGGCAGGGCTATCGACAGCGATGATCCGTGCATATGGCTGCCGTTTCTGCTGGAAGGAACGGAAAAAGGCGGTGCGGTCGCCAAAGCCAAGATCATCAAGGGATATGTGTTCAGGATATATACCTATGACCAGCAGTATTCCCACGGTATCGTAGACAGGTATCACTGGATAACCATGTCGCCGGGAGAGGGCCGTGAGGACGAAACGGCCAGAAAGGCTGACGTCTACGGTCTCACCAGGAGCGAACAGAAGGTGGCGAAGCTGCTGCTGAAGGGCCTTACCTACAAGGCTATCGCTGAAGAGCTGTTCATAAGCTACCACACAGTCAAGAAGCATGTGGAGAACATATATGCCAAATGCGGCGTCAAGAGCCGCCATCAGCTTTCCAGACTCTTCGACGAAGAAATATAAGGAGTTCTCCTTATATTGAATAAGGAATCCTGATTTTGCAAATAAGGCGAAAAGGCCGATGGAATTTCATCGGCCTTTTGATATCATTATAATATACTGAAAATGCGGTGACAGACGGGAGGGAAGAGGATGACGGACACCGGAACCGTATTCAACATACAACGCTTCACCATCCACGACGGGCCGGGCATGAGGACCGAGCTTTTCCTCAAGGGGTGTCCCCTGAGATGCCGCTGGTGCAGCAACCCCGAGAGCCACAAAGCATATGTGGAGCCGGGAGTATACAAGAGCAAATGCATTTCTCCGAAGAAATGCGGCCTTTGCCAGAAGGTATGTCCCGAGGAAGGCGCCCTCGTATTTTACAGAGGGAGGCTGACGGCTATCGACAGGGAAAAGTGTACCAATTGTATGGAGTGCGCCGCGGTCTGTCCGGCCGACGCTATAAAGCAGTGGGGCAGGGAGATGACGGTAGACGAATGCATGAAGGAGATCATGAAGGACGTGGACTTCTATCAGCGCTCAGGCGGAGGTGTCACCGTATCGGGCGGAGAACCGCTGCTGCAGAGCGACTTCGTGGCGGAGCTTTTTAAGAGGTGCCATCAGGAAGGCATCCACACCTGCTGCGAATCCACATTCCATATAGGATGGGACAAGGTAGAAAAGGTGCTTCCGTATACGGATCTGTTCATCTCTGACATCAAGCACATGGATAACGATGTACACAGGGAATATACGGGATCCGGCAACGGACTGCTGCTGGAAAACCTGGCGAAGCTGGCGGAACGCGGCTGTGAGATGATACTGAGGATCCCGGTGATACCGGGGATCAACGACGATACGGACAACGTGGAAGCCACCGCAGATTTCATTATCGAAAGGCTGGGAAACAGCGTCAGAACGCTGCAGCTTCTCAGCTTCATGCGGCTGGGAGAAGAAAAATACGCATCCCTGGGGATGCCTTATGAGATGAAAGAGCTGAAGTTCAACAGGAGGTCCCTCCAGAAGCGGGTGAGAGAGATGGCCGATTACTTCAACGGCCGGGGTATCCACTGTCTGGTGGGAACGAAGGAGAGATAGTTATGGAAAATATCAGGAAAGACAATCAGATTCACTGCACCGCTTGCGGTACGGAAAGCTACGACCACAGCTACAGCCTGGGCTACAAAGTAGGCCACGAGGACTGGTCGCCATTCCCCAGGGTCAACAGACTGCGTCAGACTTTCCTGGACAGGGAGTACGACGTGGACGTGGAAAGGCTGAGACTGGTGACCGAGGCCTATCAGGACAACGAAAAGAGCCCGCTGAAGGTGAAATGCGCCAGGGCTTTCGAGAACATACTCCTCAACGTCAGCCTCCACATATACGACGAAGATCTGATACTCGGAGAGATAGCCGCGCCGGCCAAGGCCGCGCCTATCTATCCGGAATTTTCCGTGGACTGGATAATCGACGAGGTGCTCAACGAGCCTTTCGAGGAGAGGGAGCACGACCAGTTCTATATACGAAACGACGAGGAGAGAAAGGAGATCGTCGACCTGTGCCGCTGGTGGCAGGGCAGGACTGTAGACGATCTGATAAACGCCGAGCTGGACGATGATCAGCTTAAAGGCTCCGAGGTAGGCAAGAAGATATTCCAGACAAACCTCTACCACTACGCGGGAGTGGGCCATCTTGTGATGGACTACGAGAAGCTGATGAAGAACGGCTTCGACGGATTTATAAAGGAGGCGGAGGCCGGTCTCGCCAGGATAACCAAGGAAGACCCGGACTACGGCGACAAGCGTGATTTTTACGAAGCCATGATAATTTCCCATCAGGCTGCCAAGAAGTACATACTCAGGTATGCGCAGCTGGCCGACGAGATGGCGGCTGCCGAAAAGGACGAGACAAGGCGCGGCGAGCTGGAGACCATGGCCGGAAACTGCCGTCAGATAGCCGGAGGCCCGGCAAAAACTTTCTGGCAGGCGCTGCAGCTGTTCAATTTCGCAACTACACTGACTCAGATTGAGGGCAACGGTCACTCCATCTCATATGGCAGGATGGACCAGTGGCTCTATCCGTACTACGAGGCTGACATGAAGGCGGGAGACATCACCAGGGACTTCGCCCTGGAGCTGATAGAGGTGCTGTACGTCAAGATGAACAATCCTACCAAGCTGAAGGACGGCGGAACCGTCAAGGTCCGTCAGGGCAGGGGATTTGGCGGCGAATGCCTCACCATCGGCGGTGTCGACAGAGACGGCAACGATGTGACCAACGATCTGACTATGCTGATGCTTGAAGCATCAGCCCATACCAGGATGATGAACCCATGGCTGCTGGTGAGGATGCATGAGGAGACCCCTTATGAGCTGAAGGTGAAAGCCGTGGAATGTATCAGAGCCGGATACGGTCATCCTAAGCTTTTCAACGATGAACCTACTATCAGAGCCATGATGAGGAAGGGCATGAGCCTGGAGGAAGCGAGGGACTACGCCGTGGTAGGGTGCGTGGAGCCTGACCTTCCGGGAAGAGAATATGGCTGGCATGACGCGGCCTATGTCAACACGGCAAAGATGATGGAGATGGTCCTCAACGGCGGCAGATGCCTGGACTGTGGTCCTCACTGCGCCAGATGGGAAAAATGCGGAGCGTTGGGCGGCCACCTGGGACCTGACACGGGAAGCCTTGAGACCTACGAAAACTTCGACCAGGTGCTGGAGAGCGTCGACAAACAGTTCAAATACTGGACCGACCAGATGTGTTCCAGCCTCAATATCATAGATAAGGCTCACAGAGCCAGGAAGTCGCTGCCGTACGTGTCCTCCTTCTTTCCGGACTGCGTGGAAAACGGCAGGGATCTGACGGAGGGAGGCGCCAAGTACAACGGTATTGGACCTCAGGCCAGCGGTCTGGCCACCTGCGCCGATTCCCTGGCGGCAATAAAGCAATTGGTCTTCGAGGAAAAGCGGTTCACGGGAGCAGAAATGCTGCAGGCGGTAAAGGACAACTGGCAGGGGCATGATATACTGTACGCTCTGGTCAACAGCTCCAAGGTCCATCATTACGGCAACGACGACGATTACGCCGACGATCTCTTCAAGTTCATGTTCGAGTGCTACTGCCGCAATGTGGCGGGACGTACAACGCCGAGAGGCGGCCAGTTCAATCCGGGAGTATACTCGGTCAGCGCCAACGTGGGGATGGGACTCAACACTAACGCCTCCCTGGACGGACGAAGAGCTGGAGAGGCCATCTCAGACAACCTGGGACCTGTCCACACCGACGGCGGCTCTCATGATACAGAGGGGCCGACAGCCCTGGCCAATTCCGTCGGCAAGGTGGATCACAGTCTGGCACCTAACGGAACACTTCTCAATATGAAGTTCCCTCAGGAGGCTGTTGGAGGTATCGAGGGCAGAGATAACCTGGTGGACTTCATCGACGCCTATTTCTCCAAAGGAGCAATGCATGTCCAGTTCAACATCATGAGTTCCGCTACTATGAAAGCGGCCCAGAAGAAACCGGAGGACTATAAGGACATGCTGGTCCGTGTAGCGGGTTACAGCGCTTATTTCGTGGAGCTGGGCAAGGCTCTGCAGAAAGATCTGATACAACGTTCCGAACTGCATTTTTAACGACTTGCTCATATCGGCGGACTGATGGATACCAACTCAGCAGCCAGTTCAGCAGTTCCTTGATTCGGTAGTTTGACGCTCCGGCACCCGACGGGTTATACGGGATTTGGCTTTTCAGACCCTTTCCCGTATAGCAATTTGCCCACCATCTCCTCAAAACAGCACTGTTTTTATACAGTTTTTCCTGCTGACAGGCCAAATCAAGTATAAAAATTGCGAAGAAATCGACGTTGGCTTATACGGGAAATGGATAAAACCTTTCGAAAGAGTATAGAGGTTCGTGGTAATTATTGTAAAATATTGAAGCTAATAAGATATATGCACCAATGGATTGCAGTACAGCATTTTCATTGGTGCTTTTTTTGCGGGATTCTCTGTCATATTTTTGGGGACAAGGAATATGATTTAGTATCAACTAAAGAAAAAGGGGTGAAGAGATGGACAGGAATACGGAAAAGATATTCCGCAGGCTGCCGGTATCTATCAAGGAAAGGGTAGACGAGCTGCCGGAAATCATACGCGACGATTTTGAAGAGATACGCATCAGAGTCTTCAGCGACACGCTCATCATAAGCGGCGGCAGGGAGATAAGTCTCCACGACGGGAGGTCGGTGACGCCTGAGGTGCTGGACGAGACGCTCAACAGATTGCTGGATTATTCATATTACGCTTACGAAGAAGAGCTTTCCAAGGGCTACATAACTATAGAAGGCGGCCATCGAGTGGGGATATGCGGCCGGGTGACGCTGAAAGAAGGAAAGGTGTATCTGATAAAGGATGTTTCTTCTCTCAATATAAGACGAAGCAGACAGATAATAGGAGCATCGGAAAACGTCATAGGGGCGGTATGGGACGAGAAGACAAACACCATCAGGAACACTCTCATCATATCGCCGCCTAAATGCGGAAAGACGACTATACTGCGGGATCTGGCCAGAAGCCTTAGTCACAAAGGGTTTCGCGTCGGCATATGCGACGAGCGTTCAGAGATAGCCGGCTGCCACAATGGAGAGCCCAGCTATGATCTGGGCGGCAGGACAGATATCCTGGACGGCTGCCCCAAGGCTGAAGGGATCCTGATGTTGATACGCTCCATGTCTCCGGACGTGATAATGACTGACGAGATAGGGAAACGGGAAGATGTGAGCGCTGTCGAAGCCGCTCTGTGTGCCGGGGTCAAGACCATCACCACGATACATGGAAACAGCTACGAGGATGTGGCCAGCTCCTCCGTAGGAGAGCTTGTCAGGAACCATGTGTTCGAGACTCTCATATTTCTGTCCGCCCAGCCTGTTACAGGAACAGTGAAGCGTGTCATGAAGCTGTCAGGGATAGGGAAGGACGTATGATATGCTGAAATTTGCGGGATGTATCTTCATTTTTATGAGCTGCGCCGCGCTCGGCTTCATGAAGGCTTCTTCCTATAGGGACAGAAGGATCGAATTGGAAGACACGCTGGAGCTGATAAGGATGCTGGACATGGAGATATCCTACAGGCGCGACCCTCTCGCCAAGACATTCGGTAACGTAGCGGCCATGAAAAACTGCTGGTTTTCCCATATACTCAGAGAATGTGCCGGAGCCATGAAAAAGCAGGAACCATTGGAGGCGGCGTGGCGAAGAGCCATAGATGAAAATATCAGCGCTTGTCCGCTGGATCAGAGAGATATCGCGATACTGAAGGATATCCCGACAGGACTGGGAAAAAGTGACGTGCAAGGACAGCGAAACGTCATAGAACCGGCGGTAATGAGGATACAGAGTCATCTGACCGAGGCCGTGGAACAGGAGAAAAAACAGGGCAGGATGTACAGAGGTATTGGCATCGCGTCCGGTGTCGTGATAGCCGTCATGCTGCTGTGAGCGAGGAGTATATCGATTATGGAAATAGATGTTATTTTTAAAATAGCTGCCATTGGTATTGCCATCGCCGTCCTCAACCAGGTGCTGGTAAAGGCGGGACGAGAGGAACAAGCTATGCTGACCACCTTGGCCGGTGTCATTGTGGTATTGATGCTGGTGGTACAGATGATAGGCGAATTTTTCGATACTGTAAGGACCTTCCTCCAGTTTTAGGTGGCCCTATGGAAATACTGAAAATCGTGGCGACAGCGCTTACAGGCCTTATCCTGGCCATTGTAATGAAAAGCGTCAATAAGGAGATATCGATCTACATAGTATTGGGGACCGTGATGATAATCTTCCTTTCAGTAGCTGACAGACTGGCAGAGATATTCGGTTTTCTCCAGGGCATATACGATAATGTCACCTACGGCCGTACATTTTTCCCGGTGATATTGAAAGTACTGGCAGTGGCTTACATAACAGATTTCACCGCTCAGCTGTGCCGGGACGCGGGAGAGGCATCCATAGGTTCCAAAGTAGAGCTGGCCGGTAAAATAATAATATTCTATCTGGCCATGCCCATACTGACGGCCATCCTTGAGCTTATAAAGACGCTGCTGGGGTGATAGAAAGAACGGAAGAGATCAGCACATAACAGAGAAGAAACAGGAGGCGTGAAAAATGGATTATGAAACCGTCATAGAAGCGCAGCTGGACTCCATGGATCTGTCAGGACTCGAGGATATCATGGGGGATGCCGCCGCAGGAGGAGGTATCTTCGAAGGTATGACAGTTGATCAGGTGATAAATAACCTGATCAACGGCGAAGCGCTCTTCGATTCGGAGAGGATAATGGACAATCTTATCAACCTGTTCCTGATGGAGGTGAAGGGCTCTGTATTCCTTGGATGCGAGATACTGGCCATCTGTATCGTTACAGGTCTGCTTTCAAATTTTTCCAATACATTCGGCAGCAAGACAGTCTCGTCTCTGGGGACTATGATATGCGGTGTGGTGATAACAGCTCTTTGCATAAGCAATTTTTATCAGACGTACCAGTATTGCCAGGATACTATCAACACCATGACAGCTTCCATGGAAATACTGCTGCCGGTCATGATACCGCTGCTGATATCCATGGGAGGTATATCGTCAGGGAGTATCATGAGTCCTGCCATGGCAGGAGCTGTCACCGGATTCAATTTTATCATGGAGCATGTGATACTTCCATTAGTCTTCCTGTCGGCTGTCTTCGTGATGATAAACAGCATCACGGAAAAGGACTATGTAAAGAAGCTGTCAGGTTTTCTGCGAAAAGGGGCTATATTCCTGACAGGACTGATAATAACCGTATTTACAGGGATCACAGCCCTCCAGGGCGTCGTGACCAAGTCGGCTGACGGCATACTGATAAATACCGCCAGGTTTTCCATAGATAATTTCGTACCAATAGTTGGCGGATTCGCCGCTGACTCTCTGGACATGGTCATCAGCTGTATCGGATTGATAAAAAACGCTGTAGGACTGATAGGGATACTCATCATCATCTCCCTGCTGGCGGTGCCAGTGATAAAGCTTCTTTCCATAGCTGTCATATATAAAGTCATCGCCATAGCTGCCGAGCCTGTGGCGACCAGGAACATTTCCGACAGCCTCAGTGAGATAGGCAGCGCGGCGGTTACCATGACGGTAGTGCTGGCAACAGGAGCCTTTATGTTCCTCATATTCATAACCATACTGATGGGGATGGGAGGTGGCGGCACGTGGACATCGTAAAGCAGTGGGTCAGCAGTCTGTTCATCATGATATTGGCTCTGTCATTCATGGAAATGCTGCTGCCGGACAGCTCCATGGGGAAATACATAAAGTTCATATTTTCACTGGCCATAATGGCTGCCATATTGTATCCGGTAATTTATCTTACAGGGGAATATTGAAAGAGCTGACAAATATATTCTATATAGAGGATGCTTCCGGTGGGACCGGTTTTTCTGAAGGGGGAAAATACTTTGCTGGACAAATTGAAGAAAGACCCTGCCTTTAAGGAAAAAGGGCTGAAGGTCATAGCACTTTTCATCATATTAGCGGTCATACTGCTTTCTCTGGACGTATTTACTCAGAGCCGGGACGGCAGGAGTCAGATAATAGATGAAGACGGAGGAACAGAGGCGGAGCTGTGCGCTATCCTCACCGATATAGATGGTGTTGGGGATGTAGACGTGATGCTCCAGTACGACGATGAGGAAAAAGTATCGGGCGTCATCGTGACAGCCCAGGGAGCAGGCAATCCGGTGGTGAAGAACGACCTCATCAATGCGGTGATGGCTGTCTTCAACATATCACCTGCCAGTGTGGAGGTTTTCGAGAAGAAAAGTGTCGACAGATATGAGGAGGAAGATGCAAATGAGTAACAGGAGATCCGTGTTTTCTTTTATAAAGTCCAATCGCAGGAAAGTGGCTGGATTACTGGCGCTGGCTCTCGCCCTCGGAGCGTGGACAGCGATCGGCGGGCCTTTTTCAAAGGAGGCGTCCAGCGATGACATACCTCTTCACGATGGTGATGTGCTGGTGGACAGCCTCAACGTCAGCGAGGAAAACGATAAGGCTGAAAATAAAGTGGACGAATCGTCTCTGGTCACGTCAGACGACGTATCAGAACTGGAGAACAGCGATACATATTTCCAGGAACTGCGAGCCACCCTGGATATGGACAGGAACAAGATAATCTCCATGCTGACAGATGCTGAGAATTCAGCATCGGGAAGCAAGGAAAAGGAGGAAGCGACGGCTCAGAAGATGCAGCTGCTGGAGTACATGGAGCAGGAAAAGACCATTGAAACATTGCTGAGAAACAAAGGCCTGCCTGAATCTTTCGTGGTGATAACGGAGAGCGGAGTCAATGTCACCGTCAATTCAGAAGAATTGGATCAGAGCATGGTGACCAAGATATGTGATATCGTCATGCGGGAGACTGGCAGAGAAGCAAGTCAGATCATCGTACAGGACGCGTCGTGACCGGATCCCAGACATTGGCGTTACGACGTTCACAGCTTCCCGGTTGCAGTTTCGCTACCGGCGGTTGGAGTTCTGCAACTTCCGGAAGCCCTGAAAAAACTGAAGAATATACTGAAAAATCCAAAAGTTGCAAAGATTCAACCAAATATATCGTAAAAAGAATAAAGCGCATCTGTCATCTGGAAATACATTCTATCTAAAATCATTGATATTTCAACGTTTATCACTGTCCGCCGCTGCGGTGAATGCATCTGGCATACCTGTTGCATCTATATTTACAGAAAGAAAAACACATAGAAGGAGGGAAAACATATGAAAGTACTTATTGTCGGAGCCGGCGGACAAGGCGGATCATGCGCCTCCATACTGGCGAGACAGGACAGCGTAGACGAGATCCGTCTGGTAGATCTTAAGGAAGAGACCGCCAAAGCTGTGGCCGACCACATAGGCGGCGGGAAAATCAGGACGGGAACTGTCAACGCGCTCGACCCGGATGATGTGGCCAGAGCCGCTGAAGGTGTAGATGTAGTAGTGGATATGGTCATGCCGTGGATGGTGCCGTACGTGATGGAGGGTGCTCTCAAGGCAAAAGCCAATTACATCAATACAGCCTTCGATGCTCCGTTCTGGGACAAATTCGTGGAAGGTGTATCCATCGAAGACATGCCTCTGTGCAAGGAATTCAAGGAAGCAGGCCTTACAGCGCTCTTTGGCTGCGGATTTGCCCCGGGATGGACTAATGTGCTGGCCAGAAGGCTGGCCAACAGGCTTGATAATGTGGACAGCATCAAGATGAGGATAGGAAAAGCCACTCATCTGCCCGGCGAACACGAGTATGACTGGGTACTGAGACCATGGAATCCTGGCTGGTCACCTAAGCAGGCCCTGATAGACTGCGCCTCTCCTACATACGCGCTGGAAGGAGGAAAATACGTCCAGTATCCGCCGTTCGGAGGACTTGAGATGTGGGACTTTCCGGAACCTGTAGGCAGACTCCCCGTGACTCATCACTCCCACGAGGAGATATACAGCATGCCGGCCACATTCAAGGGTGTGAAGGATATAGACTTCAAATACTATCTGATGTATCAGCCTGCCATTTTCTACGCCATGGGCTTGTGCTCCCAGGATAAAGTAAAGGTAGGCGATGCGGAAGTCGCTCCTATCGACGTGGTGACCGCCATGGTGCCTCCTCCTCAGAACAACATATTCGGAGCTACCGACGAGGAACTGGAGTATGCCGACAAGACGGCTTTCATAGAACTGGTGGTAGAGGTTTCGGGAGAAAAGGACGGCAAGAAGGTGACATGGACTGCCAACTGTCCTAAGATGAATGCTCCCGGACCGGAGCTGAAGAAGCTGTATGGCACTGCCCTCGTATATGTATCACTTCCTCTGGCTACAGGCACCATGCTGATAGACGAGATCGATATGCCTAAGGGCATCGTTTTCGCCGACGAGCTTGACCCTGAGGTATTCATTGACAAGATGATGGGAACAGGATACCCGTACAAGTGGAAGGAGACTGTCAAGGAAGGCTGAAGGAAGGAAAACGTTTGACAGAAAGGAAATCGGTGACGAGAGATGAGGGAAGAAAAGAGGCCGGCGGTGAAACGGCTGAAGAAAGCCGTCAAACCTGCTAAATCGAAGGATAACATATTCCATACGAAACAGGTGGCCGACAGACAGGAAGCCATAGACAGCAAGCTAAAGCTGCTTCGCGGCAGTATCTTCGGCAAACCAATCATAAAGTTCGATATAGGCGCTGTCAGAGATGTCTGGGTCCCGTACTGTTATCTCGAGTACGATTTCCATGTCGAACGGAGCGTCATGTTCAAAAAAAAGGGACTGGTAAAGGAGGGGAAGGTGGCTGTAGTTCTGGATGTCAATGAGATGCATCCTTTCCAGTACGACATCTACGAAAGCGGCGAGCTGCCTCTCATCAAAGGAGTCCCTGAAACAGGAAACAGAGAAATAATAAAGACGGAAAATTCGTTCCACGACATGGATGAAAAATCTCAGGAATACATCCAGTTCAAGATAATGAGAAAGTTTTACGGCCGCAACGGTAAACTGGATATGGCTAAATGCCGGTTTTTTTACAGACCGGCCGTAGAGCTTGAGATAATATACAAAGGAGAAAATTCCAACATGAGATATGCCTATCTGGACGAATTTGCCGTGGAGAGCGAACACGTGTTGGGCCTCAAATACAGAGTCGAAAACAATTTTTGATATATTTGATTTATCGGAAGGAGGAAATGCATGGCTATAAATTTTGCTGAGATCTGGTCGACCTTTGACTGGATCATCATCGTCGCCTATTTCGTAGCGATCATATCGGTCGGCCTGGTGATGCGTAAAAGAGCCAGTAAGAACATGAAGAGCTTCTTCGTGGCTTCAAGACGGCTCACCATACCTGTGCTGGTCGGCGTAGGAGCTGCCAGCTGGTACGATTCCTGGACCATCGTAGGTCTGGCCGAGTGCGGCACTACCATGGGTATCTGCATGATATTCATTTACATAATACCAACTGCTATCCTGAGGCTGCCGCTGGCAGTGTGGATAGGGCCTCTTGTGAGGAACAAGATACCTGACTGGGTGCTGACGATGCCTGATCTGATGGCCTATATGTATGACAAGAAGACAAAATTCGTGATGGCGCTGGGAATGCTCCCGCCATTTCTCTATGAATCGGCGCTGCTGACTGCAGGCGGTTCAGTTATTGCTTACGTTACAGGCATGAATATGTGGGTCGCCTTCGTACTGCTGGGAATAATAATCATATTCTATACTTCTCTGTCAGGTCTGTGGGGACTTGCGGTAACCGATATGATGCAGTTCGTGGTCATGTCGGTAGCTGCCGGTGTCCTCTGCTTCGGTCTGATGGCTCATTTCGGCGGATTCGGAAGCTTATTCGATCAGGTCGGCGAAGTGAATCCTGAGTTTCTGACTGTTACGGGAGGCGAGAGCCCTATGTCTATCCTGGGATGGATAATAAGCGCTCTGGCCATGTACGCCAATTCCCAGTCATATCAGCGATTCGGATCATCGAAGTCAGGCGGAGATATCAAGGTTTCATACACCTGTATCATGATATTCGGATTGTTCTTCAGCTCCATAATGGTCATTGCCGGAATGGCTGCTCTCATACTCTTTCCGGAGGCAGCGGCAGAAGCGCCGTCGGAAGCTTTCTGGGCTACCGTATTCACAACACTGCCTGTGGGGCTGCGGGGACTGTTCGTAGCTGCCTTGCTTTCCGCAGTGATGTCGACAGTCAGCGCCGATTATCTCATATGCGGCGCAGTGATCGTCCACGATATCATAAAGAGCTTCTTCAAGCCTTCACTCAGCGACAAGGGCGAAGTATGGGGCACTCGTATCGTCATCTGGATAGTAGGACTTCTCATAATCATATGCACCTATTTCTGGGAGGACGGTATATCCAAAGCTTACTATTACTGTGGAGGATTCCAGGTAGCAGCCTTTATCGTCCCTCTCATGCTGGGGCTTTTCTACAAAAAGAAGACCCCTGCGGCCGGATTCTGGAGCCTGCTGCTCACCATTGTGGCTTACGCCGTATGGGAATTCGTTCTGGGAACTCCTTGGGGCATACCTGCCAATGTGGCCTGCATCATATTCAGCGTCATCGTATATGTCGTTGTTGCCAAGCTTACCTATAAGGATGAAGAGCAGAAGCAGATAGCTGCGTAAGGTTTACGGGACAAGGAGGATATGTATTATGAAAAAAGAGATTAGCGAAGAGAAAAAGAACAAGCTGGCCGTTATATGGGCCATCATATGTATCGTTTGCTCTGTATTGATATGGTGTCTGACCATAGGACAGTCGGATATAATACTGCCTGTCTTCATGGGAGCCGCAGCTTTGCTGTACGGACCTATCACTGCCTTTCTGTATCTGAGGGAAGTCAAGAATGGTGTGTTCAGTGTGGAGGATGAAGATGAAGAAAAAAGCGCTTAGATGCAGGAATATCTACACCTCGTTGAGTCCTGCGCTGACAGACGGGTACGTGATATGCGGGGATGATGAGATAATATTCGTTGGCAGCGAAGCTGACGGAAAGGAACTGATCGACAGCGAAACGGAGATCTTCGATTTTGAGGATAATTTCCTGATGCCCGGGTTTAACGATTTCCACGTCCATCTTCTATCCGGCGCGCTGATGGAAAAGGACGGAGTGCTCCGTTATGCCAAGTCAGAGGAGGAAGCCGTACGGCAGCTGTTAGCTAAGAATCCCGAAGATACGGGAGACAGATGGATACTGGGAGGAGCCTGGGATAATTTCCGCTGGCCGGAAGGAAAGCTTCCGACCAAAGAGAGCCTCGACAGATATTATAAAAAAACGCCTGTATTCCTTCTCAACAAGGAATGCCATGGAGCGTGGGCCAACAGCGAAGCGCTGAGACGTTTCCATATCACCGGGGACACCCCTGATCCGGAAAACGGCAGCTTCTTCAGATACGACGATGGAGAGCCGACAGGATATATCCATGAAGCCGCCGTGATACCGATGCTCAAAGGGATACTGGAAGAAATGACGCCTGAGGAGATGTCGGGATATGCCAGAGCCTTCGCGCAGATGGCTAACAGCTATGGTGTCACATCGGTAGGAGACCTGCCACTGTACGGCATAAGAGGCGAAAAAGCATATAAGCTGCTGGAAGACGCAGGAGATCTGAGTGTCAGGATAAATTTCGCCGTCGCTTTCAGCGAAGAATTGGATGAAGTGCTGAGGACCAGGGAGGCATATCATTCTGATATGCTCCGCTTCATCGGCGTCAAGGATTTTCTGGACGGCACGCCGATGGGCCATACAGGATTCATGCTGGAGCCCTATACCGATATGCCCGATTTCAGGAGCAACACCATGATAGAACCTGAATACCTGAAGACAAGAGTTGCGATGATGGCTGAAAACGACGTTAAAGTAAGGCTCCACGCATGCGGCGACGCTGCCGTACGCCTGGGACTTGATGCCTACCAGTACGCACTGGAGCTCCATGGAGATAAAGACCTTCGCCATTGCATCGAGCATATCGAAGCTATCTCGCCTGACGATATAGCCAGGTTCGGGAAGCTGAAAGTCATAGCGTCTGTACAGCCTGATCACCTGCCAAAATACGATTTCGAGGGACACCCGTTCCACACCATGATAGGAGACGAGCGGATGAAGTATTCATGGCCTTTCAATTCTATAAGGAACACGGGAGGAAAGCTGGCCTTCGGCACCGACTATCCGGTGACGGAGCTGAATCCGCTGAGAGGCATATTCAGAGCCGTTACCAGGCTTACTGACGAGGGTGAGCCTGACGGCGGATTTTCGCCGCAGGAGAAGCTGACCATCCATGACAGTCTCAGAGCCTATACCTACGGCTCCGCATACGCGTCTGACTTCGAGGACAGGAACGGCAGCCTGGAAAGCGGTAAACTGGCCGATATCGCAGTTTTCGAAAAGAATATCTTTGACTGTGCCGATGACAGAAGCGGAATGTTCGACATGAAAGTGCTGATGACCATGGTAGGCGGGAAAATCGTTTACGGTAAGTGAGGATGGCCTGCCGCTGCCTGGGCGGCTCGGACACTATGTGGATGCGGGCGGAATATCGCCACCGCGTGAATTCCCACCTTTCCACGATAATACGAGGCTCTCAGAGGGCTGTTTTGAAGCAAGTCAGGATATTCGCCATGAAAATCATCCTGAAAAACAGAGGAAAATATCGTGAACCCCTGTCGAAGCGACAACTGGCGATAATCCGGAAAAACCGATGCCGCAACTGATGATAATCCATAATCCCGAAAACCCTGTGCCGGTGGAATCACCATCTGCACAGGGTTTTGTCGTGGGCATTTTTTCACTTCGAACATAATGAGAAGCACTACAGCGACATGACTTAGCTCTGCGGCTGTCTTTTAATTGTCTTTTATGTAGTTTTTTGGTATAATAACTACGAGGTGATTTTATGAATGTCTCAGATGAAGTCATCGCCGTCTGCGCCGTAAACGCTACCCTCAGGACCAGGGGAGTGGCTGAAATGGAGGGCGGCATACCTAATGCCTTGTCCAAAAACCTCCTGGGCAGAGAACTGCTGGCAAAAGGAGTCAAAGTCAATCAGACAGAGGAGGGCGTTGAGACAGACGTATTCATAAAAGTGGAATATCGTGTCGGGATACCGGCCGTGGCATGGGATATACAGGAAAACGTAAAAAGGGAGATCCAGTCCATGACAGGTCTCGACGTCAAAGCTGTCAACATACACGTACAGGGAGTTAAAGTACCTTCGGAGGAAGATATATCAGATGACGAGAAATGAAGCACGTGAAATTTTGATGCAAATACTGTATGAGATGGACGCTACAGGTTCTATGGATCATGAGACGGCGGCCAGACTGACGAGTGAAAGGCTTACGGGAAACAACAGAGAACGGGGCCTCAATATCCTCAACGGCATAGTGGATCAGTTGGAACAGATAGATGGCAAGATCAATGAAAAGAGCCGGTCATGGAAAACCTCCAGAATGCCTAAGGTGGATCTGGCCATCATGCGGCTGGCTGTCGGTGAGATGATGGTGGATGACCAGCTGCCTGAAGCCGTGGCCATAAACGAAGCTGTGAACCTGGCGAGAAAATTCAGTATGGAGAAATCGTCGCGCTTTGTCAACGGTGTCCTGGGCGCGATAGTGAATTCTGATGAATGATAATAATTATATATTAGGGATAGATACCAGCAATTACAAAACATCCGTCGCGGTAACGGATAGAAAAGGCAACATCGTATGCGATTACAGAGAACTGCTGAAAGTCAAGCAGGGAGAAAAAGGGCTGAGACAATCCGATGCCCTTTTTCAGCATATAAAAAATCTTCCGCGATTGCTGGAGGAAACTATGAACATTCATCAGCACGATTTTGACGCTGTCGCCTATTCATCGAAACCAAGACCGATGGAAAACTCCTATATGCCGGTGTTTCTGGCGGGAGAAGGATATGGAAAGGCTATCGCAGCGGCTCTCAGAGTGCCCGCCTTCGAATTTTCTCATCAGGAAGGCCATATAGAAGCCATCAAAGCCTATTCAAGACACAGGGACAAAGAGCGGGTACTGGCGTGTCATTTTTCAGGAGGGACATGTGAAGTCCTGCGCGTGAAGGACAATGACAGAGGCTATGATATAGATATAGTTGGAGGATCCATGGACATCTCCTTCGGCCAGGTGCTGGACAGACTGGGAGTCCAGCTGGGGATGCCGTTCCCGGCCGGAGAGGAGATGGACAGGATTGCCGTGAATGCAGACAGTGAATCCCAGTGTCTGACACCTGTAAAGGTGAACGATGGATGGATAAATCTGTCGGGAATAGATACTCAGGCCAGGAGGACATTGGCAGATATGTATATATCCGACGCCACACCCGTCATAAGGGAGCTTTTTCATAAGATGAGCGACGCCATCGTGGCGATGATAAAGCAATGTACTGAAAAAACAGGGATAAGCGATGTCATAATGGCAGGAGGTGTCACAGCCAGCAGCTTCATAAAAGAAGCGATCAGCAGGGCTCCGGAAAGTACAGGCATAGATGTGGAGTTCGGAGACGGTAAACTGGCTCAGGACAACGCTGTAGGCATAGCATTATTGGGAGGCAGATTTCTATGGCGATGAAACCGATAAGCGTTTCGCAGCTCAACAACTATATAAAGCGGACACTCCAGACTGATCCGCTCCTGGGTAACGTCTCGGTCACAGGCGAGATATCTAATCTGAAATTTCACGATTCGGGTCATGTGTATTTCTCACTTAAGGACGAAAGCAGCAGGATAAACTGCTTCATCGCCTCCGATAATCTGATGACACTGGGATGTATGCCCAGTGAAGGCATGGAAGTGGTGATCGGAGGATATATATATCTGTATATGAGGGGCGGCAGTTATTCCCTCAATGTGAGGACCATGGAAGAATCGGGGCAGGGAGAGCTGGCGGCGGCCTTCGAAAAGCTAAAGAGAAAGCTGGAGGCCGAAGGTCTGTTCGATAAAGAGCGAAAACGGGAGATACCACTTTTCCCGGGGAAAATCGCACTGGTGACTTCGCCTACAGGCGCAGCAGTCAGAGATATGATAAAGATAATAACCGGGAAAAATGATTTCGTTGACATCCTGATCTGCCCGGTGCTGGTACAGGGACCCAACGCCGCAGGCGAGATCGCGGCGGCCATAGATGATCTCAACAAAAATCATCCCGACGTGGATGTGATAATAGCAGGCAGAGGCGGAGGCTCCATGGAAGAGCTTTGGGCATTCAACGAAGAAATAGTAGCCAGAAGCATCTACGCGTCCCATATCCCCGTCATCTCGGCTGTAGGGCATGAAATAGATTTCACTATTTCCGATTTTGTCGCCGATATGAGAGCGGAAACACCGACAGCCGCCGCTGAAAGAGCCGCTCCTGACACGGGCGGCATCCGGGGACAGCTGGAAACTATGGAGCAGGAGATGAAAAATCGGCTGACTGCCATTGCCAGGGAGAAGAGAAGACTGCTGGAAGCCCTGGATCCCGAAGTCTTCGGCAGGAACCTCAAAAGCCGCATCGCCTTTGACAGACTCAACGCCGATAATATCATGTCGGATGCCGAAAGCAGGATGAGATCGACGCTGACGACGCTTCGCCACAGGACACAGCTGGCCGGTGAGGCGGTAGAATCATCCAGTCCAAAAGCGATCATGGATCGAGGCTACAGCATCGTCACCGATGAGGACGGCAAGGTGGTGAAGAACGCCGACGCTCTCGCAGATCGTCAGCTGATAAACATAGAGGCCGCCAAAGGACGGGCGACAGCCAGAGTAGAACGATGATGCGGAATGATGATCATATAAGGAGAACAGATATGACTGAGAAGAAGAAAAACTTCGAGGAAACGCTAAAGAAGCTGGAAGAAGCAGCCCAAAAGCTCAAATCAGACGACATTCCCCTCGAAGAAGCCATGAAGAGCTACGAGGAAGGAATAAAATATTACAGGGAATGCGTCGATATCCTGGACAAAGCTGAACAGAAGATCGAGACCCTGGCCAAATAGGAGGTGCGTGATGAAGGATTATACCTTTAACGATTACAGAAAAATGGTAGAAGATCATCTGATGGATTTCATTCCTGATGTGGACCACAAGAGCATCACGCTGTACGAATCGATGAAATACAGCCTGATGTCGGGAGGAAAGAGAATAAGGCCTGTACTGCTGCTGGCAGCGTGCGATTTCTGCGGCGGAAACCTGCGGGAAGCGCTGCCTTACGCCTGTGCCATAGAATACATCCACACTTATTCGCTCATACACGACGATCTGCCGTGTATGGACGATGACGATCTGAGGAGAGGAGTGCCTACCAACCACAAGGTCTATGGCGAGGCTGTGGCCACCTTGGCGGGAGACGGACTCCAGTCGGCCGCGTATGAAGTCATGAGCAGGGATATGCTCTTTTACTTCGACGATACCGAGGCTCTCAAGAGGAAAGTCAGAGCCGCTTACGAGATCTGTAAAGGAGCAGGCTGCCGTGGTATAGTGGCAGGGCAGATCGCTGATATATCCGTAGGGGATCAGAACTGTTCCAGGGAAATGCTTGATTATATACACCTGACGAAGACTTCCGCCCTCATCGTAGCAGCCATCCGGGCAGGCGCCCGCCTTGGGAATGCCGATGAAGACACGCTGGAGGATCTTACGGTATATGCCGAGAATCTGGGCCTTGCTTTCCAGATATGCGACGACATCCTGGATGTCGAAGGCAGCGAAGAGGAGATGGGCAAGAAGTCAGGCATGGACTCCAAAAATAAAAAAGCCACATATCCGGCTCTGTCCGGGATGGAAGAATCAAAGAAGTGGCTCAACACTCTTACTGAAGTGGCGATAGACGCCTTAAGCAAGTATTACGACAATGCCGAAGTATTCGTCAAGTTGGCGAAAGATCTGGCTGTAAGAGATAAATAGACATTGAAGAGGTGCAACATACATGAGCGATTATTTGAACAGCCTTTCTCTTCCCGGCGATCTGAAGGACATGAGCTACGACGAGCTGGAGCTTCTGACTTATGAGATACGGGATTTTCTCGTGGATAAGGTGTCCAGGACGGGAGGTCATCTGTCGTCGAATCTGGGCGCTGTAGAACTTTCCATCGCCATCCACAGGGTTTTTGACACTCCGAAGGACAAAGTGATATGGGACGTAGGCCATCAGACATATGTCCACAAGATACTGACAGGCCGTGCCGACAACTTCGACACGCTGCGTCAGATGGGAGGTATGAGTGGTTTTCCCAAAAAGTCCGAAAGTCCTTTTGATACCTTTGATACGGGCCACAGCAGCTCTTCCATCTCAGTGGCGCTGGGGATGGCTGCTGCCAGGGATATTTCCGGAGATGATTACGAGGTCATATCGGTCATAGGCGATGGGGCAATGACAGGCGGTCTGGCCTTTGAAGCCCTCAACAACGTAGGGAATCTGAACTCCAAAGTCATCGTCATACTTAACGACAACGGCATGTCCATATCACACAACACCGGAGGCTTCCCGAAATATCTGGGCAAGCTGAGGAGCTCCGGACGGTACATATCGGCCAAGGAGCGGGTGAAGCGCGGTATTTCACGTGTTCCGCTGATAGGAAAGGGCGTAGTCTCCGGGATGCAGCACGTGAAAGATTCTCTGAAATACGCCATGATAGACGGCGTCATATTCGAAGAGCTGGGATTCAAATATTTCGGGCCAATAGACGGTCACGACATCCGGGAAGTATGTGAAGTCCTGGAACTGGCCAAAAGGACGCCAGGTCCGGTGTTCATACACGCCATAACAAGAAAGGGGAAAGGGTACAGTAAGGCTGAAGAAAGGCCCAACGTGTTCCACGGCATAGGCCCCTTTGACATGAAATCGGGAGAAACGGTCAAGAAGGCAGCGGGCCCGTCCTATTCAAAGGTTTTCGCCGGCAAGCTGACAGAGATGGGGGAGAAAGACAGCCGGATCGTCGCTGTCAGTGCCGCCATGATGGAAGGGACCGGACTGGACGTCTTTCATAAGCGTTTCCCTGACAGAGCCTTCGATGTAGGCATAGCCGAAGGCCACGCGGTGACTTTCGCTGCAGGGCTGGCCGAGGCAGGGATGAAGCCCTTCGTCGCCATCTACTCAACTTTCCTGCAACGCGCCTATGATCAGATCATAGAGGATGTCTGCCTTCAGGGACTGCCTGTGGTGCTCTGCATCGACAGGGCAGGGATAGTAGGTGCTGACGGAGAAACTCACCATGGAGTATTCGATATAAGTTATCTGAAACACATGCCCAACATGACGGTGATGGCACCTAAGGACGGAAAAGAGCTGGAAGCCATGATGGAACTGGCCGCTTCTCTGGATGGTCCGTGCGCCATAAGATATCCGAGAGGTGAAGCCGCCCGGATGGAAGCTGACGCTCCGTTGGAACTGGGAAAAGCTCAGCGGATAGCGGAAGGCAGCGATGTGGATATATGGGCTCTGGGCGCCATGACGGAAAAAGCCCTGGAAGCGTCTCGCATCCTCAAAAGAGCTCATATCGATGCTGGTGTGGTCAACATGGCTTTCGTACGGCCGCTGGACGTGGAGCTGCTGAAAAGCTCTGCTCGAAAGACACCGCTGCTAGTAACGTTAGAGGATAACGTCATCACCGGAGGCGCAGGTCAGGAGATCGATGCCGCGCTGATCAACGAGGACGTGAAGATCATCAATATCGGCTGGCCCGATAAATTCATCGAACATGGTACCTGCGACCAGTTATATGAAAAATACGGGATGGACGGCGCGTCCATAGCAGAAAGGATAATAGAAGAACTTGAAAGAGAGACTTGATATCATACTGACAGAAAGAGGCATCTTTCCGTCCAGAGAAAAGGCAAAAGCCTCTGTAATGGCAGGACTCATATATGTAGACGGGCAGCGAACAGATAAACCGGGAACTCCTGTCGATACAAAGGCGGAAATATCGGTAAAGGAGGATCTTTGCCCTTATGTCAGCAGAGGCGGCCTTAAGCTGGAAAAAGCCATAGAGGTCTTCGGTTTTTCGCTGGACGGAAAAACTGCGGCAGACATCGGCGCTTCCACAGGGGGCTTCACAGACTGTATGCTGAAAAACGGAGCCAGGAAAGTATTCGCCATCGACGTAGGATATGGCCAGCTGGACTGGAAACTGCGAAACGATTCCAGAGTCATCAACATGGAAAAGGTAAACGTGCGTTATCTGGACACCGGAACGATTCCGGATATCATAGATTTCATCAGCATCGACGTTTCGTTCATTTCCCTGAAGCTTGTCTTTCCTGTGGCCTCCTCACTGCTGTCGGATGACGGCAGCCTGGTATGCCTGGTCAAACCTCAGTTTGAGGCAGGAAGAGAGCAGGTAGGGAAGAAAGGTATCGTCAGGGACGCGGCAGTGCACGCGGAAGTGATAACGAAAGTCATTGGCTATGGCGAGGACAACGGCCTCTACAGCCACGGCCTTACATATTCGCCGGTGACGGGCACTAAGGGTAACATAGAGTACCTTCTCTATATGAAAAAGTCCCCAGCCTCGTCAGCGCCGGATATATCGACTGTAGTCAGCGCCTCCCACGGAGAGCTGGACTGACACATCGGCGCATCTGGGCGCCGGGTATTGGAAAAGAGGATAACAGCGAAGAAAGGAGCTAAAACGTGAACATATCAGAAAGAATGCTTAAGATAGAACATTCACCCATAAGAAAATTCAATAAGTATGCGCTGGAAGCGCAGGAGAGAGGGATCAGGATATATCGTCTCAACATAGGCCAGCCTGATATAGCGACTCCCCAGTGCTTTATGGACGCTGTAAAGGATTTTGATGACAAGGTCATCGCCTATTCGGAATCGGGAGGAGAGGCTGTGCTCCAGAAAGCCATATCCAAATATTTCGCGGGATATGGTATAGACTTTAAGCCCGATGACATCATGGTAACCAACGGGGGATCGGAAGCCCTCAGCATGATCTTCACCAGCATCCTGGATCCTGGCGATAATGTGATAACGGCAGAGCCTTATTACACCAACTACAACACCTTCGTCACAGCGGCAGGAGGGGATATCGTGCCTGTGACAACCCGGGCTGAAGAAGGCTATAAAGCGGATCCGTCTCTTATAGAAAAAGCCATAAATGACAGGACCAGAGCTATAATCTGCACCAACCCGGGGAATCCTACAGGCCGTGTCCTGTCCCTGGAAGATGTGAAGACGATCGCCGAAATAGCGAAGAAGTACGACCTGTGGATGATAGCCGACGAAGTGTACAGAGAATTTGTCTTCGACGGCAACAAGGTAACGTCCTTTGGCATGCTTCCGGAGTTTTCCGACAGAGTGATAATCGTGGACTCCATATCCAAGCGTTTTTCAGCCTGCGGAGCCAGAGTGGGATGCATCGCCAGCAAAAATCCTCAGATAATGGATAATGTCATGAAAATAGCGCAGGGAAGACTTTCTTGTCCTACGCTGGACCAGATAGGAGCCGCGGCCTTATACGGCATCGAACATTCCTATTACGATGAGATGAAGAACGAGTACGAGAGCAGGAGAGATGCCGTCTACGAAGAGCTCAGCAAGATACCGGGTATAGTTTGCAAGAAGCCGGGCGGGTCCTTCTATATCATGGCAAAGCTGCCTGTGGACAACGTGGAGGACTTCCTCATGTTTCTCCTCACGGAGTTCGATGATAATGGAGAAACTGTAATGTTTTCACCGGCGGAAGGATTTTACGCCACTCCGGGCCTGGGCAAAGACGAGATACGGATAGCCTACGTCCTCAACAGCGATGACATGAGGCGAGGCGCGGAACTGATAAGGCTGGGAATGGAGAAATACAATGCCCGCAGATAGAGAAAGGGTGACGGGAGGAGGACAGAGATAATGGCGGCACAGAAGCTTTCGCCTATGATGCGCCAGTACATGGAGATAAAGGAAGAGTACAAGGACTGCATCCTCTTCTTCAGACTTGGCGATTTTTACGAGATGTTCTTCGAGGACGCTAAGCTGGTGTCCCGTGAATTGGAGCTGACACTGACAGGGAAGAATTGCGGGATGGAAGAACGGGCGCCCATGTGCGGAGTACCGTTCCATTCCGCCGAGACATATATAGCGCGCCTGGTGGAGCGTGGATACAAGGTGGCCATATGTGAGCAGACGGAAGATCCGGCGTCGGCCAAAGGTATAGTGAAACGTGAAGTCATCCAGATAGTCACGCCCGGTACCGTCATCAGCAGCTCCATGCTTGACGAAAACGAAAACAACTACATCGCGTCAGTGGTAGCGGACGATCGGGCTATAGGGCTTTCTTACTGCGATGTTTCAACCGGAGAGATACGGCTCACATCCATAAAGGGATCCGGCATGGCAGAGAGCCTGATCAACGAGCTGGTAAAGATCAACGCCAGAGAGATAGTGCTGGACGAGACTACGGGACAGCTGCTGGATGCAGACAACATGAAAAATATCACAGGAGCATATTTCAACGTACTCGCCGCTTCCTACTATGAACCGTATGCCGTTCGCTCGGCTATATTGAGACAGTTTGACGTTTCGGCACTGCTTGGACTGGGGATCGAAGAGGATTCCGCTTCGGAAGCAGCTCTGGGTGCGCTTCTCATATATCTTCATGAAACGCAGAAGAAATCCCTGGGTCACATAGCCCAGCTGAACGTTTATTCCATGGGACAGAACATGTCTCTGGACAAAGCCACCATAAAGAACCTTGAACTGACCGAGACCCTTTTCGAGAAGAAGATCAGAGGGTCTCTTCTTGGTGTTCTCGACAAGACTCATACGGCTATGGGTTCAAGAAAGCTGAAGCAGTGGATAAAGGAACCCCTCAACGACGTGACAGCTATAAACGATCGCCTGGACGCAGTCGAAGCGCTCCTTGATCAGGTCATCATCAGGAACAACATCAAAGAATCGTTGAAGCGCGTGTATGATTTCGAGAGGCTCACAGGCCGCATCGCATGCGGTACAGCCAACGGAAAGGATCTCATTGCCCTGAGGAACTCCTGTTCGGTCCTTCCTGACATAAAAGATGAGCTGGCGTCGATGGAAACGGCTCTCGTTTCAGGTATAGCAGAAAACATCCACTCGCTGGAACACGTATACGATCTCATAGACAAGGGCATCGTCGAAGACCCTCCTTTCTCAGTCAGGGAAGGCGGTATCATAAAGGAGGGCCATTCCGATCAACTGGACGCCCTGAAAGCTTCCATCAAGGACGCTCAGGACTGGATAGCCGGTCTTGAACACAGCGAAAGAGAACGCACCGGGATAAAAAATCTTAAAGTCGGATATAACAAGGTGTTTGGTTATTACCTGGAGGTCACGAGATCTTATTATGACCTCATCCCGGACAACTACATAAGGAAACAGACGCTGGCCAACTGTGAGCGTTTTATAACACCGGAGCTGAAAGAAACAGAGAGACTGGTCCTCAACGCTGAAGCAAAGATAAACCAGATGGAATATCAGCTGTTCACAGAGATAAGACAACAGCTTCAGGGATATATACGCGAGATTCAGGAAACGTCAAAAGCTATCGCTGCGCTGGACGTGCTGGTATCCTTCGCGGAAATCAGCGAGAAAAACGATTATGTCAAGCCTTCAGTGGATGGAAGCGATGTGATAGAAATAAGGAAAGGGAGACATCCTGTCATCGAGCAGACCATCAGAGATGGCATTTTCGTCAGCAACGACACCTATCTCAACAGAAGCGACCAGAGCCTGCTGCTGATAACAGGACCTAACATGTCAGGAAAATCCACTTACATGCGTCAGACAGCCCTCATCGTGCTGATGGCACAGGCCGGTTGCTTCGTACCGTGTCAGGAAGCCAGGATAGGCGTATGCGACAGGATATTTACCAGGATAGGTGCCTCCGATAATCTGGCTCAGGGTCAGAGTACTTTCTTCGTGGAAATGAGCGAGCTTTCATACATACTCAATACGGCTACTTCAAGGAGCCTGGTGATACTGGATGAGATAGGCAGAGGGACCAGCACTTACGACGGGCTTTCCATCGCCTGGGCGGCAGCGGAGTTTCTATGCAGACCCCAGCGGATGATACGGACCCTTTTCGCCACTCACTATCACGAGATGACCCGGCTGGAGGATTCCATTGAAGGAGTGAAGAACCTCAACGTTGATGTGGCCGAAGAAAACGGTGATGTGGTTTTTCTCCACAAGATAGTTGAAGGAAGCGCCAGCAGAAGTTACGGCATCCATGTGGCCAAACTGGCAGGAGCGCCTAAAGAACTGCTGGAAAGGGCCGAGGAACGGCTCTTCGAGCTGGAAAGCGGAGCAGAGGCGGCGATGGCGAAGCCGTTGGCTGCGGAGCTGACAGTTACCCCGGTGGCAGCCGCCGGCGCCGCGGAAGCTGAGGAGACTCAGCTTTCCTTCCTTGGCTCTATCCCCGACCCGGTGACAGAGAAGCTCAGAAACCTGGATCTGATGAACACCACGCCTTCTGAAGCTCTCAGAATACTGGAAGAACTCAAGGAGCACATATGATAAGGATACTGGATAAGAGCACAGCCGACAAGATAGCGGCTGGAGAAGTCATAGACAGACCTGTCTCTATAATAAAGGAGTTGCTGGAAAACTCCCTGGACGCCGATGCTACCAGCATCACCGTAGAAATAAAAAATGGCGGCAAATCCTATATACGTGTCACCGATAACGGCTGTGGCATAGAAGGAGACCAGGCTGAGCTGGCGTTCACACGTCACGCCACCAGCAAGATCTCCACCGCTCAGGATCTGGACGCCATACATACCCTGGGATTCCGAGGCGAAGCGCTGGCCAGCATATGTGCTGTAGCGCGAGTGGAGCTGATAACCAGGACAGATGGTGCAAAGACCGGACGCAAGATATCAGTGGAAGGCAGCCAGGTGCTGGAAAACAACGCTACAGGCTGTCCTGAGGGCACGACAGTGACTGTCCGTGATCTGTTTTACAACGTTCCCGCCAGACAAAAATTCCTCGCTTCCGACAGCGCCGAAACCAGACGAATAGTCGATATGGTATCCAGGCTGTCGCTGGCCTACGGCGATGTGAAGATAACACTTATAAACAACGGTAAACATGTGTTCTCGACACGCGGCAATGGAAATATATACAACAATATCGTGACTGTTTACGGGAACGAAGCCGGAAAGGATCTGCTGCCGGTGGAAGGGGCCATGAGCGGATACATCCTGAAGGGCTTCGTATCTGCCCCGTCCGCTTCCTCACCATCGAGAAGCAGACAGATATTCTGCGTCAATGGCAGGATAGTCTCCAGCAAGGTGATGGAGAAAGGACTGGAAGCCGCCTATAAGGAAAAACTGTTTCACGGCAGATTCCCCGTAGCGTTCCTTTTTCTCAGCATGCCGGCCGAAAAGGTGGATGTCAATGTACATCCCACCAAGAAAGAGATACGATTCGACGATGACTTCGAGGTGGAAGATTTCATAGAGAAAAACGTCCAAAGAGCGCTGACCGCAAAGGAAGCCCTCCCTCAGGTACGCTCGGAAAATATAAGATCAGCCGCGACCGGAAGTCCTGATATTCCGGCAGGGACTGCAACAGCACAGGAACCGTTGCGTTCTGCCGCTCCGTCTCCTGCGGTTGCCGAGGAAAGGGGCGGATATGCCTCCCGGTCGATATCGGCAGCGCCGGCAGGAGAGAAGCAGGGCTGCGATCGGGACGGCGCAGAGCACGAGTATGAAGAGCATCAAGTTGACATAAAATCGTTATTATCCAGCATGCGTGAAAGACATGATAATGAAGAGCGTGCCATACACCCTGAACCGGCAGAAAACATGTATTTCGATTTCAGGGAACTGGATTATACAGGCACACTGTTCAACACTTATATCATGGCCTCAGATGAAGATGATTTCTACCTCATCGACCAACATGCGGCTCATGAGAGGGTCTTTTACGAAAAGCTGTTGAACCAGTACAATTCTGCCGAAAAATCCAGTCAGCAGCTGCTGCTACCGATAAACATCGGCGTCTCTGTCAATGTAACGGCTTCAGAGGAGACATGGATAGATGATCTGAGGGCAATGGGCTATGATATCGAATTCTTCGGCAACAACACATACATCGTCAGAGAGATACCAGCTTTCATGGACATATCCGAAGCCGAAGCTTTCCTTTCGGATTTTTTCAGTGCTCTGGACGACAAACCGGATCTGACCGACAGGAGGATGCTGGAGAAGATAATCATGAAGTCGTGCAAAAGTGCCGTCAAAGGCGGGGACGTATTGTCTTTCCAGGAGATAGACAGTCTCATGAAAGATCTCTCATCGTGCGTCAATCCTTTTTCTTGTCCTCATGGAAGGCCAACATTCATAAGGATGACGAGATACGAGATAGAAAAAATGTTCAAAAGAGTATAAAAAGGTAATCGATATGAGCAAAATCGTTGCGTTGGCAGGTCCCACCGCCGTGGGAAAAACTGAATTCGCCATAAAGCTGGCGGAAGAGCTGGACGGTGAGATAGTATCATGCGATTCCATGCAGCTTTACAAATACATGGACATAGGCAGCGCCAAGCCCACTCCTGAAGAGATGAGGCGGGCGAGACATCACCTTGTGGACATCATTGACCCCAGGGAGGATTTTTCCGTGGCTCAGTATCAGAAGCTGGCCAAAGACGCCATCAGCGACATACTGTCCCGCGGCAGACTACCCATAATATCCGGCGGAACAGGACTCTACCTCAATTCGCTGTTGTACGACATGGACTTTTCATCGTCTCCCGGCGACTTCACCTACAGGAGGAAGCTGGAAGCCCTGGCGGAGGAAAAGGGAAGCGGATACCTGCACAGCATGCTGGCGGAGCAGGACGAGAGGGCCGCTTCACTGATCCATCCCAACAACACAAAGAAGATAATAAGGGCGCTGGAACGGCTGAAAAAAGGGGAGGAAAGCGTCAGACAGTTCAGCGACATACGCACCGAGACCTCTGACTACGACGTGATACTCATCGGCCTTACCCGCAACAGAGATCAGCTTTACGACAGGATAAACAAACGCGTCGACGCTCTGGTGGAGCAGGGACTGTTCCAGGAGGTGCAAAAGCTGGCAGCCTTGGGACTCACCGCCGATAACATTTCCATGAAGGGCATAGGATACAAGGAGATATTCGCTTATCTGGATGGCCGATATACGATGGAAGACGCCATCGACAAAATCAAAAAAAATACGAGACATTACGCTAAAAAACAGTTAACCTGGTTCAGGAGATATGGTAAAATGAAATGGTGCAATATCTCCGATTTTGACAGCGATGAAGATGCTGCGGAGGAAGTCATATCATGGGTTCGGAAAAGCATATAAAAATCCATAACAAGAGCGATAAGCCGGACAACGTGGTCCTGAACGAGCACGATCTCGTTTCCCGATGCGAGGATCTGGAAAAACAGCTGCCGTCGTTTCTCAGGGGCTTTTTCGCCTACTTGAGGGGAAATGTGCTGCCCAGGACCAGGCTTTCATATCTGCGCGATATCAGATTCTTTTGTCAATATCTGATAGAGCAGACTGATTTGACATCAGCGAAAAATATATCTGACATAAAACTGACAGATTTTAATAAAATAAAAGCGACAGACGTAAACCTGTTCATGGACTACTGCAGGAGATACACGGTGGAGAAGGATGACAGCATCGTCGTGTATGAAAACGGCAACAAGACCCTGGCAAGGAAAAAATCTTCCCTCTCCGTCATGTTCAAACAGCTGTACAGAGATGAACTGATGAAGACCAACATCACCGACGGGTTCGACCCTATAAGGGTCCCAAAGGCCGGAGAACGGGAAATAAAGGCCCTGCAGGACGATGAGGTGATGGTGATGCTGGACGCGGTATCTACCGGAGAACATCTGACCGACAAGGAGCGTCAGTACTGGAAAAAGACCAAAAGGAGAGACAAGGCCATTCTTGTCCTTTTTCTTACTTACGGTCTGAGACTGTTCGAGCTGCAGCAGCTCAACGTCTCATCCTTCAACTTCTCCAGAGGCGAGTTCAAGATATACAGAAAGCGGGACAAGGAAGCCGTGATGCCCCTCAACGAATCCGTGACACAGGTGATCACAGATTATCTGGAAAATGAACGAGCGGATGACAGTATCCTGGATGAGACTCACAAGGACGCGCTTTTCCTTTCACTTCAGGGGAAGCGGATGACAGAACGGCAGATACGCCAACTGGTGAAAAAATACACGTCCATCGGGATGGCTACGTCGAGAAAGGCCGGATACAGTCCTCACAAGCTGAGGGCTACAGCTGCCACCAGTCTGATAGGACGAGGCAATTCTATCTTCGACGTCCAGGCGCTGATGGATCACGAACAGGTCACAACCACTCAGCTGTATGCCGCTCACAAGATGAATGTGAAAAGAGATCTGGTTAACGATATGGAATGGGAATTGGAAAGGAAAGAAAGGAAATAGCTATAATGAGACGATCGGTAGTTTTATCTTTGACGGTTATGTTCGCGGCCAGCGCAGTGGCTGCCGCGCCCGTTTCCTTTGCGCTTGACGGAGAGGGCAACGACAGCGATAGCTATGCGGAGTCCTATGATGAATATGAAAATGACGACCAACAGCAACAGCAGTACGTCGAAAAAGACACATCCTGGTTCGACTATTACGATCAGCAGGATACATACGAGATATCCACGGAAGCTGACCTGCTGGGCCTTGCCAGTCTGGTAAACGAGCAGCAGGTCGATAAATGGAAGCCGACGAGGCTGGAGAATTTCGAGGGCATCACCTTCGTTCTGACCAGGGATATAAAGCTTACCTCGTCCGATTGGTCTCCTATAGGCACAGGCGGCGCTTCTTACTTTGCCGGGATCTTTGACGGCAACGGCCATACCATCAGTGGTCTTGAGATAGACATTGAGTCCGGCTCTGCCGGTCTCTTCGGATATCTGGTGGGAACTGTCAAAGATCTGACTGTCGAGGGCAATATCTCGTCCGGAGACGGAAATTGCGGCGGTATAGCCGGTATCCTGGCTGACACAGGACAGATAACAGGCTGCTCTGCCAACGTTTCCGTATCGGGCAGAGACAAGGTAGGCGGTATTGCCGGATACAACGATGGAGGGCTCATCGAATCCTGTATGAATTACGGAAGTATTTCGGGCGCGTACAAAGTGGGCGGTATCGTCGGCGAGAACTGGGGAGGGACCGTGAACATGTGCGGGAACCGTGGAGATATAGAATCGACCAGAAGAGGTGTAGGCACCTATGGTACCGGCGGCATTGCCGGACGTTCTGTTTCGTCCGACTCCAGGGTGACGGAATCTTTCAATTCAGGCAAGATATCGTCCAACACCGAGGCCACCGGCGGCGTGGTGGGATATGTGAACGCCTCAGGAGCCACAGTGAGCGAATGCTACAACACCGGGGAGATAACTGTAAAGGGCAGGAACGGTAACAAGAACATATCCGAATCCTATGCCGGCGGTGTCATCGGAACAGTCGGCGCCGTAGGAGTGGTGGTGGAGAACTGCTATAACTCCGCGACGGTTACAGGAGCCGATATCAGCGGAGGTGTGATAGGATATTACATCAACGAATCAGGAGACAACAGCGAAGATAAATACATGAGTCATAATTACTATCCGGGCGGTACTTTTTCCTCGGGGATAGGCGCTCTGTACAACAAGGACGACAGGCAGGCGGAAGACGCGACTACAGGCATCTCCGCCAGAAGCTTCAGCAACATATCTTCCAGTCTGTCTACAGTCTATAAGAACGACGACGGGATATACGGCAACAATGGCTATCCTGTCCTCGTATGGCAGGAGGCTGTGGATGAAAGCGAGAAGGTGTATATGGAAGAAATTCCGGAAGACGTACAGAGAGAGCTGGACGCTTATCTGGCGGAAAACGCCGAAACTTCACTGTATGGACACAGTATCGTCAGATTATTTTCGCTAAGCAGCTATATAAACGATGCATTGATAACTTATAATGAAGAAATGGAAAAAGCAGAAAAAGCAACGAAATAACGGCAACAGAGGGATTGAACATGCAGAACAATACTTATAGATTACTCAATGAAGAATTCGGCATCTCGGAGAAGGTGTTGGAACTGATCGACAAAAGTGAAAAACAGGTCTCGGGACTCTTTGAGGAGCTGGACGACATCATGGCTTACAACCAGTACAAGGTGCTGGACGCCTTCCAGAAGAACAGCATAAGAGATATGCATTTCTCGTGGAATACAGGCTACGGCTACGACGACCCCGGAAGAGAGGCGACAGAAAGAGTATACGCTGATATTTTTCATACGGAAGCAGCCCTCGTAAGACCTATCATAGTAAACGGCACTCACGCACTGACTCTGACGCTGATGGGCATCCTCAGGCCCGGAGACGAGCTGATATACTGTACCGGCGCTCCTTATGACACCCTGGAGGAGGTCATCGGCATAAGAGGGCAGGGCAAAGGTTCTCTCAAAGAATACGGCGTTTCATATAAACAGGTGGAGCTTACATCCGACGGAAGGATAGATCTGGCCGCCCTCAGAGACGCCATCAGTGAAAAGACCAGGATGGTCACGCTGCAGCGAGCCACCGGCTATGGCTGGAGAAAGGCCATTTCCATAGAAGAAATAGAGGAATGGGCCGGATTCGTCAAGTCTATAGATCCTGATATAATATGCATGGTCGACAACTGTTACGGTGAATTTCTCCACACCAAAGAACCTACCGATGTGGGCGCTGACGTGATCGCAGGCTCTCTTATAAAAAATCCGGGAGGCGGACTGGCTCTTACTGGCGGCTACATCGCCGGGAGACAGGATCTCATCGAGAAAATTTCCTACAGGATGACGTCTCCGGGTATCGGAGGAGAGTGCGGACTCACCTTCGGACAGACCAGAACTATGCTCCAGGGTCTCTTTATCGCTCCAAAGACGGTCAACGGAGCTGTAAAAGGAGCTATACTCTGTGCCAAAGCGTTTCAGCTGCTGGGCTTTGATGTATGTCCTGATGCAACTGATACCAGGAGCGATATAATACAGGCTGTCAAGCTGGGGACTCCCGAGGGAGTTATCGCCTTCTGCAAGGGTATCCAGGCTGCCGCGCCTGTAGATTCCCAGGTCTCTCCGGAACCGTGGGACATGCCGGGATACGATGACCCTGTCATAATGGCGGCCGGCGCATTCGTACAAGGTTCATCCATCGAGCTGTCAGCCGACGCCCCTATAAGACCTCCTTATGTGGTATATTTTCAGGGCGGTCTGACTTATGAGCATTCTAAATTTGGCGTCATAAAAGCTTTACAGGAGCTTTATGACAGAGGATTGTTGGATATACAGTAATAGAACTGATAAGTGAGGTCTGCTTCAGGCCTCACTTTAGCTGATGGAGGGAAAATGGCAATATCGACCGAGAAGAAAGCGAAAGTCAGAAAACACGTAAAGACATTCAGCGCCATATTCAAGCTGGTGCTGCTTCTTGTTATTTTGATAGGACTGCCGTTGTACATCTATTTTTTCCAACGGGATTTTATCAATAATTTCTCAAATCAGGAAAACATCGAGGTCTTCCTCAATGAATACAGAGCTCAGAGCGTGTTCATATATATCGGGTCACAGATACTGCAAATAGTTATCTGTATCATCCCGGGCCAATGGCTCCAGTTTGCGGCAGGATATATGTATGGATTCTGGCTGGGGTATCTCTTTTCGCTGGCAGGAGCGTTCCTCGGTACCATAATAACATATTATGTAGCTAAGATCCTTGGCCATGACGCGATGCATCTGATCTTTGGAGAGGAAAAGATACAGAAAATGCTGGTGAACCTCAACAGCAAGAAAGCTGTGGTTCTGGTGTTCCTCATATTCCTGATACCCGGTGTCCCAAAAGACCTCTGCAACTATGTAGCCGGGCTATCCGAAATGAAACTGAAGCCATTCCTGGTGGTATCCCTTATCGGCAGATCGCCGGGGATGATGGGAAGCCTTCTCATAGGAAGACAGATTTATTCCGGCGGATATGTCAGCGCTGCAGTTATCGCGGCTATCGCCATCGTATTATGTATCCTCGGTGTGGTCTTCAGGAAAAAGCTGACCATCCTGCTTGACAAATTCTACGCCAGACTTATGAAGATGTAATGATTCGGAATAACCATTGTCCGATTACCGCGATTTTTCCATGCCGCCCCTTGCCGGGCGGCTGTTATGATAAAGAGGAGGAGAAGAAAATGCTTACACTCGACAAGATATACCATGCCGCATTCGTCCTGAAAAACGTAGCGCGAAAAACTGATCTGATAAAAGCTACCAAGCTTTCTGACAAATGTCAGCTTTACCTGAAGACGGAAAACCTTCAGGAGACGGGAAGCTTCAAGCTTCGCGGCGCCTATTACAAGATAAGCCAGCTGACCGATGAGGAAAAGTCCCGCGGCATCATCGCCTGCAGCGCCGGCAACCACGCTCAGGGAGTGGCCATGGCCGCGTCCCACAACGGGATAAAAGCTGTCATCTGCATGCCGGACGGCGCTCCCATAAGCAAAATAGAAGCTACCAAACAGTTAGGTGCGGAGATCCGCCTGGTGAAAGGCGCCTATGACGATGCTTATAACGAAGCGCTGCGGCTCCAGGAGGAAACCGGCGCCACCTTCATACATCCTTTCAACGATGATGAAGTCATCGCAGGTCAGGGGACCATCGGTCTGGAAATACTTGACGAAGTGGAAGATCTGGACGCTATCGTCGTTCCCATCGGAGGCGGGGGCCTGATCTCCGGCGTGGCTTACGCCGTCAAACACCTCAGACCTGATATCAAGATATACGGCGTGCAGGCGGCCGGAGCCGCCAGCATGTACGACAGTGTGAAAGCTGGTCATCCGCTGATGCTGGACAACGTCGAGACCTTCGCTGACGGCATAGCGGTGAAACAGCCGGGAGACCTTACCTTCAGTCTGGTGGAGGAATACGTGGATGACGTAGTCACCGTTACAGAAGATGAGATCGCAGCTACCATCCTTGCTCTCATAGAAAAACAGAAAGTGATAGCTGAAGGGGCAGGGGCCGTCGCCGTGACAGCCGTTCTCTTCGACAAGCTCCCGGTAGAAGGAAAGAAAGTCGCCTGTATCGTATCCGGAGGCAATATCGACGTGAATATCCTCAGTCGTGTCATAACCCGTGGACTGGTCACCAGTGGCAGGAACGCCAATCTGACCATCGCACTGACCGATAAACCGGGGCAGCTGCAGGAAGTTGCTGAGATAATAGCCGGATGCGGCGGCAACGTGGTAGCGGTCCATCACGACAGAGGCGACGCCAACATGGCCATCACCAGCTGTTTTCTTAAAATAGCGCTGGAAACGAGAGACCACGCCCAGATAGAGGATATAAAGAACAGGCTTTCGGAAGCCGGATTCACCCTGGTCACCGAAAGAGTGTAGATTTTCCATATCGCAATATTTTCTGTGCGGCCCTGTCCGACACAGACACAGAAGTAGAATTCAAAAGGCGTATTGCGCCCGTTTCGATACGGGTGTGACACGCCTTTATTGCTGCTGTTATGCTCTCCGAAAAAGCCTCAGCTTACGCTCGTCAAAGATTATTTGCGCCGTTTTTTCAAGGAATGTAAAAGGTAAATCGCTAGCTTTTCTCATCTGCAAAGTCAATAATATTAACCAGGAGGAGGTAGCAAAATGAATATCGGTAAAAAGATTATCGAAATAAGAAAAGAAAGGAATATGACGCAGGAGGATTTTGCAAATATATTCCATGTAACCAGGCAGACTGTTTCAAATTGGGAAAACGAAAAAAGCTATCCCGATTTGCAAACGCTTATTCGAATCAGCAATGAATTTTGTGTTTCGCTTGACACAATTTTAAAGGAGGACATACGCATGGTAAAAAAAATCGATGGCTATAAGAATTATAAAAAAGTTTTTATAGCTTTGATAACGTGCATTTTAGCTGTTGTGGCAATAGTCGCTACATACACAGGCATATGCAAAGCTCAACATGATCATATGTATGATGAAGTCGAGAATGCCGGATTTACAAAAGAGATAACAAGGGATTTTATTGCAAAGTATCAAGGATATTACGCGTTAACAGAAAACGGTGTCGATTATCTGGTAGAACCTAAAGCAATTGGGAAATACCAACTAGACACAGATAATTTTGTGCTTACCGCCCATAAAGGCAATATGGATATTACCATATATATTGATGAGGACAGAAAATATTGATGAGGACAGAAAATTGCATTTAGCATTATATCCAGGAGAAATCGAATGTGCAAAGAGAACACTTGAACAATCTACTGACAGACCGAAAGGAGGAACTTCTTCCGATTATTGACAGAGCATTAGAATTATGGGATGCTATCAATGGGTAGAACTGCTCTTTCGACATGGCGCGAAAAACCGAGAAGTGGGGGGATTCAATTTTCCTCCACTTTTCTAAAATCTCGGGTATCTTTTTTATCATTCTCCGGTTTATCTGCGCACTTTACGAACAAATGTTTATTTATACATTGACAGCGAACATGTATTCTGTTATACTGTTCTCATCGAAGCGAACAAATGTTTGACAGGGTAGGAAAGAGAGGTGTAACACATGACATATACAAATACAGCAAGCTGCGGAAGGAAGAAAAAATACAGGATAACGTCGAAGTTCAGATTCATAGCATCTATAATCATAATGACAGGTCTTATTACAGCAGTTTTCGGAGCAGTTTCCGGACTGAGCGTTTCACGCGCCATAACACAGCCTGAATATACTCAGGTCGAAATCTGTCACGGTGATACGCTGTGGGATATTGCCAATACATATAAATCGGATGATACCGATACACGAAGAGCCATATACGAGATATGTGCTGTCAACGATATCGAAGCATCTGACCTGGTTCCCGGGATGACCATATCTGTGCCTGAAGATCTTTAGAGCCATTCAAGGCATTTGAACCGGGATTTATCGGCAGAAAGGAGATAACGGTAAGATCCGGCATTAAACAGATGATAATAAGTAGTCGAAGGCGTCTGAAAAAATCGCTTAAATCGAAAAATAGAGGCTCGAAAAATCAGCCTCCGCAGAGAATGACATCAACGGCGAAAGAAAGGGAAAATCAGAAGTAATCAAATGGACAGATGCAGTGAACCGCAACGATGCCGGTCTAAAAGCGCAGCTGGTTGAAGAGCCGCGCGCATCAATAACGCGCATCAATAACAAGAGCGGCAAGCCGGACAACATAATTTATCCATATTTATCCATAAATCGGGATGTATCGATGAGTCAGGTCTGGGAATCAGCATTAACTATTCCCATAATTATGATTATAGGAATAGTTATAAAGATCAAATCATCAACCTAATAATATATCACTTTCTATGTCCCTATAATCCAACATGATCTCCAGAGCCCCTCTCCTAATGCTTGTCTTTCAACAATGAATCCAGATATCCCTGTAATATTATAACGGCTGCCTGTTTGTCTATCACTTTTTTCCTCTTACCTCTGCGTACGTCAGCTTCTATGAGGACTTTCTCCGCCATCACTGTCGTCAGACGCTCATCGTAATATTCTATCTTGATATCAGCCATGCCGCTGCTGCGCATCTTGTTTTCCAGCATCCTTTTGAATTCATATACTTTTTCGGTCTGCGGACTGTCGCTTCCATCGAGTTTTTTAGGGAGGCCGATGACTACGGTATCGCATTCCAATTCCTTTATATAATCCATCACCTTGCCGGAATCCTTTCGTATCCCTACCCTCTCTATGGTAGTTACTCCCTGAGCGGTAATGTTGAGGGCATCGCTTACGGCAACGCCTATTGTCTTATCTCCTACGTCTAATGCCAGTTTCTTCATGTTCTCTGCTCCATCCTTATATCATAAAAAAGGCGGACATTGCTGCCCGCCGGTCGTATCCTTCGCTATCTGTGGAGGTATGCTCTGATGAGTTCTTCTACAAGATCATCTCTTTCGATTCTTCCCATGATGTTCCTTGCGTTGTTATGGCTGGTAATATAGGAAGGGTCTCCCGATAAAATGTATCCCACCATCTGGTCTATAGCATTATAGCCTCTCTCCTCCAGCGCGTCATATACTATATTTAAAATTTCTTCAATCGTTCGCTGTTCAACTTTGTCGAAATTATCATACATTCTGGTTTGCCTATCCATCATATAACCTCCGTTCATATATATATTGGAATTATAACACTTCACACCTTGTTATTACAAGGGCAAAAGTATAATTACACGAAAATATCACATGCATTTTACAGCAATGTCTCCGCCTTGGCAAATGCATCAGCTATCTTGCCAGGATCTTTTGCTCCGGCTTGAGCCATATCAGCTTTGCCGCCGCCGCCACCGCCGGCTGCCGCAGCGATTTCCTTTATCATCTTACCGGCATGATATCCCTTTTCGACTACATCGTCAGTCAGAGAAACCAGGAACGTCACTTTTCCGCCGGAGACTGCCGCCAATACCATGGCAACACCGCTGTTTCCGCTTTTTATCTCATCCGATAAAGCTCGGAGATCGTTGATGTTGAAATCGTCAAACTGCTTGGTTATCAGCTTGATTCCGTTTATCTCCTTTGCTTCATCCATGATGCTCCCCAGTGATTTGCTCATCTCCGCTTTTTTCAATTCTTCTATCTCCTTCTTGAGGTTTTTCACCTCTTCTGAGATAGATGCGGCTCTGTCTATCATATTGTCCTTATTGGTCTTCAGGACACCTGCAGTTCTGTTTATAACATCTTCGTCATCGTTGAGCTTCTTCAGCACGCCCTGCCCGGTTATGGCTTCTATCCTTCTGACGCCTGATGCGATCCCTGATTCACTGAGTATTTTAAACAGTCCTATCTGTCCGATGTTCTTTACATGAGTGCCGCCGCAGAATTCCTTGCTGTAATCACCGATGGAAACTATCCTCACCATATCACCGTATTTTTCATCGAAAAGCGCTGTAGCGCCTTCCTTCATGGCGTCATCTATAGCCATCACTCTGGTCGTCACATCGATGAACCGACTGATCTTATCGTTGACGATAGCTTCCACCTCTGCTATTTCTTCTCCAGTCATGGCCTGGAAGTGATTGAAGTCAAACCTCAGACCATCGCTGGTTACTGCCGATCCCGCCTGCTTTACATGATCTCCCAGTACATCCTTGAGAGCCTGATGAAGCAGATGTGTAGCCGTATGATTTGCCGCCGTCATATTCCTCAACGGTACGTCAGGCTTGCATATCACCGTATCTCCCTTTTTCACAGTCCCCTTTGTTACCTTCACCTTATGGATGAAGACATTGTGGTTCTTGGTCACTTCAGTTACATCAGCGGAAAAGCCATCATTTTCCATCACACCCGTATCATATATCTGGCCGCCGCTCTCAGCATAGAAGGACGTCTTGTCCAACACGATCCTGCAGACGGATCCTTCCCCGCAAAAGTCAGCCGGGCCATCATCATTCAGGATGGCCATCACGACGCCTTCCTGCACCATCGTATCATATCCGGTAAACTCAGTCTCACCGTCCAGCGAGATATCAGAAGTGGCTTCGTCCCAGCCTGCTCCCTCCATCTCCTGTTCTACCTGAGAACGTTTCTTCTGACGTTCCATGGCAGCTTCGAATCCATTCAGATCCACGGTATACCCCGACTCCTCCATGATCTCTTTTGTAAGATCTATCGGAAAACCGTACGTATCGTGGAGCTTGAACGCTTTTTCACCGTCAAGGATCTTATCTCCGGATTTCTCAAGGTCGGCCGTGTATTCACCAATTATCTTCATATCCTGATCTATGGTAGAAGCAAATTTTTCCTCCTCGGCCGCAACCACCTTTTTTATCATTTCGCGGCGAGTCTTCAATTCAGGATAAGCATCTCCCGAAGCGTCGATGACTCTGTCGCAGAGCTCCGAAAGGAATGGCCCTTCGATCCCCAGCATCCTGCCATGTCTCGCAGCACGTCTGATGAGACGTCTGAGCACGTATTCTCTTCCTTCGTTGCCCGGCAGGATAGTATCACCTATCATGAAGGTCATAGACCGCAGATGATCGGTTATTATCCTTATTGAAACGTCCGAAGGCGCCGCACCGCTTTCATATTTCACGCCAGACACTTCAACTACACCGTCCAGTATGTACTTTATCGTATCGATATCGAAGATGGAGTCTACCCCCTGCATGATGCAGGCCAGACGTTCTATCCCCATGCCTGTGTCGATATTTGGATGAGCCAGATCTGTATAATTTCCCTCCTCATCTCTGTTGAACTGAGTGAACACGTGATTCCAGAATTCCACGTATCTGTCGCAATCACAGCCCGGCTTGCAGTCAGGATCATCGCATCCATACTGTTCACCCCGGTCAAAATATATCTCGGAACATGGGCCGCACGGACCTGTTCCTATTTCCCAGAAATTATCATCCTTGCCGAGGCGTACGATCCTTTCCTCCGGGATCCCTATGATATCTTTCCAGATGCCATAAGCCTCGTCATCATCTTCGTATACTGTGGCCCAGAGCCTGTCCGTAGGCATCTTGAGGACCTGCGTTATGAATTCCCATCCCCAGGTCAGGGATTCCTTTTTGAAATAATCACCAAAGGAAAAACTGCCCAGCATCTCAAAGAAAGTACCGTGTCTGGACGTATAACCTACGTTCTCAATATCTCCCGTCCTGATGCACTTCTGACACGTGGTCATGCGCTTGCTCGGCGGTGTCTCCAGACCAGCGAAATATGGCTTCAGCGGAGCCATTCCCGAATTTATCAACAGCAGGCTCTTGTCTTTTTCAGGAATAAGCGAAAAGCTCTGCCTCCTGTAATGATCCTTTGACTGATAAAAGCTGAGAAACAGTTCTCTTATATCGTTCAAACCAAGTTTTTCCATGATGTACATATCCTCCTGAAAATTACACACGATTTCGCGCGACACGGCAAAGCCGCACTGATTTATTATACCAGAAAACCTTCGTCATTACAACAAAATAGACGCCTTACAGCTGCCTGTCGGTTCTTTGTGCGTCAAAAAACAGATATGCGTCTGAGGCCTGCTCCGAAACCGATCTTACGGCGAGCAAACATCAGACGCAGATTTTTTCTCAGCAGGTTAAGCCATCAGTTTTTCGGCAGCTCTCTTTATATCATCGATAGCATCTGCCACTTCTTCCTTCACGTTATGCCTGCTCTTGCTGTCCAGACACATGTACACATGCATCCCCACGATGGCCCCCGCAAGGCCTATCCCCAGTATCGTATTGCAAGCCTTTCCCATATAAAACACCTCCCATAAAAAAGACTGTCCGATATCGATCCCGAAGGACCGCTTTTTCGTGACAGCCTTTATTTTACGCGATTTTATGAAATATATTCGAAAATGGCTCTATTTAGCCTTGCTCTCGCAGTAGATACATCTGTATATCCTGTTTTCTCTGTCGGTGAGCCTGAACACATGAGGAAGCTCCTGCTCGGTGGTGGTGATGCATCTCGGATTTTTACACTTTATCACGTCTACGATCTCATCAGGCGGGTCGATATGGCTCCTTTTGGCCAGCTTGCCGTTTTCGATGATGTTGACGGTGATACCAGGGTCTACATAACCGATAGCATCCAGGTTCACATCGATGAGTCTGTCGATTTTGATTATATCCTTCCTGCCCATCTTCTGACTTTCGGCGTTCTTGATAAGAGCTACCTGGCAATCCAGAGAATCCAGTCCCAGGATACCGTAGAGACGCATCCCCTCTCCGGCCTTTATATGATCAAGTACGATGCCGTTCTGTATCTTTCCTATTATCATCTTCTATTTCACCTCCAGAAGCTTAAGGATGAGAGCCATCCTTATAAATTTGCCATTGAGAACCTGTTCGAAATACTTAGCCCTCGGATCGTCGTCCACAGCCACCGATATTTCATTGACACGAGGTAACGGATGGAGTATGGACAGATCTTCCTTGGCGTTTTCAAGCTTGTCGGGCGTCAGGATATAGCTGTCCTTCAGTCTTATATAGTCCTGCTCGTTGAAGAAACGCTCTCTCTGGACTCTTGTCATGTAAAGGATATCCAGCTGTGGCATAGCGTCCTCCAGATCCGTCGTCTCCACGTATTCCTGCCTGTTCTTCTCCAACACCTCGTGCTTGAGATATTCAGGGATCTTCAGTTCATCCGGAGATATGAGTATGAATCGCACCCTTTCATATCTTGACATAGCGCCTATGAGAGAATGGACAGTCCTGCCGAATTTCAGATCGCCGCAGAATCCGATGGTCAAATCGCTGAACCGTCCTTTTTCCCTGCTTATTGTCAGCAGATCGGTCAGTGTCTGAGTAGGATGATTGTGGCCGCCGTCCCCGGCATTTATGATAGGAACTGTGGATTTTCTCGACGCCACCATGGGAGCACCTTCTTTAGGATGCCTCATGGCAATGATATCCGCATATGCTCCCACCGTCCTGATAGTGTCTGAAACGCTTTCGCCTTTAGCCGCTGACGAGCTCTGAGCTTCAGAAAAGCCTAATACATTGCCCCCCAGCTCATACATTGCCGCCTCGAAGCTGAGTCTGGTCCTTGTTGACGGCTCGAAGAACAGGGTCGCCAGTTTTTTACCCCTGCATTTCTCCGCATATCTGTCAGGATGAGCGATGATGTCCTTGGCCACTGTTATCATCTCATCGATCTCCTCTGTAGTCAGCTCCATAATGTCGATTAGATGTTTCATTCTTACCTCCCATATTCGATCAAATTTCCAACCGCCTTATCTGTTCTGTTTTCTATCTGTCTATCCAGCTTTCGTCCTGCGGATCGTTCCTGAACGCCGTCAGCTTCTCCACGTCTGACTCTTCGATATATCCGGTCTCTGCAGCAGCTTCTGTCACAGCATCAAAATCCGTCAGGCTGATGTTTTTCACGTTGGCAGCCGCCAGTCTTTCCAACCCCTTCTTCATGCCGTAGGTGAAGATGCTGACGATCCCCAGCACCTGCGCGCCGGCTTCCCTGAGAGCTTCCACCACGTCGATGACGCTTCCGGCGGTAGAGATAAGATCCTCTATCACGACCACCTTCTGCCCTTTCTCCAGGCGTCCTTCTATCCTGTTCTCACGGCCATGATCCTTGGCTCCTGAACGGACGTATCCCATAGGGATCCCCATGATATGAGCGGCGATGGCTGCGTGGGCAATTCCCGCAGTGCTGGTTCCCATCAGTACTTCCGCATCGGGGTAATGCTCTTTTACCGTGTCAGCGATAGCCTGTTCCACCTTATTTCTGATATCAGGCGCAGTCAGTATCAGTCTGTTGTCACAATATATAGGACTCTTTATACCACTGGCCCATGTAAAAGGCTTTTTCGGGCTAAGAAAAACGGCTTCTATCTCCAGCAATCCTTTTGCTATTTCCTTTCTCATATGCTACCTTCCTCTCTGAATACTCATCATATCAGTCTATCGCGCCTTCAGCCGACAAATTCCCTGACACAACGCTCGTAAGCTGCTTGCGGATCTTCTGCTCCTGTTATGCTTCTTCCCACAACTATATAATCGGAGCCCAGCTCCTTTGCCCTGGCAGGCGTCGTCACTCTGGCCTGATCGCCCTTATCGTCATCAGCGAACCTAACACCCGGTGTCACTGTCAGGAACCCGGATCCGCAGGTCTCGTGGACCGCCTTCGATTCCAGCGGAGAACATACGACTCCGTCCAGGCCTGCCTCCTTCGCATTGAACGCATAGTGAGCTACCACTTTCTCCATATCCTCATCTATCAACAGATCACGTCTCATCCGCTCTTCGGTGGTAGACGTCAACTGGGTGACAGCTATCAACAGTGGTCTCTCTCCACCCTTTTCGGCGCTGCCTTCCGCCAGTCCTTCCAGCGCGGCCTTCATCATATCCACGGTCCCTCCGGCATGAACGTTGCACATGTCCACACCAAGGCCAGCCAGCACCTTCATAGCCTTCTTGACCGTATTAGGGATATCATGGAGCTTCAAATCCAGAAACACCTTATGGCCTCTCAGCTTGAGCATTTTGACGATGGCGGGACCTTCCGCATAATAGAGCTCCATACCTATCTTCACATATGGCCTCTTGTCCCCCATCTTTTCCAGGAACTCCAGCGTCTCCTCGCTGCTGCTGAAATCGCATGCTATGATAACATCCTTGCTCATCAGTGCGCACCTCCTATTATATCTGAAAGACTTCCTATACCATACTTTTCCATCGTTATCGGCAGCTGTTCCACGATCTCCTTACAAATGTACGGATCCACCAGGTTCATCGCTCCGATCTGGACAGCTGTGGCTCCAGCCAGCATCATCTCTATCACATCCTCAGCTGTGGATATGCCGCCGATGCCGATGACAGGAACCTTCACGGCCTCGTAGACCTGATACACCATTCTCAGAGCCACCGGAAATACGGCCGGCCCCGAAAATCCGCCCATTTTGTTGGCGACTACAGGCTTTCTCTTTTTCAGATCTATCCTCATGCCCAGCATGGTATTTATCATGGAGATCCCGTCAGCGCCAGCTTTTTCACAGGCTTTCGCTATGGCGACGATATCGGTCACATTGGGAGAAAGCTTTACTATCACCGGTTTGCTGACATGCTCCTTCACCGCTGCGACTACCTGAGCGGCGGCATCGGCATCTGTCCCGAAGGCTATCCCTCCGCCATGGACATTGGGACATGATACGTTTATCTCCAGCCAGCCGACCTGATCACATTTGTCCAGTCGCCGGCTCACCTCCACGTACTCCTCCACTGAAAAGCCCCCTATGTTTGCCATAACTTTTTTATGTAAACATTTTGCCAGCTTCGGCAATTCTTCATCGATGACCCGCTCGACTCCCGGGTTCTGCAAGCCAATAGAATTTATCATCCCTTCCCGGCATTCGGCTATTCTCGGCGTCGGGTTGCCGAATCTCGGTTCCAGCGTCGTCCCTTTAAAGGAGAATGTCCCCAGCATATTTATATCGAATAGCTCCGCGAACTCGTACCCATATCCAAAGGTGCCGCTGGCGGCCATCACCGGGTTATCGAGAGTCATCCCGCAGAGATCCACTTTTGTACTTACCATATTATCTCACCTCTCTCCAGTACCGGTCCTTCCTTGCAGATACGCTTGCTGCCGTACTTTGTCTCGCAGGAGCATCCCATACATGCTCCGAAGCCACATCCCATTCTCTCTTCAAAACTGAACTGTCCGCCCACCTCTCCGGAAACGGTTTCATCTATAGCCCGCAGCATCCCTTCCGGTCCACAAGCGCAGATGTATCCGCAATCGACGTCAGCCAGGGCGTCCGTCACAAATCCCTTTCGGCCCACACTGCCATCTGCTGTGGTCACCATCACGTCGGCCCCCAGTTCTTTGAATTCATCTATATAAAAGCATTCGTTTTCACTGTTGAATCCCAGTATCACCATCGGCCTTTCTCCCCGGGCCAGCAGCTCCCGGCACAACCCGTACATAGGAGGCACACCGGCGCCTCCTCCTACGAGGACAGGTCTCTTGCGGGCCGCTGCCGTCGCAGTTTCCACGGCATCCACGTCGAAACCGTTGCCAAGCGGCGTCAGTATATCCAGTCTTTCTCCCTGCTGCATCTGACTCATGGCTTCTGTTCCCGCCCCCACCGTCTTATATATGATGGTCAGCCCCGTTTCCGTCCAGTCGCAGACCGATATGGGCCGTCTTAAAAAGAAACCGTCAAGCCTGATGTTTATAAACTGTCCAGGTCTGGTGACGCCATGGCTGTTGTCCGGACAGGTCAGCTTCATTTCGTAAGTCCTGTCAGCCAGCCGGTCATTTTCCTTTATCTCAAAATAAGCTCTCTTCATATCGTTCTCCATATATCTTCATGTATCTCTATGTATCAGTATCTCCATACCACCTTGCCGTCTACTGCGGTCAGGAGGCACCTTCCCGTTACCGTCCAGCCTTCGAAAGGACAGCTCCTGCCCATAGACTGGAATCCTTCGGGATCTATACGGTATCTGCTGTCCAGATCCCATATGGCAAATGTCGGCGCTGCGGACGAAAGCTCGCTGGCGATGGACGTGCCGGGGAGCCCGAATCTTTTTCGCGGTCCATCACACATCAGCTGGATGAGCCTGTCAGCCGTGATGGTACCCGTCTCCACCAGCTTCGTGTACATCACAGGAAAGGCGGTCTCCATCCCCACGATGCCAAAGGCACTGTCCGCAAAGCCTCTGCTCTTTTCATCCCTGCTGTGGGGAGCATGGTCCGTCGCTATCATATCTATAGTCCCGTCGGCGATGGCTTCCAGAAGGACTTCCCTGTCTTCAGGCCCCTTTATCGGCGGATTCATCTTGAACCTGCCGTCGTCCTCCACCTGGTCATTGGAAATGGTCAGATAATGAGGTGCCGTTTCGCAGGTTATATCCAGACCTTCCTCCTTGGCCTTTCGGACCAGCTCTATGGACTCTCTGGTGGAAACATGGCACACATGATAGCTGCATCCTGTCTCACGGATCAGCCGGATATCCCGCTCAAGCTGCTTCCATTCACTCTCGGAGCTTTCCTTTGGAAAGTTCTCGTCTTCACAGTGAGCCACGATAAGCTTTCCCAGGGCTTTCGCCCTCTTCATGGCCTCTCTCATCATCTCCTCTGACGCCACGCCCCGGCCGTCGTCGGTAAAGGCTATCACATGATCGGCCAGCCTTTCCATATCGGAAAGCTCCTGACCCCTCTCTCCCATTGTGATGGCTCCATAAGGGTAGACCCTGACACAGGCATCCCGCTCTATGGCCGCCAGCTGGATCTCGAGGTTTTCCACAGTATCAGGGCATGGATCCAGGTTCGGCATGGAAAATATGTCGGTGAACCCTCCCGCGGCGGCTGACAAGGTCCCGGTCTTCATGGTCTCCTTATATAAAAAACCCGGCTCTCTCAAATGTACATGTACATCTGTAAGACCGGGTAAAATATAACAGTTTGAAAAATGAGAAATATCAATACCGAAGGAGCCCAGGCGCTCTCTGCCGGCGATATCAACGTCTTCTGTCTTGATGAACTTCTCAGGGTATTCTCTCATAGCACTCTCCAAAATCCACATCCGAAATAGCATCCTATTGTTTATATCATACCACAAAACTCGTGTCAATAGTGAATTTTTGAAAGCCTGCTGTCCGAAAATCGCCACAGGCTGACTATGCCCGAAGCATGGATCCCAGGAATGAAATGAGGCGCTCGTTTTTCGGTTCATCGAATATCTGATGAGGCGTCCCCTCCTCGACGATGACTCCGCCGTCCATGAATATGACCCTGTCGGCTACCTCCTTGGCAAATCCCATCTCATGAGTCACCACTATCATGGTGGTGTGCTCCTTGGCCAGCAGCTTCATGACATTGAGGACTTCGCCTGTTATCTCCGGATCAAGCGCCGATGTAGGTTCGTCAAACAACATCAGATCCGGTTTCATAGCCAGTGCTCTTGCAATGGCTATGCGCTGCTTCTGCCCTCCCGACAGATGAGCCGGATACACGTCGGCTTTGTCTTCAAGGCCCACCATCTTCAGAAGTTTCCGAGCTTCCTGATAGGCGTCTTCCTTCTTTTCCTTTTTCACTTTGATAGGCGCATAGGTGATATTCTCGATGCACGTCATGTGAGGAAAAAGGTTAAAATGCTGGAACACCATCCCTGTTTCCCCATGGAGATCTATTTCACCTGACGTAATGGTGTTGAGTCCGTTGATACACCGGAGCAACGTGCTCTTGCCGGAACCTGAAGGCCCGATGATTGCCACCGTCTCACCTTTCGATATGGAAAAATCCACACCGTTCACAGCTTTGAGCCCCGAAAAATCCTTGACGATATCTTTCATTTCCAGTACTACTTGTCCGCTCATCACCATTCCCCCTTAGCATCATATCTGGAAAAATGTCTTTCCAGTCTTCCGGCTATAACGGTCAGCACGAAGGTCATGATAAGATATATGATGGCAGCGAAGAAAAACGGAGTCATGTCCGTCATCCTGTTGACCGCGCTGTTGGTGGCTTTCATCAGCTCTATCACAGGCAGGGATGAAGCCAGCGCTGTATCCTTAACCAACGTGATAGCCTCATTGACCACCGGCGGCAATATGGCCTTCATGGTCTGAGGCAGGATGATATCTCCCATGGTCTGACGCCTGGACAGGCCCAGAGCATGAGCTGCCTCATATTGTCCTCTGTCGATGCTGTTGATCCCGCCTCTGTATATCTCCGCGAAATAGGCCGCATAATTGAGGACATATGTGAATACTACCGTGATAAAGGCGTTCATCTGTATATCCAGCACCAGCGGGAAAAAGAAATAAAAGAAGAACAGCTGCAACAGCAGCGGCGTTCCTCTGAATATCCACACATATACCTTGCATAAAAAGCTGAGAGGCTTTATCCGGCTGTTGCTGCCCAGCGCGATGGGAAGTCCCAACGGCAGGGATATGACCAGCGTCAGCACGAAAAGCTCCACAGTGACGACCGCTCCCTCCAACATGAAGGGCAAAAACTCCATTAACTTATCCATATCGATATCCTTACTGCGAATCTGTTTTCAACAGGCTTGTTTCATAGCCTTACCCGAAAATTCCGGCCGGATCTCTCCGGCCGGTCATACTTTGATCATTAAACGTTCTGCTTGTCCCGTCCTATTCATCCAGAGGCTCGAACACTACGATATTTCTTCCGAACCAGTCCTCGCTTATCTGAGCGGCTGTACCATCGTCGATGAGAGCCTGGATAGCGTCATTGACACTGTCTCTCAGATCAGTGTTGTCCTTGGCGAATCCGATAACGTAATAGTCATCTCCCAGTGAATATGTGCATTCCTTCATCTCTCCTCCCAGGTTGTTGTTAGTATATTCTCCCAGCACCTGGTCCACAGCGATGACATCCACTCTGCCGGCCCTCAGATCCATGATGGCAGTGTCATATGTATCATACTCGCTGATATTGTCTTTAAAGGAATCATATGCCTCGTTGGCTTCCAGCATCTGGAGCGCCGAGGAATCCACCTGAGTACCTATGGCGAGGTCAGCCAGCTGTGAAGCGTCTGTCACATCCAGATCAGAATCGGCCAGCGTCATCAACACGATCTTGTTGTTGAGGTACTTGTTGGAAAGCGCCATGTTTTCCTGTCTCTCAGGCGTTATGGACATTCCGTTCCATACGCAGTCTATAGTTCCTGCTTCCAGCTCAGTCTCCTTAGCGTTCCAATCGATCGGCTTGAATTCAACAGTCATTCCCAGCTCTTCTCCTACAGCGTTGGCCAGATCGATATCAAAACCTACCAGATTCCCTTCTTCATCTCTGAAGCCCATAGGCGCAAAAGTATCATCCAGGCCTACGACCAGCGTATCACTTTCAGCCGAGTCATCCGAACTGCCGCAGCCAGTCAGTGCAAACACACCGAAAGCCATGACCATGATCATCATAAGAGATAAAAATTTCTTCTTCATTAGTAACCCTCCATATCTTCTCTCTACGTACGTTTCCGGCTCTCTGCTTATGCGCTTCGTTATCGCTTTATTGCATTAAAACCGGACGCTTCTTTCACTTTATACTATTATGGCTTCATTGTCAATCCTTTTGAGGTATAAACACTCTGATGCAAAACACCTGTCCTTTATACGTTCAAAACAGTCCTAGATATCCTGAAGGCTATCCATTTATCAGGTTCGCGATAATCACCTGTCGACACTGCTCATTAATACCCCCCCCTATTGCAAATACAGCATTTTGATGGTATACTCCGAATGCGGTATATAACCGCCGAATAAATAAAGAAAGGTCAATATCCAATGATGAAATTAACGATACAAGGCCTGAAAAAGGCCTTCGATAAAAAAGAAGTCCTCAGGGGCATAGATTTCCAGTTCCGGCAGGGAAAGATATACGGACTGCTGGGGAGGAACGGAGCCGGGAAGACTACCTTTTTCAACTGCATAAACGAAGATATCCCCGTAGATGAGGGCCAGTTCCTCATCGAGACCGCGGACGGAGAAAAGAGAAAGCCTGAAGCGGAGGACATCGGTTATGTACTTTCCACGCCCAACGTCCCCGAATTCCTTACAGGAAGGGAGTTTCTCAAGTTTTTCATTGAAATAAACCAGGACAGGATAAAAGATCCGCGCACTATAGACGAATATTTCGACTTCATGAAGATAGAAGAGGAAGACCGGGATAAGTTGATGAAGGACTACTCCCACGGTATGAAAAACAAGATGCAGATGTTAGTCAACATCATCGCCGGTCCCGCTATCCTGCTGCTGGACGAGCCGTTGACTTCTTTCGATGTAGTCGTGGCCGAGGAGATGAAACAGATGCTGAGGACCATAAAGGAGGATCATATCATCATTTTCTCCACCCATATCATGGAACTGGCACTTGATCTGTGTGACGATATCGTCATACTCAACAGAGGCATCCTGGAAAGGATAGATAAGAGCGATCTGGACAGCAGTCATTTCAAGGACAAGATAATCGAAGCGCTGAAGGAGGAATAGATCATGCTGGATACATTCATCACGTCTTTCAGGCTAAAGAACACCTACAGGACAAATACCATCATCTACTCCATCAGATGCCTGCCGATCATCGGTAAACTGCTGCCTGCCTCTCTCTACGGCAGCGGCGGACTCAAGACCTTCGCCAATGTGATCAGTGTCTTGTGGGAAATAGCCGGCACCTTTATCGGCAAGATACTTTACATGCTGCTGATGATAATGCTGATGCTGGCCGTCTATGATACAGAACCATCCGATACATACCTGCACATTTTCACAGCGCTGACCGTCGCCGGAGGCCTGACCAACACATATATGTTCAATCCGACAAAGGATAAATATTACGCCATTGTGATAATGGGCATGGACGCCAGGAAGTTCGCCATATCAAACTACTGCTATTCCATGATAAAGGTGGTGGTGGGCTTCCTGCCTCTCACCATCATGCTGGGATGGTTCCTCGGCGTGCCTCTGTGGACATCCGTACTGATGCCCTTTTTCGTAGTAGCTGTAAAGATGGCTTTCATCGCCTACGACATATGGAAATTCAGGGCTAAAGGCATCGCCACCAGTGAAAACATGCTGGGGAAGGCCTCATGGATCGGTCTCGGGGTGCTGCTCATCATCGCCTACGGACCTCCGTTCCTTGGTCTTTCCATGAATCTGACCGTGTTCACTGCGGCCATGGCCGTCTCCTTTGCCCTCGGCATCGCCGGTCTGATTTCCATTTCCAGATTCAGCGACTACAGGAGGCTCTACAGACTGCTGCTGACCACTGACAACGTGTTCGCTTTAAAAAAGGCCACCGGTACGGAGGCCCTGAAGGAAAGCTTCGCAAAGAAGATAGAATACGACGGATCCTTTACCAGCAGCAAACAGGGTTTTGCTTATTTCCATCAACTGTTCGTGAAAAGGCACAGCAAATTGCTGACCAAGTCGGTAAAAAAGCAGGCCTACGTCATCACAGGAGCTGCTGTCCTGGCCATCGCCGTATCTATCGCCAGGCCGGAATTCAACCCGATCCTCAACCGGATAACCCTCACATACCTGCCTTACTTTGTATTCATCATGTATCTGCTGAACAGGGGCACCACCATTACTCAGGCTATGTTCATGAATTGCGATCACAGCATGTTGACTTACAGGTTCTACCGGACCCCTAAAGTGATACTGGGTATGTTCAGAGAGAGGCTCAAAACACTGATCCTTCTCAACCTGCTGCCGTCATCATTGCTGGGGCTGGGGCTGGCCGCGCTGCTTTACACTACAGGAGGCACCGACAACCCCCTCAACTACGCCGTGCTCTTCGTGTCGGTCAACGCCATCAGCGTGTTCTTCTCGGTCCATTATCTGGTGATGTATTACCTGCTGCAGCCATATACCCGGGAGACCAAGGTAAAGAACAGCACATATATAGTGGTGCAGTACCTGACCTACGGCATCTGTTTCGCAATGATGTACGTCCATTTGCCTACCCTCTCCTTCGGCATCGCCACTATTATATTCAGTGTCGCCTACTGCGCCGTGTCGTTGATGCTGATATACAGACTGGCGCCTAAGACCTTCAGGATAAGGATGGGATGACTCTTTCATACCATATAAAAAACTTACGAGCTTTTTACAGCTCATAAGTTTTTTCAAATGGAGCGGATGATGGGAATCGAACCCACAACTTCAGCTTGGGAAGCTGAGGTTTTGCCACTAAACTACATCCGCGTAAATATTGAATTTAAAAACTCTGTTTATTAGTATATCATCATGCAGCACTTTTGTAAATGATTTTTACATTCTCTTTTCTCATGCCTCTTTTCTCATGAACATGGATCCCACTCGAAGCGCCTACAGCGGCAGGTCTTTCTTCCCGAACCAGAGGATCCCCAGGCCATAAAGGCAGACCGATATGACTGCCATAGCGACAAAGCTCCCTGGCCCGTGAAAAGTCGCGCATCTTACGCATCCGGCCTATCAGCCTGAGATAGGCGGATCCCGTCATATCCTCGGGAAAGGCGATCTCACCCGGAAGGTAGCCCACCCTCCGCTGTATTTCCTTCTGCTGCCTCCAGCAGTCCCGGCCTTCCACGAAGGCCGTCCCCGACTGAGGTCTGCTGAAGCCCATCAGATGACGCATCGTGGTGGATTTTCCCGCCCCGTTAGGACCCAGATAGCCATATATCTCGCCTGGCTCGACGGCCAGCGTTATATCGAAAACTCCCTTCCCCGAACCATAGTCCTTGGTAAGATTCCTGATATCGATAGCATACATACTATCCCCTCCTTATATGATGAGTATATGATATACTCCGTTCTGCTCCTTTTCAATCGACAATCAGGTGCAAAGTGTCCATTTTTATGATATGATTATCTCACATGAAAGAGGTATGAAATGGATAGACAGGACACGGAAAAGGATTTCATAACAGCCTTCTGGAAACTGTACGCCGACAGACCAAAGGAAAAAATATCCGTCAGCATGCTGTGCGATACTGCCGGATACAACCGCTCGACATTTTACAACCATTTTGAAGATATCCACGACCTCTTCGAAAAGGCTGTAGACGGCATTTTTGAGCCAGTGAGAACAAGCATCATGTCGAAAAGCAATCTTTACGATATCCTCCAGGGGGATCTTGTCAGACCGATCCTGTCATCCACCTTTATACAGAAAAACACGTATATAGAGCTGCTGTTCCAACGACAGGATTACCGTCTTCTGAAGGAGAAAATAAAGCAGGAGCTCCTGACCTTCTTTCAGGATAAGCAGGATATCATCACAGACATCGGTCCGGTCAGCATATTGCTTGAATATCAACTGTCCGCTGTAATGGGCGTGATAGATTTCTGGTATCGGTCCGGGACACATATCCCACAGGAAGAAATGCTGGAAAATATATACGAAATCTCATCGAGAGGGGTACTGACTTCTCTGAAGGATTAATTAAGGAGGAACGACTTATGAAAAAGAACAGGCTCGGCAACACAGATATTTTTGTTTCCCCAGTCTCTTTCGGTGTTCTCACCGTAGGAAACACACAGCTGAACCTGCCGGTGGAAGAAGGCGCCGCGCTGATAAAATACGCTGTTTCAAAGGGGATCAATTTCTTTGATACGGCTCAGTATTACAGGACTTATCCTTATCTCAGAGAAGCACTAAGAGATGTGGACATGTCGAAGGACGCGCCGGAGAGGCCTGTCATATGCACGAAATCCCTGGATCTCTCCTATGAGGAGATGGACTTCGCGGTACAGGAGGCTCTCAGAGATATGGATCTGGAAGTCATCGACATCTTCCTGCTCCACGAAGTCAGGCAGGATCCCGACTGGGAAACGCGCCAGGGAGCATGGCAGTGCCTCAGAGATTATAAAGAAAAAGGTGTCATAAGAGCCATCGGCGTCTCGACCCATCACGTAGACGTAGTGGAAAGGATGGCGGACGTACCGGAATGCGACGTAGTCTTCCCGCTGATAAACTACGCCGGCCTCGGCATAAGGAAAGGCGCTGATCACGGCACGGCTGAGGAAATGAAAGACGCCATCGAAAAGTGCGCTGCGGCCGGCAAGGGCCTGTTTGCCATGAAAGCCTTCGGAGGCGGCAACCTGACGGGGAGCTACATGAAAGCCCTCAATTATGTGTCTTCCATAGATGGCATCGACTCCATCATGGTGGGAATTGGAAAAAAGGAAGAAGTCGACAGCCTGGTCGCCTTTGCCGAAGGCACTCTTCCTCCTGATTTCCAGCCTGACGTCAGCCATAAAAAGATACACATCGACCCCGGCGACTGCGAAGGCTGCGGTACCTGTATTGAGCGATGTCCCAACAAGGCCATCTTCCGTAACAGAGACGGCATCGCTCAGGTGGATCACGACATATGCCTCACCTGTGGATACTGTGCTCCGGTATGTCCTGTCAGAGCTATAATAATGTACTGATCTTAAAACAAAGAAGGGCTGTAAACAGCCCTTTTTTCTGTTCGTCATCGGATCGCGATGACTTCGATCTCGCACAGCGCGCCTTTAGGAAGGCTCTTTACCGCTACGCAGGATCGTGCCGGCTTTTCCGTGAAATATCCGGCGTATATCTCGTTGAAATCAGCGAAATCATCCATATCAGCAAGGAAGCACATGGTTTTTATCACCTTGTCGGCGCTGGTACCGGCGGCTTCAAGAACAGCTATCACATTCTGTATGGCTCTATCCGCCTGCTGCTTTATATCGCCGTCCACCAGCTGACCGCTCTCCGGATCCAATGGGATCTGGCCCGATGTGTAGATCATACCGCCAGCTTCTACAGCCTGCGAATACGGTCCTACCGCCGCAGGCGCTTTTTCTGTGTGGATCTTATTCATTTCGTTCATCATAAAACCTCCTTCTTGACGTGTAAAAGACGACGTCTTCGCCGTTTCTTTCTGATTTTTCCTGTCTCTGCACCCAAAATCGAGATCTCACCTTGCAGTGATGAATCCTCCCCCAATAACAAGATCACCCTTGTAAAATACGATGGACTGGCCCGGCGTAGCAGCCCGCTGAGGCTCATCGAAGCAGGCCCTTATCCTGTCGTCTCCTGCCCGTTCCAGCCGCACCGAAGCCGGTTTCGCCGCGTATCGTATCTTCGCCGTTATGCCGCTGTCTCCCAGATATTTCTCATCCACCAGGAGATTTTCCTCGGAAAAGATCTCTCTCTTAAAGAGATCCTCGTTATCTCCCAGCACCACCTCGTCGCTTTCGCTGTCTATGGCCGTGACGAAGGCCGGCTTTCCCAGGGCTATCCCAAGCCCCTTCCGCTGTCCTATGGTGAAGTTCAATATCCCGTCGTGCCTTCCCAGCACATTGCCACAGGCATCGACGAAATTTCCCGGAGACGGCTTCACGCCTCGCCTCCGAAGGAAATCCTTGTAGTTGTCCTTTTCATCGATGAAGCAGATCTCCTGGCTGTCCCTGGCGTCGGAATTTTTCAGCGCCCTGGCTCTGGCCATTTCTCTGACCTGTTCCTTGTCCTCCACGCGATCGAGAGGCAGCAGCAGCCTTGATATGACCTCCTGCCCCAGCCTGTATAGCATGTAGGACTGATCCTTCCTGGCGTTGACCGCCTTCTTTATGTACCACGTTCCCGTCTCGTCGTCCCGGAAGGTGCCGGCATAGTGGCCGGTGGCTATGTGATACGCTCCTGCCGAATCGGCCGCCTCCAGCAATGTCCTGAACTTGATCAGCGGATTGCATACGATACACGGATTCGGAGTCCTGGCCCTGGCGTATTCATCGCGGAAATTCCCGATGACGATCTCCTCGAAGTCCCGGCTCACATCTCTGTAGATGAGATCTATCCCCAGCTGCTTCGCGGCCTGCTCCGCCTGCTTCCTGCCTGTTCCTTCACGGACGGCCTCCGGCGTCACGTCGAAGTAAAGCCCTGTCACGTCGTAGCCATTTTCCTGCAATATCAAAGCGGCGGCAGTGCTGTCCACTCCGCCGCTCAGTCCCAATATCACTTTATTCTTCTTCATCGATGTCATGGTGATGGTCCTCTTCCGCATCAGGGTCGAATCCTTCAAGGCCCTTGTAGGTCTTGCCGTGCTTCTGCGCGTAATCGTATATCGCCGCCTTTATGGCGTGCTCCGCCAGGACGGAGCAGTGTACCTTCACGGCCGGGAGGCCTCCCAGCTCCTCGACGATCTTTTGGTTGGAGAGCTCCAGTGCCTCTTCCACGCTCATGCCTATTATCATGTCGGTAGCCATGCTGGATGAAGCTATAGCGCTCCCGCAGCCAAAGGTCTTGAACTTGGCGTCCGTTATCTTCTCATCGTCGTCCACCTTTATGGAGATCTGCATCATGTCTCCGCAGACCGGGCTCCCGTAGGTACCCAGACCATCGGCGTTCTCTATTTCCCCGACGTTGTGGGGATTCATGAAATGTTCCATTACCTTATCGTTATACAGTGCCATGTCAATTACCATCCTTCCTGTCCCGTTACCGGAGACAATTCTCTGAGTCGTTCTACGACTTTTGTCAATACGTCAGCGACGTAATCTATATCTTCCTTAGTAGTGAAATCTCCTATCGTGAATCTCACCGTGCCGTTCATCTTCGTGATGGGAACGCCCAGCGCGTCCAGCACATGAGACGGGACGAGAGATTTTGAGGAACATGCCGATCCGGTCGAAACGCTGATACCGCCCGCGTCCAGCATCAGCAGGATCGCTTCTCCCTCGATGTAGTCGAAGGAAACGTTAAGGTTTCCCGGGTGGCGCTTTTCAGCCGAACCGTTGAGCTGTACGCCGGTGATGTTAGTCCGGATCTTCTCCCAGAAGTAATCCCTCAGCTCCCGGAGGTCAGCCATATGGCTTTCGAGGTTCTGTCCCGCCAGCTCCGCCGCTTTGCCGAAGCCGACGATCCCGGCTACGTTTTCCGTACCGGCTCTGCGCTTGCTTTCCTGAGCGCCTCCATGCATGTAATTGGTGATCCTCAGGCCTTTTCTCATGTAGAGAGCTCCCACTCCCTTAGGCCCGTATATCTTGTGAGCCGACATGGAGAGAAAATCCACTCCCAGATCCTTTACATCTATCGGGATATTACCCAGCGCCTGTACAGCGTCGGTGTGGAAAAGCACCCCTCTTGCCTTCGCCACAGCCGCCAGCTCTCTGATGGGCTCTATCGTTCCCACTTCGTTGTTCACCATCATTATGCTGACCAGGATCGTATCATCTCTGATGGCTTTTTCCAGCGCCTCAGGCGATACGAAGCCGTCGCCGTCCACATCCAGATACGTCACCTCGTAACCGTGTTTTTCGAGATACTCGCATGTGTGGAGTATCGCGTGATGCTCTATCCTGCTGGTTATTATATGCTTTCCCTTATCCTTCAGCGAGTCGGCGACCCCTTCCAGCACCCAGTTATCGGCCTCCGTTCCGCAGGAGGTGAAGAAGATCTCCTTCGGATCAGCCTTTATCAGATCAGCTACCCTCTTCCTGGCTTCGTCAAGACCTGCTTTTGCTTCAAGACCCGGCGAATAGAGGCTGGACGGATTGCCGTAAACTTCCGTATAATATGGCAACATCTCCCTGACAACTTCCTCCTTGACAGGTGTCGTCGCCGCATAATCGAGATATACCTGTTTCATGTGATCCAACTCCTTTTATATTCAAAATTATGTATGTTGTTTCTCTGATGTTTTTATATTATACTATTTTGATGAAGATTGCAATACGTTTTGACAACAAAAAGAAATATTTTCCTATTATTTTAGTAGGTTTAAATCGTGCGCAACGCATATCTTCACCGCCACACGTCACGTCACGACAGTTTAATGTTTGTCTCCATCCGTCAATTCCTCGCTTCGAAGGATATCAACCTGTACTCCCCATCCTCGGACGACACCCCTATATCGTACTCATATATCTCATCATACACACCTTCCATCCCGGAAATCGTCCATTTTATCTTGCCATAGAAGGACATCCTGTCGTAGACATGGCTCTTCTTTTCCAGCTCTATCACATCCATGGCTCTTGTCCTCTCCAGATCCGTATCCTCGAACTGAGTCAGAGCCTCCACATCATCTCTGTACAGCTTGTCCGCCTCCACTTCCTTGAGCTGTCTTTTTCCCTCATCATACGTTATCTCTCCGAACAACGTCTTTTCCATGATGTTGCTACGCTTTTCCAGCAGCTGTCTCACCTGATAGACTTCCCTGTCAGCAGTGGCGCCCAGCAGCACCATGCCCAGCACGCACGCCGCTGCCAATATGGCTATCCATTTAAAATATCTCCCTTTCATTCCCGTTCCCCTTTTCCCACCTTTTCTTCTTTATTTCAGAGCCGCCTTCTTCCCCTGACGTCTCTTCTCCATAATAGAATAAAAAAGGCGAGAAAACTGGTGTTTCCCGCCGTCGTCAAATCACTAATTTTGTCTTTTTTTCTGTTCCTGTATCTCCGCCAATTCTTCTTCCGACAGATCCTCCACGAACTTCACTCTGTCCAGATGGCCTCTGAAATGTTCCCTGAACTTCTCTAAATATTCCTTACGCAACAGCTGCTGTTCAGCCTTTTCCTCCTCCGTAAGCCCCTCGCTCTTGGCCTTTCTTGCCAGATGGTTTATTCTGTCTATCTTTTCCTTCTTGAGCATGATACCCTCCCTCTGCCGTATATGTCCAATCATATCCGATACGACAGACCCTGTCAATAATTTTACACAATTAGCGATGACTTTTGACCCTGTATATGTTAAAATATTAATAATTGGCAAATTTCAGGAGGACTTTTACGATATGAAAAACTTGGTCATTACAGGCATGGGAGCTGTTACTCCCATAGGTATAGGAGTAGGTGACTATTGGCAGGGAATACTCGATATGAAATGCGGCATCGAAAAGATCACCCGTTTTCACGACGATGATCTTCCCATCCAGATAGCCGGAGAAGTCAAGGAGTTCGATCCCAAGGATTACATGCCGTCCAAACTGAGTAAAGAGACCGGTATGTTCATGCAATTCGCCTACGCTTCTGCCAAAGAAGCCATCGAACAGAGCGGGATAAATATAGATGCCGAAGCCGGACGCATCGGTATCGTCATGGCTACGGCCCTCAACGGTACTGCGGAAATAACAGAAACAGAAAAGCTTTACAGCGTAGACGGCAAGAAGAAGGTCAGCCCTCGCTTTCTTCCCAAGATACTGGGGAATCTGGGAGCCGCCCACATCGCCATCTCATATGGCATACATGGCCCCAGCTTTACAGTGAGCACCGCGTGTTCCTCCGGCGGCGACGCTATCTGTATGGCTGCTATGCTACTCAATGCGGGAGAAGCTGATGTGATGCTGGTAGTCGGCGGAGAGAGCGCCCATTGCCCTATCATAATATCCACACTGGCTCAGGCTAAGGCCCTTTCCAAAAACCCCGACCCCAAATCAGCCTGCCGTCCTTTCGATGCTGACAGAGACGGATTCGTGATGGGCGAAGGCGGCGGCGCTATCATTCTGGAAACAGAAGAACATGCAAAAAAACGCGGCGCCGGGATAATGTGCCGTCTGGCCGGATGGGGAAACAACACCGATGGCTATCATGTCACTTCACCGAGACCTGACGGCAGCGGAGCTGTAAAATGCATGTCAGACGCTCTGGCCAAGGCCGGCATGAAGCCGGAAGATATAGATTACATAAACGCTCACGGTACATCGACGCCTCTGGGTGACCCAATAGAGACATTAGCTATCAAGACCCTGTTTGGATGGGATGACCCCGAAGCTCCGATGCCGGAAGACCTGAAGGCAAAAATACCGCCTGTCAGCTCTACTAAGGCCAACACGGGACATTTGATGGGAGCCGGTGGTATAACGGAAGTTATCGCATGCATCAAGGCGATACAGACAGGCATCATCCCTCCTACCCTCAACTACAGGACTCCCGATCCGCGATGTGATCTGGATTTCGTAGCAGAAGGACCAAGAAAAGTCAAGGTGGACACAGCTATGTCCAACGCACTTGGATTCGGTGGTCAGAATTCAAGCATAATAGTTACCAGATACGAATAAGACCTGATATGATATCTTTCAGGAGCTGCCGCGTCACGCGGCAGCTCCTTTTCACTTGCAGGGGTTTGCCAATAACCAATGATCGCAAAGCATTTTTAGCAAAAATAGATCATCAGCTGGCATTTTACTTGGCCAATATGCCAACAACAAGTTTCACAGCAGACTTTTAGGCATTTTTTTCATGCAATCTGAGGAGTTTTATGCCTATAACACATATTTAATAATAAGCTTTGGGCAATTCGAAGGATCACAGGCGGCTCTCAGAAAGCTGTTTATGCCTAAATCGCCCCATAAATCGCTGTGTTTGGCATATGTCGACCGGAATGAAACCGACACTTGACAGTGCTTGGTCGGATTTCGGATATAAAAACACAGAGCCGATATCCACCGCGATATCGACCCTGTATCATGATATTTTATTCAAATCAAAAGCTTTTTCAGTTGACCGCGATCCGTTTCGCAGTCCGGTCTGCGATCGTCGCAGCTGTCCGCGCTTACTTCTGACGCGGGAATCTTACGATCATCTTCGTTCCGATGCCTTCAGCACTTTCCACTTCGATGGTCCCGCCCATATAAGATACGGCGTGCTTCACGATAGAAAGGCCAAGACCTGTTCCGTCCACTGTGGACGAATGGCTCTCATCTATCCTGAAGAATCTCTCGAATATCCTCTCTCTGTACTCGAACGGTATGCCGATACCTGTATCCTCGACAGTAACAGTAGCACCCTCATTGAGGTCGCTTACAGTTATCATGACGGAGCCATTTTCCTTGTTATACTTTATGGCGTTTTCACAGAGATTATATATTATCTCGTTGCATAATGAAGGTATGCCTTTCACGAAAGCGTGCTCGCCATCCAAGTAGAGTTTTATACCTTGCTCCTCGGCTTTTCTGGAAAGACGCTCTATCACGTCCTTTGACATATCGAAGAGATCTACCTGGGAATATTCTTCCGGGAACGAGTTCTCATCCAGTTTCGAAAGTTTTATGATATCGTCTATGAGACTTATCATCCGTCCTGACTCTTCCTTGATATTCCTGCCAAAACTCTTGACGTCTGCCGGTTTCACTATACCTTCCGCCATCATGTCAGATACTCCGTATATGGTGGTAAGTGGCGTTTTAAGCTCATGGGATACGTTGGAGGTGAATTCCCGTCTCAGCTTCTCTCGCTGCTCCTTTTCCGTCACATCGACGATTATCACCACAGCGCCCACTATATCGGCCTTTTCGACTACCGGATTGGCCATGATGTTGTAGTATCTGTTCTTCGTCTCAAGCGGCTGCTGATTATGCTCACCGCTAAGCGCTTTCTCTATGGCAGTTCTGAATCCTTCGCTCCTGTTGAGCTCAAAGGCTGTATGCGGGTTTTCTATCCCCGGATCGCCCAGCAGATCGATTATTGCCGTATTGTAGGAGAGTATCTCCATATTCTTGTCTATCAGCAGGAAACCTTCGCTCATGTTTTCAGTGATAGCTGTGAATTCCTTCTGCTGTCGCTGCATCTCAGCCAGCTGCATATTGATATGCCTGCTCTGAGCCCTTATTTTGTCCATAAGAGGCGACAACTCAGGATATGGCTCCTCCGCATCATTATCGTTGAGATCCATACCATTGATCGGATCCACTATTTTCCTGGACAACAGCTTCGATATGACTATGGAAACGATGACGGCAATTATCAATATAACTACGAACGGACCTATCACACCTCTGAGAAGCAGCGCAACCATACTCTGTTCCTGAGATATCCTCAGTATGTTCCCGTCATCCAACTCCACGGCATAGTATATGGTCTTAGTGGAAAGAGTATCGGAATATCTGGTAACGAAAGATTCGCCATTTTCAGCCGCTGCCACTATCTCTTCCCTGCTGCCGTGGTTTTCCATATCGGCGGCATTTTCAGCGGAGTCGAACAATACTGTCCCATCCGGAGCCACCAAAGTTATTCTGTTATCGGTATATCCCACTCTGTCGAGAAAGCCTTCATCCTCCTGTACTTCATTGGAAATGAGCCTGGCTTCTTCCTTCAGCTCTCCTTCAACTATCCCCTCAAAGTACGCGTACAGCACAAAGGACACGCATAAAAAGCAGATCACTGCTATCGCGACAGAGACGGTGAAAATGCTCTTGAATATCTTCTTAGTCATTACTGCCTCCTATCTTGTACCCCAGACCTCGCACGGTCTGTATCAGCTTGCCTGCACTTCCCAGCTTTGAGCGGAGCGTACGTATATGTACATCGACAGTGCGGTTTTCGCCGTCGAATTCATACCCCCATATCTTGGTCAGTATCTCATCCCTTGTCATGACGACGCCTTCATTCTTGAACAGGATACACAGGAGCTCGAACTCCTTTAAGGTGAGCGTAATATCTTTATCGTCAACCTTAACTATGTGTTTTGACGGACAAAGGTAGAGATTTTCCTTTCTGTATTCCAGAGGCTCGTCGTTTTTTCCGGCTCTTCTGAGCAGCGCTTTTATCCTGGATATCAGCTCCATGGTACCGAAAGGTTTGGAGACATAGTCATCAGCGCCATTATCCAGTCCCATGACTTTATCGTACTCTGTCCCCTTGGCTGTCAGCATTATCACAGGCATCGTCTTCGTAGCGTTATTGCTCCTTATCTTCTTAAGTATCGATATCCCGTCCTCTCCCGGCAGCATGATGTCCAACAGCAACAGATCCGGCTGTTTTTTCTTCATAGCTTCCCAGAAGGCGTCCGGATGGTCAAATCCCTCTGCTTCAAGGCCTGTATTGTTCAGCGCGTATATCACGAAATTTCTTATATTGTTGTCATCCTCAAGAAAATAAATCATATCTTATCCTTTTCGATGTTCTTCTCATTGACATGCTCGCCAGTTATGGAGAATATTACCCATTCAGCTATATTGACGGCATGGTCGCTTATCCTTTCCAGATATTTTGCTATCATCAATATGTCTATGAAGTACTCGGCGCAGTCTTTGTCCTCGGTCACTGCCGTGATAAGGTCATCCTTTACCTTGTCGAAAAGTTCATCTACTATATCGTCCTTCAGTATGACCTTGTTGGCCAGATCCATATCTCTCTTGACGAAGGAATCAACGCTTTCTGTGACCATCTGTATGGCCGTGTCCGCCATCACGCTTATGTGATCGTGGTTGAAGCTGCTCCTGTCCTCCTTTATGAATTTGGTTATCTCAGCTATATCATAAGCCTGATCGCCTATCCTCTCCATATCCGAGATCATCTTGAGAGCCGCGGATATGAGTCTCAGATCCTTTGCTACAGGCTGTTGCTGAAGCAGTAGTTTCAAACACACGCTCTCTATCTCCCTCTCCCTGTCGTCGATAAGCTCATCGGCGCTGAAGGTCTTTTTTCTCATCTCATCTTTGCCCGTCTCCAGAGCCTTTACCGCATATGTAATGGCTTCCTCGCAAAGGGCTCCCATATCTATCAGCATGACGTTGAGCCGTTCAAGCTGTTCATCAAATCTAACACGCATCAGCCAAACCTCCCTGTAATGTAATCCTCTGTTCGCTTGTCTTCAGGCATCGAAAACAGTTTTTCCGTATCATTAAATTCTATCATATCTCCCAAAAGGAAGAAAGCTGTTTTGTCGGAAATCCTCGCGGCCTGCTGCATATTGTGAGTGACGATGATGATAGTGTACTTATCTTTCAGCTCTATGGCCAGATCCTCTATCTTAGATGTGGATATAGGATCCAGCGCCGATGTCGGCTCATCCATCAGTATTACTTCCGGCTCCACTGCCAGTGCTCTCGCTATACAGAGACGCTGCTGCTGTCCTCCCGAAAGACCTAACGCACTTTTATTGAGTCTGTCCTTGACTTCATCCCATATGGCCACGTCCCTGAGGGACTTTTCCACTATCTCATTGAGCTTCGATTTTGCCCGCACACCATGGGTCCTCGGACCGTAGGCGATGTTGTCGAATATGCTCATCGGGAACGGATTTGGCTTCTGGAATACCATCCCGACACGCTTCCTCAGATTGTTCACATCTATTTTTCCGTATATATCTTCACCGTCCAGCTTCACCGAGCCTGTTATCCGGCAGCCCTCCACCAGGTCGTTCATGCGGTTCAGAGTCTTGAGCAGTGTGGATTTACCGCAGCCTGACGGTCCAATGAAAGCGGTGATTTCCTTCTCCTGTATTTTCATGTTTATATTCTTCAGAGCTTTGAAATCACCGTAAAAAAGCTCCAGGTTTTCTATTGTGTATTTATCCATATCGCTACCTCGTCGCTAATTTCTTTGCTATGAATCCCGAAAGTCCGTTTATCAGTATTACCAGCACCAGCAGCACAACAGCCGTCGCGTAGGCTTCTTCAGTATAAAGACCTTCTGACAACAGCGCGTACATGTGTACCGACAGCGTTCTGGCTGACTCGAACAGGCTTCCCGGCACCTGAGCGACCGTTCCGGCTGTAAATATCAACGCCGCGCTCTCTCCTACTATCCTTCCTATGGCCAGGATGACTCCCGCCAGTATCCCCGGAACCGCGCAAGGCAGTATTATCTTGAACACAGTTCTCAGCTTCCCGGCTCCCAGTCCAAAGCTTCCTTCCCTGTACGAATCAGGGACCGATATAAGGGCCTCTTCCGTCGTCCTTATGATAAGTGGAAGTATCATGATAGCCAGCGTCACCGCTCCTGCCAGCAGGGAATAGCTCCACCCCAGGGTTATAACGAACAGTATATATCCGAACAGACCATACACTATCGAAGGTATGCCCTGAAGAGTTTCTGTGGTAGTCCTGATGACTTTGACCAGCTTACTGCCTCTTTTTGCGTATTCCACCAGATATATAGCCGAGAATATACCTACGGGAACCGCCATCAGCAGCGATAACGCCGTGATGTAAACGGTACTTATGATGGCCGGCATCATAGACATGTTATCGGTATTGAACTCCCACTCGAAGAGTCTAGGGCTCAAATTCGCAACACCGTTCACAAGTATATATATGATCAGCGAGAACAATACGCCAATAGTAAAGATCGCAGATATGAGTACCAAGATCCTCACGATCAGAGAGCCTGGCCTGTGCTTATATGTAAGCCAAAACAGATCCAGCGACCCGCTTTTTTTCTTCTTCATCAGTCAGCCCTCCTTTTCAATGCCATAAATGAAAGATTTATTATCAATATGAACACGAAAAGCACTACCGCGGTAGCAATGAGAGCTTCTCTGTGGAGTCCGGAAGCGTAACCCATTTCCAAAACTATGTTGGCTGTCAGAGTCCTCACTCCAGCCGTTATGCTTTCCGGCATGATGGCCTGGTTCCCGCAGACCATTACCACTGCCATGGTCTCTCCGATGGCTCTTCCTATTCCCAGTATTATCCCTGCCAGTATACCCATCTTGGCAGCAGGAAGTATCACTCTGAATATACTTCGTTCCTTAGTGGCTCCCAGAGCCAGCGCACCTTCGTAATAATACTCAGGCACCGCTCTGATGTTGGATTCAGATACGCTTATTATGGTCGGCAGTATCATGATCCCCAGCAGGACCGACGATGTCAGCAGACATTTACCGCTTCCCCCCAGTGAATCCTGCACCAGAGGAACGATCACCATCAATCCGAAGAATCCATATACGATGGATGGTATCCCTGCCAGCAGATCTACCGCCGGCTTCATTATCCTGTAAAGTCCCTTAGGACAGTAGCGAGCCATGAATACGGCGCAGAGCAGACCGATGGGAACTCCTACGATTATGGCACCTGCCGTGACATATATACTTCCTATTATCATAGGAAATATTCCGTACAGATCCTGATTAGGTTTCCATGAATCGCCAAGAAGGAAATCGGAGAACCCGATTTCCTTTATGGCAGGTACGCCGCTCGCGAACAGGAATACACAGATGAGTACTACTGCTATTATCGAAACACATGCTGCTACAAGGAATACCACCTTCATGATATTTTCACTGTAATTTCGCATTTTCTGTACCTATTTTATTCTTTCTTGTCCTGTCTTTTATTTTTGTCGTTTGTTTTCTTTCTTACTCAGCAGTTACATCAGCCCAGTTAGTGATCTCACCAGTGAATATCTGTCTGATCTGCTCAGTAGTCAGGTTATCTACGGAGTTTTCGCTGTTAACGATCACTGCTATACCGTCGAGGGCGATCGCCTGGCTCGTAAGTCCTTCAGCAGCTTCTTCATCCTCCAGCTCTCTGGAAGCCATACCTATGTCACAAACACCTTCGATAGTGCTCTGGATCCCTGCGCCTGAACCAGTCTGCTGGATCTCGATAGTAACTCCGCTGTTGAGAGCCTTGTACTCGTCAGCCAGTACTTCCATTACAGGTGATACGGAAGTCGATCCTGCCAGAGTTATCGTTCCTTCAAGACCGCTTGGCTCATAAGCTTCAGCACTGTCGTTTATTTTAATGTAGCCTTCCTCTTCGATGATGGCCTGACCGTCAGCGCTCATGATGAAGTTGATGAAATCCTGAGGGAGTTCGCCGACCTCTCCGTTAGTTACGATGTTGAACGGTCTCTGCAGCTTGTAGTCACCGCTTGTTACGTTCTCAACTGTAGCATCTACGCCGTCAACCTGTACAGCCTTTACCGAATCATCCAGGGAACCCAGCGAGATATAACCGATGGCCGCGCTGTTTCCTGCTACTGACTGGATAACTACCGACGTGCTGTTGGAAATCTCAGCAGTGTCTACTGTGTTGTCAACGTCATCTGCAAGAACTCCTGTCAGCTCAGTGAAAGCGTCTCTGGTTCCGGATCCTTCCTCACGGGAAACCACTGTGATATCTTCACCGCCAGCACTGTCTCCGCCGCCTCCGCAGCTTGCCAGTGAGAACATCATCACTGCAGCGAGACCTAATGTAAGAACCTTAGCTAATCTGCTCTTTTTCATTTTCATACATCTCCTTCGTCTTTCTTTTGATTTGATTATGTACTTGATTTCTCCTCTTTAGTACGTGATTGATTATAAGTTTCAAATGTTAAATACAAAATCTTCCTCAAGTTAAATCTATGTTAAACATTTTACATTTATTATGACCATATCGAAGGAATGTTAAAACCATATATCCCGCTACGAAATGAAATCAGTTCAAAGCCTGTTTCCCCGTCACTCGCTCCGTCAGCAAGTCGGCGATACTCCTCTCCGATTTGGACCTCACCCACAGACCGCTTTTCGTCTCATACTTCAGATTTTCCGGCATGAATCCATTCTTTCGATACGAGGCAGTCATCCAACGATATACATCATTACTGTATCTATACTCACCTTCTGGCAAAATATTCCCTAGACGGTCACATGTTACATTGTGAAATTGCCGCTTCGTTTTTCCGCTAACATCATCTGCTATACGTATCATTTTACGAAGAAATCTGCAATTATCTGTACATACCGATATCCTGTTATGCACTATCCTCTTTCTCGCCAACAATCTGCACAACTTCCTGTCCTTCGTTATCCCACATTCCTTTTTCCCCAGCCGCTTATACGGGAAAAAGCCCTCTCCGTTTTTCTTGACGACTATTTCGCCATCGGGCAACGTCTTCAGCTCCCTTCGCAGCTCCTCTACTTTTTTCTTTTCCATCTCCAGCAGCTGCGACAGTTTCTTTTTAATGTCATCTCTTTCTTCATAATATGTCATCTCTTTCCTCCCATTTTTCTCTTTTCTCATTCCGATATATCACGATAACGCAGAACAATTTTACAATATTTTGAGATTAATGTAAATATTTTACATTAAATTTTATCGATACCTTACTGTGAATATCGCCAGTTGGTAAAATCAATGCCGTTCACGATAAAACCTGCGATTTTTCCTCAATTTTCAGAGGCATAATATCGCGACAATACAAAAAAATGCTGCTCAGTATAGTATTTGTCTCAAAACCTCTTGAAAACTATACTGGCAGCATATTTACACGTGTTTGGCGATAATTCCACGTTAAAAACTCTCCAAAATCCGTCTATTTTATCGTGGAAGCATCTGTAATACAGCGTTAGCGATATTTCCCCCATATGACCCTGACTACTTGAATATCCTGGCGGCAAAATCCTGCAGCGCCTTCTGCCACACTCCGTCGTCATGGCCGCCCTTCATATCATAAAAAACATGCTCCGTCTTTTCACGGCTCATTACATCGTGCAGCTTGTACGCTACATCTCCGCACCGCCTGTCCGATCTGCCGACACACATCATCAGCAGCTTGAATTTCTGAGCCTCAGACGGCAGCTTCACGCTTTTCAGCAACGGAGCCCATTTGCCGGTCTCACCCGGCCTTTCCAATACATATGCCGGTGAAAAAGCACCCACGTATCCGAAAGTGTCCGAATATGTAAAGGCCGTGTACAGAGCATTTCTCCCGCCCATGGAATTTCCCGCTACTGCTGTATTATCCCGCCCCTTCTTGACTGAATACCTGCTTTCGATGACCGGCATGAGGTTTTCCACCACTTCCTTCGCGGTCAGATCATACGCCTTTCGCTTTTCTGACGGCTTCAGTCCTCTGGTGTTCTCCCACCGATTGACAGCACTGTTTGGACACACGACTATCATCTCCGATGCTTTACTGGAATAATAGAGATTCTGGAGGATAACGTCAGCCGATTTGTTCTTCCAGCTCCGGTGGCTTCCGTTCAGTCCATGAAAAAGATAGAGAACGGGATATTTTTTGTCTTTCGTATACCCGAAAGGCAGGAACACCGTAGCATGTCTCTCAGTCTTAGTGATATGAGAATAATATGTCAGCGTCTCCGGTTTATTATATCCCAGCCCCGGCTGTTTTTTCATAATCGAAAATCTGCCGCCGCTTTCACTTACCATCGCCCGACTGAACCTGACGGGAACGACAGCGCACACAGTCACTACCGCAGCGATGGCAGCCAGTAAAATCAATTTATCTTTTTTCATTTCTTCCTCCTCCTTCCCGCTCATTATACAAAAAAATTCTTAAGGATACGTCTAAGTAGTCCTTAAGAATTTTTAAGTTTATGGACATCAAAGCAGGCGATATGTTAACCGGTCCCTGCCTTTATCACACCTCACTCCTCCGGCTCATACTCAAAAGCCGGCATCGGCTGGAGCTTGAAGAGATTCATCTGATGCATCCTGTCTATTCTGGCTTTAGTCTCTTCATCTTCACAGATCCCTTCCCTTATGTACCTGTCCAGTACCGCATAGGTGAACCCCAGATTGTCCTCATCAGTAAGGCCGCAGAGACCGTCGATCGGCACTTTTTCCACGAACATATCCGGAAGCCCCAAGGCTCTGCCTACAGCCTTTACTTCCTGCACAGTCAGATGCGCCATGGGACTGAAATCTCCTGCCCCATCGCCGTATCTGGTATTGTAGCCTACCCAGTCTTCCGAAAGGTTGCATGTGTTGGCCACCCTTCCGTTGACAGTTTGAGAAACAGCATACAGTACCGACATCCTCAGTCTTGGAGGAAGGTTCACCTTGGCCTGGCCTTCGAAGGTCCCGAAATGCTTTTCCAGCTCTCCCACTACTCCGGCATAGGCATCCTTGATGTTGACGACTATCCCTTCGATCCCCAGATGCTCCACAAGCTTATGAGACACATCGATATCGAACTGTTCTCCGTTAGGCATCATCACCCCGAGCACCCTGTCCTTACCGAGGGCTTCCACACACAGCGCCGCCACTACGGAACTGTCCTTACCTCCCGAAAGGCCCACCACGGCCTTGCATCCTCTGCCGTTCTCCTCGAACCAGTCTCTTATCCACTTCACCATATCGTTTTTTGTCTTTTCCGCATTGAACATTTTTTCATCCTTTCCTTATCCCTGCTTCCCTTTAACTTACTATATCTATCTGACACGCCTTCATCGCTTCGACAGCTCTGTCATGACTTTCCGGGGTCACGCCTGCGCAGCAGACCGGATCCACCAGCACTGGCACCTCCGGCAGAGCCGCCTTTATCAGCATGGCATTGGATATGACGCATATATCGGTACACAGCCCCACCAGCTCTACGCTTTCCAGTCCAGTTGTCCTATCCATCTCTGACAGCTTCTCCGTCAAACGGACAGAACCGAATGTCGGCTTATCTATCACCAGGGAACCCGCCGTCTCCAGACGGGGATCTATCTCCCAGCCGACGGTCCCTTTTATGCAATGAGGCACCGGCAGCTTTCTTCCTTCCTGGGTATCAAGGTAATCAGATCCGTGGGTATCCCTGGTGAATATGACACAGTCACCTGCATCCCGATATCCCGCTGCCTTCTCGATGACCTTAGGCACGATGGCCTCGGCCTCCGCAGTGCCCAGCGCTCCATCTATAAAATCCCTCTGCATGTCCACAACGACGAGAACTTTCATATTTTCCTCCTGACTTAAAGGTGTTGAACATATACATGGATAATGGTATCATTATTGTATTATGAAAACTAAAATAACTATACCACAACTTTATAAACTAAAAAACTCCGATAAGGAAAAGCTGGTGCTCACTTACCTGAGCGCCTTTGAAAGCTATCCCAAACTGATGCAAGCCTTCAGTGATAAGAAGACACGGCTGCTGGCGCTGGAAGCGACCCTCCGTTATTACACAGCCTTTGATCTGCGATACGGCTCCGGGTTCAGTCTGGACGAAAACGTCAGAGAAGCTGTCCTCATCATCCACTCCGACCGCATGAAGTATACGTTTTTAAAACATCTGGCGGCAGGAAGCTATGGAAAAGAGTACAGGGCTGTCATCAGCAAACTCTCTAAGGAAGAAAAGCAGACACGCGCTGCCCTCTTCGAGGAACTGGATCGTCTCGAAGCTACAGTCGATATTCCCAGGCCCCACATATACGCTGATTTCCTCGGTGTCGCCAGCGAATACCAGCATCAGGGCCGCGGCCGGAAGCTTATGTCACAGGTCTGTCGCTACGCCGACCAGATAGGACTCCCTATCATGCTGTTCACCAACACAGCCGACGATATAAAGTTTTATCAAAGCCTCGGTTTCCGCATAATCGGCGAAACATCGTCGGAAAGATTCGGCTTTGTCAATACTTATATGCTGTACGAATCGTCGGTCAGAGAGGATCGATCTCTCTGACTTTATTCCAGAGCCTTCATCATCGCTTTGATGATGGCTCTGGCATTTATCACATAAGCTTCTACAGGCTGGACTTTCTCCAATGCGGGATTCCAGTATCTTTTTATGTACTCATCTGTCATCTGATCTTCCGTCAGGGACCGCGATACCATGTCCCCGACAAATCCCAGCTTTTCACGACAGGCCGCCTCGAACATCTCCCAGTATCTTTCGTTGAAATACTGGGGCAGCATACCAAAGTGAGGCAGACATATGTATTTCGCTCCGTATTCCCGACACTTCTTCAGCGACTTCATGGCATCGCTGTAATCTTTGAGTATCGGGGTATGTACATACTCTGATGTCTCCAGCATCCCGGTGCTTTCGCTGGTAAAAAGGATGCCTGCCGGCTCCAGAGCAAAGCTCATGGAACAATCCGTATGTCCTTTTGTCTCCAGCGCTACGAGATATCCGTTTCCCAGCGACACCACGTCTCCATCCTCCAATATCACATCTACTGCGAGACCATCCACCGGAATCTCCACGTTGCTTTCCGGATCATATAGTTCCCGCGCCGCTTCTCCCAGCTCCTTTATGAGCTTCCTGGCATTGGGCCGCCTCAGGATGTCTCTGCAGTGACGGCTTCCGCACACCATCGCCTCGGGGAATCTCCTTCTCACATAAGGCAGCGCCCCCATGTGATCGTAGTGGGAATGGCTCAGTATTATATAGTCCAGCTTTTCCCGGCCGTTTTCCGCCAGCCGCCTCGCCAGCTTTTCCACCATCCTGCTGCCACAGTAAGCCATACCGCAGTCCAGCAGCGCGGTTTTCTCACTGCCCACTATCAGCAGCGCCTCGCCGCCAAAGCCTGCCGTGACCCGGTACACGTCTGCGGGAAAACCGAATCTGTCAAACTCATCGCCGAAGACGTTGAAGATGTCATCCCAATCCAGCTTCTTTTCTCCGGCCGTCACATTGCTGCTTTCCATCTTACCAGTCTCCCGCCATTACATATATCGGCTATCATCATCCACATCTCCCGGCTCACCGTCCTCCGGAGAGAAAACGATAGTACCCTCATCATCGTCTCCAGACGATGCCAAGTCAGAAAATGGCATGATATAGCTGTCCAGCTGATAATCCAGCGCATTCTCGAAATCATACCTGTACTTCTCACCGCCCAGCTTTTCCACGCGGGAAGCAGTTATAGCATCCCTGACCGTATGGTACAGAGGCTCACCGGACTCAGGAACAAGCCTGACTTCCGACTCATGAGAATACCAGTTTCTGAAGCGGCAGAACTCATCGACAAAACGCCTCAGATCGTCTTCGTCATCATTCGCCCCTGCCACCATACCGGTAAGACTCATCTTTATCTGATGGAGCAATGAAAATATTTCCCCCGAATCATCGGGAAGACCATCTAAGACGTCTTCAAAATAGTCGTTGAGCAGCTCCTCTATCATGGTCTTGTCCGCCTGCTGAAAGAGGCTGTAGACAGCCTCCTGATCTATATATTCCTCACTTTCTATCAGATCGGCCATGGCCTCGAAGTACTCAAAATCGCTTCCGTCCTCCAGATCCAGGTATTCAAGCAGTTCTTCAAAATTCATACGCGTTTTTCTCCATTTCCATATCAAAATTAAGGAATTTCACCTTGGCATCGTCGCCCTCTCCCCGGAATATGCTATCTATCATATTCATGAAATTCTCCGATAAATCGCTGGCATAAAATACATTGCCCGCCTCGGGATCTTTGGCCAGCATTCCTCGTTCCCCCAATATCTGCGCTATCGTATCGGCCATGATATCAGACGGGTTTATTATGTGCAACTCAGGATAAATCCTTTCTATATTTTTACTGATAAGAGGATAATGGGTACATCCCAACACCAGGGTGTCCAATCGATTGTTACGGACAAAATCATCCATATAATACTTTATAGTCAGATCCATGATATCATTGTCGATGATCCCTTCCTCTATCAGTGGCACGAAGGCGGGACACGACGTCTCGAATATGTTGAGACCGCCGCTGTATCTTCTGATGCAGGACTCATACGCCTTGCTGGCTATAGTCACCTTCGTCCCGATTATACCTATCCTGTTTTTTTCTGTACACCTTTCGGCTATGGTCCTGGCAGCCGGTTCTATTATCCCAAGTATAGGTATATGTGGGAATCTCTCCTTCAGATCGTCTACACACGTTGCACTTACCGTATTGCAGGCGATTACTATCATCTTCGCTCCACTTTCCACCAAAAAATCAGCTATCTCCGTGGAAAACCGCTTTATGGTAGTGGTCGCTTTGGAGCCGTATGGCGTCCTGGCTGTATCTCCGAAATATATTATCCTTTCATCAGGCAGCTTTTTCATCAACGGCGGAACGCAGGTCAGTCCACCCAGTCCCGAATCAAAAAAACCTATAGGTCTGTTGTCCATTCCGGTAATAATCCTTTCATTTTGTGGTATAATGGTCATTACAACCACGATGAAACCGCGGCGAAGCCGTGTTGATCAATGCAATCATTATAACATGCGAGCCTGTCGAAGCATGTTTCAATAGTTGCTACCTTGCGGCGAAGCCGTGTTGATCAATGCAATCATTATAACATGCGAGCTTGTCGAAGCATGTTTCAACGTTCGCTTCGCTCACTCCGTCATCTCCGATGACGCTGTCCGTTTTGCCTAGCGAATCGCTGACGCTCTTCGGGCAAAAAGGCAATAGTTGCTACCTTGCGGCGAAGCCGTGTTGATCAATGCAACTATTATATAATATTCCGCCAGCAAAGTAAAATATTACGGAGGTAAAAATGGATTCGAAAAATTTAAAGACGAGAGACCAGATAGATAACAAATACAAGTGGAACATAGAGGCCATGATACCGGACGAGTCGATCATCGACGGCGCTCTTGAGGACATCGAAAAGCAGGCCGGAGAGTATGCAAAGGCTTACGGTGGCAGGCTTACCAGCGATGCCGCTACCCTGCTTTCCGCTTTTAAGGAAAGGGATTCCATATGGAGAGAGCTGGAAAAGATATACGTCTATGCCCGCATGAGACGTGATGAAGATAACAGCGACAGCAGATACCAGGCCATGTCCAGCAAGTGCAATGCGGTCATCGCCGCAGTATCGGCTGCCCTGGCTTTCTTTACCCCTGAACTGCTGTCTGCTTCCGAAGATGACGTCATGGGTTTTGTCGATAAGGAACCGGGCCTCGAAGAATACAGGTTTGCCATTAAGGATACCTTCCGTCAGAAGGCACACATTCTTTCCCAGCCGGAGGAAAACATCATGGCCCAGATGAGCGAAGTCACCGGCGCAACAAACGACATCTTCACCATGCTCAACAACGCCGATATGAAATTTCCCGAGATAACCGACGAGGACGGTGACAAGGTGGCTGTTACCCATGGCAATTACATCACCTTCATGGAAAGCCATGACCGCGGTGTGAGAAAAGCTGCATACGAGGCCATGTACGATCCATATAAAAGCCTCATCAATACCATCGCTACCTGCTACAACTACAATACGAAAAGCGACGTGATCAACGCCAGGATAAGAAAATACGAATCGGCCAGAGCCGCCGCTCTGTCTGGCGACAATATACCTGGCGAAGTCTACGACAACCTGGTGAACGTCGTTAACAAAAATCTTCCGACCATGCACAGATATGTGGAATTGAGGAAAGAAATGCTGGGACTGGATAAGATGTATATGTACGATATGTATGTACCTCTTATACAACTACCGAAAAAACAAGTCCCTTACGAAGAGGGTCTGGACATCATGAGAGCCGGCCTTTCGCCTCTCGGCCAGGAATACATCGACAGGATGAATGAGGGCATATCCCAGGGCTGGATAGATGTATATGAAAACAAGGGAAAGACAAGCGGAGCCTACAGCTTTGGCAGTTATGACAGTTATCCCTATATACTGCTCAACTATACCGACACCCTGAAAGACGTCTTCACTATCGTCCATGAGATGGGTCACTCCATGCATTCCAGCTACACCAGACAGTACCAGCCTTACATCTACGGCAGTCATTCCATCTTCACGGCTGAAGTGGCTTCTACAGTCAACGAATCTCTGCTCATGCGATATCTGCTGGACAAAGAGACCGATTTGGAAATGAGGAGATACCTTCTCAATATGCACCTGGAAGAATTCAGGACCACCCTCTTCAGACAGACCATGTTCGCCGAATTCGAAGACATGACCCACAGGGCCATCGAAAGCGGACAGGTCCTCACCGCAGACAGTATGTGTCAGCAGTACGAAGAGCTCAACGCCAAATACTACGGCACCGCCGTGGAAAAGGACGACACCATAAAGTACGAGTGGGCCCGCATACCGCATTTTTACAACGCCTTCTATGTATACAAATATGCCACGGGCTATTCGGCAGCCACAGCCATCTCAAATAAGATACTGACTGATGGCGAACCGGCCAGAAAGGCGTATATAGAGTTTCTCAAGACCGGCGAATCCGACTACCCTATCCAGCTTCTGAAGATCGCCGGCGTGGACATGAGCTCGCCTGAGCCTGTGGAGAAGGCCATGGAGACCTTCAATTCCCTGCTGAATGAGTTCGAAAAGCTGGTCTAGCGGCTGTAGTCCGGCGTTCACATGAAAAGGCAGCCGGCCGCACGAAAAAACACCTTTTACAGGAGAAAAGAATGAAAAGAGGATGCATAAGCGTATTTACAAACGGTACTGATATTTCGCTGAAAAACCGCTCCATGTTGGTGGAAAAGCTGTCAAACAAAGGCTATGAGGTGAGAAACGATTACTCGCCTGCCGACACAGAGCTGATAATCTGCATAGGAGGAGACGGCGCTCTCCTCCGTACCGTCCATTCCTGCAGTTTTCCCGACTGCCCGATAATAGGGATAAACACAGGACATCTGGGCTTTTTCCAGGAGATCTCACCGGAAAGCCTGGACGACTTTATCTCCGACTACGAACAGGGAGAGTACTCCATACAAAAGCTGAGTACCGTTAAAGCGACAGTCACCACAGATAACGGCAGATGCGAGTCACATCTGGGCCTCAACGAGATACTCATCAAGGGAAGGCACTCCTACTCCATCCATCTGGACATATCCATCGGTGAGACGCCCATAGAGCGGTTCAGCGGAGACGGCCTGCTGGTGGCCACCCCGGCCGGGAGTACCGCATACAACTATTCCCTGGGCGGCTCCATCGTGGATCCCAGACTCAAGCTGCTGCAGGTGACCCCTATCGCACCTATGAACACCACCGCCTATCGCTCCTTCACCTCCAGCATACTGCTGCCGGCAGAGCTGTCTTTGGGTGTGACTCCCGAACACAGCGACGATGTCATATATATCGTCAATGACGGTATCGAAACAGAATACTCAGGTGTCAAAAAGATAGGAGTTACCATCTCCGACACCCACGTGCGGCTGATGAGATTCAAAAATTACGATTTCTGGAACAAGGTAAAGACCAAGTTCCTCTGATGAAAGGGATATTAACAACAATGACGGATTTCATACATAAAGTTACGGATGAAGACGAAGGTCTGGAAGTAAAGGACATCATGAGACAATATTTCGACTTCTCCGCCAGACTGAGAAACAGGATAAAGCGGGAAAAGCTGGTGATGCTCAACGGCCAGAAGACCCAGGGCTGGATAAAGACGAAGGCCGGAGACACGGTGAAGATAACCCTTCCCGACGAAAAGAGCGGCTTTCCCCCACAGGATATCCCCCTCTATCCCGTCTTCGAGGACGACGACCTCCTCATCCTCAATAAGCAGCCGGGACTCATCGTCCATCCCACCAAAGGCCACCCTATGGGAACCGTGGCCAACGCCCTTATGCACTACATGGAAAAGACAGGGCAGTCGTTTAAAATACGCTTCGTCAACAGGCTGGACATGGATACTTCCGGTCTTCTTGTAGTAGCGAAGAACGCCTACTGCCAGAACGACTACACCAGGCAGATGAAGGAAAACCTGGTGGAAAAGCGCTACATCGCCATCGTCTGCGGCATCGTCAGCTCAGATTCCGGCACCATCGACCTGCCTATCGGCAGACCCGATCCCGTAGATGTCCGCCGAGGCGTCATGGAAGACGGCGCGCCGTCCGTGACCCACTACAAGGTGCTTGACAGATTCCCGGCGAGAAAATTCACCTCCGGATACTCGCTGGTGGAGCTGCTTTTGGAGACCGGCCGCACCCATCAGATACGTGTCCACATGTCCCACATAGGCCATCCCGTGCTGGGAGACCACCTCTACGGCGGCGAGAACGTCCACCTTATCGAGAGGCAGGCCCTCCACGCCGCCAGGCTTTCCTTCACACACCCCATAACAAAGGAGCCCCTCTCCTTCGAAGCGCCGCTGCCGGATGATATGAAACAGGCGCTGGAGAAGCTGCGGTGAAATAAACAAACAGGCTGTCTCACCAGTTCTTACCTGATGAAACAGCCTTTTAAAATCAGTCCATGATCTCCGCTATAGTTTTTTTCTTCATCTCAGTTATCAGGATGTTCTGTATCCTCTCTATTTCCTGATGTACCTTGCAAGGCATCACATCGCTGTTGCGGGTGCATTCCTCCTTCATACAATGAAGGATAGCCAGATCCCCTTCGGTGATGCTCACCACATCGTATATAGTCAGATCTTCAAGAGGCTTGTTGAGATAGTAACCGCCCTGATTGCCTCGTTCGGATTTGACCAGATCCGCCATTTCCAGCTCTCTCAGGATCTTATAGGCAAAGGCTCGCGGTATCTCCTCCTGCTGACAAATCTCCCTGACATTGTGAACTTTCCCGTCTCGTAAAACGCGACATATCCTCATTGCGTAATCGCTTCTTCTAGTGATTAACATAATACAACACTCTCCATATCAATTGATTATTTTGATCATGTATTACCCGGATCATTACATATAATAACATGAATTCGCTTTTATATCAAATATGTACAGTTAAAAATAAGACCCGTCCCTCAGTATGGGACAGGTCCTTCTCCTCGTTGAACAGACTGCTTCGACGCCGCTATTTTTCCTCCATCATTCTGTCGCGGAGTTTCATGGCGCAGGTGCCGTCCTCACAGGATACTCCAATCGAATTTTCCCTTATGTACTGTCCCAGCCCACTGAACTGTACGAAAGCTATGACAGCCGTTATCGAAGCGATGATTATCACATAAGTCTTCTTTTTCATTGTCCTGCACCTCCTTTTTTTCAGTATACCAGAAACTTGTCCGCGATACTATCAAAAATTTCTGTAAATATACCCTGACTGAGGCTCACCTCCGGTCTTATATCTTATCAACTCACTGACCGTTACCAGCTGATATCCTTTTTCCCTCAGATACGGTATCAAAAGCTCAGTGGCGTCAGCTGTGGATTCATATATGGAATGCATCAGTATTATCTTCCCATCCAGGTCTCCTTCCTTGGAAACAGATGCCAGCACCTTCTTGCCGTCCCTGTCTTTCCAGTCCATGGTGTCGACAGTCCACATGATGACTGGCATGGCTGATGTCCTGTTTATATTTTCATCTGTGATACCATAGCTTGGTCTGAACACTGTCGGATCAGCTCCTGTCACCGCCTTTATAGCCGCATTGGTATCGGCGAACTGCTTCACCAGCTCTTCCGGCTTCAGCTTTGTCAGCTTGGGATGGTTCCAGGTATGGTTTCCTATCTCACAGCCCATATCATAAGCAGTCTTCACATTGACCGAGTCTCCCGCCACTCTGTTTCCCAGGTAAAAGAAGGTAGCCACCTCGCCGTACCTTTTCAGACAAGCCAGGATCCGCGCCTCTGCCGTCCCTCCCGGTCCGTCATCATATGTAAGAGCGACCATAGGTCTGGATGGATCTATGTATCTCTCCAGCGGTTTTTCCCGCAGACCTGCCCCCATATCCGAAAGCGACATTCCCGCAGCGACGATGCCGCCTGACTTCTTCAATATCGTTCCCTCATCAAAGAAAAAGGTGATGCCCCTGTCGGATAATGCGAATTTATTGAAATTGTTCTCATCAGCCGCAACATATTTTTCCCAGTCGTCAGCCAGCTCTTCCTTCTTGTAATTCTTCCTGAAATAGTCGGCAAAGTATTGAGAGCATATTTCCCTGTAACTATCATTGAAAATCTGGCGCGGCACCATGACCTTCCCCGTTCCTTTCAGGAACTGATATGTATGTATCGAAGCGCCGTCCCTGGCCATTTCCTTGTTCTTCTCTCCGTTGTCAGTCTCCATTATGACCAGGCTCTCCACTCCGCGTTCCGACTGATACACGCCTGCCTTTACGATCAGCGCATGTTCCAGAGGCCTGTAGTCTTCATCTTTTCCCGACTCCTTCGCTCTGGCGGCTTCTTCCGCGTCCTTGTTCTCCTTATATCTGGCCTTTATCTCCTCTACCCGGCTGTCACGAAAAGCCGCGATATCTTTATCATCGCAAACACTGTATTCCACCACGTAAGAAATAGGGTCGCCATATTGATAGTCGACCTTAGTCTGGCCTTCCATGATGAACTGATCCGATTTGTTCAGCTCTTCCCTGGCATATTCCTCGAATTCCTTTTCATCTTTATATACATCAGTGGAAAAGTACGACACCGCGGCCAGCGTGCACGTCGTAATTACCATCAATCCCAGTATCACCGACAATATGATACGCCTTTTTCTTCTTCTGTGCAGTCTTTCCATATGGCGTTGATTTCTATTCATGTCCTCACCTTTTCTCCGAATATGTCAATGTATTATACACTTTGTCCTGTAGTCGATACAACTGAGATATGATTAAAGCTCCCTTAAATTTTTATTAAAATGAAGTTTTACATTGGCTTTCAATAATGTTAAAATACTCATCGTGAGTTATAGTGACCATAACACTAAGAAAGCAGCAGGTAAACATATGAAAAAATTTTTAAATGAATTCAAAGAATTCGCCATGCGAGGCAACGTCCTGGACATGGCCGTAGGTATCATCGTCGGAGCGGCCTTCACCGCTATCGTCACATCTCTCGTAGACGACATCCTGTCTCCTATAATCGGACTTCTGGTCCGCGTCAACTTCAGCGATCTGGTAGTCAGCATAGCCGGAGTAGACCTCAAATACGGCTCCTTCATCATGGCGGTCATCAACTTCCTGATCGTAGCCTTCGTCCTGTTCACACTGATAAAGTTCATGAACAAAGCGGCCAGCCTGGGAAAAAAGCAAAAGGAAGAAGAAGCTCCGACCACAAAGGAATGCCCTTACTGCAAGAGCGAGATATCCATCGAAGCCACCCGCTGTCCTAACTGCACATCATATCTTCCATGATATCAGCTACTCTTCGATCGGAATCCTTTTAGAATTTCCTTGAAATGAACAGTATTATACCGGTCCCTGCTGCCAATGCGATGAGGCACGATATCGTCTCCATCCCGGCAGGGATACCCGGGAAAACCTCAGCCAGAGAACCCAGTACGAATCCCAGTATCATCAGATATGTAGGCTGAGGGAACTCCGTCATCGCCTTCTCCAGTATCTTTGTCGTTAAAACGATGCCCAGTATCAGTCCTATGCCCAGAGGCAGCAGGAACGGCATATACACCTGACTTATTGCAGTGACAGTTTCGTCGTAAAGGCCCATTATGAGCAGCAGATATGAAACGCTTATCCCCGGAAGCACCAGGGCTATGGCTGCTACGAACCCCGCCAGAGCGAGGAACAGCATACCGGTGAGATCAGCATCCAAAGACGACTCCGATCCACTGGCCGGGATGAATGAAATAGCCACTACCACCGCGATACCTGCGATCACGTAAAAAAGTCCCCGTATGGAAAACTTCTTCAATTCCGATTTACTGAATATCATAGGCACACTGCCTATCACCGCGCCCATGAAGAAATACAGCGTGGGCATCGTGAATTCATCCAACAGGTACAGTATAGGTCTGGACAACAGGAACATCCCCAGTATTCCCCCTGCCGAAAAAAGTATCAGGAACCTCAAGCTGGCACCCTTATGCTTCATGAAGGAGCTTACCGAGTAGATAAGATCGTCATAGATGCCAAGGATTATCGCCATGGAACCTCCGCTGACCCCGGGAACCAGCATGGTCCCTCCAACTACCAGACCCTTTATTATCGTTAACGGATTATTGTTGCTGAATTTTGCTTCTTTATGATTATCCTGCAATTCTCTGTCCTCTCCTCTTCGCTCATGATATGAATGTGTCGACAAGAAAAAATGCAAATCTTCACGGCATCCGCCTTGAAAATCTGCATTACCCTCTCTCCGATGCCGGTCTTAGGCGCCTGTCGATAACTCCAACAGGCCATCTTGCAAATTCCCACATACGTTAAGGTTCTCTTACAAGTCTATATTATAACATATCGACCGTAGATTAGGAAATCAATTTTGGCCATAGCCGGCCACTGACACCATGCCGTCTTACAAACAAAACAGCCTTCCAAATCGGAAGGCTGTTTTGTATTGAAGATTGTTCCTTGATCTGGTGCGGATAAAGGGATTCGAACCCCCATGAAGTAACCTTCACACGGACCTGAACCGTGCGCGTCTGCCAATTCCGCCATATCCGCATATCCAGCGACCTTTATATTATAACCATAATCGCCGATTATTGCAAGAGATTATTTGCAAATTCTTTTCTTTTTATCATATATATTTGGGTAAGACATAAGCCGGGTTCTGTATCAGACAATCATCTATCTTGGCCTGACGTTGCCGCCAGGCTCATGCGACCTACCTCCCGGACAGCGACGGGCAGCCGCTTTTCACGTCCATTTTGGTCTTGCTCCGGATGGGGTTTACACGAAACGCATGTTACCATGTGTCTCTGTGAGCTCTTACCTCACAATTTCACCCTTGCCACGGCTTGATCCGTTTCGGCGGTGTGTTTCTGTTGCACTTTCCCTATAGTTACCTACGCCGGACGTTATCCGGCATCCCTGCCCTGTGGAGCCCGGACTTTCCTCATATACCGCGAAGGTATACGCGATTGCCAGTCTTACCCAAAAATTAATGATAATGACGTTAATATTTATACCACAAATATATTTCTTTGTAAAGCGGTCTTTTCACAGGAAAATATCTCTTACAGCATCGTAAAAGGCTCTTGATTTATTTTTGAAGCCGCGATACTGACTCCTTCCAGTTTCTTTTCCAGCTTCTCCTTCATGGCCGACGCGAAGAACTTCTCAGTTCCGTAATGTCCCGCGTCGATGACAGCTATTCCATGAGCCAGAGCATATCTCGCCTCATGGTACTTCACATCGCCTGTGATGAACATCTGGCACCCCGAGGCCGCGGCCATTTCCATCAAATCAGCGCCTGCGCCTGTACACACGCCTACCATCGTTATCTCCTCATCCATATCTCCCACGAAGCGCAGCTGGCGAAGGCTTATATCCATCTGAGCCGAAACGAGACCCAGTACCTGTCTGCACGTCATTGCCTCTTTCAGTTTTCCCATCCTGCCTATATCGGCTTCATCGGCCCTCTCTATCATTTTTGCCGCCGCGGACACAGGCTCACCCTTCAGGTTCCTGACCGAAGTGAGGCCCAACATCCTGGCGATGATGTCGTTATTACCGCCCTTTACCTTGTCAAAAGGCGTGTGGCAGGAATAGACCGAGATCCCGCCGCTGACCAGCTTCATCATGGCCTTATCGTCAGGATCACCCGCGTGGAGCTTCTTGATGCCGCCGAAGATCAGAGGATGATGAGTCACTATCATTCCTGCCCCAAGATGTATAGCCTCGTCCACCACCTTCATATCCACCTCCAGGCATGTCAGCAGTCTGTCTACGCAGCTGTCCTCAAACCCTATCAGGAGACCGCTGTTGTCCCACGACTCCTGAAGGCTCACAGGAGCTATCTCCTCTATCGCTTCCACTACCTCCGTCACCGTTATGCCCTTTTTTTTGTTATCTTCCATCTTTCATCCCTCCAACAGACCTTTCAGATAATAAATGCTGTCGCAGATGTCGCTTTCCAGCGCGTGGTTACGCTCCCTGGAAAGCATGACATTTTCCAGCTTTTTCTTTTCCGTCTCCAGATTTCTTTCGATGAAATCCTCTACCGGTCCTGTAGACGACATTATCCACGGCGGCACATCGTAAAACACAGCAGCCTTATCGCCGCCGTAAGCGGATTCCACCGTTTCCTCCGTTATGCAAAGACCGTTGCCGCTCCGGCTGTCATCGCCGTCCCTTCGTGGTACAGCGGTGATTATCTCTGAGATGTGATCTCCTTCCTCCGCCAGATCCTCATGGATTATAGCGAAATCGTTTTCCAGAAGCCACTTTCTCAGCTCTCCCTGTCTTATGCGAGGCTGCAGCACGAACTTGCCGAAGGAACGTGTCAGCTCCATATCGCCGCTCATGATGTCGCGAATCAGTTTCCCGCCCATCCCTGCGATGACTACTGCGTCCACTTCGGCCGGCTCCAGTATGGAAAGCCCGTCACCTATGCGGAAGTCGATTTTTTCCCCGCTGTCGGAGAGATGCTCTTTGCAATTCCGCTCTCCCTTCATCAGTGACGGTCCGCTGACGTCGGTCATCACTGCCCTGGGTGATATCCCCGCCTCTACCAGATATATAGGCAAGAAACCATGGTCTGTGCCGATATCAGCCATGGTTTCGCCTTTTTCTATCCTGTTTGCTATCGCCTGTAATCTGTCGTTCAAATTCATCATCGTTCTATGCTTTATTCCAGATAATCTTTCAGTTTCTTGCTCCTGGTCGGATGTCTCAGCTTTCTGAGGGCCTTGGCCTCTATCTGCCTTATCCTTTCGCGGGTGACATCGAATTTTTTTCCCACTTCCTCCAGAGTCCTGGCTCTGCCGTCTTCCAGACCGAATCTCAGCTTGAGCACCTTCTGCTCTCTCTCGGTAAGAGTCCCCAGTACATCTACGAGCTGTTCCTTCAGCATGGAGAAAGCTGCCGCCTCAGCAGGAGCCGGGGCGTCGTCGTCAGGGATAAAATCTCCCAGATGGCTGTCCTCTTCCTCTCCGATAGGGGTCTCCAGGGAAACAGGCTCCTGTGATATCTTCAGTATCTCCCTCACCTTTTCCACCGATATCCCCATCTCTGCAGCTATCTCATCAGGGGTAGGTTCTCTTCCTTCCTCCTGCAGCAGCTGTCTTGATACCCTTATCAGCTTGTTGATAGTCTCCACCATATGGACAGGTATCCTGATGGTCCTGGCCTGGTCAGCGATAGATCTGGTTATGGCCTGTCTTATCCACCAGGTGGCGTAAGTGCTGAACTTGTATCCCTTAGTCCAGTCGAACTTGTCCACCGCCTTGATAAGTCCCAGGTTGCCTTCCTGTATCAGATCCAGGAACAGCATTCCTCTTCCCACGTATTTCTTGGCGATGCTGACCACCAGTCTCAGATTCGCCTCGCACAATTTCTGCTTGGCGTACTCGTCTCCCTGTTCCATCCTCTTGGCCAGGTCTATCTCCTCCTGAGCTGTAAGGAGAGGCACTTTTCCTATTTCTTTGAGATACATACGCACCGGATCGTCGACAGCGATACTCTTGGAAATGGTGGACTCCAGATCTATCTCCTTGGCGTCGGGGTTCTCAGCTATTACAGCTTCCACCTCCGGATCGTCCACCTCTTCATCATCCATCTCCATCAGTTCGATGTCGTCAGGCTCGCTTTCCATGCTGACTTCGATGCCCTTGTTCATCAGGCTGTCATAGATATCATCCATCTGATCCTTATCTATGTCCATATCACCCAGCCTGTCTGAGACCTCCGTATAGGTGAGCATCTTCTTGCCATTGGCTGCCGCCTTTTCAGCCAGATCGTTTATTATCTGATTCTTAGTTTCCTCATCCAGTATCCCGCCTTCTCCCTGTTCATTCATGGAAGAGAGACCGTTCTCTTTTTCCAGCTTTTCATTTTCTTCGATAGGTTTCGTCATTATCTTATCCTTCAATTCTTCCTTCATTTCCCAAGCCCCCTTAATTCTTCAATTCCTTCTGTATCTGTATGAGCTGCTTCATCAACGTTTCTATTTCATCGTGATTTTCCTCTTCGTCCGCCAGAGACAGCCGCATCATCAGCTCCTTCTCCTGGCGATGCAGCATTTCCTTCCGTATCTTGGCGATACAGTCCTCGAACATGTGACGTTCTTTCCCCGCAGGCACCACCTTCCGCTCTATCTCATCGAACAGCCCGATATCCTCTTCATCCAGCATTTCACGGATCTCCTGCGGCTCTACCGAACCATCTTTCGCAGCAGACGCTATGCACCTGTATATGTTCCTGCCGGCGCTGCTTCTGAAAGCTTCCTCCTCCACATCCTCCGGAAGTCGGATAAAGGCTGAGTCCAGCAGCATCAACTTTATCAGATCCTTTTCCACCAGCGGGACATCATCCGTTCCGCGACCTTCGGATTTAGTGTTTTCAACGGTTCCGCCAGGTCTGCCGTATCCCTTTTCCATGATATTATTGCCTGAATACTCAAATCTTATAGCTCCCTCGGAGATCCCTGTCTCTTCAGCCAGCTTTCTTATGTATATATCGGCCTCCACCGGCTTCATCCCTCTGAGGATATCTACTGCTGCCTCAGTGTAAGCTATCCGCTGCTGACTGTCCTCCAGGTCGTACTGCTGCCGCAGATAACCCAGCTTGAAATCACCGTAGGGCAGCGCTTCGTCCGCCAGCTGGAGGAACGCCTTCCTGCCGTTCTTCTTTATGAACTCGTCCGGGTCTTTTCCGTCGGTGACCTTCAGGACTCTGGCGACACAGTTCTCACCATAGAGTATGTCAAGGCCCCGCATAGCTGCCTTCTGCCCTGCCTGGTCGGCGTCGTAGGACAATATCACATTCCTGGTATAACGCTTTATCAGCTTGACCTGGCTCTCCGTAAGGGCTGTCCCCAGAGAGGCGGACACGTTCCTCACACCTGCCTGATACAGAGACACCACATCCATGTACCCTTCCACCAGGATTATGGAATCCTGCTTTCTCACTTCCGCCCCCGTCAGATTGAGACCGTAGAGGTTGTATTTCTTCTTGAATACGTCCGACTCCTGAGAATTGAGATATTTAGGTTCTCCCTCGCCTACTATCCTTCCGCCGAACCCGATCACCTTTTCCCTGGCGTCTATGATGGGAAAGATGACCCTGCTCCTGAATTTATCGTAATACCCGTTCCTTCCCTTTGAGATCAGCCCCAGCTCCAGCATCTTCCCGTCGGACACGCCCTGGGCTTTTAGGAACAGGTACAAGCTGTCCCAGCTGCTGTCGGCATACCCTATGCCGAACTTGTTGAGGATATCCTCGGATATCCCCCGGTCTTTCATGTATGTATATCCCGGATTGACCCTCTCCCGCATTCCTTTGAAAAAAAATCTGGCGGCCTGACGGTTTATCTCGTAAAGCTCTCCGTTGTCCCTCTTGTCCTGAAAAGCGCCTTCTAAACTGATGCCATACTCCTTAGCCAGCATCTCCACAGCACCTCTGAAATCCAGGTTGTAATAGCGCTTGACGAACTCGAGCACGTCTCCGGTGGCTCCGCATCCGAAACACGTGAATATCTGTTTTGCCTCGGAAACAACAAAAGAAGGTGTCTTTTCGTTATGAAAGGGGCATATCCCCTTGTAATTGCTCCCTGCTCTTTTCAGCGGAACCACTCTGCCAATGATATCAACGATATTACACCTGCTTTTTATCTCGTCAACTATATTAGTCTGATTATTCGCGCTCAACTCCGTCACTCCTGATAAAAACAACCTTTACTTTATATATACGACAAAAGCCCGCGTTTTCCTTTTTTCCACCACAAAAAAATTTGTTTTTTGCCTGCAATATTGCTTTTTTTCACAAAAAAAGTTCTTCATAGAGCCCCAGAGCGTATCTGTCGGTCATACCTGCTATATGATCTTTCACCAGTTCCTGATGACTGAATTCACCTTCCATCGCCCTCAGATCCTCAGGAAGCGCATCGGGTCTTTCCATGAAGTATCTGTACAGTGAAACTATCACGTTCCTTATCTTCTCTATGTCCTCCGCCTTTTTGACCTGACGGTTATGGTAAACTTTTTCGAACATATATGCCCGCAGCCTGTTCATAGCGTCGGCCTTTTCTCTGCTCAATTGCGCCGTAGGCCTGTCGAAGCTGTTTTCTATCATATCTTTCACGAGGGTATCGATCCTCTTCTTATGAGTATCTCCCAGTACAGCGATGCTTTCCTCCGGCAGATCTTCCGCCGTTATTATTCCACTCCTGATGGCGTCATCGATGTCGTGATTTATATAAGCTATCCTGTCGCTGGTCTTTACGACCTGGCCTTCCGCGGTGATCGGCATCGTCGCTCCTGTGTGATTAAGTATGCCATCCCTCACTTCAAAAGTCAGATTCATGCCCCGTCTGCCGGAGGAACCTGACTCCAGAACGTCCACTACTCTCAGGCTCTGGACATTATGCCTGAAACCGCCCGGATATATCTCGTTGAGCACCGCCTCGCCGCTGTGGCCGAAGGGCGTATGCCCCAGGTCATGCCCCATGGCTATGGCCTCCGTCAGATCCTCATTGAGTCCCGCTCCCCTGGCTATCGTCCTGGCTATCTGGGATACTTCTATGGTGTGCGTCAGCCTCGTCCTGTAATGATCGCCTTCCGGAGCCAGGAACACCTGCGTCTTGTGCATCAATCTCCTGAAAGCTTTGGAATGTATTATCCTGTCCCTGTCCCTCTGAAAGTCCGTCCTTATAGCGCATTTTTCTTCCGGTATCTTCCTTCCCCTGCTTTCCGCGGCCTTGGCGGCATATGATGTCAGATCCCGGAACTCTCTTTTCTCTATATCAGACCTATTTATCATATACTCCTCCATATTCTAATATAATAATACATATGGCCTGTTACATTGTAAAGTTGTTTCTTTTCATGATCTCCGCCCCCAGACCGCTGTCCACTGTCCCCAGCAGCTCCGCCACCTTCTTCTGGAGCTCCTCATCCAGGAAGAATATATGCTCAGCTATGGCCTCTGTCAGATCCTCTCTCTCCTCATCCGTCAAGTCTGCGTAAAACTCCGCCGCCTGTCTTGTCTCCTTCACTCCAGCCCACCTCTTTCCAGCTCTTCCACCCTGTACATGTAATTGATGATATCGCCCAGTCCATCCCCGCGCCATGCGATCCCTTCAACTGTGTTTTCCGGCACGAAACTCGTCGTATCCCGTCTGGACAGGGCACCATCCGGGACAGATGTCAGCTTCATTATCCCGGCTGCCACAGCTGGTACGGTCTCCTCATCCCATAACACTGTCCGCTTTGTTATCTCAGCGATATTCTCTCCGTCATATCCTCTCATCTGCACGTACAGCTCATACTGAGGGAATGCTCCGCTTTTCACAGCCGCTTCCAGATCATCCACCGCTCTGTCGCTGTCGAAGCCGGCCATGAACTCCGCTGACAGTCTGTCGAGAGCTTTGTCGCTTCCCCGGCTCCCTTCCCTGTCTTCCACGACAGGAAGCCACCTGTATCTCACCAGATATCTTCCTCCTGCCGCGTTTTCCCACACACACGTATCGGCCGAATACCATTTCATACCGATGTAGGATCCTGAGAGACCTTCCTTTGAGAAAAGCCTGAGCGCGCAGTGCGCCGCTTCCGGATTTTCGACGATAAACTCCCAGAAACGGCGGGTATTTATCCCGTCAAAGCTGTACCGTTTCGTGAAAGCGTCAGCCATATCGAAGAATTTTTCCGCCTCATCGATAAAAAACACCGGTATGCTGTGGCATATCATATCGTAATCGCCATCGCCGCTGTGGAACTTCACATTCATCCCCTTGATGTTCCGCGCTGTATCAGCTGTTCCCGGGCTGCCCAGCATAGACGCGAATCTGACCGTCACCGGTGTTATCTCGTCAAAGCTTCCGAATATCCTCGCCTTCGTATATTCCGAAAAGGACATGTACGGCCTGAAAAAGCCTTCGGCCGTTACGCCCTTCCTGAACAGGAGCCGCGGCCTGGGAAGCTCCTTTATCATCCTGTGTATCCGTTGTAGCATTAAAAAATCTGTCATCAACACCACCTCACGGTAGTATATGCGACAGATCCTGTTTTTGCCTGCATAAGCTTCATACTCGGATGAGCATCTTCGGGTCAAGGGGCAGATCATGGTCAAATGCCTGTATGTCCAAAGCCTCCCTCTCCTCTGACCGTCTCGCTCAGCTCCTCCGCCTGGACCAGCTGGGCTTTTTCATATCTGGCCACCACCATCTGGGCTATCCTGTCTCCATCGTTGACCGTGAAGACTTCCTCTCCCCAGTTGATGAGCGAGACCTTCACTTCGCCCCGGTAATCGCTGTCTATGGTGCCGACGCCATTAGTAAGACCGATGCCATGTCTTACTGCCAGTCCGCTTCTGGCCCGTATCTGCACCTCATATCCTTCAGGTATCTCCATGAAAAGGCCGGTAGGTATCAACGCCCGCTCTCCCGGTTTTATCTCCACAGGTCCATCCAGATACGCCTTTATATCCATCCCGGCGGAGCCTTCCGTCTCATAACGCGGAAGCTCCCCCGACATCGTCTTCATCATTATCCTCATCCTCTTACCAGTCCTTCCAGATCGAACATCCTTCCTGTGACCGCCGCGCCGCAATACGACTTGTAATCTCCTATCATGGCCGCTGCCTGGAGTATGTCCTCACGGGTGACGCTGTCGAACTCCTTGAGGACTTCCTCCGGAGAATAGACCTTGCCCAGCAGCAGTTTGTTTTTCCCGATGGAAAACATTCTGCTGTTGATGTTCTCCAGACCGAATATATATGAACTCTTGACCTGTTCCTTGGCCATGGACAGTTCCTCATCGGTGACGCCCTTTTCCCTCAGCGAATCCAGCTCACACCTTATGGCTTCGAGAGCATCCTCCGCTTTGTCATGAGCTACACCGGCATATATGCTGAAGAACCCCCAGTAGCTGGAGAACACATTCATGGAGCATACTGAATAAGCCAGTCCCTTTTCTTCTCTGATGCTCTGGAAAAGCCTGGAGCTCATGCTGCCGCCAAATATACTGTTCATCAATACAAAGGTATAGTACTTGCTGTCGTCCATGGAAACACTCGGCGTCGCAAGGCAGATATGGGTCTGCTCTATATCTCTCTCCTTCACATCGAAGCTTTGTCTGTACGGCTTCAGCTCCGTACGGACTGTCACTTTTTTATCTCGCAGTGAATTGAGCCTGTCCTCGAACAGCTCCGCAATAGCCTTCTCATCGAAATTTCCCGCTATAGCTACGACAATGCTGTCCCTGGCGTATTTTTCCCGATAATATCCCGTCAGCTTATCTCTGTCTATGGCCGACAGACTTTCCGGCGTCCCCAGGATGGATCTTCCCAGCGGATTGCCACTGGCCACCAGCTCCGATATAGTATCGTACACATCATCGTCGGGGCTGTCCTTCACCATCTTTATTTCCTCGAATATGACCTTTCGTTCCTTGTCCATCTCATCAGGATCGAATCTAGATCCTGTAAGCATGTCCAGCAGGATCTCTGCTCCTTTACATATGTTGGAAGACAGGGTCTTGATATAATAGCAGGTAGCTTCCTTCCCCGTAAAAGCGTTGAACATACCTCCTATCTTATCCACATCGGACGCGATCTCTTTAGCTGACCTGTTTTCCGTTCCTTTGAACATCATGTGTTCTATATAATGGGATACCCCGGAAACATCATCCGTCTCATCGGCGGCCCCGGCCTTTACCCATATGCCCAGAGCTGCCGACTGCACGTAATCAGTCTTCTCCATGATGAGCGTGGTACCGCACTTCAGCTTTACCGTTTTTACCATATCAGCGCTTCCCCTTTCACTGGATTTAAAATGTATTGTAACACAAATTTTAGACTTTTCATATACTGCCATTGAACAATTCAGTATAAATTCATATTGCGGTTACCATTAAGGAGGTAAAACATGAACTGTTTTTGCACACCACAGAACAACACCCAGGACAACGGCTGCTGCAAAGCCAATGAGCTTTGCAGCTTCAGCGGAAATCTGGACGATGTCACCGCTACGCCAATCTACGTGCAGAGCGTGTATGACGCCGTAAGATTCCACATGCAGGGAATGAAGACGGTACAGTGCCTCAAATTCACTCCGGCCATACCGCCGGGATGCTCTGTCAGCAGGATCATCGATATCAGATGCAAAAAGGTCTTTGACCCGTCTCAGGCTTCAAGCAGCGATAATCTTACGCTGGATATGGAAACGGGCATCTCAGGAGCCTACTTCGTCAACGAATGCAACAGCGTCGTGGAAACAGTAGGGCCTGACGGCGTGCCTTCAGAAAAGATACTTTTCGCCGATACCAGTGACTGTGACGCCACCGACTGTGGAACTCCGATATTCGGTACACAGAACGTGAAGATCTGGGGCAATATCGTGGTCTACATAGACCTGGCTGTCTGCGACAGCTGCGGCAGGGAAAGCACCATGACCGTCTGCGCGGAGGTGAACATAGCAAAGCCTGCTTGTCCGCTGGTACTGACCAACTTCTTCGAGCTCTGCATGCCTAGCACTACCAACTCGGCCTTCATGCCTAGACTGACTGAGCTCTCCAACGCAGGCTTCACCTGCAGGATGGCCACCAACAACGCGTCCCGCGACCTGTGCCTGGGGCCTAACGGAGAGATAACAGCTAACCTGATCATCACCATCTGTATCACAGTGGAAAAGAAGATCACGGTACCTGTACAGCTCTGTGTCCTCTCCACAGGATTCGCGGAAGCACCGCTCCAGGAAAATGTGTCAGGGATAGTCACGTGTCCCGGTTTATTTCCTGAGAGAAATGATGGCGGCTGCGGCTCCTGTGGCAGCCAAAATGAGTCAAACGCTTGTGTTACGAACCCGTGCTGCGATCCATGCTGCTCTCAACAATCTTCAGACCGCGACTGCGGCTGCGGTGATTTCCCACCGTCAGCGTGCAAATAGGTGTCCGTAGCCGTCGATGGCTGTATCCTTGAAAAACGGACTGTCCGCCGGAGGTATCCGGCGGGCAGTCCGTTTTCACACAATAGAACATAATGAGAAACATCTGGCGGCAGACAGCAGGCATCACAGCCCATTGACGATATTGTCAGGCCGTTCTCCCCTGCTTACCTTCTCTATAGCCGACCATATCATCCCGTATCCTCTCCTGAATGAAGCGCCTGTGATCCCTCCTATGTGACAGCTCAAAAGCAGCTTCCCTGCGGCATCCTCAGGAGCCGTCACCAGCGTATTGTCCGGCTGTACTGGCTCTCCGTCTATGGTATCCAATCCGGCTCCCGCTATCCACCCCGACTCCAGAGCTTTCACCAAAGACACGCTGTCCACCAGCTCTCCTCTCGACGTGTTTATCAGATAAGCTGTATCCTTCATCTTTCTCAGAAAATCGTCGTCCACCATGTACCTGGTCTCCTCTGTGACAGGCAGATGAAGGCTGACGATGTCACACGAAGCCAGCAGCTGTTCCCGTTCCATATATCTGACATCCAGTTCAGCTTCTTCCCCGGCAGAAAGCCTGCGCGGCTTGAAATACGCCACATCAGCTCCGAAGGCCGCAAGCAGTCTGGCCGTCGCCTTTCCGATATCTCCCATCCCTATGAGACCTACGGTACAATCGCCCAGTTCCCGGAGACTCCCCTCCAGCATATACCTTTCCTTCGTCTCTATCTGTTTCCCGCTCCTGACACTTTCATCTCCGCCTTTCACATCTCTCAGCAGTCCCAGCATCAACAGCACCGCCTGTTCCGCCACTGCGGCCGCGTTCATCCCTTTGCAGTTGCACACATATATCCCTCTGGCGGCGGCTTTCTCAGTATCCACCCCCTGATAACCTACTCCTTCGGAATGTATGAGCTTCAGATCCGGCATACCTTCGATCAGTGAAGCTGACACATCAGCGACAGCGTCTACAAGTATGTAATTGGCATCGCTGTGCAATTCCAATATCGTCCCGTCGTCAGTCCCTACCGGGACATAGACGATGTCGTATCTGTCAAAGAGGCTGCTGTCAACCGTATACCTGGCCAACCGGCCTTCTTTTCCGATAACCAGCAGTTTTTTCATATCCGTCATCCTTTCTCATCTTCTTCCTGTCGATTTTATAAGAATACGCCATACTATTCAAGGGCGGGAAGCGATTTTTATTGATTTTTATCTCAGTATATGGTACCGTATTTGAACGGGAAATTATTCACATATTCTAAGAGGGACAATCACAATGAAACGTTATTATTTGAACATACTCGTCATCGGCTTCGCTCTCTTCTCCATGTTTTTCGGAGCGGGGAACATAATCTTTCCTCCTTACCTGGGGCTGGAAGCCGGATCTCACTGGATACTGGGATTCATCTTCTATTACATGGCCGACATCGGTCTGGCCATCGTAGCCATCTTCGCCCTGATAAAAAACAACGGCGATATTTTCACGCTGACTGGCCGCATAGGCAAGATCCCGGGAAAGCTGATGGTCTCTGTGATCGTCCTCTGCATAGGGCCTATCATAGCGATACCACGCACGGGAGCCTCCGTCCACGAAATGCTGGTCCTGCCTCATACAGACAGCGTCTCCCCTATCGTCACCACGGCCATATTCTTCGCCATCGTATTGGTGCTGACCATCAGGGAATCAGCTGTAGTGGATATCCTGGGAAAATTCCTGACCCCCCTGCTCTTCATAGGACTGCTGCTCCTGATAATATCCGGTATCGTTTCACCTTTCGGAGACATCGCTTCCGAGCCTAAGATAGATAATATCATCATCGCCGGAGTCAATTCGGGATACCAGACTATGGATGTGCTGGCCGCCATGATATTCGGTATCATCGTGGTCAAAAGCGTCATGGAGAAGGGCTACACTGAGCCTACTGCCAAGTACAAGGCCGTCCGTGCCTCCAGCCTGGTAGCCGGCTTCGGGCTCCTGATAGTTTACTGCGGCCTCACATATCTGGGCGCTACCGCTTCCACAACTTATGGCATGGATATCAACCGATCCCAGCTGATAATAAACATCACCGACGGCCTCCTGGGAGACGCCGGCGTCCTGGTATTGGGGATCGTCGTGACACTGGCCTGTCTCACCACCGCTGTAGCTCTCGTCAGCTCCGGCTCCGATTACTTCAGCAGTCTCTCGAGAGGAAGACTCAGCTATAAGCTCCTGGCGGTAGTGATATGCGTGTTCAGTGCTGTCATAGGGAATTTGGGCATAGACGCCATCGTTATGCTGGCCGAACCGGTTCTCAGTCTGGTATATCCCGGCGCTCTGACTCTGATCGTGATGGGCCTCTTTTCAGACCGGATATCCGACTACACAATAAGAGGAGCAGTTCTCGGCGCCCTGGCAGGGAGTCTCCTTGAACTGCTCTATAATTACGAAATACTCCAGCCGGCATTCGTCCCTCATCTGCCGCTCAGCAATTTCGGGTTCGGCTGGTTCATCTTCGCCGTAGCGGGAGGTATAGCCGGCGCTGTGATAAGACGCGTGAAGGCCCGTTGACATCATCTCCTTCAACAGATCCGTTAGCTGGCTCTCCTCTCTATCCGCAGCTTGTCTGCGATAATGGCGATGAACTCCGAGTTTGTCGGCTTGCCCTTATCGTTCTGTACCGTATAGCCGAAGAGCGCGTCTATGGTCTCCAGCTTTCCTCTGTTCCACGCCACCTCTATAGCATGTCTGATAGCCCTTTCGACCCGGCTGGGAGTAGTGTTGTTGGCCTTGGCGATGGCCGGGTACAGCTCCTTGGTCACAGCTCCCAGCAGATCTATATCTTCCACCACCATGATGATGGCGTCCCTCAGATAATGATATCCTTTGATGTGAGCAGGGACTCCTATTTCGTGTATTATGTTGGTTATATCGATCTCCAGGCTTTTTTCATCATCATCCTTTTGTCCCGTCAGTATGGCTCTGGCGTATTGCATCTTGTTATCGCTTTTATCGTCCACGCCCGACAGCTGATTGATGCGCTTCATCAACACGTCCAGATTGAAGGGCTTCACTATGTAGTATTCCGCGCCCAGGCTTATGGCCTTCTGGGTGATAGGCTCCTGTCCCACTGCCGACAAGACGATAGTTCTGGGGTACTTTTCAAGTTCTATGTTGTTTATGGTTTCCAGGACGCCCAATCCGTCAAGATGGGGCATGACCATGTCCAGTATCAAGATCTCAGGCTGGTGCAGTTTGATGTTTTCTATAGTCTTTATGCCGTCATGAGAAACGAAAGCCAGATCGATATCTTCCTTCTCCTTGAAGTAATCGACGAGAATCTCACAGAATTCCTTATTATCGTCAGCGATACCGATTTTAATCCTTTTCATTTTCATATTCCTCCTGTTTTCCTGCCTTAACACACTATGTTCGACAATTGTTACATATATTATTTTTAAATACATTCTGACTATTATCAATAATTGGATGAATACATTTTGCTTTATTTTTCGACAAGGTTCGACTCTTCCAGCATCCACTCGATAAATATCCCGTATCCACGCTGAGGATCATTGACGAATACGTGGGTGACGGCACCGATTATCCTGTCGTTCTGTATGATAGGACTGCCGCTCATACCCTGGACGATACCGCCGCTCTCTTCCAGCAGCTCTTCGTCAGTGACGCGGATGACCATGCTTTTGTCGGCCGGCGAATCCTGATCCTCTATCTTCTCTATCTCTATGTCGAAGCGCTTTATTTCATTGTTTGAAAGCGTAGACAAAATATAAGCGTCTCCCAGCTCCACCTGCTCCCTCGTCCCGACAGCCAGCGGCTGATCGTACAGCGGACTTTCCATGGGATGATACGCCAGTCCGAAGACGCCATAGCTGCTGTTCTTTTCCAGGCTGCCCAGCGGATCGTCAGAATGATAGAATATCCCTCTTATCTCCCCGGGTTCTCCATCCTTTCCCTCCTGTACCTCCTGCACCTGGGATTCCAGCAAAAGACCTGTCTCTACCGAAAGGATAGCGCCCGTTTCCGGATCTACGATACCATGACCCAGCGCTCCGAAAGTTGAATTAGACGGATCGTAATATGTCAGCGTACCTATCCCGGCAGTCTTGTCCTTGACCCATACACCCAGCTTATAGAGCCCGTCCTCTCCCGATTCTACAGGGTCGACCTCTACGTTGATGATGCTGTCGTTTCTCTTTACCTTGAGTCTGACTGTGCCCTTCGCCTCGTTGACAATGGACTGTACCTCATCAGCCCTGTATACCTCCGTTCCGTTTATCGCCATTATTATGTCGCCTATCTGCAGGCCGCTCAAAAGCCCCGGATTGACCTTTTTTCCGCTCTTTCCCTCTATTTCTTCCAGGCCTACTATCAGGACTCCTCTCACATCCATCTTGACTCCCACTGACTGGCCTCCCGGTACCAGCACTTTTTCCGCCACTACAGGCGACGCAGCAGTCCTTTCAGTCTGCGGGAAAAACTGGCCGATGATGATAATAGAAAGAAGAAGTCCGCATAGTACGAGCGCACTTTTTTTTAAAAAGCTCTTCATTGAAAGCCCTCCTAGCTATCGAAATTCTGAAGGAATTCCCCCAGGTCCTCTTCCGTCTCTATAGTTACCCCATCGACGAACAATTGCTGATCGTTTTCCGACAGCAGATCGAAAGGTATAGAAGTTATGAGATACAGCTCCTTGTTTCCTTTCTCATCGCATATGAAGACCTTGACGACTCCATCTACTTCCTTTATTAGGTATGATTCCGGTTCACCTGCTGTGCCTGTCTCCTCGCCTTCAGATATCGTTTCTTTTTTGCCGGAGGTCTCCGTCTCCGCCTTTTCATCCTCTTCTACCCTGACCTTTTGAGCCGCCTCCTCCGCCGCATCGTTGTCCACCGCGCTCTGATAGTTCAACCACACCCCAAAGCTCAGCACAAAAGCTCCTACGACGGAAAATATTATCCTGTTTCTCAGCTTTTTTCTTCTCGTATCTCTGAACATACTCACTCACCTCAAATCTATTATGAGCTTTTTGCCCTTATTTATACATGGCTCGCCTCCCGACAGAAATACAGAGGAAACACGACCTGAGTTCTTCATAGCCAATCAAAAAAAGCCGTCTCAAACGGCTTTTTTATTTACCATATGTCCATATATCGATGCTATTTGAGTCCGAATTCCACCAGCTTGTTGAAAAGCTGCCTTCTCGATATGGATAATATATCAGCTACCTTGTTCATATCGGAGTGGTATCTGGACAGCAGCTCCTCTATATAAGCCTTTTCGGCCTTGCTCCTGTACTCCTTCAGCGTTTCCGTATAATCGGTCTCGAAGCTTCCGCTGCGTGGAGAGCGAAAACGCTCCGGCGCACGTCCCGACAACATGTCTGATGGCAGATATCCCTTTTCTATCTCACCGTGTTCCGACAGCACCATGCATCGCTCGATAATGTTCTTCAGCTCCCTTACATTGCCAGGATAATCGTATCCCGTCAGGATCTCCAGCACATCGTCGCTGATCTTTATCCCATCCTTTTTCATTTCTCTGGAATAGCTGTCTATGAAATGCTCTATCAGCAATGGTATATCTTCCCGCCTCTCCCTCAGAGGAGGTATCTCTATGACGATGGTGCTTATCCTGTAAAACAGATCGCTTCTGAAAAGGCCATTGTCCATATCCTCTTTCAGGTTCCTGTTGGTGGCCGTTATCAGCCTGAAGTCCACATTTATCGGGGTGTTGCTCCCCATTCTGTATATGGTCCTGTTTTCTATGGCCTTCAGCAGTTTCGCCTGAAGGTTCATAGAGACGCCGCCTATCTCGTCCAGGAACAGCGTTCCGCCGCTGGCCGCTTCAAACAGCCCCATCCTCCGCTGCGTAGCGCCTGTAAAGGAGCCTTTCTCATGGCCGAAAAGTTCCGATTCCAAGATAGAATCCGACAGAGCCTGGCAATTGAGATCCAGCAGACTGGCGTCCTTCCTGTTGCTCCTCTCATGTATAAAGGTGGCCAGTACCTCTTTTCCCGAGCCTGATTCTCCGAACAGCATTATGTTCGATTCGCTGGCAGCTGCTTTCTCGGCCATCTCCAGCATCTGTCTGTAGCGCGGGCTCTTGCTCTCCAGCATGTATTTATTCCTGGCCTTCTCCCTCAGAAGGGCGTTTTTCATATCGGTGATGCGCTTGTCCCTGATGTTGCGTATCTCTATCAAAAGCTCCGCCGGATCCATGCCCTTGGTCACGTATGTATATGCTCCCGCCTTCATGGCCTCCACAGCCTTTTCCACCGTGCCGTAGGCCGTCAGCATCAATACGTCCGCATCATAATCTCTCTCCTTTATGGCCTTCAGCAGCTCGAACCCGTCCATCACCGGCATGCTCAGGTCTGATACCACTATGTCGAATGCCTTGTTCTCCATGATCTTCAGCGCTTCCTGTCCGTTGAAACAAGTCTCGACCGAGTAGCCGTCGTTTTCCAAGATGAGTTTCAGCACTTCGCAGTAATCCTTCTCGTCATCTACCACCAGTATGCTCATGTTCTTTTTTACCATCATCAACCTCCCCGCTTCTGTGCTCCCGCAGCGGCAGCGTCAGCATGAATACCGAGCCTACGCCCACCTTGCTGCGGACATCGATTTTTCCGTCCAGCTTCCCTGTTTCGTTATAGACTATATAAAGCCCCAGACCATTCCCCTTATGTCCTTCTTTGGTAGTAAAAAACGGGTTGAATATATTCTGCAATATATCCTCCTCTATGCCTGTCCCGGTATCCTGAACATCTATTTCGAATTCCTGCTTATATTTTACCACTTTTATCGACAATTTTCCATTTTCTTTCATCGCATCAGTGGCATTTTGTACCAGATTTATCAATATCATATCGAGAGCTTCTACCCGGATATATGTCTCTATCTTTTCACTGCATGTGATCTCCAGCTTTATGTTTTTCTTTCTGAGTATATTGTCATTGAGAGACGCCAGAGAACGTATATGCTCCTCCACGTCTATCCACTCCTCCTGTCCTGATGACGCTCTGGAAAAGTTCAGCAGATTATTTATTATGGCCCCCGATCTGTCTACCGCAGCTTCTATGTGTCCTATGGCCTTGTCCCTTATTTCCATATCCACATCCATATTTTTCAACACGTAACAGTAATTCCTTATGATGCCCAGCGGGTTCCTTATCTCATGAGCAACACCGGCAGCCAGCTGGCCGACAGCTATCATCTTATTGTCCTGGAGCATCTGACGCTCAGCCATGACCTCTCCTGTGATGTCCCTTGCCATGAACAACAGCTTTTCCACCACACCTTTGGCTCCCTCTATTGGGAAAATGTCCACCTCAAAAATATCCTGCTTCCTCGTGATCTCCCTGCTCTCAGTGTATTCGCCGCGTGATGCACGTTCCATCATCTCCTGCAGACTGGCACGTCCTTCCTCATCCATCTCCAATATATCGTATATGTTGCTGTTGGTGACATTTTTGTGGACCACTTCGAAGAAATAGCGGTTTATATCCACTACCACGCCGTTGAGATCCAGCTCCGCCAGATAATAGCTGACGCCATTGAACGTAGTCTTCAGCTCCTTCTTGCTTTCGTTGAGCTTTTCCATCCTGTTCTCCAGCTCCGCGTAGAGATTCTTGTTGGTCTGATAATATATGAAAAACGCTATCATGACAGAAGTGAATATGATCAATACGAGCATATAGACATCTTCATTGTTCTCTTTCATATAGACGGGCCCATTGCCATCGAACCATTTCTGGCTGGCCTCGTAGCTGAGCGTATGCCGGTCTGTCACGTTTATACACTTGTTCATGAGCGTGTATAGCACTGAATCCTCATCCGCCATTATGCACACGTTCTGACTGTAGACACTGTCTTCCATGGCCAGATAGTCCTTGTTCCCATCCAGAGCCAGCCACATGGCGCTCCTCGGGGCCAGCATGAAGTCCAGATCCTCTGCTCTGGCCAGCTCCAGAGCCTCCTCGGCCGAATCGGCATACACGAAATCCACATCCTGTCCGTCGTAGCTTATATCGTTAGCCTCACTTCTCTGATAGCCCTCTACGATGACTCCCGACAGATCTGAGTTCAACTGCCCGTCTGCCTTCACATACATGGCCCAGTCCAGCTGAAGAAGCGGCGGAACGTAATTGCTGTCCACGTTCCTGTCCTCATCGGTCACCGCAGTGATACGGCCGTCAGCTCCTTCCTCTTCATCTGTCAGTCTTATATCCAGATCTACGTTTCTGAACACATCGTCCATATACTCCTGAAGGAACCCATTGCCGTCAGCATTCATGAATCTGATACTGTCATCTACATATATGACCACCTCATCGTGGTTTTCCACATACTCTCTCTCGGCTTCGGTCATCTCCAGGCGTCCGGTCTCCCCGGATCTTATATCACCGTCCCTGTCCTGCAAAGCGTATATGAATATTATGCCTATGAGCACTATGATGACCCCAAGGAACAGATACTGCGAAAACTTTTTCTTCATGATTTACTCCTTCTTCGCGCGAATCTCTCGCCGAATACATTCAGCTCCATCTCGTCGTCGTCCATCGGCTTTCTCCTCCACCTGGTCAGCAGCGTGATCACTGCTCCCACCGCCAGCCACAGCAGCGCGATGATGAACTCAGGCGATATGGTCGTGAAGGTGAAATTTTCCCTGAGGTACAGCAGGAAATAGAAGCATACAGCCAGCAGGATGACGATGCCCATCCCGGCGCCTCCCCTGACGCTGAATGGCCTGCTGAGATCCGGCTCCTTTTTCTTCAGTACAATGTAGGATATCACGACAAATATATATGAAAAGAGTGAACACAGAGAACTGGTATTGATAAACCATTCCAGCGCGTTCATCCCCAGAAGAGGAGCGACTACAGCGATGCCTCCTACCAGCAGCACCGCTACATAAGGCGTTTTATACCTCTTATGTATCCTCCCAAGTGCGGCCGGAAGGAGCCCTGCCCTGCTCATGGCGCAGAGCAGCCTGGTGGCGCCGATGAAGAACCCGTTCCAGGTAGTCAGTATGCCGAAAATCCCTCCGATTATGACCAGCAGCGAAAAGACTTCTCCATTAAAAAGGTATGTGGCCACATCAGCCAGCGGGATGTTGTTGGACGCCCTGATCTCCATCGGAGCCGCCAACGAGATCCCTATTATGAGGAGGCAGTACCAGATGATGCTGAAGATGATGCAAACGAGCACCATCTTTCCGATGTCTTTTTCGGCTATATTCATCTCCTCCGCCGACTGAGGGATGACGTTGAAGCCTATCAGCATAGCAGGGACCATACAGAAGGTGTAATAAAAGCCGTCCTGCCTCCATAGTGTCCTTCCTATGTTGCTTACATCACCGAAAACCACGCCTCCGAAGAGTATAAAGAATACGACCATGATAATGACGACTGTGGCCATGACCTGAAACAGCACAGCGGGCCTGGTCCCAAAGAAGTTGATGAGAGTTACCACGACAGCCCCTGCCATTCCGAACACGGCCCATGAAAAATTCACCTGATAACCCGCCACCTCCCACAGCGGAACGGCTGACGGTACGGAAAACATATAATTTATGGCTGTGGAAGTGGCTATCCCTTCCCACGCCACGACGCCTATATAAGCTATGGACATTATCCAGCCTACCAGCCAGGCCGGCCTCCTGCCTATAGCTCTGTACACGAACACGAACTCCCCTCCTGAGAGAGGCAGCGCGGAGGTCAGTTCACTGTAAGTAAGACCCACTGCCAGTATCAGCAGACCACCCAGCACAAAAGCAGCCAGCGCCCCCATCATACCTGCTTCGTTGATCCAGGAAGGAGCCATCATTACCCAGCTCCATCCTATCATCGTACCGAATCCGATAGCTATTATATCAGTCCTTCCAAGGACTTTACTTACGGAATTCCCCATATCTTTCATATTTTTCTCCTAATACATGAGTGCAAGTTATCTATTATTATACAACAAAAAAAGCAACAAAGTGGCATATAGCCACTTTCCTGCTTCGAGAATTTATTTAAAGGGGATAAACTAGAAATTGCTTTTTTGCTGTCGGTACCGCCGGGACAACAGCTGCCAAGCCTTCGCCATCAAGGAAGCGAAAGAACAAAACACTGCATCGCCGATTGCCATAGCCGCTATCGCTGTTGTCCGGAATACCGCAGAAATCTCAGTTTCTCTATAATCAAGAATCGAGCTGTTCACTTCTCTTATATGCGGTCCGCAGAGTGTAGCCGCCGCACCTGCCGGGAACGGGTACGATCCTCCTTCTGTGAAGAGGGGAATGTGTGAGATTGACTCGTGTCTCATGACATTGTGTCATAACTCCGTGCATCGTGATACACCACGATGCTCCGCCTCTTTTCCCGCTAAAACCGATTTGGATTTTCACGGGCCTGAGCTGTTTCTCTGCCATTATATATTCCAAGATTCGTGCCAATATCCGCCTTTTTTCGACTTTTTTTCAGGGCGTCGTTTCAAAATGCTGTTAGGTATTGAAATTCCAACGTTTTAACGAGAAAGTTTTTTTCTCGCATCCGTCGCGCCATACGACGTGACTGTCTCATGACGGAAAATCAGAGAAAAAAAAACGGGGAACAGGAAATAAACTTCCTGTTCCCCATGAAACTTTTTTCTCAAATGTCATTTTATTTCACACCAGGTCATCAGGCCACATTCACTTCATTATACTTCTCGTAATGTGATCCTCCACCTGCCGGAGCGCATCGAAATCCACAGCGTCCACGTAATACTTCTCCAGCATATCGTGGCGCCCTTTCGCTTTTTCCAGTAAAGCGACCGCCTTCAGGATCAGGCCGCGGCTGCTCTCCTTCACATCCTCGAAGACTTCTCCGGCCTGACGGTCCCCATCCCCCGTAAACACTTCATCAGCCTTTATCCTTACGACCTTTCCATCGATATTGGCCGAATCGACGACATGATATTCATTGCTGCATATCACTGCCAGATCTGCTCCTTCGCAGACTACATGCTCCAGCTTTCTTTCAGGGGACATAGGACAGTAATATTCCTCCACGTCGAATCCCGCCTCTGTAAGACGCCTGGATACAGGTCCCAGCAGCACCTCGGTCCTGGAGCCCACAGGGACATCCAGCACTACCACCCGGCCGACACCCTCTATCACCGAAGTCACGTTGCTTTTTATACCTCCCGGCGTGATGGCCCCCGCGAAGAACTTTCGTCTTTCTCCAAATCTCACATCGCCGCCCATCACATAGTCACGTCTCATCTTGCTTTCCGCCCGTCTAAGTATGGATATGGCATCCAGCTTCATCTTGAGCTGGCTCCTGTACTCCCATATCTTCTCATCCGTGACGTTCCTTTCCAGCAGCTCTCCCAGAAACTCATATTGCTGACCGGCGCTTTTCAGATAACCGTAAGCATATCCGAATATATCGCTTATCTCCTCACCCAGCCTCATTATCTCCCATCTGCTGCCCTTTAGCTTCTCCTCATCCCAAAACTGCCCCAGATTTATTATCTCGTCCACAGCGCCGGGCGTCACAGGATCCACGATATGAGGCGCCGTCCCATCCAGGACAGCCGCTCTCCTTCCCCTGATGAGTATCCCATCCAGCGAATCGGGATCAGAAGAGCACCAGAGAAAATCCACATCCTCTCCCCTGTCGACAAAATACCTGCCTATCCTCTTCATCAAGGTCGATTTTCCCGTTCCCGGACCGCCCTTTATACAAAATATTTTTTCTGCTTTTCTTTGTGGTAAAATATAGTTATAATAGGAATAGAATCCATGAGGGGTATTCCCTCCCGGATACAGATTTCTTACTTTTCCTTCCATGATAACCTCCTTCGCTACATAACATACTATGCGGCACGGATCATTGGTTGTTAACGTTTTGAAGCAATTATGCATCTGTATCCTAGACGGATCCCTGTCTTCAGAAGGACATGGAAAATATAATATCGAAAAGAGGAAAGAATGATGAATCAAAGTTCGAAAAAATCACACATCATAGTAGCGGTAATCCTCTTCGTTATCGCTGTTATCTTTCTCTGCTACGGCATCTACATGATCGATTACTCTCTCGAATACATACGGACTTATATGGAAATATCGACAATATCGTTCGAGGATGCTCTCCAGTATGTCGTATCGTCATCAGCCTCTTACATAGGCTTCGCTATCGTGATAGCCATCGGTGGATTTATCGTATTCTCACTGAGAAAAACTCACTACGTCACGTTCGGTCACCATAATGGATATGACGACGAGAACGACGAGGAAGAAGTGGACGAAGCGGAAGAAGAAGTCAAAGAAATCGAAGCAGTCAAAGAAGACGTCGAAGAGGAAGAGGTCAAAGAGGTCAAAGGCGACGAAGAAAGCAGTGAGAACGGCGGCGATGTGACCGAAAACGAGAGTGGAGCTGCCTTGATGCCTGACATCGCGGCGCCCGGCGAAAAAGGGAAGCAACCCGAAGGACCCGAAGAAAAAGAAAAGCAGCCCGAAGAAAAAGAGGCTCCGGAAAAGGATCTGGTACATACCAGAGAATTCTCCTTCCCCAAAAAACCGGCTATAACCTATGAAGAAGTCATGATACCTCAGGAAGCCTCTTCCGCACCGCGTGACGCCAAGAAGGATCACGAGGAGGCTGCCGGCAACGATACGATCCGGCAGGAAAAGAGCCAAGCCCCTCAGCAGGCTGATGGATCTGCCGCGCAGGCAAACAGGCAGGCTTCTCAGAAAGCAGCTGCCACCGCCAGGTCACAGACCGGGGATCAGGATGACAAGCCACAGCAAAACAAAAGCGGCCAAAACGGCCAGGTATCCAACGCACATTTGGATACCGACTCATGGCTGAAGGACTTTTTCGCTGACAAATAAAATTTCGATACGAATACAAACATGATCAGAAAAGGAGCTGTTTCATCGGCATATGGCCGCTGACAGCTCCTTTACTCTTCACTTATTTTTTCTTTATTTCATCTCTTTAGGGATGAAAGAGTTATCGTTATCGTCGTTCCCGTCATTATTTTTCGACGCTTCTGCTCCGTCTCCTTCCGATGAAGATTCCATCACCGCGGTCACGTCCACAGACTTGCTTTCCATCTTCTCCGGTTTTACTGGCTCATCGGAAGCTTCCTCCTTATCCCGGATCCCCTCCGCTGTGGAAAGGCCATCCTCCGTCTCAGCAGCCTGGCTATTGTCTTCCGGCTCTTTGACCGATGTTTCAGGATGCTCCTCCTGATGTACAGATCCGGAAGGTGAAGGTACCGGTATCGCCTCCGGCTCTATAGGCGCAGGCTCCGTCTCCTTGATGAGATGTCCCGCCAGTATCTCGTAAAAACCCGCAAAGGTCGAATATTGATATGCCGTCACAGGCACCATGAACAGATAAACTATCACAGCGACCAGCGACTGGACTATTACAGGCGCGTTCAGCAGCGCGACTATCTCTTCGATGAGTACGGCCGGGATCATCGATAAGATCATCCATCCAATAAATGAAAGCTGCAGACAGAAGTATTTCGCACAATTTCCCTTCATCATCTGCTTACTTTCATTCATACACTGCCTTATCCCTTTTGTAGGGTCGTCGGCCAGTATGAAAAATGCCTGGCTGTATCTCAGAGCAGCTATTATCCCCGGGATTATCAGCAAAAGCGACCACAGCGCGATGAACAGCGACTGGAACAACATGAGCCCCAGCGCCTTTACGAACTGTTCGAATCCGAGGAATATATCGCTGACACCTACCCTCTGACGTCTGAACATTGCCAGGAAAAACAAGGTTATCCCCAGCATGAACGCTCCTGTCACCAGTATGAGATATATACTGCTGAGAAATGAATATGTAGGCATACTCTCATAGATATATCCGTAATTATAATAAAGCTCCATTCCTCCGGAGTTGTAGCTGTAATACATATCCGCCACATTGACGCCGAATAACTCGTTGAGTATGACAGGCGGTATCCCGATGCATAATTCATAGACCACAAGGGCTATCATCGCCACCTTCCACTTGCCTGCCAGCGCGTTCCTTCCCAGCGCTCTCAGATTACTGCTCGATTCCGTTATCACTATATTGGGACCCATCATATTCTGCTGCATATCCAAACCTCTCTTCGTATATTTTCTTCTCAAAACTCACACGAATTTTTTGATCTCGTTAATAATATCATAAATAAAACCGTGAAGCAACCTTCTGTATCAGGCACTGGACGATTGCAACCGTATCCTTTCCATGTTAAAATTTTATGGGATATTTTATCAACATGATTGGGAGGAAATATGAAAAGATCGTTTATTATTTTGACATGTGCGCTGACCCTTTTTCTTCTGGCAAGCTGTGGGGGAAATGACGGCGGCGAAGTGAACAGCAAGGAAGCGGAAAAGACAAAAGCTCAGACAGAGGCTGAGGCGACTGATGAAGAAGATGAATACATCAACGTAGCCGGATGCTGGCTGCAGACAGCTGAAGGCGACCCCTTCATGATCAACTTCAACGACGACAATACTATGGATTATCGCGCCTTTTTAAGCAACGAAGAGAGCTTTTTCACAGAGTACTTACTGGAGCCGGATCACCTGACGATAGACATGGTAAATACCAACGCCACGACAGGTACGACTCCCGTAGTCTACAAAATAGAGCTGAATGAAGATCAGCCGAGCCCCATACTGACGCTGACATTGGATCGCGAGCGGTCCAGCGATGATCTGAGCTCTCTCTACGGATGGGAAACGGTACTGGAAGGATCCTACCGATACCTCAACCTGACGGCCGATCAGGTGGAAACCGTACGAAAGGAGCTGGGGGTGCCGGATGATATAGATGTCACGATAGCCCAGAGGACTCCTGAGTACTGGGACGGCGGACAACGCTGGCTCGTCGATATCGAATTCTACGACGGTACTACGCTGATAGCGGCGGCGGCCGTAGATCCGCAGACGACGGAACCATGCCGCGATATCATAAGGTATACAGGCAACTGATGAAACTACATTATGAAAAGCGCCGGTCTTACGACCGGCGCTTCTTTGATCTCTTTTTTTCTCTGATTAATAGAGGTTGTCAAAGATCTCCTTGATCTCAGCTTCGGAAAGCTCAACGTAGTTGTTGCCCAGCAGTCTCTGCTGATTGTCGATAGTCGACTTAGCGAACTCAGCGGACTGTTCAGGAGTCATGCCATACTCTCTGAGAGGCTTCTTCTCGAGGATCTTGCCCAGGAACTCGTCCAGTGCAGGATATACGTTGTCAACATCGCAGCCCATAACGTCTGCCAGCATCTTGTTGAGAACCTCGATCTTGCCCTTAGGCTGCTTTCTCATGTACATCTTGAACACTTCTGTGAAGCAGATGAAGTTAGCTTCGCCGTGAGCGATGTGGAAAGCTCCGCCGTGAGCATATGACAGGGCGTGAACAGCAGCGCATCCGGCGTTACCGAAAGCGATTCCAGCGTAGTTAGCAGCCAGGCAGAAGTCCTTCAGAAGGTCTTTTCTGTTTTCAGCAGTGTTGCCGCCGGCAGCTATGATCTTCTTGTAGCCGTTCATGATCATGTCGATAGCCTTTTCCGAGTACATCTCTGTGAACGGAGAAGCCTTAGGCGACAGATATGATTCTACAGCGTGGATCAGAGCGTCTACCGAAGAAGTAGCGAATACCTTGTCAGGCAGACCCTGGAGTGATTCAGGGATCAGCACAGCGATATCAGCATAAGTTTCTTCGTCAGCGATACCCTTCTTGAGGTTCAGGGAAGGAATGGAAGCTACTGCTACGTTAGTTACTTCCGAACCTGTTCCGCAAGTAGTAGGTACAACGACCAGCTTCTTGATCCTCTTAGGAGCAACTTTTCCGGTGTAAAGATCAGCAACCTTGTCAGGGATATCGCATGCCAGTACTTTACAGCAGTCAACGATAGTACCGCCGCCGAAAGCGATGATCCTGTCGAATTCATACTTATCCATTTCTGCCTTCATAGCGTCCATCATCTCATCTGTAGGTTCGCCGGCACCGTACTTTTCCTGATAGATAACAGGCATGTCGATCCCCAGCGGCTTTACATACGGATCATACATCCACTGGTTAGTTACAAGGATATCGCCCTTGCCCAGCTTGAACTCGTCGTTGAAATCTTTGAACGTATCAAAATAATGAATTGCAGGAACTACTCTTAATGCTTGCATAATGTACCTCTTTTCTTTAAACTTCGGTTATACCTTATTAGACTCACTTTTAGGTGAATTTTAGGCTAATTAAAACTCAGCGTTGAATCTCTCTTTGAACTGCTCTTTCAGCTCATCTCTGAAGTCAGGATGCGCTATGTTGATGAGCTGTCTTGCTCTCTCCTTGAGGTTTGCTCCCTTGAGTCTGGCTATGCCGTACTCGGTAACCACGTAATCAGCGTCGTTTCTGGAAGTCGTTACAGCAGCGCCGTGGTCTATGTAAGGAACTACCTTGGAGATCTTAGTGCCGTCCTTCTTGACTGTTACGGAAGGCATAGCCATGATGGATATTCCCTTTCCATCGTGAGACATAGCAGCGCCTCTTACGAAGTCTACCTGACCGCCTACGCCGGAGATCTGCTTGGTCCCGATGCTGTCGGAAACGATCTGACCCATGAAGTCTACCTGTACGCAGGAGTTGATGCATACGAGATTCTTAAGCTGCGATACTACTTCCGGATGATTTACATAATCTACCGGTCTCAGCTCAACAGCAGGATTCTTGTCACAGAAGTCGTAGAGCTTCTTAGTTCCCATAAGGAATGTAACGACCATCTTGCCCTCGTCGATACCCTTCTGGCTGCAGTCTATAGCTCCCTTTTCATAGAGATCTACCACTCCGTCAGCGATCATTTCCGAATGTATGCCCAGGTGCTTCTTTTCTCCCAGCTGTGCCAGTACCGCGTCAGGAATAGCGCCGATACCCAGCTGCAGCGTAGCTCCGTCGTCGATCAGCGACGCGCAGTTCTTACCGATAGCTTCTTCCACCTCAGTGATCTTGGCAGGAGCGCTCTCGAACAGCGGGTGAGAATTCTCAACGAAAGCGTCGATCTCGCTTACATGCACGAAAGTTTCGCCGAAAACTGTAGGAACCTGATCGTTTACTTCAGCGATTACTGTTCTGGCTGACTTGATGCCCTGCACCGTATAGTCGGAGGATACTCCGATGTTGCAGTATCCGTGTTCATCCGGAGGAGTTACCGTCACCATCATAACATCCACATGAAGGATGTCCTTTCTGATGAGACTAGGTATTTCGTGGAAAAATACAGGTATGAAGTCACCGTGTCCCTGCGCTATCGAATTCCTCGTAGAAGGGCTTGTGAACCATCCTTCATATCTGAAAACATCGCTGTGTTCAGGTTTGGAGTATTCACCTTTGCCGAGAGTAACCATGTGCGATACCGTTATGTCCTTGTAGAGGTTCTTATTAGCCACCATCGCGTCAACTACAGCAACCGGTTCGGCAACACAATGTGCCAGAACTACCGTATCTCCCGACTGAATCAGCTTGACAGCCTCATCGGCAGACATCGTTCTGTCTTCGTAAATCTTTTTCCAATCCATGATTATAAATCCTCCATTTCCAGCTTACTGTCTTCCATAAGCTGCTTTTTAACTTCTTCGATCTGACTGTAATCCCATACCATATATGTCCTGCCCTTCACGTCGAAATGCCCGTATGAAGCGCAGTGGGCGGGGCATCCGTTTATTACCAGCAGACAATCGTATGTCTCGCCTTCGACCGCATGAGAAAAATCCAGACCTTTTACGTCACTTTCAATTTCTCTAAGAGCTTTGCCACGATCAAACCGGGGATTACATCCCCCGCAAAATCTAACTCCGCATTTCATAAATCATCTTATTCCTTACGATTATAGCTTTTCTTTTTTTCAGAAAATCTGAAAAAAGAGACCGCTTTGGGCTACAAAGCGGCCTCAAAATTATCAGCAAATATCAAACTGTCAAGTACAGACTCAACTATTTAATTCCTGCGATAGCTTTTGCCAGTTCTTTCTTGGCTTCGAGATTACCCTGTCTCGAGATCATGATTCTCTGAGCCTGTGGGGATCCTGCGCCGTGCAGCGACTCTGTTCTGTATCCTACAGCCGAAGATCCTAAGCAGATGTTTTCGATGAATCTCAGGACTCTCATTCTCTCTTCAGTTGTGCACGAAGGTGCTGCAGCGAAGTACTTGTTGCAGATCTCTCCGATAGTCTCGCCGTTTCTTCCAACCTTCAGGTCAGACTTGAAGTCCTTTTCGGATGGCATAGTAACCATCAGACCACCAGCGATATCCTCAGCCAGTCTCGTGATATCGTAAGGGAATCTCGTTACGTTCTGCTTACATACGTTTGCCAGCAGCAGGTCGATCTCGTAGTTTCCTGCCTGAGTAGGATGTCCCTCAGCCGAGCAGGCGATACCGCAGCAGTACAGAGTCTCGTTCAGGTGGATCATTTCGATCAGCTTATCCTTGATGTGGGAAGCCTTCTGAGCTCCATTGTATTCAGCAGCCAGAGCAGCAGCACCGATCAGGACGTCGCCAACACCTACTTTGCATCCGCCGTAGGACTGTCTGTGGTATCCGGCGAATCTCTCTACCATCATTCCGGCAAAGTCATATTCACCTGCCATGAATACATATTCGTTAGGGATGAATACGTTGTCGAATACTACCAGAGCTTCCTGTCCGCCGTAAGTCTTGTTACCCAGGTCAACGTCAGCTCCTTCTTCCAGCTTTCTTGTATCGCATGACTGTCTTCCGTAGATCATGTACATACCTTCAGCATCTGTAGGACATGCAAATGATACAGCGTAATCCTTGTCAGCTTCCTTCATAGCCTGTGTAGGCATGATGATGTGCCAGTGTGAGTTTATAGTACCCGTCTGGTGAGCCTTAGCACCGCTTACTACGATACCGTCTTCTCTTCTCTCTACGATATGTACGAAGAGATCCGGGTCTCTCTGAGCGCTTGGAGCAAGTCCTCTGTCACCCTTAGGGTCTGTCATGGCGCCGTCAACTACATAGTCGTTCTTCTGAACCATTTCGAGGAACTTCTTGAAGTTTTCATGGTAGTTGGTGCCATACTTCTTATCGGTTTCATATGTCGTGGAGAATACAGCGTTGAATGCGTCCATACCTACGCATCTCTGGAAGCAGGAAGCTGTCTTCTGTCCACAAAGCCTCAGCATTTTTACTTTTTTCTTCAGGTCTTCAGCGTTCTGATGAAGGTGCGTGAATCTGTTGATAGTTTCGCCTGTAAGGCTGGACTTGGCTGTCATCAGGTCAGCATACTCCGGATCGTTTGCCAGATCGTAAGTAACTGCGACGCAGTTTATCGAAGGTCTGATAATAGGATGATCTACCCAATCTTTTACCTCTTCGCCGAACATGTAGACTCTCGTCTTCATTTTTCTCAAGCTTTCAATATACTGTGCTCCTGTCATTAACATATTAAAATCACTCCTTTATTAGATTTAACCCCTCGCAGCGCTTGATTGCGAAGCGAGAAATTACGAACAATTTTAACGGTTACAGAGATAACTAATGCTTTTCCTTCCTCAATATCATCCTCGCCATATCGAGAAGATCCTCGCTTACGGAAGTGTCTAAAACCACGTCTTTAACACCCTGAACGTTCTCCATCACGATGCCCTTGACCACTTCTTCTATCGTGGACTGAGCCGACGGACATGACGCGCATGAGCCTGTGAGCTTCACCATCGCCACACCATCATCGTACCCGGTGAGAACAGCCCCGCCGTAATGCGCGGCCAGCACAGGGTCGACCTTTTCCTTTAAAACTTTTTTGATTTGCTCTTCCATCGCGTAGTCACCTCATTATCTTCTGTACAATGCTATTATATATCTTGCTTTATGGTTTTTCAAGAGGGTATAATTATCAATATCGCTAAATTAGGTGGTAATTTTTGAAAATAAGCAAAGGAATTGAAAAAATGAGCAAAGCAGTAATAATCACTTCATTTATAGAGAGCGAAATCGACATAACACGACACATCCGAAACGACAGCTTCGTCATCTGCACCGACGGAGGATATGACATCGCGTCAGCTCACGGTATAAAGCCTGATCTTTTGCTGGGTGATTTCGATTCCATAGAGAGCGAATTGCCAAAAAATGTTAAAATCGAACGTTTTTCGCCTGAAAAAGACTACACAGATCTGGATCTGGCGCTGAAGACAGCTGTCAGCTCCGGATCCGACGATGTGACCATCCTGGGCGGCATCGGCGGCCGACTGGACCATACGGTGGCCAATCTTCAGCTTCTCTACCATTATAATAAATATTTCAGCAGCCTCACGATGCTGGATGGAATGAACAGATGCTTCATATTGGATTCCGAAAAGGACGGCGCCATTTCCATTCCCAGAGAAGAAGGCAGTTATCTGTCCGTATTTTCTCTGTCTGAAAGATCCCACGGAGTCACCATCGAAGGCGCCAAGTATGAGATAAGCGATCATACGCTGTCCAGGGATTTTCCTTTGGGCGTCAGCAATGAGTTCAAAGAAAAAAATACCGTCATTTCCGTAAATGACGGTATCCTTCTCATCGTTATCTCAAAGATGGACTGAAGAAACATTTCAGACAACTGATACTCATGCTGATGGCATCCGTACTATACTTTCTTCGCCCATCCGAGGGTACGACCTACAGCTTCATGCCACCCTGATATGAGCCTGTCCTTTTTCTCTTTCTCCATGGACGACTCGAAGACCTTATCGATACGCCAGTTGGATGTTATATCTTCTCTGCTGCTCCAGTATCCGGTAGCCAATCCGGCCAGATACGCGGCTCCCAACGATGTAGTCTCTATGCATTCAGGCCTGCATAACGGCATCCCCAGGATGTCCGCCTGGAACTCCAGCAGGAAATCATTGGCGGCTGCCCCTCCGTCTACCTTGAAGGTGCTTATGGGCCGTCCCGTATCTTCCGTCATGGCCGTCATCAGATCATAGGTCTGATACGCCATGGATTCCAGCGCCGCCCTGACGATATGGTTCTTGTTCACGCCTCTGGTCAGTCCCATTACGGCGCCTCTGGCATAAGGATCCCAATAAGGAGCCCCTAATCCTGTAAAGGCTGGTATCAGATATGCTCCCGCCGTATCCTCCACCGATCTGGCCATTTCCTCCGATCTGGCCGCGTTTCCCAAAAGTCCCATTTCATCTCTCAGCCACTGTATGGATGCTCCCGATATGAACACAGACCCCTCCAGGGCATAATTCACTTCATTTCCTATGCCCCACGCCACCGTAGTCAAAAGTCCGTTCTTCGATTCTACCGGCTTTATCCCCGTATTGACCAGCATGAATCCACCGGTCCCATAGGTGTTCTTCGCCTCGCCCTCCGAGAAGCATGCCTGACCAAACAGAGCCGACTGCTGATCTCCCGCAGCACCCGATATAGGTATCGCGCCGCCGAATATCCTGGGGTGGCTCTCGCCATACACCATACTGGAAGGCCGGGGTTCAGGAAGCATGCAAGCCGGTATCCCCATGACACGAAGGATGTCCTCATCCCATCTGAGAGTATGTATGTTGAACATCATGGTCCTTGAAGCGTTGGAATAATCCGTTATATGTACCTTTCCGCCGGTCAGTCTCCATATGAGCCACGTTTCTATGGTGCCGAAAAGCAGCTGGCCTGCCTCAGCCCGCTGGCGGGCGCCGTCGACGTTTTCCAGGATCCATCTAAGCTTGGTCGCCGAAAAATACGGATCTATCAGCAATCCTGTTCTGCTTTTTATCATATCCTCAAGACCCTGCCTTTTCAGTTGGTCACAGAATCCCGCTGTCCGTCTGCACTGCCACACGATAGCGTTATACACCGGTTCTCCCGTCTCCCTGTCCCACACTACTGTGGTCTCTCGCTGGTTGGTTATCCCGATCGAATCGATATCCTCGGAGGTGACATCCACCTTCAGCATGGCTTCCTGCGCCACCCCCATCTGAGTGGACCAGATATCCATGGGATCGTGCTCCACCCAACCTTCCCGAGGGTATATCTGCCTGAATTCCTTCTGCGCCACGCTCACCTGCCTGCCCTGTCTGTCATACAATATGCATCTGGCACTGGTCGTGCCCTGATCAAGGGCCATCACGTATTTTTCTCTCATCATACGAACTCCGTCATTATCCTGTTGGAAATATCCATCCCATGCTCCGAAAGGTACAGCCTGTCTCCGTCCAGGATCAGCATTCCCTTATACCGGTCCAGTATCTTCCTGTCGTAGACCTGGAAGAGCTCCTGACCGAACACTTTCCTGAATTGTCCCAGCTCTATGCCCTCTGCTTTTCTCAGACCGGTAAAGATGAAGATCCCCATCTCTTCTCTCTGAGTATAGTTTTCCACGCTGTTCCCATCGACAGGCTCCGCGCCTTCTTTTATTGCTCTTATGTAATCGCCCATCCCGCTGCAGTTTTTGAAACGGCTGCCCTCCAGGAATGAGCTGGCGCCCAGCCCCAGTCCCATGTATTCGTCGTAGGACCAGTACTTCATGTTATGTCTGCTCCTGTGTCCCGGAAGAGCCGCATTGGAGATCTCGTAGTGGTCATATCCCGCCCGTCTCATCATCCTCAGGGCTGTATGATACATCTCCCTGTCGGTTATTTCCGGCACCGGCTCCATGATCCCGTCCTCATACACCATCCTGTACATCTCTGTTCCCTCTTCGATCTGCAGGCTGTACAGGGAGATATGCTCCGGCCTGAGGAAGACACACTGCCTCACGGTGTCCTTCCACATCTTCATTGTCTGGCCCGGTATCCCGAACATTATGTCCAGATTTATGTTCTCGAACCCCGCCTTCTTGGCTCTTTGAAAGGAATAGAAGGCGTCATTTTTACTGTGTATTCGCCCCAGCACGTTCAAAATCTGATTATCGAAGGACTGGACTCCGATACTGAGGCGGTTGACGCCTTTTCTCAGATATCGTTCCATCTTTTCGTCGCTGAGAGTTGCCGGATTAGCCTCTATGGTGATCTCCGCGTCCTCATCGATATTAAAATTGTCCCGCAGACTATCCAATATCTTTCCCATATCCCATTCCGACAGCAGCGACGGAGTGCCGCCGCCTATGTACACGCTGTCCACCTCCCGGTATCGCCACCGTTCGGATCTGATCTCTATCTCCCGCATAAGCGCCGCGGCATACTCGGACAATACCTTGCTGTCGCCGCACCCAAATGAGAGGAAGTCGCAGTATCTGCACTTCCTCGCGCAAAACGGTATATGAAGATATAACCCCAGTTTATTTGTTGTCGTCATACTTTAATACCGCGGTAAAGGCTTCCTGCGGCACTTCTACGGTCCCGAACTGCCGCATTCGCTTTTTCCCCTCCTTTTGCTTCTCAAGCAATTTTTTCTTTCTCGATATATCTCCGCCGTAACACTTGGCTATTACGTCCTTCCTGTATGCTCTCACAGTCTCCCTGGCTATGACCTTCTGTCCGATGGATGCCTGGATAGGCACCTCGAACTGATGCATGGGGATTATCTCCTTCAGCTTCTCGCAGACGAACCTCCCTCTGGCATACGCCTTGGATTCGTGTACTATCATGGAAAAGGCATCCACCACTTCTTTATTGAGAAGTATATCCAGCTTGACCACCTTTGACGGCTCATACCTGGAAAACTCATAATCCAGCGATCCATACCCTCTCGTCTTGGACTTGAGAGCGTCGAAGAAATCATATATGACCTCGTTGAGAGGCATATCGTAATGGAGGTTCACCCTGTTTTCGGTAATATACTCCATATTGAGCATCCTGCCTCTCCTGTCCTGACATATCTCCATGATATTCCCTACATATTCTTTAGGTACCATGATGTCGGCCTTCACCATCGGCTCCTCGATATGGTCTATAAGAGTCGGATCAGGCAGATTGGACGGATTCTGTACCATCTGGACGCTGCCGTCGTTCATGACTACCTTATATATGACGCTTGGCGACGTGGTAACTACTGCCAGGTCGAATTCCCGCTCCAGCCTTTCCACGATTATCTCCATGTGGAGCAGCCCCAGGAATCCACATCTGAACCCAAACCCCAGAGCCGTTGACGTCTCAGGTTCGAAATGAAAGGCAGCGTCGTTGACCTGCAGCTTCTCCAGAGCGTCCTTCACGTTCTCGTACTTTTCCCCCTCTGCCGGATATATACCGCAGTACACCATGGACTGAACTTTCTTATATCCCGGAAGCGGCTCGTCAGCCGGATCAGATGCCAGCGTTATGGTATCTCCCACTCTGGCGTCAGCCACCTGCTTTATGCTGGCGCATATGTATCCTACTTCTCCTGCCCTGAGGACCTCCGATTCCACCGGACCCGGAGAGTAGACACCTACCTCGGTGACCTCATATTTCTTCCCGGCGTTCATCATGTATATCTCGTCTCCTTCTTTCACAGTCCCGTCGAAGATGCGGGTGTAAATGACGACGCCCTTATAATTATCGTAATACGAATCGAATATGAGAGCTTTCAATTTTCCGTTTTCATCGCCTGCCGGAGCCGGTATATCGGTGACTATCTTCTCCAGCAGCTCTTCTATGCCTATGCCTTCCTTAGCCGAGACCAGAGGCGCCTCCTGAGCGTCTACTCCTATCACGTCCTCTATCTCCTGCTTTACCTCGTCAGGTCTGGCCGACGGCAGATCTATCTTGTTGAGAACAGGAAGTATCTCCAGATCCTCGTCCATGGCCAGGTAGACGTTGGCCAGCGTCTGAGCCTCGACTCCCTGAGTGGCGTCTACCACCAGCACAGCTCCCTCGCAGGCCGCCAGGCTCCTGGACACCTCGTAGGTAAAGTCTACGTGTCCCGGGGTGTCTATGAGATTAAAAGTGTACTGATTGCCGTCCCTGGCATCATATATGAGTCTTGTAGTCTGGAGCTTTATGGTTATCCCTCTCTCCCGTTCCAGATCCATGTTATCCAGGAACTGCTCCCTCATCTCCCTCTTGGAGACCAGTCCCGTCTTCTCTATTATCCTGTCGGCAAGTGTGGACTTGCCGTGGTCTATATGTGCTATGATACTGAAATTTCTGATGTACTTCTGATAATCCTTCATCTCTGCCTCTCATAATGTGATATATATGCTTTATTTTACTGGAAACCTCCCCATTTATCAACATCCAAAACCAATTTTCCTCCCTGACCGGTAGTCTCGAAACATGCTGTATCCACCATCAATACGCCTGCCGTCCCTGCCAGGAACAGGAAAAATACTATGATCATTTCCAACAGAGTCCTTTTCATCGCTCCACCTCAGTCACTGCTGTTCTTCCTCTATGATATCTGCCAATACATTGGCGAAATACACGGCGCAGCGCCTCGATTCTTCTATGGTGTTCTTGTTGTTGCCTACTTCCAGAAGCAGCGCCTTATCACTGACGAACTCGTTGTATTTATAGTTTTGCTCTATTATGGCGCCGCCGTATCCGGCGTACATACTCTCCGCCCTCTCGCTGACTTTTTTGGCGAAAGCGTAGAGAGACGTGTAATTGTCGTTCTGCTTGCCGACCACCATACTGAATTTTGCCACTCTCTCGCCGTTTATCTCTATGTATTTCCCTTCCGTCGCCGCCGCTGCCGCCGCATCCCTGTGGAGATCGATGACGTAGACCGCGGTAGGATACTGCCGGGTCAGGGACTGTATCGTCTCCAGGGACCTGTTGTAGGACTCGTTGTAGGACGGTCTGTCGTGCATCGTCTTGTCATGTATGACGTTTATACCTTTTTTCTCCAGCTCTTGCTCCAATACGATTCCTACATCTCTCACCGTACCTTCCTCCGCTTCTCTGTGATAGTTGCTCTCACTGTAAGGCATGTAGGATTCGGTGCTGTGTGTATGATATATGATAACGAGAGGATCCTCCGTCACATCGATCTTCTCCACTTCTGCCGGAGCCTCCTCCGCCTTCTCCTTCGTATCGTCGGAGCCGCCGTTCTGTTCCTCTGACGGCTGCTCCTCTCCGCCGGCCTTTGCCGTTTTCTCTCCCGGCGCATCACGGTTTATCTGCGTCACCTGGCCTATACACAGCTCTCCCAGCTCCTTCTCATCTATCCACCCCAGACCGGCAGATGAAGCCGGCTCGGCTTTCAGGAAAAACAAGGTGGAGCATATGAACACTAATACCGCGGCGGCGATAAGTACTCTGTTTTTCTTTTCCATAGTTGTCCTCCAAAGATTTCTTTTACGAATATATGCCGGGATGCAGCGTTTTATTTATTCCATTGGCGATTATATCCGAAAAATCTTTTATCAGCATGTCTATGTCGGTGGATGTGACTATCATCTGACGGTCATACTCTTCCATATATCTCTCCATTTTTTCAACATTTTCCACATTGTCAGCCAGAGCATCTCCTATGACCGTTGTGATATCTATGACCGTAGGAACGCCTATGGCCACTACTCTGGCTCCCACCGTTTTCTCGTCGATACCTGTCCTGTGATTCCCCGTTCCTGCTCCGGGCGAAATACCAGTATCGGTTATCTGTACCGTAGTATTGAGCCGCTGTATGTCCCTTGCCGCCAGAGAATCGATGACTATCACTACTTCCGGACGGACCAGGCGCGCTATCTCCGCCACGATCTCTGCTGTTTCCATACCTGTAGTCGCCGTGACTCCCGGGGCTATGCAGCTCACCCTTGACATCTCATCATCCTCATCGGCGCCGAACATCTCAAACAGATGGTTGGTCACCCTTATCTTGGAAACCGCTGCAGGCCCCAGGGAATCAGGGGTCACCATGGCGTTTCCCAGTCCTGCCACCAGCACCTTCAGCCGGCTGTGGAATTTTATGAGTCGGCTCAGTTCTCCGGCTATCACCTGTCCCGCTTTCTCCTTTGTCTCCTCTGCTCCCTCAGTGATACCTTCCGCTTCGATGGTGATATAATTCCCCATAGGTTTCTCAAGCCTCGCTTCACCGGCAAGGCTGGTTATCTCTATCCTGGTGACACTGACTCCGTCGCCGCATTCCTCCTTTTCCACCGATATCCCATCCGCTTCGCCTCCTGCCGGGCTTCCTTCCCTTTTTCCGCCCGCCTTATCGCCACTGTCATCCGCCTTGGAGACAGCCATCTCCATCCTCTCTATGGCCAGATCTGTCCTGTACTTCATCATGTTCGTCTCCTTTTGCATTTTCTACGATTTTTCCCTTGCAAATCCTCTTTTATTCATATATACTTTAAGTTGCGAATTTTTAGCTGTATTTTAAGAAAGTGGGGTAATTTAAAATGGCAAATATTAAATCCGCAAAGAAAAGAATCCGCGTGATCGACAAGAAGACAGCCAGAAACAGACGTGTAAAAGGTCATCTCAAGGCTATCCTGAAGTCATTCGATGCTGCTATCGAAGCAGGCGACATGGAAACTGCCAAAGAAAAACTCGCTCTGGCAGAGAAGAAGCTCATGCAGGCTGCTGCAAAGCACACTATCCATAAAAACGCCGCGTCGAGAAAGGTCTCGAGATTAACGAAGAGATTCAACAAGGCTAACGCCTAGTTCTCACCCGTCCCCACCGGTGCATAAGTTAAATGCACAAGAGCTTGCTGTAAGCAAGAGAACAACAAAAAGAAAAAAGATGGATGTGTCTCCCATCTTTTTTTGTTGCGCAAAAATCCCGGCGGCCCGAATGTCCCGGCGTTCCAGCTACTTGCAGTGAAAATATCGCCACTTCGCTTGCACCCTGCCACTTACGATAAAATCCACCTTTTTTCCTGCCTCTCCGCAAGCAGAATATCGCAGACACCCTTTCACGGCGTCACTTGCGATACTTTTTCATGTCCATCGGCAGTAAAATTATCGCAACTGTATCATAAATCCGAAGCTGCGATAATACAGTTGAGCAGCAGGGCGAAATATGCCTCATTTTATCGCGGCGCCCGGTTCCGAGGCCCTCTCGCGATATTTTGATTCAAGGCTCTGTGAATTCAAGGCTCTGCGAATCCGCATTTCTACGAAAGGAAATCTCATGTGTGTTATCGAAATTCCCGCCGCTGCGCCGTCATGGCCGCCGCCGCTGAAACCCGGCGACAAGGCTGCCGTTATCGCACCAGCGTCACCTCCTCCCGACACGAGGTCCGGCCTCCGCAGCGCTGTCCGCTCACTGAAAGCCCTCGGCCTGAAGCCTGTCATCATGCCCGGCTGCCGGATGCGTACAGGGCATCTGGCCGGCCCCGACAGGCAACGGGCCCGCGACATGAATGCAGCCTTCGCCGACGATGATATAAGGGGGATATTCTGCCTGAGAGGCGGCTGCGGAGCCATGAGACTGCTGCCGCTGCTGGACACAGACATCATCAGGCGACACCCCAAGGTCTTCATAGGATACAGCGACATCACCGCCCTCCATGTATTCCTCAATCAGCGCTGCGGACTCGTCACCTTCCATGGACCTATGGCCGGCGCAGATTACACGACTATGGACGCCTTCACTGTCGCTTCCATGAAACGCCGGCTTTTTCATACCGCCAGGCCCGGCCCCATAGCCGAACCGCCCGGCCGCCCTGTGGAAGCGCTCCTTCCCGGCCGTGCCGAAGGCATCCTGGCGGGAGGAAATCTGACTGTACTGGCCGCCGGACTGGGAACGCCCTATGAGATCGATACCAGAGGCAGGATACTGTTCCTGGAAGACGTAAATGAACCGCTGTACAGGCTGGACAGAAATCTCACATCTCTGGCCCTTGCCGGTAAATTTGATGACTGTGCCGGTGTCCTGCTGGGGACCTTCGAAGGATGCCCCCTCACATCGGGGCCGACGCCGGAGGCGCTGTCGCTGGAGGATATCCTGAAAGGCTTCCTGGAGCCGCTGGGAAAGCCTGTCGTCAGGAGCCTTCAGGCAGGTCATTCCTTCCCGCAGGTTACACTGCCGCTGGGCGCCTGCCTGCGAATGGAAGCCGAAAGGAAGGCGTCTGCCGACGAAAACGCTGTCTCCGGAATTGACGAAAGCATCGCCAATGATAGTGTAAAATAGTTGTGGAGTTTTCAGAGAAATAAAAGAAGAGACCGACTCCAAAGTGATAAAATAGTTTTACCCAAAAACAAAATAATCA
>JABLTR010004347.1_pt1 | contig 166490 bp, 138 predicted proteins | sample 7160071 | NCBI WGS metagenome assembly JABLTR01 (sample SAMN14651230, study PRJNA627086) | human gut metagenome | isolation source: feces | host: Homo sapiens
CTGCCGGTTCGGTCGGCGCAGGGCGTTTGCCACCGGCAAACTGCGCCCCACACCCCGCAGCTTTTGAAAAAGCTGGCAAAACTTTTACGCTCGCTAACGCTCGGCACCCGCCGCGCACGTGCGCTAATGGTTCGCTCAGGCGCAAGCGCAGCTTGCCGCCCCCTGGCGCGAATTGTCCCGTGCGGCCACGCACCGCGAATTGACAGCGGAGGCACTCCGCATCAGTTCTCTTTCTTGCTGTTGATGATTTTCGACAGCTCCTCCATGAAGCTGTTGATATCTTTAAACTGCCGGTACACCGAGGCGAACCGCACGTAGGCCACCTCGTCCACGTTCTTCAGCTTTTCCATGGCATAGGTGCCAATGCGCTGGGAGGATACCTCCCTGTCCAGGGAGTTTTGCAGCAGGTTCTCTATCTCGTCCACAATGCGCTCCAGTGTGTCCATGGATACCGGCCGCTTCTCGCAGGCGCGCAGCAGGCCGTTTAACAGCTTGTTCCTGTCAAAGGTCTCCCGGGATTTGTCCTTCTTAATCACCACAATGGGCACGTTTTCAATCACCTCATAGGTGGTAAAGCGCTTGCCGCATTTCAGGCATTCCCGGCGGCGGCGGATGCGCTCCCCCTCGTCGGTGGGGCGGGAGTCAATAACGCGGCTTTCAATATAACCACAATAGGGGCATTTCAAAGCAAAGCACCTCCTGCTAGCGTTCCTCCAGCGGCCCTTGGGCCACGGACTTCTTTCTCTATCCTCTATTATACCAAAGATTGTCCGCTAAAAGCAAGAAATTTGTCAGGAAATGGGCGTTTCAAAGGCCTTTTTTGTGTAGGAGAGAGAATTTGCCAGCTCCTCCACCTGGGAAAAGCTGTCCCGGTAGACCTCTGTCACTACCACGCCCCCAAAGCCCAGCCCCTCCAGCAGCCGCCGGAAGGGAGTAAGCTCCATCTCCCCGGCGCCAGGCAGCAGACAGGGGCGCCCCGGCGCGCCGTCGCTGAGGTGCACGTGCAGAAGCCGCGGCCCCATGGCCCGGGCCATGTCCCCGATTTCCACCCCGGCCATGCGGCACTGCTTTACGTCCAGCACAAAGGCGCAGTCCTCCCCCAAATACTGGCGCATCCCGGCGATGAAGGCGGGCACAGCCCCCCGGTGCTGGCGCACGTTCTCCTGGGCGGGGAAGGCCCCCTCCTCATAGCCGATGCGGTACAGCTCCCCAAAGCGCTGCCAGTAGCCCTCGTCGGGGAGCTTCCCGTGGCCCTGTGGCTGGCCGTGGATGACCACGTATTTCGCCCCCAGGTAGGCCGCCGCGGCCATGTACCGCCGGTAGAAGTCGAAAGCCTCCCGGGTGCGGCGGGGGTAGTCGCCGAACAGCAGCGAGGACTCCATCGCCGAGGTGAAGGGGTGCAGGGACACAAACTCCGCCCCGTAGGCGTCCGCCCGGCCCTTTAAGTCCCGTAGGTAGGCGGGGGAGAGCTCCTCCATGCAGTTGGGGAACACCTCAAACTTGCGGTAGCCCAGCTGCAGCAGCAAGTCCAAAGAGCGCTCGGGCTCCAGGGGGTACAGGCAGGCGGTGCTCACGCCGGTTTTCATGAGTTGCCCCCCTTTCCTTCCCCCTTCTCCTTGGGCTTTTTCGGCACGTCTTCCCCCAGCAGGGAGAGGATGCGCTGGGCCGCGGCCCGCTTGGCGTTGGCCTCCGCCGCCAAAAGGAGGGCCGCCTGTTTCAAGTCCGCCCCGCTGGCGCAGGTTTCCTCCAGGCTGCGGCAGGTTTCCGCCAAGGCTTCGGTGTGGGCTTGGCGGAACAGGGCGTAGGTGTGGGGGTCCATGCCGCCGGAGAACAGGGTCTTGATGTCCTGGATAGGCAGCACCTGCTTGAGCATGCACACGGCCATCAGCCCGGCCAGGTGCTCCTTGGTGTACTTTTTCTTTTCCGGGTGGGGGATGAGCCCGGTTTTCACGTAGTTGTTAATCATAGAGCTGGTGAGCAGGCTGCTGCCCTCCCGCTGGAACAGCTCCAGGCTTTCCCCCAGGTAGAGGATGACCTGGTCCATGTACAGGGGGATGCCGGGCAGCTCCTCCCACGCCGGAGGGGCCGCCTCCTGCCCCTGCCTGGCCCATTCCGCCAGCAAATCCCGCGCCTGTTCCGTGTTCATGGCCATCGTCCTTTCCGGAGTGTATTTCTATTAGTTTACAAGGATTTTCCCAGCTTGTCAAACGCCCCACGCCGGGGACACTCCGCCATTGCTTTCCAGGGGGAAGTAGGGTATAATAGCTGGCAGAGCGCTGGGCTGCCACGCGCGCTTTCCCTTTGGGCAAGGCCGCGGCTTTCGTAAAAAAGAGCCGCCCCAACAGCGCTTGCCCCCGTTTCGCTACGCAATTCCTTTACCATAGTACTTACCAAAGAAAGGTCCCGTGACAACCATGACCAACCAAGAACTGCTTTCCCTGCGCCGCCAGGTGATGGAGCGGGACTTCTCCCGCATGAACGCCCGCCAGCAAGAGGCCGTCTTCTCCACCGAAGGCCCCCTCCTGGTGCTGGCCGGCGCCGGCAGCGGCAAGACCACCGTGCTGGTCAACCGCATTGCCAACATCGTCCGCTATGGCCAGGCCTACCACAGCCCTTTGATGAGCCAAGACCTCACCCCAGAGGATGTCAAACTGTGTAAAGGCTACCTCCTTGACGGCGAGCTGCCAAACATTGTCCGTTCCAGGCTTGGCGTGGCCCCCTGCCCGCCCTGGCGTGTAATGGCTATCACCTTTACAAACAAGGCTGCCGGGGAGCTGAAGGCCCGCCTGTGCCAAATGCTGGGCGAGGGCGGCGACGAGGTGTGGGCCTCCACCTTCCACTCCAGCTGCGCCCGCATCCTCCGCCGGGATGGGGACAGGTTGGGGTACACCTCTCACTTCACCATCTACGACACCGACGACAGCCGCCGCCTGATGAAGGACGTCCTCAAGGATTTGGATATCCCCGAGCGGGCCCTGTCTGTGCGGGGCGCCCTGGCGGAAATCTCCCGGGCCAAGGACAAGCTCACCACGCCGGAGGACTTCGAGGCCGGCGCCGGGGACGACTTCCGCCTGAAGAAGGTGGCCCAGGCCTACCGGGTCTACCAGCGCCGCCTGGCCGATGCCGACGCCATGGACTTTGACGACCTCATCGTCAACGCCGTGCGCCTGTTCGAGACCTGCCCCGACGTGCTGGAGTACTACCAGAACCGTTTCCGCTACCTGATGGTGGACGAGTACCAGGACACCAACCACGCCCAGTACCGGTTTGTCAGTTTGCTGGCCCAGCGCAGCGGCAACCTGTGCGTGGTGGGCGACGACGACCAGAGCATCTACAAGTTCCGGGGGGCCACCATCGAGAACATTTTGCATTTCGAGGAGGACTTCCCCGGGGCCAAGGTGGTGCGCCTGGAGCAGAACTACCGCTCCACCCAGAACATTCTGGACGCCGCCAACGCCGTCATCGCCAACAACCAGGAGCGCAAAGGCAAGACCCTTTGGACCGCCGCAGGGCCTGGGGCGAAAATCGGCCTGCACCTGGCGGAAAACGAGCAGGACGAGGCCGACTGCATCGCCAAGGCCATTTTGGACGGGGTGTCCAAGGGCCGGAAGTTCTCGGACTTCGCCGTGCTCTACCGGATGAATTCCCAGTCCCAGGCCTTGGAGCGCATGTTCGCCAAGCAGGGCATCCCCCACCGCATCATCGGCGGTACCCGCTTCTTCGACCGCAAAGAGGTCCGGGACATGATTGCCTATTTGAGCGTCATCAACAACCCCGCCGATGAAATCCGGCTGCGGCGCATCGTCAACGTGCCCAAGCGTGGCATTGGCGAGCGCACCGTGGATTTGGCCGGGGAAATCGGCCAGCAGGTGGGGGAGAGCCTCTACACCGTGTTGAGCCACCCCAAGGACTTTCCCGCCATCGCCCGGGCCGCCGCCAAAACGGCGCCCTTTGTCCAGATGATGGATGACCTGATGGGCATGAACCAGGAGGGCATGGCCCCCAGCCAGCTTTACGCCCAGCTGGTGGAGCGCCTGGACTACCTGGAATACCTCAAGCAGGACGATCCGGAAAAGGCCGAGGAGCGCGTGGAAAATGTCCAGGAACTGTCCTCCATGCTCCAGCGGTACGAGGAGGAGGCCGGGGAAGGGGCCAGCCTCTCGGGCTTCTTGGAGGAGGTGTCCCTGTTCACGGACATCGACAACTACGACGCCGGGGCCGATTCCGCCGTGCTGATGACCATCCACTCCGCCAAGGGCCTGGAGTTCCCGGTGGTGTTCCTCCCCGGCTGGGAGGAGGGTGTGTTCCCCAGCGGCGCCGTGCTCTACAACCCCGAGGAGGTGGAGGAGGAGCGCCGCCTGGCCTACGTGGCCATCACCCGTGCCCGGGAGGAGCTGTACCTCTATCACGCGGAAAGCCGCATGATTTTCGGCACCACCAACCGCAACCGGCTGTCCCGTTTTGCCGAGGAAATCCCCAGCGAGCTGCTGGAGCGCAGCCAGTCCCGCACCTGGAGCAGGCCTGTGCCCACCGGGGCGGCCCGTCCCAGTGTCCCCACCGCCGCGGCGAAACCTCAGCCCCTATACAAGCCCCACCCGGTGAAGCCCACCCCCGCGGGCACCTACCGGGCCGGCGACACCGTGAAACATAAGACCTTCGGCCAGGGGATGGTGCTTTCCGCCACCCCAATGGCCAACGATACGTTGCTGGAGATTGCCTTTGAGAAGGTGGGCACGAAAAAGCTGTTCGCCAATTTCGCCAGGTTGGAGAAGCTGTGATACGGGCGCGTGCTGGCGCCAGCCGCTGCCTTGGCCTGTGAGGTTCTCCCGGCAAAAGGAAAGCCGCCCTTTTGGGCGGCCCGGGTGTGTCTAAGAAAGAAAAAAGTAAAGTTTTTGCTCAAGCTTTTTACAAAAAGCTTGCAGGGGCGTTGGTGCCCGGTGGGCACCGTCCAGCGCTTGACCGAGGCGACAGGCGAGAAGGGGCAGCGCCCCACGGTCTTAAAAGCCGCTTAGCGGCTGAAAAGCAGAACTAGCAGACAGGGGCCACAGGCCCCGTTTCTGCGGCTGCTTTCCCCCATAGAAGCTCTTTTAACAAACCAAAGCCGCCCTTTCGGGCGGCCTTTTTCTTGCCTGTTTCGTTTTTTATCCCTGCTTCTCCTCGCCGAACAGCCGCTTTCTGCCTGCCAGCAGAATGGCCTCGCCGATGAGGAACAGGATGGCCAGGCTGATAACCCCAATGGAGTCCCGGCCGGTGAACTGGGTGAACAGCCCCACCAGCAGGGGGCCGATCACCGCGGCGAACTTGCCGAAGATGTCGAAGAAGCCGAAGTACTCGTTGGAGCGGTCCGCGGGGACCAGCTTTCCAAAGTAGCTGCGGCTTAATGCCTGGATGCCCCCCTGCACGGTGCCCACCAAAAAGGCCATGCACCAGAACAGTCCCTGGGACAGGGCCAGGGCGCTTTCGCTGCCGGGGTTCTGCTCGATGTTGAAGCCCATGAAGAAGCCCACCACCGTGATGACGAAGTAAATCCCCACGGCGCCGCACAGCAGGTTGATGGAGCCCACCTTTCCGGCCAGCTTGCCGAACAAAATGGAGAAGGGCATAGCCACCACCTGGGTGACCAGCAAGGCCAGAATCATGCCCACAGTGTCCAAGCCCAAGGTGGTGCCGTAGGAGGTGGACACGGAGATGATGGTGTTCACGCCGTCGATGTAGAAGAAGTAGGCAATGATGAACAGGAACACCCGCTTGTGGGTGAAGATGTCCTTGGCCGTGGCCCACAGGTTCCGGAAGGTGGAGCGCAGCAGCCCCCTTTTGGCCTCCACATAGTGGACCTGGTGGACGTTCTTCAAGAAGGGGATGGAGAAAACCAGCCACCACACACTGGTGAGGAGAATCACCAGCTTAAAGGCCACAGGGTTCTCCATGCCCATGACAAAGAGGATGATAATGGCCAGGATAAAGGGGATGGTGCTGCCGCCGATGTAGCCCATGGCGTAGCCCCAGGCGGAGACCCGGTCCATGCGCTCCCGGGTGGTGACGTCGGTCAAAAAGGCGTCGTAGAACAGGCAGGAGCCGGAAAAGCCGATGTGGCTGATGACGTAGCCCACCAGCAGGCCCCGGTAGTCGTCGGTCAGGGCGGAGAACAGCGTAAAGGCCACGCCCAGAACCAAACAGGCCACGAACAGGCGCTTCTTGTGGCCCTTGTGGTCAGCCAAGGAGCCCAGAATGGGCGCCAGCACGGCGGTGATAAAGGTGGCCACCGAGGTGCCATAGGACCAGAGCACCAGGTTATCGGCCCCTGCGGCGGCGCACACGCTGCCAAAGTAGATGGGGAACAGCACGGCCATGATGTTGGTGGCGTAAACAGAGTTGGCCCAGTCGTAGAGAATCCAACTCTTTTCAGCCTTGGTAAATTTTTTTGAGGAGGCTTTTTCGCCGCTAGACATGAAACTTCATCCTTCCCAGAGCAAGTGTTGTCTAAAGGTATCATGCCATAGTTTTGTAAAAAACACAAGAATTTTTTGTAAAAAACTGGCATAGGTCCGGCGCACCCACGCGGCCCGCTGGGTTGCATCACCCGAGACGGCAGGGGCGAGTGGACTCGCTGCACCCCGTAACGTGGCTGCTCCAGGCACGGGGCACCAAATCCCCTCCGCCACATATCATGGGAAGGAAATCCCTATAAGGAGGAGATACTATGGCTGAAAACGAAAGCGCCGCCGATTACGGCTGCCAGGAATACTTTAAAGAAGCCGTCTGCATCGATGCCCAGCGGGTGTACGATTCCTGCTCTGACAAGGACTGTATCGAGGATATACGGGTTCTGTTCCCCGCCGCGCGGCAGTCCTTGGTGGATAGCGCCACCAACGTCCGGGTGCGGGAGGTGAACGTCATCACCGTGTACATCGACCTGCAGCCCATCCCCTTCAACAAGGGCTTCTACTCCGTGGACATGACCTTCTTCTTCGATGTCTGCCTGGATTTGTTCGGGGGGACGGCCTCCTGCCCGGTGCCCATCAACGGCGTGGCCATCTTCAACAAGAAGGTGGTCCTCTACGGCAGCGAGGGCAACGTGAAGCTGTTCACCTCCGGCTGCTCCATGGACGATGTCCAGGCCGAGGACGCCCGGGTGCTGCCCAAAGCCACGGTGCAGGTGGCCCAGCCTGTGGCCCTCTCCGCCCGGCTGTGCGAGCATTCCGCCTGCGGCTGCGAGCCCTATTGCCGCATCCCCGAGAGCATCTGCCAGCGCTACGGCGGCGACTTCGACAGCTGCCCCCAGAAGAACACGGTGTACGTCACCATTGGGCTGTTCATCATCGTGCAGATGGTGCGCAACGTGCAAATGCTCATCCCCGCCTACGACTTCTGCGTGCCCGAGAAGGAGTGCGTGGCCTCCAGCGACAACCCCTGCGAGCTCTTCCGCCGCATCGACTTCCCCACCAGCGAGTTTTTCCCGCCGAGAGCGACAGATGTAAACGGAGGCTGTAAGTAAAGTTAGCCTCAACGAAAGCGGTAGGCTCGCGAGCTAAAGCACGAGGCGGGCGACGTTTGCCGGTTTTTGGCGTGCCCTTTCGCCAAAATGGGGGCCTGCGGCCCCCAAGGCAAACTCGATGAGCGGCCGTCCGGCCGGTCTTCCTTCCGAAGTCCACAGACTTGGGTGGGCCCTGTAAATGACAGTAGGCGCCAAGCCAAAAGGGGAGAGGCAAACTGAAAAATGAGGCGGGCGACGTTTGCCGGTTTTTGGCGTGCCCTTTCGCCAAAATGGGGCCTATGGCCCCAAGGCAAACTCGTTGAGCGGCCCGCCAGGGCCGGTCTTCCTTCCGAGGGCGACTGACGTAAGCGGAGGCTGTAAGTAGAATTAGCCGCAACGAAAGGGGCAGGCTCGCGAGCTAAAGCACGAGGCGGGCGACGTTTGCCGGTTTTTGGCGTGCCCTTCCGCCAAAATGGGGGCCTGCGGCCCCCAAGGCAAACTCGATGAGCGGCCCGCCAGGGCCGGTCTTCCTTCCGAGAGCGACAGACGTAAGCGGAGGCTGTAAGTAGAATTAGCCGCAACGAAAGGGGCAGGCCCACAAACGAAAGCGCGAGGCAAACCGGCCGTCAAGGCCGGTCTTTCCCACGCAAGCAGCGTTGCTCCCAAAGCCATAAACAGCCCGGCAAAGGCCCCTGCCACCGGTGGGGGCCTTTCACTTTGCCATTGACAAGCCGCCGGAAAAGGCGTATACTGTTCGTATCCTAACAGTTCGGGAGCGTGAACCATTGTGGAATATCGGGAAGACATCGGCTTCCAAATCCGCACCCTGTCCCATCTGGTCAAGCGCACGGTGGACCAGGCTGCCTTTGACGGGGTGGACGACCATCCCACCGGGGTGCAGGGGTGGATCATCGGCTATCTGTATAGAAACCGGGACAAAGAGGTGTTCCAGCGGGACATCCAAGAGCAGTTCTCCATCCGCCGCTCCACGGTGACGGGCATCTTGCAGCTGATGGAGAAAAACGGGCTGATAACCCGCAGCTCAGTGGAGCAGGACGCCCGCCTGAAAAAACTGGAGCTCACCCCCCGGGCCATCGAGCTTCACGAGCGCATCGAGCGCAGCGTGCGCCAGGTGGAGGAGCGCATCTCCCACTGCCTTACCCCAGAGGAGAAGGAGACCTTCATCCAGCTGTGCGAGAAAATCCGCGCGGATCTGAGCCAGTGAGCGAGAGGAAAATTTTCCCCTCTTATCCTTGCTTTTTAGCAAATGTCCACATAAATTCATAATTTGTTCATTTTGTAACCATATTTTTGTAAAACTAGGACGGTACATTAATTGTTAGCAAACTAACAAGGGTGTTCCTCATCCTTGGTTTGTTCCATTTTACAGGAGGTCTTACATACCATGAGCAAGCTCGAAAAGGTCGAAAAGGCAATTGAAAAGGGGAAGGAAGCCGCCCTCATTAAGCTGGCCCAAGACAAGGACGAGGAAGTGCGCCTGGCCGCTATCGCCGGCATGGGTAAAATTGGCACGGATGATTCCTTCAATTTCATTGTCCCCGACATGCTGACCAACGATGACCCCAAGGTGCGCGCCACTGCCGCCGAAGCCCTGGGCAACATGGACAACGAACACGCCAGCGCCCATCTCCGCTACTACCTGGAGCGGGAGAAGGACCCCACCGTTATCGCCGCCATGAGAAATGCCATCGCCGCTCTGAACAAGGGCGAGTAAGCAGACCTTTCCTCAAAAGCAAACGCCCGGTGCGCTGAGACACACCAGGCGTTTTTTCGTTGCTTTTTTTACACAGGGGGATTTTTCCCCGCCACCTCATTATAGAGCGCTCCGGCAGCTGTCAGCTGGGAGCGCACCAAACTCACCCGGCCGCAGGGAGCCGCCAAGGGTTGGGGGAGGAGCGCTTCCACACCAGGGGCCTCCCCGGGGAAGGACACCTTCCGGGCCAGCGTCACGTGGGGGCGGAACTCCCCCGGCTGGTACCACAGCCCCCGCCGCTCCAGCTGGAAGATGAGCTCCTCCCGCAGGGCGGAAAGCTCCGGGCAGGGCTCCGGCCCCAGCCACCACAGGCCGCCCTCCTGGGGGAACTGCCCTATCTGGGAGAGCCGCAGCGCCAGCCGCCGGGGGGAGAGGGCCTCCAGGGCGGCGGTGGCGTCCTCCAGGCGGGCAGGGGGCACCTCCCCCAGAAAGGCCAAGGTCAGGTGGAGGTTCCCCTCTGCCGGGCACCGCGCCGTGGGCGCCGCCCGCCGCAGCCGCTGTTGGACCTGGGCAATGGCCTGCCGGGTGGCCGGGGAGAAGCCCAAGGCGAAAAAGAGCCTCACAGCAGCGCCTGGGCCCACTGGGCCTCTTGAAAGCCCACCAGCACCTGCTCCCCTGCCAGGAGGATGGGCCGCTTGACCAGCATGCCGTCGGTGGCCAGCAGGGCCAGCTGTTCCTCCTCTGTCATGGCGGGAAGCTTGTCCTTCAGCCCCAGGGCCCGGTACTGCTGGCCGCTGGTGTTGAAGAACTTTTTCAGGGGCAGGCCGCTTTGGCGGTGCCACTGGCGCAGCTCCTCCAAGGTGGGGTTGTCCTTTTGAATGTCCCGCACTTCGCAGTCCAGGCCCTGGGCCTTCAGCCAGGCCTGGGCTTTTTTGCAGGTGGAGCACTTGGGGTAGCAGATGAAAACCATAGTTTCCTTCCTTTCTCCAGCGGGGCTCACTCCGCCCAGGTCTTGGCCAGCTCTTTCTCCAAAAAGGCCGCCAGGGGGCGAGGGTCCCGCTGCTGGTCATAGGTGGTCAAACACTGGAGGTATTCCTCCTTGTCCTCGGCGAAAAACACCACAGGGGGATGGTCGCGAATCATCAGGAAATAATTCATAAGCATACGGCCGGTGGCGCCGTTGCCCGCGGCGAAGGGGTGGATGTTCTCAAAGCGGCAGTGGAAATAGGCCGCCACCTGCAGCAGCTCGGAGCCGCAGTAGCCGCTGACTTCCTCCACCAGGTGGTCCAGTTCCCGGCCCACGTCCCGGGCGGCGGCGCCCACCGCGTTTACCGCCGTGACGTAATCCCGCTTTTTCAGCTCCCCGGGGCGCTCGCCGTTGACTAAGTAGAAGGGCTCGGTGTAGGTGCCGCTGGTGAGGATGCGGTGCACCTCCAGCACCAGGGAGGTCTCCAGGTCGTCCCGGGCCAGCACCCGCTCCCGCAGGTATTCGTAGCAATTCCTTTGCCCCTGGAGCAGCATTAAATCTTTGGGGTCGCCGGAAAACTGGGAAACCGCCCCGGTTTTAAAGAACTCCTCTACAGTGGCAAGGGGAATTTCCCGGCCCTCCAGCAGATGGTCGTGATAAGCAAACAGGGGCCGGAAGCCCCGCAGCAGTTCATCCAGATCCTTGGGGCAGCGCAGCTGGTGGGATTGCCACCGCTCTACTGCTTTGAAAGTGCCGTTCAATGGCTTGCCTCCTCCCGGATATGACAACATAGAAAATTATGGAAACTATTATACCTTGTTTTTGTCAGTTGTGCAAGAGGAAAGATGGCCGTTTTGTAAAATTATCCCAAAAGTTGCGTCATTTTTTGCGGGAAGTAAGCCCCAGCTGATACTGCTTGGGCGTTTGTCCATAGCGCTGGCGGAACAGCCGGATAAAGTAGCTCAAATTCCCCAGCCCCACGTGGAGGGCCGTCTCGCTCACCGTCATGCCCTGCTCCAGGCAGTGGGCGGCCTCCCGCAGGCGCAGGTCGCTTAAAAAGGCGAAGGGCGTCTGCCCGGTGTAGCGGCGGAACACCCGGATGTAGTGGGAAGGGGAGAGGGCCGCCTGGTCCGCCAGCCGCTCTAAGGAGAGCTCCTGGTCCAGGTTGCGGCGCATGTAGGCGATGCTCTCCTTCACCGCCTGGGTGTGGGGCTCGCTGGCCCGGGGGCCCCGCTCCACCAGCAGGCCGTGGCTGTGGTAGGTTTCTAAAAGCTTCAGCAGCTCCAGCTGTACGGGAAGCTCCCAGCCGGGGGGCTTCTCCCGCACCAAACCCACGCAGGCCCGGAAGGACGCCGCCAGCTCCCCATAGGCCGGGGTGTCCCGCCCCACGCCCAGGGGGAACACCAAGCTCCCCTCCGCCAGCCGGATGAGGAAGGAGCCTCCGTCCTGCCGCAGCAGGGGGGAGAGCAGCGAGTCCAAGTCCACCACCAGCAGGTCCGCCAGGGGGATGGGCGCCCAGGTGCGGTGGAGCACCCCCTGGTTGACGCACAGCAGCTCCTGGGGCCCGTAGGGATGCAGCTGGCCCTCCAGCTCCAGCTCCCCGGCCTCCTGGGGGAGGATGAGCTCCACCTCGCGGTGCCAGTGCAGGGGGATGGTGACCTGCTCGAAGTGATAGGTGGCCAGGGGCACCGAGAGGTAGTCCCGCTCGGAGTGCTCCTGATACTGTTCCCGTAAGAGCATGCGAATCCCTCTTTTGCGTGTAAAGTGTTAAAAAATGCCCATAGAATGGAAGAAATTCCGCGGAAAAAGCGCTATAGTATCTATTGTACACGGCAGGCGCGGGCCTGTCAACAGAGAGGAGCTGTACCCTATGTATCAAGTCATCCAGAAAGACCCGGCGCTGGTCTTGCAGGGGCCCCAGGGCCTGCTGCGGCTGTACCCGGTAAACGAGAACGCCGTCCGCGTCACCCAGACCGGGCGTGACTACTTTTTGCCCCAGCCCGAGACGGAGAACCACACCCCCGTGGTGCTGGACAAATCCCCCTGCCCCTGCTATCAGGTGGTGGAGGAGGCGGGCGCCGTCACCCTAAAGCTGAAGGCCTGCTCCATCCGGGTGGATTTGGCCACCGGCGCCTTGACCTACCTGGCCCCCACCGGGGAAGTCCTGGTGCGGGAGCCCCGCACCGGCGGCCGCCACCTGGTGGAAACCCAGGTGACCCGCAACATCTTCTCCCAGGATGGGGAGCTGGTGGAGCGCCACACCGCCGACGGGGTGAAAATCACCGGCGGCGACTATGAGACAGTGGAGGACCGCATGGCCTACCACGCCAAGGTGGAGTTCGTCTTTGGGGACGAGGGCCTCTACGGCTTCGGCTCCCACGAGGAGGGCTACGGCAACCTCCGGGGCAAGAGCCGCCAGCTCTACCAGCAGAACATGAAGGCCTGTGTGCCCAGCTTTGTCTCCACCAAGGGCTATGGCTTCCTGTTCGACTGCCGCTCTTTGATGACCTTCCAGGACGATGGCTACGGCTCGTACGTGTGGATGGACATTGTGGACGAGCTGGACTACTACTTCCTGGCCTCCCCGGAGTACGCCGGGGTGCTGGCCGCCTACCGCAAGCTCACCGGCACAGCGCCGCTGCTGCCCAAGTGGGCCTATGGCTACGGCCAGTCCAAGGAGTACTACAAATCCGCCCAAGAGCTCATCGGCACGGTGGAGGAGTACCGCCGGCGGGACATCCCCCTCAGCTTCATCATCCAGGACTGGCAGTCTTGGGAGCCGGGCCAGTGGGGGCAGAAGTCCTTTGACCCCGCCCGCTATCCCGACCCCGACGCCATGATGGAGAGGCTCCACCAGCTGGGCGCGCCGCTGATGGTGTCCATCTGGCCCAACATGAGCGGCGACGGCCCCAACCGCCAGGAGATGCTGGAGCACGGCTGCATGCTGGGCAACCGCTCCACCTATAACGCCTTTTCCAAAGAGGCCCGGGACCTCTACTGGAAGCAGGCCAAGGAGGGCATCTTCCAGCACGGCGTGGACGCCTGGTGGTGCGATTGCACCGAGCCCTTCGAGGCCGACTGGATTGGCTACCCCCTGCGCCCCGAGCCCCACGAGCGGGCCATGATTAACACCCAGGCCGCCAAGAAATACCTGGACGGCGGCGAGTGGACCGCCTATTCCTTCCACCACTCCCGGGGCATTTACGAGGGCCAGCGTGCCACCACCGGGGAGAAGCGCGTGGTCAACCTGACCCGCTCCTCCTTCGCCGGCCAGCACCGCTACGCCACCATCACCTGGTCCGGGGACATCGGCTCCAGCTGGGAGACCCTGCGCCGCCAGGTCCCCGAGGGGCTGAACTTCTCCGCCTCTGGCGAGCCCTACTGGACCTTTGACATCGGCGGGTTCTTCGTGGCCCCGGGACAGGATTGGTTCCGCTGCGGCGACTATCCCCAGCGCGGCGAGGATTTGGGCTACCGGGAGCTGTACACCCGCTGGCTGGAGCTGGGCACCTTTATGCCCATGATGCGCTCCCACGGCACCGACACCCCCCGGGAGATTTGGCGCTTTGGGGAGGAGGGCACGCCCTTCTACGACGCCATCGCCAAGTTCATCCGGCTGCGGGCCTCGCTGGTGCCCTACATCTACTCCTTGGCCGGGCGGGTGACCCTCCACAGCGGCACCTTCTTAACGCCCCTGGGCCTGGCCTTCCCCAACGACCCCGCCTGCCTGCAGGAGGATGGCCAGTTCCTCTTTGGCCCGGGCCTGCTGGTGTGCCCCGTCACCCAGCCCATGTACTACGACGTGGACTCCCAGCCCCTGGAGGGCGTGGCCAAAACCCGCACCGTCTACCTGCCCGCGGGCTGCGGCTGGTACGATTTCTGGACCGGCGCCTTTTACCAGGGCGGCCGCACTGTGGAGGCCGACGCCCCCCTGGACAAGCTGCCCTTGTTCGTCAAGGCGGGCACCATTCTGCCTTTGGGGCCTGCCTCCCAGTACCCCGGCGCGGAGCCCCATCCCGCTTTGACCTTGCGGGTGTACCCCGGCCAGGACGGCAGCTTCACCCTCTACGACGACGAGGGCGACTCCTACCGCTATGAGCAGGGCGCCTACACCGAGACGCCCCTCACCTGGGACGACAGCGCCCGGGTGCTGACCATCGGCGCCCGCCAGGGCTCCTACCCCGGCATGCCCCAGAGCCAGACCTACCGCGTGGTGCTGGGGGACCAGGAGCAGGTGGTCACCGTGGAAAACGGCCAGGAGCTCCAAGTCTCCTTCTAAATCCGATAAAAACAAGAAGAGCCAAGGCTCCCCGCAATGGGAAGACTTGGCTCTTTTTTGTTATGGTAGATTCGCTCAGTCCACGAACACGTACTTTTGCAGCCGGTCGAAGGCCTCCTGCACCCGGGAGAGGGGCAGGGCCAGGTTCATGCGGATGTGGCAGGGCCCGTGGAAAGCGCGGCCGTCCTGCCAGGCCACGCCCACGTCCCAGCCGGCCTGCTGCACCTGGTCGATGGTCTTGCCGTGGGCTTCGCACCACTCGGTGCAGTCCAGGAACAGCATGTAGGTGCCCTGGGGCTTCTGCACCTTCACGCCGGGGAAGTGCTGGGCGATAAAGCCGCAGGCGTAGTCCACGTTGCCGGTGATGGTCTGGCGCAGCTCGTCCACCCAGTCGCTGCCCTCCTGGGTGTAGGCGCCAATGAGGGCGTGCATGGACAGCACGTTCAGGGAGTTGTAGTGGGAGAGGGAGCTCTCCTTGTCCACCCTGTCCCGCAGGGCCTTGTTGTAGATGATGTGGTAGCTGCCGATAAGCCCCGCCAGGTTGAAGGTCTTAGAGGGGGCGTACAGGGCCACGGTGCGCTGGCGGGCGTCTTCGGAGATGGACTGCAGGGGGATGTGCTTGTGGCCCTCCAGAATGATGTCGGACCAAATCTCGTCGCAGACGACCATGACGTCGTGCTTTTGAAACAGCTCCATGGCCTTTTCCAGCTCCCAGCGCTCCCACACACGGCCGCAGGGGTTGTGGGGGGAGCAGAACACCGTGGCGTGGATGTTGTTCTCCACGATCTTCTTCTCCATGTCCGCAAAGTCCATGCGGTAGATGCCCGCCTCGTCCTTGACCAGGGGGCTGTGGACAATGTGGTAGCCGTTGTTGGTCAGGCAGCCGGTAAAGCCGATGTAGGTGGGGGAGTGGAGCAGCACGTTGTCGCCTTTGGAGCACAGCACGTTCAGGGCGCTGATAACGCCGCCCAGCACGCCGTTTTCATAGCCGATGCACTCCTTGGTCAGGCCGGTGACGCCGTTGCGCTGCTCCTGCCAGTGGATGATGGCGTTGTAGTAATCGTCGCTGGTGGCAAAGTAGCCGAAGAAAGGATGCTGGATGCGCTGGGCAATGGCCTGGGTGATGGTGGGCACCGTGGGGAAGTTCATGTCCGCCACCCACATGGGGATGATGTCAAAGCCCTCTTTGGGGGGCTGGGGGCCGTGCCCGCCGGGGACAAGCCCGTCCACGGCGATGGCGTCTTTCCCGTGCCGGTCGATGATGCTGGTAAAATCGTATTTCATAGTCGTAGTTGGCACGCAGCGCGTGTCTGCCTCCTTCTAAAAATGATGTGCGGACCAAAGTTCCCCTTTATTTTACATACTTTTTGGATAGGCTGTCAATCCCAAATTGCGGCGCGGCCCGCGGAAGGATGGCTCATCCCCGCACCCGGGCCAGAATCACGCGGATGGGCGCGCCCTGGGGGGATCCCACCCGGTAGCCCCCGGCCCCCTCCGGCAGGATGAAGGTCTGGGCGCAGTGGACGGTAAAGGGCTGGAAGCTCCCCGCGGGGCTGGTGATGCGGGCCTCCTCGCCCTCCACCAGGTTCAGCATGTGGACGCTGCCGTCCCGGGGCACCTCCAGCGCCGAGGCGGTGGCCAGCCGGAAGGTGTCGATAAATTCCCGCTCCGCCAGGCCCGTGCGGGTGACGCTGCCCTCCGGCCCCTGGCAGACCACTTCCTCCTGGTGGAGCAGGTGCTCCTGGCAGAAGGCCGTGTCCCTGTCCCACTGGATGTTTTGCACGCCGTGGTCCAGGTGGATGGGCCGGGGCTTGCCGTCCAAATCCACCCGGCCCCAGTCCCACAGCTTAAAGGTGAAGATGTAGGGCGTGGCGCTTATCTCCAGCACCATGGTGCCCGCCCCAGAGCCGTGGACCGTCCCGGCGGGGATGAGCACGTGGTCGTGCTTCTTCACCGGGAAGCGGTTGACGTACCGGGCGGCGTCGAAAGGCGCCACCCCCTCCTGGGCCAGGCGCAAATCCCGCTCCATGGCGGCGGGGTCGATGCCGGTTTTCAGCCCCAGCCACACGGCGGCCTCCGCGCCCTCTGTGTCCAGGATGTAGTAGCTCTCGTCCTGGGTGTAGCGCATGTTAAAGGCCTCTTGGATGTACTCCGTCAACGGGTGCACCTGCAAAGACAGGTTCTGCCCGTGGATGGTGTCCAGCATGTCAAAGCGGATGGGGAACTCCGTGCCAAAGCGGGCGTGGACCCGCTCCCCCAGCAGCGCCCTGGGCTGGGAGAACACCAGGTTCACCGCGGGGGTCTCCACCACCACCGGGCCAAAGCCCAGCAGCAGGCTGTTCTCCTCGGGGACGCCGTCGAAGCTCCAGGCATAGTTGCTGCCGTTTTCCGGCAGCTGGAAGGTGTTCTTCATCCAGTCGCCCCCCCACACGCCGGGGTCGTAGTAAGGCGCCATGCGGAAGGGCCGGTGGGCCAGCTCCTCCAAAGCGGCCCGGTAGTCCGCCCCCGCCACCAGGGCCGGGCTGCCTTGGGTGGTGGTGTCCAGGTAGAAGTCCATCCGGGACAGGCAGGCTTTTTTCACCTTGTCTCCCCAGCGCCACTCCGCAAAGTAGCCCCGCTTCACCTTGCTGAGCTTGGGCAGGTTTTTCCGGGCGGTTCGCCAGTTGTCCGCCCCCCGGCGGAACCGCAGCTGCAATTCCCACCGGGTGATGTCCGCGTACACCAGCACATCCCCCGGCGCGAGGAGGGTGGCCCCCACGCCGTAGACCAGCACCCGCTTTCCCTTTTGGATGGCCTGCCGGGCCTGGGCCACCTTCTCCGGCACGAAGAAGTCCCCCAAAGAGCGCACCGTCATCATGCCAAAGACCCTGTCCTGGGTCAAGTCCTGCTCCAGGGCCAGGTGAACTACATCCACACCGTGCTGGAGCTGCTCTCCCACCCGGAGAACCAGAACTTCCGCTGGAACTGCGAGACCTGGTTCTGCGTGGAGGAATTCCTGGAGGAGGCCACGCCCCAAGAGGCCCAGGCCCTCTTTGAGCACATGAAGGCCGGCCGGGTGGGCTTCTCCGCCACCTATCTCAACTTCTGCGACCTGGTGGACAGCCAGGTGCTCCACCGCCGCCTGGGGGAGGCCTGCGGCCTGCTGCGGGCCCGGGGCTTCCAGCCCAAAACCGCCATGTGCGCCGACATCAACGGCATCTCCATGGGCCAGCGGGACGCCCTGCTGGACAACGGCATCGAGTTTTTGTACACCAACATCCACTGCCACCACGGCATGTACCCCCTCTACCAAAACCAGACCGCCTATTGGTGGGAGGCCGCCGGCGGCCGCCGCCTGCTGGTGTGGAACGGCGAGCACTACAACCTGGGCAACGTGCTGGGCCTTACCCCCGACAGGCACACCAACGGCATGACGGCCAACTTCTTCGGGGACGTCCCCACCCCCGAAGGCGATGTGGAATCCCTCCATCAAAGCGTGGAAAGCTACCTCACCCTGTGCGAGGAAAACGGCTACCCCTACGATTTTATCCTTGCCAGCGTCTCGGGCCTGTTCCACAACAACGCCCCGCCGAACCTGGAAATCCTCCACCTGATAGAGGCCTACAACCAGCGCTATCCCCAGGGCGTGCAGCTGCGGATGGTGTCCCTCCAAGAGCTGTACAGCGCCATCCGGGAGCCCCTGGCGGACAGCCCTGTGTACCATGGGGATTTGACCGACTGGTGGGCAAACGGCGTGGGCTCCACCCCTTACGCGGTGAAGCACTACCGGGAGGCCCAGCGCCGCTACGCACTGGCCCGCCGGCTGGAGCCTCAGCTGGGGGAGAAGAGCCCGGCCCTCTGCCGCGCCGCCGAGGACAACCTGCTGCTTTACGCCGAGCACACCTGGGGCCACTCCTCCACCATCACCAACCCCTACGACACCATGGTGCTCAACCTGGACGCCCGCAAGAGCAGCTACGCCTCCAAGGCCCACGAGGCCGCCTCCCAGCTGCTGGGCCGGACCGCCGCGGAGAAGGGGGACATCCTCCGCTATTACAACACCAGCGGCCCGGCACCTGCATGGAGTACTCCATGTCCGACGACGGCCTGGCGTACGTGTGCCCCCAGGGCAGCGCCCTTATCGCCTCGTACGATGTGCCCCTGTTCTACTTTGGGGAGATGGCCCACCATCCCATCCGCATGTGCGACAACCGGGAGGAGAACAACCGCCGCCCGGTGTGCTCCTGGGTGATGAACAACACTTGGGAGACCAACTTCAAAATGGACCTCTCCGGCTTTGGGGAGTACCGCTACACCTTGTGGCTCAGCGGGGAGACAGACCCCCAGCGGGCCATGGAGGAGCTGCGGGAGCGCTGTTTCGAGCCTTGGCCTTTGATTACCGGCTAAAAAACGAGAAAAAGGCTGGTATTCTATACAAATAAATAATACTGGGGATACTAGTGTGATACGATACTGGTCCCAAAAGGGCTGCTGCAGTTTCGCGGGGCCCTTTTTTCCCGTGCGGAAAATTTCTCCTAGGGCTTCCCCTGGGGCCCCGGCTGTGCTATACTGTGCCATAGTGCCAACTGTAGTATGATTGCTGTATGGAAGAAAGGAGAGTACTTTTATATGAGCGAACAGAAAATCCCCGCCCGCAGTGAGCTGGACCCCCAGTACACTTGGGCTACCACCGATTTGTACCCCAGCGATGAGGCCTGGGAGGCGGACATCCCCAAAGTCCAGGCGGCCATCGACGGCCTGCGGGCCTGCCAGGGCACCTTGGGCCAGAGCGCCCAGGGGCTGCTGAAATTCCTCCAGCTGGAGGATGAGTTTACCCGCGTGGGCGAGCCCTTTGCCAGCTACGCCATGTACCTGCGGGACCAGGACACCCGGGATTCCAAGGCCCAGAAGATGAGCGGCCAGATGATGAACCTGCTCATCCAGGCGGACGAGGCCACGGCCTTCGCCACCCCGGAAATCCTGGACATCAGCGACGAGACCATGGAGCGCTTCTACCAGGAGGAGCCCGGCCTGGAGCACTACCGCCTGGCCCTCACCCGCATCCGCCGGCAGAAGGAGCACACCCTCTCCCCCAAGGAGGAGGCGCTGCTGGCCTCCGCCGGGAAGGTGAGCCAGTCCCCCAGCGACATCTACAAGAACCTCCACGACGCCGACTTGACCTTCGCCGACGCCGTGGACAAGGACGGCCGCAAGCATCCCGTCACCCACGGCACCTTCATCCCCATGATGCAGGGCAGCGACAGGGTGCTGCGCAAGTCCGCCTTCGAGAGCTACTACAAGGGCTTCGACAGCTTTAAGAACACCTTCGCCGCCGCTTTGGACGGCCAGATGAAGCAGCTGCAGTTCTTCGCCGACGCCCGCAAGTACCCCTCCGCCTTGGCCGCCGCCTTGGACAAGACCGAGGTGCCCGTGGAAATCTACCACAACCTCATCGCCGCCGTGCGGGAGAGCTTCCCGGTGATGCACCGCTATATGCGCCTGCGCAAGAAGCTGCTGGGCGTGGACGAGCTCCACTACTACGACATCTACGCCCCCATGGTGCCGGACCAGGACGAGACAATCCCCTTTGAAAAGGCCAAGGAGATGGCCCTGGAAGCTTTGGCTCCCCTGGGGGAGGACTACCTCGCCATGCTGAAAGAGGGCTTTGAAAACCGCTGGATCGACGTCTACGAGAACCAGGGCAAGCGCTCCGGGGCCTACTCCTCCGGCCAGTACAGCTGCCACCCCTTTGTGCTGTTAAACTACACCGACACCTTAAACGACGTGTTCACCTTGGTCCACGAGATGGGCCACGCCCTCCACTCCTACCTCTCCGCCAAGAACCAGTCCATCACCTACTTTGACTACGTCATCTTTGTGGCGGAGGTGGCCTCCACCTGCAACGAGTCCCTGCTGATGCAGCACCTGCTGGGCAAGACCACCGGCAAGAAGGAGCGCGCCTACCTTATCAACTACTTCCTGGAGCAGTTCCGCACCACCCTCTACCGCCAGACCATGTTCGCCGAGTTCGAACTGTGGTGCAGCCAGCAGGTGCAGCAGGGCATGCCCCTCACCGCCGAGAGCCTGTGCCAGAAGTACGGCGACCTGAACCGCGAGTACTACGGCGAGGATGTTGTCCTTGACCCAGAGATAGCCTTGGAGTGGGCCCGCATCCCTCATTTCTATATGAACTTCTATGTGTATCAGTACGCCACCGGCTTTTCCGCGGCAATCGCCCTGTCCCAGCGCATCTTAAAAGAGGGCGCCCCCGCGGTGCAGGATTACCTGGGCTTCCTCTCCGGCGGCTGCTCCACCGACCCCGTGTCCTTGCTGAAAGGCGCTGGCGTGGACATGAGCACCCCTGCCCCGGTGCGGGACGCCCTGCAGCTGTTTGAAAGCCTCATCGGCGAGATGGAAACCCTGATGGCAGAGTAAGCCGAAATGACCCTGTTTGCATTTTTCTTCGAGCAATATTGCAAAACCACTTGACCTTTTATCGGATATTTGCTACAATAAACAGGCTTTCGCATATGCGTCCTGGAAGGAAGGACAGTCCTATCCTGCAAGAAGGTGTGGGCTTTCTTGTTCTGCCAAGACCAAATAATCACAAACGTGAGGAAAGAAGGAAAACAGCGATGAAAACCAAGAAGATTGCGTCCCTGCTGCTGGCAGGGCTCCTGGCTTTGTCGGTGGCCGCCTGCGGACAGCAGCCTGTTACCAACAACGACCAGGGTTCCTCCTCAGAGGTGAGCACCTCTGAGTCTCAGAGCTCCACGAGCTCTGATGCCGAAGCTGGCCAGACCGGCGAAAAGCCCACTGAGCCTACCGGCCAGCTGGTCATCGGCTCCATCAACCAGGTCATCAACGAGTTTTACGATACTGGGTTCTCCAGCTCTGAGACCAACTACAACATGTATGACCTGATCCACGGCGGCTATGACACCGTGGTGTATACCAAAGAGGGTGAGTTTGAGTACAACCCCACCGTGGTGGCCTCCCACGAGGAGACTGAGAACGAGGACGGCACCAAGACCTACACCGTCAGCATCAACGACGGCCTGGTTTGGAGCGATGGCACCCCCATCACCGCCAAGGACTACGTCTTCGCCATTTTGCTGGAGAACAGCAACGAGATGAAGGAGATGGACAGTGCGTATCCCTGCAACGGCGGCTATTCCTACGTGGGTTACGATGAATGGCTGGCCGGTACTGCTGACACCTTTGCTGGCGTTCATCTGGTGGATGACATGACCTACTCCATCACCATCAAGGCTGAGGAGCTGCCCTACCACTACGACATCACCTACGCCAGCGCTCGTCCCCGTCCCCTCCATGTCATCGCCCCTGATTGCGATGTGGAAGACACCGAGAACGGCGCCACCATCACCGGCGACTTCACTACTGACCTGCTGAAGGAGACCATCAACAACACCGAGACCGGCTACCGGTACAATCCCAAGGTCACCTGTGGCCCCTACCTGTTCGACAGCTTCGATGAGGCCGGCCAGCAGGCTACCCTGAAGGCCAACCCCGAGTTCGTGGGTGACTACCGCGGCGTAAAGCCCTCCATCGAGACTTTGGTCATCAAGACCGTGTCTTCCGACACCATGATGAACGAGCTGGAAGCCGGCACTGTGGACGTGCTGTACAGCGCCAGCGGCGGCGACACCATCAACGCCGGCCTGGACCTGGTGGAAGAGGGCGCTGCCAACCAGGTTTCTTACATGCGCAACGGCTACGGCCAGCTGCAGTTCGACTGCAGCGTGTTCCCCACCGACTCTGAGAAGGTCCGCCAGGCCATCGCTTACTGCCTGGACCGCAACGAGTTCGCCCGTCAGTACACCGGCGGTTACGGCTCCGTGGTGCACTCCTTCTACGGCCTGGCCCAGTGGGAGTATCAGGAATCCGTTGACTGGATTAACGAGAATCTGAACACCTATGAAATGAACGTGGAAGCCGCTATCGCTCTGCTGGAAGAGGATGGCTGGACCCTCAATGCCGACGGCACTCCCTACTCCGGCTCCGGCGTCCGCTACAAGGATGTTAACGGCGAGCTGAAGCCCCTGACCATCACCTGGTGCAATTCCGAGGGCAACCCCGTTTCTGAGCTGCTGGCCACCATGCTGCCTGAGAACATGAAAGCCGCTGGCATGGAGCTGCAGCCCACCACTACCGACTTCGCCACCCTGCAGAACGCCATGTTGCATGCTACGGATACGCAGTACAACATGTACAACCTGGCCACTGGCTTCGCCACTGCCAACTCCCCCTGGTACTATTTCTCCAACGACGAGGCTTGGATGGGCAACTACAACACCAACTGGATTGCCGACCAGGAGCTCAACGATGCTGTTATGCCTCTGAAGAGCATCCCCTATGACGACCACGATGGCTGGCTGTCCGCTTGGCAGAACTTCATCAAGGTTTGGAACGAGAAGCTGCCCAATGTGCCCCTGTACTCCGACCAGTACTACGATTTCATCTCCACCCGCGTGCAGGGTTGGGATAACACCGCTACCTGGGGCTGGCAGAACGCTGTTCTGGATGCTTGGGTCACCGAGTAATTTTTAACCTGTGGGTTTCAAAATGATGAGCTTTTGAGAGTCCGGCGGGCCCCGTCTGGGGGTTCGCCGGTTCTTTCTAAACAAACCTAATTTTTGAAATGGGGGGATACAAGTGGGAAAAGGCAGATATCTGCTGAAGAGATTCATCTATATCATCTTCGTTTTCTTCATTATTTCCATCTTGATGTTCTTTATTTATAAAATCATGCCTGGCGACCCGGTCACCATGATGCTGGGCGACGCTAAAGCGAACATGAAGCCCGATGCGTACCAGCGCCTCTACGAGCAGACGCGGGAAAGCCTGGGGCTGAACAGCCCTTTGTACGTGCAGTACATCCGCTGGATTACCAATATGCTCACCGGCAACTTCGGCTACTCCACCCAGTATAAGACCGACGTTATCAACATGATCGGCACGCCCATGCTCAACACCGTGATGCTCAACCTGGTGTCCATGCTGGTCACCTTCCTCATCGCGGTGCCTCTGGGCATCGCCACCGCCGTGCGCCGCAACACCGTGTTTGACAAGGCGGTGCAGGTGGTCACCATTGTGGGCTACAGCCTTCCCAGCTTTATCATCGCCTTGCTGGCCATTTTCGCCTTCGCGGTGAAGATTCCCATCTTCCCCATCAGCGGCGTGCGCACAGCGGGCTTTGAGGGCAACAGCTTCCAAATGGCCCTGGATACCTTGTGGCACATGGCGCTGCCTGTTATCGTCATGTCCATCTCGGGCATTGGCAGCATCACCCGGTATGTCCGCGCCGCCATGATTGACGTGCTGCGCATGGATTACATCAAGACCGCCCGGTCCAAGGGCCTGCGGGAAAAGGTGGTCATCTATGTCCACGCCTTCCGCAACGCCTTGATTCCCGTGGTCACCATCGCCACCGCCTGGGTGGTTTCCCTGTTTGGCGGCTCCATCGTCATCGAGAATGTGTTCCTGTGGCCCGGCCTTGGCCAGACCCTTATCAACGGCCTGATGCAGCGTGACTTCTCCGTGGTGCTGACCATGCAGATGTTCTACGTGGTGCTGTCCCTGGCGGGCAACGTCATCATGGACATCGCCTACACCATCGTGGACCCGCGCGTCCGGCTAGAAAACTGAGAGGAGGTCACCCAATGGCAAAGAAAGGTTTATTTGGCAAGCGGAAGTCCACCGCTGCCGCCGCTGCCCAGCGCATGGTGCTAGGCGGCCTTCCCCAGGAAGAAGAGGAATTGATGCAAAGCCCTGCCCGCATGGTGCTGCAGAGCTTTGTGCATGATAAGGTGGCCATGACGGGCCTCATCCTGTTTTTGATTATTTTCCTGTGCTGTATCATCCTGCCCTTCTTCTATCCCATCCAGCTGTCTTACCAGGACGTGACCCAGTCCAACGTTGCCCCTGGTTTCGGGATGCTCAGCGTCCCTTCCCAGCTCCAGGGTAACGCCCAGATGGTGTCCTCTGGCAGCACCTTCTCCGTGGGCATTGATAAGGACGGCAACGTGTACGAGTGGGGCACCTTCCCCACGGAAAAGCTAAAGGACATCCCCTCCTCCTCGGAGATGGGCAAGCTGACCCAAATCTCCGCCGGCCTGGACCACGTCCTGGCTGTCAACGAGGAAGGCCAGCTGTTCACCTGGGGCAACGACCGCATGGGCTTGAATATCCTGCCCGTGGAGCTTCAGGCTTCTCCCCAGCCCATCAAGCAGATTTCCGCCGGCTACCAGATTTCCCTGGCCCTGACGGAGAGCGGCCGCCTCTACAACTGGGGCAGCGCCTACCTGCTCAACGTCAGCGTCCCCAGCGAGGTGCAGGGCAACATCGCCAAGTTTGACGACAACACCAACATCGTTATGGCGCTAACCAACGATGGGGAAGTGGTGCCCCTTTCCACCACCACCTCTGTGTTCACCAACATCCCCGAGGAGATCCAGGGCAACGTGGTGGACATCGCCCTCACCGACGAAAGCGCCGCCGCCCTGACCAACGACGGCCAGGTCCACGTGTGGGGCAACAATGTCAAGGGCACCTTGAACCTCCCTGAGGAAATCCAGGGCCATGTCACCGCCATTTCCGCGGGCCGCTATCATTACACCGTTATTTTGGATGACGGCTCCGTGGTCACCTGGGGCGACAACAACTTCGGCCAGACCAAGGTCCCCAACTTTAACGGCACCGTGGCTTCCGTGTCCTCCGGCTACTACAGCAGCTACGCCATCACAGAGGATGGCCAGGTGAAGGGCTGGGGCCTGGATGGCTACCTGATGGGCACCGACGGCTTTGGCCGCGACGTGTTCCGCCGTTTGATTGTGGGCGGCCGCATGACCATGACCGTGGGCGCTATCGCTGTTATCATCTCCACCTTCATCGGTGTGATTGTGGGCGGCGTCTCTGGCTACAAGGGCGGCAAGCTGGACAACCTGCTGATGCGCTTGACCGAGATTGTCTCCTCCATCCCCTTCCTTCCCTTCTGTATTATCCTGTCCAGTATTTTGGGCAACAGTATTTCCGAGCTGCAGCGTATCATCTTGATTATGTTCATCTTGGGCTTCCTCTCCTGGCCCGGCATCGCCCGCCTGGTGCGCGGCAGCGTGCTGGCCGAGCGCGAGCAGGAGTTCGTCACCGCGGCCAAGGCTTTGGGCGTCAAGGAGTTCGGCATCATCTTCCGCCACATCCTGCCCAACATCATCACGGTGATTATCGTCAACGCCACCCTGGATTTCGCCACCTGCATGCTGACGGAATCCTCCCTGTCCTTCATCGGCTTCGGTGTCAGCGAGCCCAACGCCACATGGGGCAACATGCTCAACGGCGCCCAGAACGGCCAGGTTATCGAGAACTATTGGTGGCGGTGGGTGTTCCCGTCCTTGGCACTGGGCATCTGCACCATCAGCATCAACTGCGTGGGCGATGGCTTGCGTGACGCCATCGACCCCAAATCGAAAGAGAGGTGAGCCCTGTGAGTTTGCTGGAAGTGAAGAACCTTCACACCTATTTCAAAACGAAAAAGGGCATCGTCAAGGCTGTAAACGACGTGACCTATTCCCTGGACGCCGGCAAGACTCTGGGCATTGTGGGCGAGTCCGGCTCTGGCAAGAGCGTTTCCGCCATGAGCATCATCAAGCTGCTGGACGGCAACGGCTATATCGAGAGCGGCGAAATCACCTTTGACGGCAAGGACATCCGCAACTGCACCGAGAAGGAGATGTACCACATCCGCGGCAACGAGATTTCCGTCATCTTCCAGGAGCCCATGACCTCCTTAAACCCGGTGTTCACCGTGGAGCGCCAGATTGGCGAGACACTGCAAATCCACCAGAACATGAGCAAGAAAGAGGCCCGGGCAAAGGCCGTTGGCCTGCTGGCCGATGTGAAAATCCCCAACCCCGAGCGGGTGGCAAAGCAGTACCCGTTCCAGCTTTCCGGCGGCATGCGCCAGCGCGTGATGATTGCCATGGCTTTGGCCTGCAAGCCCAAGCTGCTCATCGCCGACGAGCCCACCACCGCCCTGGACGTGACCATCCAGGCCCAGATCTTGAAGCTGATGAACGACTTGAAGCGGGAGATGGGCACCTCTATCCTGTTCATCACCCACGACCTGGGCGTCATCCACGAGATGGCCGACGAGGTGGCCGTGATGTATTGTGGGCAGATTGTGGAAAAGGCTCCGGCCCGTACCATCTTCCACGACGGCACCTATTCCCATCCCTACACCGAGGGGCTGATGACTTCCATTCCCCAGCTGAACACCCCCAAGGGCGAGAAGCTGGACGCCATCCCCGGCTCGGTGCCCAACCCGCTGTATCTGCCCCAGGGCTGCAAGTTTGCCCCCCGGTGCAAATACTGCACCCAAAAGTGCCAGGAGGCGGAGCCCACCCTTCACGAGGTGGAGCCCGGCCATGTGGTACGTTGCTTTTATCCGGAAAAGGCGGTGAGAAAAGAACATGGAGAATGAGAACAAGGAGCTGAACACCATCGAGGCGGAAAGCCAGGACAGCGCCCAGCCAGTGGTGGACGGGAAGAAGGTGCTGCTGCGCCTGCGGGACGTGAAGCAGTACTTCCCCGTGAAGAAGACGAAGCTGCGGGAAAAGCAGCGCTATGTCCGCGCCAACGACGGCATCTCCCTGGATATTTTCGAAGGGGAGACTTTGGGCCTGGTGGGCGAGTCCGGCTGCGGCAAGTCCACGCTGGGCCGCACCATTTTGCAGCTGTACCCCCAGAGCCACGGCGACATCCTCTACTATAAAGATGGCAAGGCCATCGATTTGAAGAAGCTCTCCTACGAGGAGATGCGCGTGCTGCGCAAAGATTTGCAGCTGATTTTCCAGGACCCCTATTCCTCCCTGAACCCCCGCATGACCGTGGGACAGATTATCGGCGAGGGCCTTACCTCCCACGGCATCTTCAAGCGGGGCGACCCCGCCATGAAGGAGTACATCATGAAGGTGATGGAGGACTGCGGCTTGGCCAGCTATATGTTCAACCGCTATCCCCACCAGTTCTCCGGCGGCCAGCGCCAGCGCATCGGCATTGCCCGCAGCCTGGCCCTCAGCCCCAAGTTCGTGGTGTGCGACGAGGCCGTTTCCGCCCTGGACGTGTCCATCCAGTCCCAGATTTTGAACCTGCTCTCCGAGCTGCGTGAAAAGGCGGGCCTGACCTACCTGTTCATCACCCACGACCTCAGCGTGGTGAAGTACATCAGCGACCGCATCTGCGTGATGTACCTGGGCAACATGGTGGAGCTCTCCGAGTCTGAGGAGCTGTTCAAGCACACCTACCACCCCTACACCGAGGCGCTGCTCTCCGCCATCCCCACCACCGAGGAGGACAACGGCGGCCGGGAGCGCATCCTGCTGGAGGGCGACATCCCCAGCCCGGTGAACCCGCCCAGCGGCTGCAAGTTCCACACCCGCTGCCGTTATTGCCAGGAAAAGTGCAAGAACGAGGTCCCCGAATGGCGGGATATGGGCAACCACCACTATGTGGCCTGCCACTTCCCCCTAAAGCAGAAGGACTGAGGCCATGTTTTTCCGAAAAAAGCTCAACCGGGTGCTCCATGTCAAAGAGGCGGAGGAACGCTTCGAAAAGGACATTGAAAAGACCCCCCTGGAAAAAAAGGACCGCCTAGCCATGGTCCTGGCCGCCCTGATCGTGTTTGTCCCGGCGGTTTTGCTGGTGGTGCTGGTCTTTGCCCTGGTGCTGTATTTCTTCTTTTTCCGATTCCTATAACAAACTGAAAAGCCCCCGGAAGCGGCTGCGCGCCGTGTTCCGGGGGCTTTTTGCGTCTTGCTTTAGTTGCCTTTGCACTGGTGCTCCAGGGCCGCGTGGACTTGGGGCAGCTCCTGCTGGTCGCACAGCAGTACCACCACGTCGCCGGCCTCCAGCACCGTGCCGCCGTGGGGGAGAAGCTCCTCCCCGTGGCGCTTGATGGACACCACCAAGGAGCGCCCAGGCCAGGCCAGTTCCTGAATGGCTTTGCCGCAGGCGGGGGCGCCCACGCTCACCGGGGATTCCAGCAGCAGCTTTTCCCCGGAGGGGGCGGGGGAGGCCTTTCCCTTTTTCAGCAGCCGGGCCAGGAGCATGTCGTACACCGGCGGGGCGTGGAGCAAATCCGCCACCACATAGGCCGCCAAGGAGACAAGAGACAGCGTCAGCAGGTGGGAGAAGCTGCCGGTCATCTCGCTGATGAGCACAATGCCCGTCACCGGCGCCCGCACAATGGCCGCGAACAGCCCCGCCATGCCCAAAATGACGAAGTTCCCCGTGGCGGTGTCCAGGCCCAGCAGATGGGCGCCCTGGCTGAAGGAGCTGCCCACCACGGCCCCCAGCACCAGCAGGGGCAGGAAGATGCCGCCGGGCACCCCGGCGCCAAAGCTGGCCATGGAGAAGAGGAACTTCACCGCGAACAGCACCAGCAACCCTTGAAGCGCCTGGTCCTGGGAGACGGCCTCCACCAAGTTGTGGCCGCCGCCCAGCACCGCCGGGTACACCACCAGCAGCACCCCCGCCAGCAAAAAGGGGAGGACCGCACGCACGTAGGCCCAGGGGATTTTGGCGTACAAATCCTGGGCCTTGGCCACGCAGAAGTTGTAAAACACCCCCACCAGCCCCAGCAGGGCCCCCAGCAGCAGCACCATCCAGTAGTGGGCCAGGGGCATCATGGAGAGCTCCGGGAAGCTGAATACCGGCCCCAGCCCAAAGAGGGTGCGGGAGATGAAATCCGCCGTGATAGAGGCGGACATGGTGGACAGCAGCACGTCGGTGGAGAAGTCCTTGTGCAGCTCCTCCAGGGAGAAGAGCACCCCCGCCAGGGGCGCGTTAAAGGCCGCGGAGAGGCCGGCGCTGGCGCCGCAGGTCAGCAGCATCCGCTCCTCGGTCACGTCCCGGCGGCACAGGCGGGAAACGCCTTTCCCCGCCATGGCCCCCAGCTGGATGGAGGGCCCCTCCCGCCCCAGGGAGAGCCCCGCTCCAATGGTCAGCAGCCCGCCCACAAACTTGGCCAGCAGCACTCGCCACCAGGTCTGGGAGAGATGGCCCTGCAGCTCCCCCTCCACCTGAGGGATGCCCGAGCCGCTGATAAGGGGCTCCCACCGCAGCAGCAGCGTCACCAAAGCAGCCAGCACCAGCAGCGCCATGAGCCACAGGGGCAGCAGCCAAGGCCGCCCGGTGAGTAGTTCTCCCAAAGCCTGGCGCAGTGCGTCCCCCTGGGACAGCAGCAGCCGGAACAGCACTGTCACCAGCCCGGCCGCCGCCCCCACGGCGATGCCTTCCCACACCAACGAATACCGAAAGCCCCGCGCCCGCTGAATCAGCCGGGCGGTGGCTGTTTTACCCTGCCTCATGGCAGCCACCCCGTTTCTTGCTTTTTCCCTGCTATTATAGCACGGCGCGGCGGGATGGGGAAGTGGACGCAACAAGAAAGAGGGCCCAGCGGCCCTCCTTTTTTTATGGGTTTTCCTGGGAGCTGCCTTCTGCCCGGTGGGCGCGCAGGTAGTCGCTGGGGGAGACGCCCATCACCCGCTTAAAGGCCCGGCGGAAGGAGGCGTCGCTGGCGTAGCCTGTCTGCTCCGCGATGGCCTTTACGGTTAAGCCGCCCCGCTGGAGCAAGGCGCAGGCCGCCTCCATCCGGGTCTTTTCCAGCAAATCGGAGAAGGAGAGCCCCAGCTGCTCGTGAATAAACCGGTTTAACGAGGACTCGCTGCAGCCCAGTTCCTCGCACAGGGGGTAAATCATCAAATCGGCGTCGCCGTAGTGCTCCTTGATAAAGGCCAGCACCGCCTGCTTTTTCTCCTCCTGGGCCTGCTGCGCCTGGATGCCCAACGAGCGCTGGGTGGCCTCTTGAAGCTGGGAGAGATAGGCCCGCAGCTCTTTGGGGGAGTTCAGCGTCTCATGGTGGATGGCGCCCTTCTCCAGCTGGAAGCGGGAGAGGCTGCGCAAGGCGCTATTCTGCACCGCCGTGAAGAAGCTTTTCTGCATCCCGTCGGAGAGCTGCAGCTTGCGCAGGTTCTGCTCGAACAGCTCGTCCAAAAAGGCCTGCAGTTCCTCCTGGGTGCCGTATTGCAGCAGCTGGGCTAAGCGCAATTCCTGGTCCATGGTGTAGCGGTAAATCTGCTGGAAGGCCGGCAGATCTTGGGTGGTGTAGACGAACTTTCCGCTGTCCTTCACCACCCGCAGCGCCAGGTCCTTGCACTGCTGATAGCCCACCTGCACGTTTTCCGCCAGGCGCATGGCCTCGCTGAGGAAAAAATCCAGGTGCCAGCCGGTGTCCTTCTCAATCTGCTTGCCCAGCCCCTCCAGCCGCAGGGAAAGCTCCCCGCAGAACTGGGAGGCGGCTTCCTCCTGGCCAAACACAGCCAGGAACACCAGGTTGCTCTTGTCAATCACCAAGGGGTGTACGCTTTTGCCCTCCTCGGGGAACAGCTGGCTCAGCAGGGCCCACAGGGAGCTCTTGGTGAAAAAGGCGCTTTGCTTGCTGTTGTCCAAGCCGTGTACGTGCAGGTACCCCGTGACAAACTGGGTGCCCGCCAGGCGGATAGAGCTGTTTTCCAAGTCCCGCTGGAAGGCTACCGTGTCGATGCCCTCCCCCAGGAACAGCCTCCACAGCACCTCCCCGTCGGTCTTGCTGCCAATGTCCTTTTCCTTTTCATGGTAGGCTAGGTTGGAGGCCACCAAGGCGCTGACGGCGTTTTCGATAAACTGGAAGTCGTCCTCCGGGTCAAAGCGACCGTGGTCGTAGACGGTGGTCAAAGAGCGGATAATCAGCTTTAAGGGCTTGGAGTTTTTCTTGGTGAGCAAATAGCACAGCAGCAGCCCCAGCAGGATGATGATGGCAGCCGCCAGGGCAATCACCGTGCGCACGTGGTTCAGCTCCTGGTAGATGGCCTGCTGGGGGATGACAGAGTAATAGGTCCAGTCGGTAAAGTTGGAGCGCACCCGGTTTACCTGGTACCCCTCAAAGAGGAAGTGGTCGGCCTTCTGCCCGGCGCTTGTCTCCAGCAGCTGGGCCAGCGTGGCGTCATCCAGGCTGCCGGTGCCCTTCCCGCCGTAGTAGGAGATAAAGCTGCCGCTGCCGTTGACAATAAAGGAGGCCCCCGCCCCGTCGATGGTCACCCCGGAGAGCATCTCCTCAAAGAAGCTGTCAGAAATGCGGATAAGCACCACAGGGGCGCTGCCCCGGCCGTTGTCGTTGAGGGAGGAAAGGAAGAACACGCTGGGCTCGGAGAGGGCCCCGTCCCCCTGGGCCAGGGGGACCAGCCCGCTGTCAGACTGGCCAAAGAAGGTGAATTCGTCGTAGAAGCTCTCCCCGGTGAGGAAGGCGTACAGCTCCTCGTAGCTGGCCTCCTCCGCGCCCAGCCACACGCTGCCCATCTCCCGGCTGTAGCGCATGGCGTTTTTCGAGGAGATGACAAAACACTCCTCCCCGTCGCTGCTGGGGAAGAACACCGAGACATTCTCCACCGCCGTGTTCACCAAGCTGTACTCCGGCAAAGAGGCGCTGGCCTTGTAGGCCTGGAAAATCTCGTCCCGGCCGTCGTCCCGGGCCCAGGTGTCTTGAAACTCCAGCAAAGTCTCGCTGGATTGCAGTGCCAGCTTGATGGACTTCATCTCATACATCCGGGCGTCGATGATGGTCCTTGTCTGCTCCAGCAGGCTGGTGGCCTGGCCGCTGCTTTGGGCGGAGATAATCCTGGCCGAGGAGCTGTACACAAACAGCGTCAGCAGCAGGGGGACGGAAAACACCAGAAAATAGGACAGGAAATATTTAAAGAACAGCCCTCCCCGCAGCGTTTTAAAAAATCCTGTTTTGCCCTTCATTGCTGTATTCCTCCACTTGTTTCGTTTTTCCAGCAGGGAACCCTGCTGCTGAAAAGCGGCCAGTCCCGCTTTTCAAATCAGTATGGCCTGAAAAGCGTTTCCGGCATATCCTACAGAAGAAGCCGTTTATTCGGCGCAAATTTGCGCTTTCTTCCTTGTAAGTATAAAGGATTGGTATGAAAAAAACAAGCCGCGTACCCCTGGCACGCTCCCTTCCGGCGGGAATCGTATGACGGTTTTCAAAATTGTATGGAGTATTTTCCTGGCGAAAAAGACAAAAAGCGCGCTGAAAAGTAGGATTGTCTGTTTATTTTTGCTGTGGCAGCGTCTATGATGGAACCAGCGAAGGGAGCTGCCCCCACGGTGGGCAGAGCCGAAAGAGAATCGTTTCATGTTTTCCGGCGGCGCCTCCCCTTGCCAGAGCTACACAAAAGTGAGGAGGAAGGACATGTTAAAAGCAAAGAACGTCCGGGGTAAGACAGGCGCCTCTCCCAAGCGGGGCCTTGCCCAGTACTTTGTCAACAACTGGGACCTGTACGCCATGCTGCTGCTGCCTATCGTGTACATCGTCATCTTCAAGTATGTGCCCATGGCCGGCGTGCAGATGGCGTTCCGGGACTACAGCGTGTTTAAAGGGATGTGGGACAGCCCCTGGGTGGGCCTGGAGCACTTTAAGACCTTTTTCAGCTCCAGCGAGTTTGGCAAGCTGCTCACCAACACCCTGACCTTAAGCATCTACGGCCTGGTGGCGGGGCTGATTTTCCCCATCATCCTGGCCCTGGTGCTCAACTACCTGCAAAACCTGCGCTTTAAGAAGTTTGTGCAGACGGTGACGTACGCCCCCTATTTCATCTCCACCACCGTGATGGTGAGCATCCTGATGAACCTGCTGGCCGTGGATTTTGGCCCGGTGAACATGATGCTCAAATCCATGGGCCTGGAGCAAATCCAGTTTATGTCCGACCCGGGCCTGTTTAAGCATGTGTATGTCTGGTCCGGCGTGTGGCAGTTCACGGGGTACAATGCCATCATCTACATCGCCACCCTTTCCAGCGTGGACCCCGCCTTGCATGAGGCAGCCATCATCGACGGCGCTTCCAAGCTCCGCCGCGTGTGGAGCATCGACCTGCCCAGCATCAAGTCCACCATTATCATCCTGCTGATTATGAACATGGGCAGCGTGCTCACCACGGGCTTTGAGAAAATCTACCTGATGCAGAACAGCCTGAACATCAGTGCCTCCGAGGTGATTGACACATACGTCTATAAAATCGGCCTGGCATCGCCCATTGCCAATTACTCCTATCCCACAGCCATTGGCCTGTTCCAGTCGCTGATAGGCATGGTGTTGATTATTGGCACGAACATCCTGGCTAAGAAGGTAGGGGAGGAGTCACTGTGGTAAACGCTGGCGTAAAAAAGAAAAGCAACAAAATCCGGGGGACCACCTCCGATAGGATTTTTGACGTGGTCAATTTCATCATTGCCCTGTTGGCCCTGCTGATTGTGCTCATCCCCCTGCTGAATGTGGTGGCTTCCTCCTTCAGCTCCGGGGCGGCGGTGCAGGCCGGCAAGGTGGGCATCATCCCTGTGGAGCCCACTTTAGACGCTTACATCGAGGTGTTCCAGTACGGCGACGTGTGGATTGGCTACCGCAACACCATCTACTACACCGTGGTGGGCACCCTGCTGAACATCGTCTTTACGGTGCTGATGGCCTACCCCTTGGCCCGGGCGGATTTGAAAGGCCGCGGCGTCATCATGAAGCTGCTGGTGTTCACCATGATGTTCTCCGGCGGCCTCATCCCCAACTACCTGCTGGTCAAGGACCTGAACCTGCTGAACACCCCCTGGGCCCTGTGGCTGCCCGGCCTTATCAGCGTGTACAACGTCATTGTCATGCGCACCTTCTTCCAGACTACCATCCCCAAGGAGCTGCTGGAGGCCGCCCAAATCGACGGCTGCACCAACCGCCGTTTCCTGTGGTCCGTGGTGCTGCCCCTGTCCAAGACCATCCTGGCCGTTATGGTGCTGCTTTACGCCATCGGCCATTGGAACAGCTACTTCAACGCCATGCTCTACATCAGCGATAAGCAGAAGTGGCCCCTGCAGATTTTCTTGCGGGAAATCCTCATTGCCAACCAGATTGACATGACCAGCATGACCGGCTCCAGCGTCCAGGAGATGATGCGCCGCCAAGAGCTGCAAACTTTGCTGAAATACGCTCTGATTGTGGTAGCTTCCGTACCTGTGCTGGTGGTGTATCCCTTTGTGCAGAAGCACCTTGTCAAAGGCGTGATGATTGGCTCGGTAAAGGGATAAAATGTTCTGATGTTTTTGGCTCTGTCAAGGCGGGCGCCGTATAAAGGCCGCCCGGCTTGATACTATAAAAAGTATGAAAGGAAGTAAAGAACATGAAACGAGCACTCAAGACTTTGCTGTGTGGGCTGTTGGCGTCACTGCTTTTGGCAGGCTGCACTCAGTCCGGAGGCGGCACCAGCTCCACCGGAGGCAGCGGAGAAAGCTCTACCTCCAATTCCTCCGCTACATCTGGGGATGTTGCCTACGATGAAAACGGCGTGTCTCCCGAGGGGACTTTCCCCATTGTGGAGGAGCCCATCACCTTGACTGTTATGTTTCCCTCCCAGACAGCCATCCCTGACATCGCTGAGAACAGCTTTACAAAGGAATATGAAGAATTGACTGGCATTCATATCGAATGGCAAGAAGTCCCCTCTGACAGCTTGGCCGACCGTGTCAACATCTCCCTGTCTAGCGGCGATATGCCTGACATCTATCTGTCCTGCGGTGTCAGCCTTTCCCAGCAGCAGGCCTATGGTCCGCAGGGGGCTTTTGTTCCGCTAAACGATTACATTGAGCAGTATGGCGAAGTGTTCCAGAAAATTGAGGAAAATGTTCCCGGTGTGGCCGATACCCTCACCATGGGCGATGGCAATATTTATGCCTTGCCCTACATTGAGAAGTGCGTCCATTGCGAAGGCTCCAGCAAATTGTGGATTAATACAAAATGGTTGGATGCTCTTGATATGGAACCTCCAACCACTGTGGATGAGTTCGAGGACATGCTCCGCCGTTTCAAGGAAGAGGATCCCAATGGGAACGGCGAGGCTGACGAAATCCCCCTGCTGACCTATGAGGGCGGTTGGCACTCCAATGCGATGAGCGGATGGCTGACCAATCCCTTCGTCTACACCTCTCCCGATAACAATTATGTCTATCTGGATGGCGATGAGATCAAGCTGTCTTACATGCAGGACGGTTGGAAGGAAGCCATGTCCTGGCTGAACAAGCTCTACGAGGAAGGCTTGTATTACGACCAAAGCTTGGTCATCAATTATGATCAGGCCCGCCAGCTGTGCGCGGCTGACGGTACTACTGAGGACGTTGGATGCTTTACTGGCGGCACCCCCGACCTGCCCGGTGCGGATGTTTCTCAGTGGGGACCTTATGTAGCTTTGGCGCCCATCGAGGGCCCCAATGGCCGTGTCGCCACCTGGATGCCTTACAGCCAGATTACTCCCACGGCTTTTGTTATCACTTCCGCCTGTGAAAACCCTGCCGCAGCTTTCCGCTGGGGCGTGGAGCAGTACAACAAAGACATCAACTACCGCAAGACCTTTGGCGTAGAGGGCGAAAACTGGAAGTATGTTACTCCTGGTGAAGATGATGTTCCTGCCGATGCAGCTGATTTCAACACTGGTGACCCTGCTGAAATCGCTCCTTTCATTGATGGTGTTGGCTGGGGTGATGAACAGGATTACTGCTGGCGTGGCTTGGGCCTGCGTTGCGACACGGGCGATTACAAAGACCTCCGTTACGCCCAGGTACAAAGCGGCGATTATGACACCAACATGGAGCACCGCTTGTCTGTAGATACGCAGGAACAAATGGAGCCTTATTATCCCGATATGGAAATCTGTGTTCCCACTCTTGTATATACGGAAGAGCAATCGGCTACTCTGGCTAACACTGAGAGTGTTGTTATAAGCTACGTTGAAGAAATGGCCGCCGCCTTCATCACCGGCACCTCCGACCCCGAGGCCGATTGGGACGCCTATCTCAACGAGCTGAGCGTGAAGGGAGTGGACCAGCTGCTGGAAATCTACCAGGCTGGCTACGACGCCCGCTCCTAACCTGGTTCCCTCTGACTGTATCCCTCCCTTGGAAATAATACGCTTGCGCCCTGTGGGGATTTAGGGGCGCAGCAAAAAATCCCCACCCGCCTGTTTCCCTCCGGCGGGTGGGGATTTCCTTTTTTTGCTCTTCCAACAACGCCATACACTTGTCGCCGGTGACGGTCTCCTTCTCCTGCAGGTACCAGGCAAACTCCTCCAGCCAGGATTGGTACACCTCCCGCCTTTTCCATGGTGTCAATCTCATTGATGAACCCATAGCAGAGGCTTTTCCTTGGCGTCACCGGAGTCAACCTCTTATGCGGTTATGGGTCCGGGCTACGCCAGCCCAGCAGCTCCCCCGAGAGAATGCGCTCCAGCTGGGCAGCCAGCAAATCCTGGTCCATGTTGGGCTTGCGGCCGTACTCCAGCAGCACCCCCACCAAGCCGCAGGCGGTAAAGCGCAGCAATACCTCCCGGTCCCCGTAGCTCAGGGGCACGTCCCGGGGCCACTGTTTTGCCACCTCGCTGAGATAGCGCTCCACCGCATCCAGCATGATGGCCTCCAGCTGCACCCGCTTTTGGGAGTCCAGCAGCCGGCGCAGCAGGGGGAACCGCTCCACCGCAAAGGAGATGAACAGCTTTAGGGCCTGGCCCATGCCCTCCACCTGCAGGGTCTCCTCCACCAGCCGGTCCGTCTCCCGCTGGATGGACCACTCCAGCACGTCCATAATGTCCCGGAAGTGGTAGTAGAACGTCTGCCGGGAGATGTGGCAGGCGTCAATCAGCGCCTTCACCGTGATTTTGTCCACGTTCCCGTGCTGCACAAGCTGTAGGTAGGTGCCGGCAATCATCGCTTTCATGTCCACTGGCATAGGCGCTTCCCCTTCTTCCCCTGGTTTTGTGAAAAATTTTATCCCATTGTATCAAAAAAACCGGGGAAAAACAAGCGGAAGCTTCGGATTCTCCCTCACAGCGTGACCCCTGTCTTGTGGAAGGCGATCTCCTGGAAACCCTCGCTTTTGCAGCGGTAGGCTCCGCTGGCCGTGTCCAGCACCAGGCGGTACAGGGCCTCCCCGTCACCGGGGGCGGCGTCAAAGTCAATCCAGCTTCCCTTGCGCCCTGCCAGGCCGCTGTTAGAGGCGATTTTCAGCGTGGGTACAAAGGTGGAGAAGGGCGTGCCCCGGCCGGTGGTGAACAGTACCAGCTGGCACCCCGCTGCCCCCAGGGCCGTGGAGGAAATCAAGTCGTTGCCGGGGCCTTCCAGCACGGCCAGGCCCGGCTTGCTGGCCCGCCCGCCGTAGGGGAGCACCTCCACAATGGGGGCGCTGCCGCCCTTTTTCACGCAGCCCAGGGACTTCTCCTCCAAGGTGGTGATGCCCCCCGCCTTGTTGCCCGGGCTGGGGTTCTCGTACACCGGGAAGCCCAAGTCGGTGTAATACTTTTGAAAGCGGAGAATCAGCCCCCGGTAGTCCTCAAAGACTTCCCGGCTGGCGCAGCGGTCCATCAGCAGCTGCTCGGCGCCGAACATCTCCGGCACCTCGGTGAGCACGGCGCTGCCCCCCGCGGCGATGACCCAGTCCGTCACCTGGCCCACCAAGGGGTTGGCCGTCAGGCCGGAGTACCCGTCCGAGCCGCCGCACTTTAACCCAATGCGCAGCTTGGATAGGGGAGCCTGCTCCCGCCGCAAGCCCCGGGCCTTTTCCGCAAAGCCCTCTAGGATTTCCAGCCCCGCGGCCAGCTCGTCCTCGGCCTCCTGGCAGTTGAGGAAAGCCATGTTGTCCCGCTGGAAGGGGGAGAGGGCCTGCCGGATGCCCTCCAGGGAGTTGTTCTCGCAGCCCAGCCCCACAAACAGCACAAAGGAGGCGTTGGGGTTCAGGGCGATGGAGCACAGCAGCTTTTGGATGTTCTCCCCGTCCTCCCCCAGCTGGGAGCAGCCAAACTGGTGAGGCAGGGCGAAGATGCCATCCAAAGAGCCGCCCACCAAGGGCTGGGCCTCCTGGGCCAGCCGCTGGCAGATGGGGTTCACGCACCCCACTGTGGGTAGAATGTAAATCTCGTTGCGGATGCCCACGTCCCCCCAGGGCCGCGGGTAGCCCCAAAAGCTCCCCTCCCGGGGCGGCAGGGAGACAGGCTGGAACTGGTAGTGATACTCGGCGCCCTCGTCCAGATGGGAGCGGAGGTTGTGGGTGTGCACCCACTCCCCCGGGGCGATGTCCTGGGTGGCCCGGCCGATGATTTCCCCGTACTTGATGACGAACTCCCCCTGGGCGATGGCCCGCCGGGCCACCTTGTGGCCAGAGGGCACCGCGCCGCCCTCGCCAATCTGGACGGCCACATTGTCCCGCGGGTCGATGACACGCAAGCTCATAGCAGGCTGCCGCCTCCTTCCAAGGTGGCGATGTGCCCCGCTACCGTGTGGAGCAGCCCGGGGTACTGGGTCAAATCCTCGCCCCAGATGGTTTCATCCCCCAAGAAGCTCTCCACCGTGCCCCCCTCCAGGAAGTAGGTAAGGTACCGCTCCTCGTCCACCAGGGGGATTTCCCGGCCGGGCAGCACCGCCACAAAGCCATCCTCCTGCCGCTGGGCCCGGCGGTAGAGCTCCACCAAATAGGCCAGGCCCTTGGTGAGGTTCCGGGGGATTTTCCCCTCCCGCTGGAAGTAGTCCTGGAAGCTGGGCAAATCCCGGGCCTTCCACTTGGACACCGAGTTGAGCAGAATGGAGGTGAGCTGGTGGTTTAAGTAGGGGTTCGCAAAGCGGTCCAGCACGCTGGCGGCGAATTCCCGGGTGGCCGCCACATCCTGGGACACAAAGGGCACAATCTCCCGCTCCAGGGTGTCCAGCACAAAGGCCCGCAGCTTGGGGGCGCCCACGCAGCCGTACACCGTGGAGCAGCCCTCCCACAGCCCGGCGGCCACCAGGTTGGTGTGGCTGCCGTTTAGCACCCGCACCTTCCGCCGCTTGTAATAGGAGATGTCCTCTGCCAGCACCACGTCGATTTGGTGGGTCCCCTGGGGGATGTACTGGGCGATGTCCCCCTTCCTCTCAATGACCCACAGGCCAAAGGGCTCGCCCACGGCCAGCAGGCTGTCCTCCTGGCCCACCAGGTTTTCCAGGTGGCGGCGGGTCTCCTCCTCCCGGGGGTAGCCGGAGACAATGCGGTCCACCAAGGTGTTGCAGTAAAAATTCTCCCGCTGGTTCCACTGGCGGAACTCCTGGGGCAGCCCCCACAGGGTGATGTACTCCTCCACGCAGCGGGCCAGCTCCCCGGCGTTGTTGTCAATAAGCTCCACCGGCAGCAGGTAGATGCCCGGCTGCCCCGCCTGGAACCGCCGGTACAGGAATTTCGTCACCTTGGCCGGGAAGGTGATGTCGGCGAAGCCCTCAAAGCTGTCCTGGCTGTGGAACTGGATGCCCGCCTCGGTGGTGTTGGAGACGATGAGCTTCAGCTCCGGGTCCTCTGCCAGAGCGTAAAAGGCCTCTGGCTCCAGGAAGGGGTCTATCACTTCCTGTAAGCACGTTACCGGCAAAACCTGCTCCACCGGCTGCCCCCCCTGAGAGCCCCGCAGCACCACGTGGTAGCGGTTGCCCTGGCGGCGGAAGGCCTCCAGGTTTTCGTGGGGGATGGCCGTGGCCACGTAGACCTGGTAGTCCAGCCCCTCCTGGTTGAGAGTTTCAAAGTACACGTCGGCAAAGGTGCGCAGGAAATTCCCCTGCCCAAATTGCAGCACTTTCATTGTCACATACCTCCTGTAGCGCGTGTGGGCCAAAGCGCTTTCTTTCCCTTATTATAGCGGGGAAATCCCTTGCCTTTCAATGCTATATATGATAAAATCCCTCTAAATTACATATATATCGGAAAGAGGTGGCCCTTTTATGAGCTTTATCGAGGTGGAGCGCTCGGTGCGGCCCGGCAGCTGGACCATGCAGGGGCTGCACGCCCATCCCCACTACGAAATCTACTACCTCTACCAGGGCAGCCGCCAGCTGCTGCTGGCAAACGCCCTGTACCACATGGAGGCCCCCAGCCTGGCGGTTATCCCGCCGGGGGCGCCCCACAAAACAGAGGGCGGTCCCTTTGCCCGGTTCAATATCAATGTCAGCCCCGACTATGCAAACCCCTTCCAGCGGGAGGTCCTCCAGGCCCGGGCCCTGGGTGCGGTCCCCCTCTCCCCGGAGGAGCACAGCGCCATGTTCCCTTTGCTGGAGGACTTGGAGCGCTGCTCCCCTGGAAGCCGCCACAGCGGTTATGTGATACAGGCCCTCTTTGGCTACTTAATGGTGCTCCTCAGCCGGGTGGAGGCCGCCTCCCACCAGGGCCTCACCGTGGAGCGCCCCTTGCCGCCGCTGGTGCTGAAGGTGCTGGATTACCTGTACAGCCACTACCAGGAAAGCCAGAGCCTGGACAGTCTGGCGGCCCAGTTCTTTGTGTCCAAAGCCACCATCCTTTACAACTTTAAGCGGTACCTGCACACTTCCCCCATGGACTTCCTGCTGAACCTGCGCCTGGAGAAGGCCAAGGAGGCTTTGGAGACCACCAACAAAAGCGTCTGCCAAATCGCCGAGGAGTGCGGCTTCCGCTCGGCCAACTATTTCAGCTTGATTTTCAAGCGCAAAGAGCAGCTTTCTCCCCTGCACTACCGCAAGCACCAGCGGGCCAAAGGATAGGTCTTAACATCTTCCCCAATCTATGGTACAATGTCCCTGTCCGGACTGGACAGGCCGCGGGCTGGTATGGGAACGCCGGCGCGCTTGCGCGGCGGGGACTGTGGCAGCCATGGGGGAGAGGCCCGGGTTTTTCCCGGAAAATCCCGCAATACTGCATAATGTGGCGATTTCCCCCAAGCTGGGAACAGCTCCCAGAACCCCCATGCCCAGAGCGCCCCAGGAAGCGGACGGCATCCCGCGGCGCGGAAAACAAAGCGGCGGCCCCCTGGAAGCCGCCGGGAGGAGGAACCTATGGAAATCAAACAGAGAAGCGCCCCCCAGCGCCAGCTGTGGGCCCAGTTCGACGCCTTGCAGATGGGCTCCGGCTGGGACGAGGAGGACATCCAAAAGCCCCAAATTTTGCTGGAGGACGTGTTTGGCGACAGCCACCCGGGCAGCACCCACCTGGGCGGCATTATGGAGCAGGCCAAGTACGGCGTGTTCGAAAAGGGCGGCTACCCCGCCCAGTACCACACCACCGATATTTGCGACGGCTGCGCCCAGGGCCACGACGGCATGAACTACATTTTGGCCTCCCGAGAGGCCATCTGCGATATGATAGAGGTCCACGGCTCGGTGTACCCCTGGGACGGCGTGATTCTCTCCGCCTCCTGCGACAAGTCCATCCCCGCCCAGCTGAAAGCCGCCGCCCGCCTGGATTTGCCCGCCATCTTCATCCCCGGCGGCAGCATGCGCCCCGGCCCGGATATGACCACCTCCCTGGTGGCCGGGGACATCTCCCTGCGGCAAAAGCGCAAGGACGCCATCACCTCCCAGGAGATACGGGACTATAAAATCACCGGCTGCCCCTCGGTGGGTGCCTGCACCTTCCTGGGCACCGCCAGCACCATGCAGTGTATGGCCGAGGCCCTGGGCCTCACCTTGCCCGGCGCCGCTTTGATGCCCGCCACCATGCGGGACATCTACGCCGGGGCCCGCCAGGCCGGCCGGCAGATTCTCTCCCTCATCGAGAAGGACATCCGCCCCCACGACATCCTCACCCGGGAGGCCTTTGAGAACGCCATTGTGGTGCACAGCGCCATTGGCGGCTCCACCAACGCCACCATCCACCTGCCCTCCATCGCCCGGGAGCTGGGCATCCACTTGGAGCCCGAGCTCTTTGACGAAATCAACCACAAGGTGCCCCACCTGGGGAATATCAACCCCAGCGGCCAGCATCTCACCGAGTCCTTCTGGTTCGCCGGGGGCGTGCCCTTGGTGCAGCTGTACTTAAAGGATATGCTCCACCTGGACGTGATGACCGTCACCGGCAAGACCCTGGGCGAGAACCTGGAGGATTTGCAGCGCGACAACTTCTTCCAGCGGAACCTGGGCTACCTGCACAACTACGGCCTGGAGCGGGACCAGGTGATTTTCCCCGTGGACAAGGCCCAGGAGAAGGGCTCGGTGGCCATTCTCCGGGGCAACCTGGCCCCAGAGGGCGCGGTGATTAAGTACTCCGCCTGCAGCCAGGAGATGCGGGAGATGGAGGGCCCCGCCCGTGTCTTTGACAGGGAGGAGGACGCCTACCAGGCCGTGGTGGACGGCATTGTGGAGCCCGGCGACATCCTTGTCATCCGCTACGAGGGCCCCCGGGGCTCCGGCATGCCGGAGATGCTCATGACCACCGAGGCCATCGTCTGCGACGAGAAGCTCAACGGCACCGTGTCCTTGGTGACGGACGGCCGGTTCTCCGGCGCCACCCGCGGGGCGGCCATCGGCCACGTGTCCCCCGAGGCTGCCAGCGGCGGCCCCCTGGCCTTTGTGGAGACAGGGGACATCATCGCCTACAGCGTGGAGCGCCGCACCTTGGACGTGGTGGGTATCCAGGGGCAGAAGCTGCCCCCCCAGGAGATTGCAAAAGTCCTGGCCCAGCGGGCGGAAAAGGGCGTCGTGCCCCGGCCGCCCCGCAAGGGCCTGTACAAGCGCTATACCAGCCATGCCCTCTCCGCCATGGAGGGCGCGGGCTACGACGACTAAACAGGGAGGGAACGCAATGAACGCCAAATGGATCACCCCGGCCGTCACCGCCATGGACAGCCAGGGCCATGTAGACATGGAAGCCAACAAAGCCATCTACGACTTCTTGATTGAAAAAGGAATGGACGGCCTGCTTCTGCTGGGAAGTATTGGAGAATTTTTCGCCATCTCCACCCCGGAGAAGAAGCGCCTCATCCGGGAGGCCCTGGCCCACATCCACCACCGCACCACCGTGTACGTGGGCACCTGCGAGATGAACCTGGAGGCCTGCGTGGAGCTGTCCAACTACGCCTTGGAGCAGGGCGCCGACGGGGCCATGGTGATTTCCCCCTACTACTTCAGCCTGCCGGACAGCGCCATTTTGAACTTCTACGACACCTTGGCACAGCGGGTCCAGGGGCCGGTGCTGCTGTACAACTTCCCCGAGCGCACCGGCTACGACCTCCGCCCGGATTTGGTGCTGGAGCTGGCCACCCGCCACCCCAACATCGTGGGCATTAAGGACACTGCGCCCAACATGGGCCACACCCGTGCCCTCATCCAGAAGGTGAAGGCTGCCCGCCCAGAATTCCTGGTCTTTTCCGGCTTTGACGAGTTCTTTGGCCACAATGTCCTCAGCGGTGGCGACGGCTGCATTGCCGGGCTTTCCAACTTCGCCCCCGAGGTGGCCGCCGGTTACGCCCAGCGCGCCCGCCAGGACGACCTCCCCGGCATGGCCCAGTACCAGCGCAAGGTGGACAGCCTCATGGCCATTTACGACGTGGCCCCCCAGTTTGTGCCCACCATCAAGCAGGCCATGGCCCTGCGGGGCCTGGGGCTGGAGCCCTTCTGCGCGCCGCCGGTGCTGCCCTCCACCCCCGAGGAAACCCAGCAGGTCCGCGCCCTTCTCCAGCAGGCCGGCCTCCTGGATTGATTCCCATACCCCACAACACCCACCGCCCTGTGCCCACCCGGCCAGGGCGGTACTTTTATGCTGATTTTCATAAAAAGAATTGACTACTATCGAAAATACTATATAATAAAAGTATAGGCAAGCAAAGTACGGTTGAGAGGAGGCGGCTTATGGGAAAGAAGTGTGCGCGCAGAATCTTCGCTGTTTTCATGGTGCTTTTCCTCACCGTGGGCATCCTCACCTTCCCCTCCGACGCCCAGGAGGCAGCCTACACCCAGCTGCAGCAGCGTGAAAATGTCACCTTGAAGCGCCTGGCGGAGATTCCTGCGGAGGAAGCAAAAATTGCTTTAAGCAATGCTGGTTTTGACACTTCTGATATTACGGATGACATGTTGTCCCTGTTTTTAAAAGAGCTTCAAAACGGCTATTCTTCAGATTTTTCATTTGACGACCGTGAGAGCTATGAACCGAAAGAGGCGAGACATTATACAGCGCTTCTCCTGTACGGAAGGCAAATACAGCGGTTTTTTATAGAACACGATCCGCAAGTTGCGGCGATGTATCTATGGGAAGATGGGGATGCTACACAGTTTTCTGCCCGAGAGCTATGCCGGATGCCGGCTATGGAATGTTTGGAGGTTCTGCAATCTTATGGCCTTAAGGTTCCTGTGGAGTTTTTTTCCATATCATCGCTGGAGTATGCTGCGTCTTTTGCACAAACAGCGCTGGAAAAATGTCTAGCAGGTGATTTCGATACCTATAATTATGGAGCGTTTTGTAATGTAGAACTATCAATGAGGGTGCAATTTCTTGCCATGAAATATGACCCAGAAGTGGCCCGGCTGTATAAGGAAAAGGTCATTTATCCAAACGAGGAACAAGATGGGGCAGGAAGAATGGCTATTGCTGATTTACAAAGGGATGCTTCAGGATTGAAAGACAGTACAGCGACAGGAAGCTGGCAAAGCGCTTATGCAAATTATAATTGTTATGCTTATGCTGTTGGAAGTACGCTTTCAGCTACACCGGGTGAATATTCCGGTTTATCACCGAATTTAGGCAGTGTTTCCTCAATTGCCGATGCGGTTGTTGAAGATTTGGATACATTTGGCTACTGGGCATATGATACTACAAGTAGGCCTACTTCGTTGAAATCTTGGGAAAGAGTGATGTGTGTCCGTACAGGCTCTGGTGATTATCATTTTATGAAAAGCACAGACGCCAGCAGTTGGCTTCATAAGCCTGGGGCGTCCGTACCGTTGCGCTGGAATTATACATCACCGGCCTATAAATCCTGGACGGATGAAGGTATTTTTAGCGATGGGTATTATCCAGGTACCCATACTTACAACAGCACCATCTACTACATCATCTACTGGGCCAAAGGCGGCCCGGGCCCGGATATCAACAGCTTGGACCCCATCACCGAATAAACAAATGCCGCCCAGGCCCCTGGGCGGCACTTTTCTTTATTTTTCCTTGCCGAGGAACAGCCGCGCCGTCCCGGTCAGGCCGCCGCCGCAGCAGGGCTCCCGGTCCGGGCCCCCCGCCTGGATGGCGTGGCAGTGGCGCTCCAGCGTGGTGGCCACCTCAATGGCCAGCAGATTTTCCCCAGCCTGGCCCCGCAGTTCATACCGGAAGGGCGGGGCGATTTGCAGGCCCTGGCTCTCCCCGTTCAGGAACACCTCCACGCCCTCTGCCGCGTCGGAGAGCTCCAGCACCAAAGGCCCTTCCTCCCCCAGCTGGAAAGCTGCCTCATACCGGGCGTACCCGGAAAACTCCGGCAGCTCCTGGGCCAGCTGGTCGGGGAGCTCCACCGGCACAGCCGGGCCAAAGGCGGGGTACTCCACCCCCGCGCACAGGGAGCGCTTCCACCCCCGCAATGCCAGCTCTTGGCCCTTCTCCCGGGGAGTGTGCAGCTCCGCCGGGGCCTGGCCCAAAGCCAGCACCCGCAATTGCAGGGGCTCCACCTCCACCTGGACTTCCAGCCCTGCCGCCGTCGTTTCAGAGAGGGCCCTCTGGCAGCGGTTGTGCCAGGGGTCGTACCAGAAGCAGGGCCCCTCCAGCCCGGGGAAGGACACCGTGCCCACATAGGGCTCCGTTCCCTCGTTGGAGAGCACCACGCAGGGTGCTTCGCCCTCCACCACCAGCAGCCGCAGCCTGTCGCAGGCCGGGGACGCCGCCGGCGCTGCCACCCCAGCTTTCCGCAAAGCGCCGGGCAAAGCGGCGGGCTCCAAAACGGGGCAGGCTTCCAGGGCGGAGGGGAGAGGCCCGCCCTCGCACAGGCCCAGGGGCATCTCCCCAGCGAAGAACACCGGCAGCCCTACTTGGACTAAAGCTTCCAGCCCAGCGGCCGCCGCGGCGGGAAGCCTCTTGGCCCCCGGCACCACAAAAGCCTGGTACCGCCGCCCGTTGATAACCAAGGGATTGCCCAGCTGGGTGTGGTAGCGCTCCGGCTCGGCGAATACGTCGGCAGGCACCACATGGCAGTGGATTTGCTGGTCGTACAGGGGACGCAAAGCGTGCTCGAAGGCCATGGCCTGGGGGTCGCACCACTCGCTTTCCCCGTGGTAGAGCACCGCCGCCTCCACCCGGTGGGGCCCGCTGGAAGTCACCGTGGCCACCCGGTTCATGGCTTGCAGCAGCTTGCCAAAGTGCCGGTACTGGGGGTTGCGGCCCTGGGCGTAGAAGTGGGGCGGGCAGTCCGGGTCGGGGAAGGGGTGCCCGGTAAAGGCGTGGGGCACAAAGTAGTTGATGCCCCGCACCAAAAAGTGGTCCGCCAGGTACTTCTCCAGCCGGACGCCCTCCTGCCATCCGTAGTTGCCGAAAATCTCGCACATGGCGTTGCCTGCCTTGCCCGGCTCAAGGGCCGCGGAGCTGGCCGCCAAGGTGCCCAGGCCGTAGTGGTAGAACTCCCCGTTGCGGGGGCGGCCCTTGGGGTTCAGGGCGGGGCTATCCTCCCCCTGGGGCAGCACCTGGCCGCCGATGTCGTCGATGCCCGCCATGTCCTGGCCCTGGAGCCCCCGGAAGAAGTGCCCCAGGCTGGAGCCGGTGCGGCAGTGCTGGCCGTCGTCCTCAATGACGTGGCCAATGTACGCCACCCCCCGCTGATGGCACCAGTCCGCCACCTGCTGGCTGAAGTCCTCCCGCACCAGCTTTGTCACCAAATCCATGTAGGCCGTGTGGAACCGGGCCGTTTCCTCGCTGCCGTCCTGGGAGAACAGCCGGGGCAGCTCCCGCCGCCAGCCTGGGCCCCAGCTTTCCTCCAAGGCGGATTCCAGCTCCCGGCTCCAGGGCAAATCCTGGCCGCAGCCCAAGGTGTTGCCCTTGGTGTAGGTGGGGCCGTTGCCCAGGTTGGGCTCGTCGGAGAAGAACCCGGCCAGGGTCTTGCCAAACTCCTGGGAATAGCGCTGCCAGTGGGGCTCGTACACAGCCTCCAGCAGCAGGCGGACGCTCTCCCTGTCCAGCATGTTGATGTAATCCCGGTGGAAGCCCGTGTTCCGGCTGGCAGCCACCACCTGGAGCTCCCAGGCCCCGGCGGGCTTGTCCCAGCGCAGCTCCTCCCCCTGGAGGAAGGGGGAGAGGTCCAAAACTGCCCCGTCCTTCACCGCCTGCACCGTGAGCACTCTGTCCCCGGCTGGGTCAAACCGCCGGGCAGGCTCCCCGGGGAGGAAGCCCTGGCGGATGTCCTCCTGGGTGGGGCCAGGGCCTTCCAGCAGGCCGGCCTGGCGCAAAGAGAGGGCCACGGGTCCGGCCTCCTCCCCCAGGGCCAGCCGGTTGCAGAAGATGTTCTGCCTGCACAGTTCCTCCGGCGCCTGGAGCAGCGCCCCGTTGGCCATGCCGCTGGGATAGTGCTTGTCGTCCAGAATCCACACCCGCATCCCCCGGGCTTTGGCCTCCTCTAGGATGATGTCCAGATCGTGCCACCACTGTGGGCCGCAAAAGTCCGGATGGGTGCGGCTTTCCAGGCACACCGCCCCGCAGCTGGCCCCGTGGATGACGGCCATCATCTGGCGCAGGGTAGCCTCGTCCTCCCCGTGAAGCCACAGGAAGGGCAGCTGGTGGTTTTCCTCCCGGCCCTCCAGCAAAGCTTGGATGGTCTTGTTCTTCATGGTAAAAACCCGCCTTTCCCAAAAGAGAGTCCCCGGCGTTTCCGGGATAGCCTAAGTATAGCACAGCCATGGGCAGGTGGGAACGGGCTGGGGGATAAAAAAAGCGCTGCCCCGGCAGCGCCTTTTCTTTACCCTTTTATCTTTTTTGCCCCCATCGCCCGGTGGTACACCACCCAGGCCACCAGGGCGGTGAGGGCCTCGGCCACCCAGAAGGCGTGCCACACGCCCACAGGGCCAAAGGCCCGGCTCAGTAAAAAGGCCGCGGGGACGATGACCACCAGGTACCGGCACAGGGAAATCACCAGGGAGGGCGTGCCCTTGCCCACACCCTCCAGCGCCCCGCAGGAGGCCACCGACACCGCCGACACCAGAAAGCCCCCGCTGATGATGCGCAGTGCCTGGGCGCCCACCTGGATAGTCTCCGGCGTCTGGGTGAACAGGCCCATCAGCTGGCTGGGAAGGAGCAGGCAAATCACCGTGCCCGCCAGCATGATGCCCCCGCACAGGCACAGCACCGTGTGGTAAATCTGGCTCACGCGCTTGTGCTCCCCGGCGCCGTAGTTGTAGCCGATGATGGGCCGCATCCCTTGCACTATGCCGTTGGCCGGCAGGTAGAGGAATGTCTGCAGCTTATAATAGATGCCTAGCACCAAAATGTACACCTGGGAGTAAGCCGCCAGAATGGCGTTCAGCGCCGAGACCAGCAGGGAGGGTAGCGCCAGGTTCAAGGTGGCGGGGATGCCAATGGCGTACAGGCGCTTGGCCATGTTCCCCCGGGGCCGCAGGTATTTCCTGCGGATGCGCACCTGGATGGGCCGCAGGAAGTACACCGCCAGGTACACAGCCAAGGTCAGCGTCTGGCCGATGCCCGTGGCCAGGGCGGCGCCCTCTATGCCCAGGGCCGGGAAGGGCCCCAGGCCGAAAATCAGCACCGGGTCCAGCAGGATGTTGGCCACGCAGCCGCACAGCATGCTGGCCATGGTGGTTTTCATGGCGCCTACGGACTGGAACAGCTTCTCAAAAACCAGCCCCAGCATAATCATGACAGTAAAGCTAAAGGCCACGTTGGAGTACCGCGTGCCCAGGCCAATCACCGCCTGGGAGGTGGTGAACATCCCCAAAAAGGCGGGCATCAGGACTATGCCGCCCACGGTCAGCACCACCCCGTGGACCAAAGACAGCGCCAGCCCCTGGGAGGCCGCCCGGTCCGCCTCGTCCCGCTGGCCCGCCCCCAGGTGCAGGGAAATTACGGCGTTGATGCCCACCCCAAATCCAATGCCCACCGCGTTGATAAAGTTCTGGATGGGGAAGACCAGGGAGAGGGCTGTCATGGCGTCCTCGCTGATTTGCGCCACGAAAAAGCTGTCCACAATGTTGTACAGGGAATTTACCAGCATGGAAAGGGCCATGGGCAGCCCCATAGAGAGCAGCAGCGGCAGCACCGGCCGCTCCTTCATAAAGGTGTCGTTCATAGCAGGCTCCTTTGCGTCGGGCGGATGGCATAAAAAAGCCACACAGCTTGTGAAGGTAGCTGTGTGGCGAAAAGGGACTTGCTCCGGAAAAATCCACCCAAAAAGTTTTACAGGCGCTATTATACGGGAATCCCGCCCCCTTGTCAAGGGGTTTCCTGGGCCAGCTCCCCGGCCCGCCGCTGGACCCAGCCCACCAGCTGGGCAAAGCCGTTGCGCCGCACAGAGGTCAGCGCCACCTCCAGCCCCAGCTTCTGGTACAGGGAGATGTCCCCCTGGGCCACCTCCTGGGGCGTGCAGCCGGTGACGATGTCCGCCAGCATCACCGCCAGGCCCTTGACGATCAAGGTGTCGCTGTCCACCGAGAGGGAGAGCCTCCCCTCCTGGCAGCCCAGCTCCACCCACAGGTTGGACTGGCACCCCAAAAAGCGGCGCTCCTCCTGGTGGGCCACCTGGCACAGCTCCGGCCGCTGGCAGGCCAGCTGCATCAGCCAGGTGTACTGGTCGAATTCATCCTCCAGGCTTCCCAGCTCTTGGAGGTACCCCTCCTGTTTTTCCTGCAGCGTCATGACAGCAGCCTCCTTCACAGTTTGATGGCGGCAACCCGCTGGAGCGCCCTGCACAGGCGTTCCACATCCTCCAAGGTGTTGTACAGCCCCAAAGAGGCCCGCACCACGCCCTGGGGCATGCCCAACGCGTCGAACAGGGGATGGGCGCAGTGGGTGCCGCTGCGCACGGCCACCCCTTGCTGGTCTAACAGCACCGCCACGTCATAGGGGTGGAAGGGCGGCAGGGAGAAGGACACAATCCCCGCCTGGGGCGGCCCGGCCACAGGCAGCTCCACCCCAGGGATGGCCCGCAGCCCCTCCCACAAGGCGCGGGCCAGGGTTTGCTCCTCCCGGGCGGCCTGCTCCAAGCCCACCTGCCCCAGGTAATCCACCGCCGCGGCAAAGCCCACCGCCCCTAAAAAATGGGGCGTGCCCGCCTCAAAGCGGTAGGGCGGCGGCTGAAAGCGCGTGTCCTCCATGGTGACCCGCTCCACCATCTCCCCGCCAAATTGCAGGGGCGGCATCCGCTCCAGCAGCTGGGTGCGGGCCAGCAGGGCACCTATGCCCGTGGGGCCGTACATCTTGTGGGCGGAGACGCAGTAGAAGTCGCAGCCCAGCCGCTCCACGTCCACCGGGCGGTGGCCAGCGGCCTGGGCGCCGTCCACCAGCACGGGGATGCCCCGCTCATGGGCCAGGCGGATGACCTCCTCCACCGGGTTCACCACGCCGAAGGTGTTGGTCACGTGGGCCAGGGCCACCAGCTTGGTGGCAGGGGAGAGGGCCTGGCGGAACCACGCCCAGTCCGGCTGTCCGCTGGGCAGGATGGGCACCACCTGGAAGTCCAGCTCCTGGCGCTTGCACAGCTGCTGCCAGGGCACAAAGTTGGAGTGGTGCTCGCTGCCCAAAGTGAGAATCCTGTCCCCCGGCTGGCAGAAGGCCTCCAGGTAGCTGTGGGCCACCAGGTTGATGGCCCCTGTGGCCCCGCTGGTGAACACCACGGTGTAGTTTTCCCCCGCCCCGAAGAAGCGGCCCACCTTGTCCCGGGCCTCCTCAAAGCGGCGGGTCATCTCCCGGCCCAGGCCGTGGGGGCTGCGGTGGACGTTGGCGTTGCAGGTGACAGCGGCCTCCGCCAAGGCATCCAGCACAGGCTGGGGCCTTTGGGTGGTGGCGGCGTTGTCCAGATAGGCCCACTTCCCATCCGCCAGCAGGGGGAAATCCTCCCGGTTCATCACAGGTTCACCCTTCCGTACAAGGCCTCCGCCAGCTGGCGGACGGTCTGAATGGCAGGCGCCTCCGCCACGGGGATGGTGACGGAAAGCCCCTTGCACAGGCTTAAAATCAGCAGCACTTTCTTGTCCAGCACGGCGGTGGCGGCGGTGCAGCCGCTGGGCCTGTCCGCCGCGGCCAGCGTCTCCCGGGGGATGCCCGTCAGCTTTTCCACGCTTTTCTGGGCCAGGGGGATAATCCCCTCCTCTTCCTCCTCCCGGTCCAGCAGGAAGCGCTCCAGCACATAGGCGCGCACGTGTTCCTGCCAGGCCTCCAGGGAGGCGTCTTTGTGGCAGCGCAGCCAGTCCAGCTCCTGCTGGGCCCGCTGGGTGGCCGCCTTTACGTCAGGCACAGGGGCGCTCATACGCGCTCCACGGAGAAGCCCATGGCCTCGCCCAGGTCCTCCAGCTGCTCGGCAATGTCCCCGTAAGCCCAGGTCATGTGATGGCCGTAGTTGCACTGGGCCTTAAAAAACGTCCGCTTGTTTTCCACGTCCACCAGCAGGCCGGTGTCGCAGCCGATCTTGTCGTACCCCGTCTCGCAGGTGATGGTGCCCCGGGCCGCCAGCAGGCCGGTGCCCTGGGGGTTAAAGCGCACCATGGTCACCGGCTGGCCAATGTCCTGGTTGTAGTGGTAGCGCATGGTGGCGCCCCAGCGGTCCTCGGTAAAGCAGTGCAGGCCAAAGGGGGCGGGCTGGCCGCCGCGGCCCTTCATGTAGCGGGTGGGCACCGCGTGGTACAGCTTGATCAGGTTGCCGGTGTTGGGCACATCCTGGGGAATTTCATAGGAAAGCGCCGGGTGGGTGTTGGCCATGTGGGGGGCGTTGCCCGCCACCGCCATCACCACGATCATGGAGAGCAGCGCGTTGTAGTCCGACTCGCAGGCAGAGGGGATGCCCTCCTCTTTCAGCAGGGAGTGGGTCAGGCACCAGGTGTACTTCTCCTTGTTGATGCGGCCGGTGGCGCAAATCTCAAAGCAGGGCAGCGTAAAGGCGTTGCACTCATAGCGCTCCAGCAGCTTCTTGGTGGCCACGTACACCTTGGTGGAGTTGACCAGCATCTCCCGGGAGATGGAGCAGTCCTCCGCCTGGGCCATCAGCTCGTCGGCAAGGGCGCCGGCGCGCTCCAGCTCCTGGGCGTCCAGGCCGCTGATTTCCTGGAGAAAGTCCTCGGCGTTTAAGAACTTAAACCCAATGCCCCACTGGTTGGTCAGGCGGTCAAAGTCCCGGATGTTGCTTTCCACGCCCTTGGAGCAGATGTCCCCCTTCAAAATGGAGAGCACCCGGGTGTTGGCAATGGCCTTCTTGGCCAGCAGCGTCTTGAGGATGGGCTTGGTGCCCTCCAGGTCGATGCTGCCGTAGCCCTCAAACCCGGCGGCCCGGAGGCAGGCGGTGGTGTCGGTGCTGGTGCAGCAGCCCACCGTGACCATGGGCTTGCGGTAGCGCTTGGCGATGTTCACAGCCAGGTGCTGGCCCATCATGCCGTCCAGCAGGAACACGTCGGTGTCCTCGTCCTTCACCTTTTCAAAGTGGGACTCCCGCACCACGAACTCGTCCAAAAACTCCAGGTACACCGGCTCTTGCAGGCAGATGTCCTTCTCGCCGCCGTAGACCTTCTCCAGGCCCTCCTTCATTTTGGCGAAATTCTCCGCCGCCATCATCTCGTCGTAAGAGCGCTCCAGCTGCTCCCAAGTGCCGCCGCGGCAGGGGCCCATGTAGGCGGAGCGGTGAACCAGGTGGACGTAGACCGGCTTTACATTCAGTTTCACGAAAACCATCCTTTCTTCCCCGTGGGAAGCTGCTTGTTTTGTTACACCCGCATTATCCCACAGGGAGGCCTGTCGCGCCAGACAGAAAACCGACATCCACCCGGACAATTCCGACATATTTCACAGGGCCTTGGCGTTCCGGCACTGGTTGGGCGGCGCGCCGTACTTCCGCTTGAACACCCTGGCAAAGTAGCTGGGGTCCTCAAAGCCGCATTCCCCGGCGATTTCCGCTACAGTCTTGGAAGTCCCCCGCAGCAGCAGGCTGGCGTGGCGCAGGCGCAGCTCCAGCAGGTAGGCTATGGGGGAGAGGCCGCACACCTCAAAGAACACCCGCTCCAGGTGGCGCTGGGAGACAGCCGCCGCCTCCGCCACCTCTTGCAGCTTGATGGGCCGGGCGGCGTTGTACTGCAAATACTGCACCGCCCGGGTGAAGATGCCCAGCTTTTCCGAGAGGTCCTCCCGGGTGCGGTAGTGGTTGGCCAGGTACGCCGCCAAGGTCTTAAAGCCGTACTGCACCGCCACCTGGTACTGGCCCGCGCAGTCCTCCAGCTGGCGGATGAGGAACCCGCACAGGGTGCTGGCCGTCTCGGTGGCGTCCTCGTCTAAGAACACGGCGTAGGGGTACTCCTCCTGCTGGGCGATGGTCGGCTGCACCAAAAACAGGTAGGCAAACCCCGCCACAGCCCGCAAATCCCCCTCGCCGGAGAGCAGGATCCGGGGGTCGTACATCACGTTGACCAGCTCCAGGTTTTCCGCCCCCCGAAAGCCGTGGCGCGTCTCCCCCTTGATGACGAACACGTCCCCCCGCTTTAGGGAGTACACCCGCTGGCCCACCAGGTGCTCCCCTGTGCCGCAGAGGATGAGCACAATCTCGTCAAAGTCGTGGGAGTGCTGGACGAACTCCCCGTTGAGCACCACCCGCTGGGCGTAGATGCTGTAGTCCTCAAAGGTGGGGTACTCCCCTTTCCTGTACTGGCTTTTCCCTGTGGGCACGGGCCCACCCCCTTTCTTCCCTCATTATACAGGCCGCGGGGGCGAATCGCAAGGCAGCAAAAAGGCGGGAAGCTCTCCGCTTCCCGCCAAGGTGTGGGCGTTGTCAGTTTTTGTCCCGGTTGCCCAGGGAAACCTCCCGCTGGAACACCGGCTCCTGGGAGTCCCCCTGGGTGACGGTCACCGTCACGGTGTCCAGCAGCTGGGGCTCCTGGCCGGGAAGGCACTCCAGGGCAGCGCCCCAGTAGTAGAAACTGCCGCCGCCATCGCTGCCGGCCTGGATGTCCGCCGGGGCAAGGGTGCCCTGGGCCAGCAGGCCGCCCCCCTCCCGGGTGACAGTCACCTCCAGTGCTTCCGTGGGGGCGTCCCCCAGCAGGACGAACTCCGCCTGGCAGCCGCCGCCCTTGGTGTAGGTCAGCTCCCACAGCCCCAGGCCCTGCTGGAACAGCCCGGGCTGCTCCGCCAGCTGGGACATATAGGCCTGGCCCGCCACAGCCCTGTCGTCAAAGGGCAGCATCCAATTCAGCGTGGAGTACCGCGTGCCGTAGTCCGCCGCGTAAGAGAGCCCGTAGTCCAGGTACGTCTGGCTGGGGGAGGCGGTGCCGGTGGCCAAATCCACGGTGGCCTCCGCCAGCACTAAAATTTCCCGGGCCTCGCCGCTGACAGGGTACCACAGGGGCGCCGCCTTGGTGGAGGGCTCCCAGTTCGTCACCTGCTCCGTGTAGAAGCGCAGCACCACCTGCTCCGTGCCGTTGGGCAGGCCGTCAAAGAAGGCCGTGGCCGTCAGGGTGCCGCCGGTGGCCTCCCGGGGGAAGTCCGACCCCTCCAGGCTGTACTGCACCGGGGTGCCATCCAGCAGGTACAGCCGGGGGTAGTTCACCACAAGGCAGTCCTCTTTCCCCCAGTAGGGGATGGTGTAGTTTATCTTGGTGTAAGAGGGCGTGGCCTCCACCCAGTTGATTTCCACCGTGCCGTTGCTTTCAAAGTCCTCCACCGTCCGGTTGTGGCTGGTATCCACGGTGATGGTGGCCCTGCCGGAGAAAGCCCCCTCCACCGCCTCGCTGCTGCCGCCCATGGCGAAGTAGCGCTCCAGCTCCGTCACCTGGTAGGAGAGCTCCAGCTCCCTGCCGTCCGCCGTGGCCTGGGGCAGCGCCAACGCCAGGGAGCCTGTCAGGGATTCCCCCTGGGGATAGAGGGCCACATAGGTGGGCTCCAGCTCTTGTCCGTCCACCTGGGCCTCCACCTTCCCGCTGAGGTAATACAAATCTTCCCACAGGCGTTCCGGGACGTTTTCCAGCGCAAAGGACAGGTGGATGTACACCCCGTCGCTGTAGGATTCGTGAAGCGTCAGCTCCATGCCCTGGGCGTCCGCCGCGGCCGCGGCAGCGTCGGGCTGCTCCATCTGGGGATAGGTGCCCACATAGCTGCCCACCGCCACCTTGTTCTGGCTGTTGTACAGGCGGAAAGCCTCCCCCAGCAGGGGGACGCTCTCCGCAAAGGCCGGGTTCACCGCGTTCAGGCAGCAGAGCAGCACAAAGGCCGCCGCCGCGGTGGACAGGGCCCCGCCCAGCCTGCGCCAGGCTTTCCCCGCCGCCGGGGCAGGGGATTCCTCCCGGGGCGGCAGCTGTTGGCAGGCCTGCCGCAGGGCGTTGTGGATTTTCATCGGCACAGGCTCCTGGGCAAAGTACGCCCGGATGGCCTCTTGCTCCCGCTTATTTTTCATGGCAAAGTTCCTCCTTTTCCGTGTAGATGGCCTGGAAGCGCTTGCGGCCCCGGTGCAGCCGCTGGCGCACACAGCTTTCGCTGAGGCCCAGGGCCTGGGCAATCTCCCGGGTGGAGAGCCTGTCAAAGTAGAACAGCCCCAGCAGCAGCCGGTCCTGCTCCCCCATGGCCTGCAGGGCGCTGGCCACATCCAAAGACTGGTCCCAGTCCGGCTGCTCCCCGGCCAGCAGGGTCTCCTCCAGCTGGCTGTGGGCGTATAGGCTCCGCTGGGCGCTGATGCGGTAGCACTTGTTCAGCAAAATGCGCACCACCCAGGTTTTGAAATAGCGCGGCTGGCGCAGCTGCCCCAGGCTTTCCCAAGCCTGCAGCACCGTGTCCTGCACGGCGTCCGCCGCGTCGTCGGGATTTTTCAGCGTGGCCATGGCCACCCGGGAGAGCATCCGCTCGTTGGCCACCACCAGCTGGGTAAAGGCCTCCCGGTCGCCCTTGCGGGCCAGCTTCACCAGGCGCAGTTCCCCGTTGTCCATCCCGCCACCTCCTTTTCCATTCCTTTCGTACCGGTACGCCTATTAGAGCCCCCGCCCCAGGAAAGTGTGACACGCCCCCAAAGATTTTACTTCCCCTCCCGGAACTTCCCCGGGGTGGTGCCGGTGCGCTCCCGGAAGACTTTGGTAAAGTAGCTTTGCCCTTGGAAGCCGCAGGCGGCGCAGATTTCCCCCAGGCTCAGCCCCGTCTCCAGCAAAAGCTCCTTTGCCTTGCGTACCCGCAGCTGGAGGACGTATTGGATGGGGGAGATGCCCAGCACATTTTGAAAAGCCCGCATGCACTCCCGCCGGCTGATGAACACGCTGGCAGCGATGTCCTCCACCCACAAAGGCTGGGTGTAGTGCCCCTGGATAAAGGTGAGCATCTGCCGCACCCGGCGGATTTCCGCCTGGTTCCGGCTGGGCTGGCTGGGCAGTTCCGGCAGGTGGCCCGCCAGCGCCACCAGCACCTCGGAAAGGGCCGAGCGCACCCGCAGCTCATAGCCGTAGGCGGCCTCCTCCAGCAGGGCGTAGGCCCGCCCCGCCTGGGCCAGCGCCTCCCTCTGCCAGGGGACGTCCTGCCGCAGCACCAGATGGGTGCACCCCGTGGAGAAGGCCAGGGGCTTTGTGTATTTCTCCCAGAACACGCTCTCCTGGGAGCCGTACAGCAGCGAGGGCAAAAACAGCAGGTTGGGCATCCACACCTCCCCGTTCCCCTCCAGGGAAAAGGCGTGGAGCACCCGCCGGTTGATGAAAATCCCCTCTCCCGGTCCCAGCAGGTGCTGCTCCCCGTTGACCTGGGCCCGCACCTGCCCCTGCTCCACAAAGGCGATTTCCCATTCGTCATGCCAGTGCCAGGGATAGCCTTCCCTTCCCCGCCGGTAGTGGTCCCGGTACCCGGCGCAGGGGAAGGCCTTGTCCCCGTGCTGGCAGGTTTCTTCCAGGTTTTCCCCAATGGATTCCCGCAGCTCATAGGGGTCCATGGATGGTTCCCAGTTCATGGCGCAGCCTCCTTTTTTCGTAAAACTTGGCGCTTTTGTTATAGAATACCCCATCTTTTTGATAGAAGCAAGGCCCAAGATTTGCTACAATAAGGTGGACTTTGTTTAGGAGGGTTTTTATGGCAACCTTGCTTCTTGTGGTGATTTACATTTCGTTTATCGGCCTGGGCATCCCCGATTCCCTGTTCGGCGCGGCCTGGCCCGCCATCTATGGGGAGTTCTCCCTGCCTATCTCCTTAGGCAGTTTTGTCACGGTGACTATCTCCTGCTGCACGGTGGTTTCCAGCGTCCTCAGCTCCCGGGTGATTGGCCGCTTTGGCACCAACAAGGTGTCCGCCGTCAGCACGGCTCTCACCGCCTTGGGATTGTTTGGGTTCTCCTGCGCGGGCAGCTTCCCCTGGCTGATTCTCTGCGCCATCCCCCTGGGCCTGGGCGCCGGCGCCATTGACACGGCCCTGAACAACTACGTGGCCCTGCACTACTCCGCCACCCACATGAGCTTCCTCCACTGCTTCTACGGCGTGGGCGTGTCCTTAAGCCCTTACATCCTCTCCCTGGTCATCAGCGGGCCCGCGGGATGGCGGGGCGGCTACCGGGTGGCGCTGTGCATCCAGCTGTGCATCACGGCTCTAATGTTCCTCACTTTGCCTGTCTGGGCCAAGGCCCACGGCAAGGAGTCCGGCGGGGGAGAGGACGTCGTCTCCGAAGCTCTGCCCATCCGGGAGGTGCTGCGCATCCCCGGGGTGAAGGGCATGTGCCTGCTGTTCATCACCTCGGTGGGCATCGAGACCACCTGCGGCACCTGGGGCAGCACCTTCCTGGTGGAGTACAAGCACATGGCCGCTGACCAGGCCGCCGGGATGGTCACCTTCTACTACATCGGCATGGCCCTGGGGCGGTTCCTCTCCGGCGTGCTGGCCTCCCGCCTCCACAGCTGGAAGATTATCCGCCTGGGCCAGTGGGTGCTGGGCGCGGCGGTGGTGGTGCTGTTGCTGCCCGCCCCGGCCCCAGTTTCCGCGGTGGGATTGTTTTTGGTGGGGTTGGGCAACGGCCCGCTGTTCCCCAACTTCAATTACCTCACCCCGGAGAGCTTCGGCCCCCAGCGCTCCCAGTCCGTCATGGGGGTGCAGATGGCCTTCTCCTATGTGGGCTCCATGGGCATCCCTACCCTCTTTGGGGTGCTGGGCCAGCTGACCACCGTGGGGCTGCTGCCCCTCTACCTGCTGGTGTTCTTTGTGGTGATGGTCCTGGCCACCTGGAAGGTAAAGCGCATTTTGCGTGTGCGCTCTTAAAAGAAAAAAGGCAGCTGCCCGGCATTTCCGGCGGCTGCCTTTTTTAGGTGTGGTGGGAGAATCCCCCGGCCCGCCGCTCCCGGGCCCGGTACTCCTTGGGGGTCATGCCGGTGTCCTCCTGGAAGACCCGGTAAAAATAGGTGCGGTTCACAAAGCCCAGCCGGCTGATAATCTCCGAAATGCCCCAGTCTGTCTCCCGCAGCAGGCGCTTTGCCTCGGCCAGATACAGCCGCTGCCCCAGCTGGGAGATGGTCAGCCCGGAGAATTTCTTCACCACCCGGTTGAGGTAATCCCCGTTGTAGTGGAACACCTGCCCCAGCTCCTCCCGGGTGGCCCGGCCGTGGTGGGCCTCCAGGTAGCGTGCCACCCGGGTGTAGAGGAACTCCTCCGAGCGGGCGTCCACCCGGATGCGCTCCAGGGAATACCGGCCGGGGTCCTCCAGCACGGCGAACAGCTCCAGCAGCAGCCCCTGGATGCGGAATCCATACCCCGTAGAGGCCATGGTCAGCTCCTGGGCCATGGCGTCCAGCACCGCGGCGGCCTGGCACTGGCCGCCCATGGCGAAGAAGTCCAAGTACTCCCGGCGGAAGTCCGTGCCCGTCTCCCGGCTGTTCTCCTGGAGGAACTGGAAGATAGGCCCCCGGCTGCACTGGGGCGCCCCGGGCCGCAGTTGGTGGGCCGTGGAGAAGAACAAGTCCTCCACCAGCTGGGGGGAGAGGTTCACGAACACCAGCACGCAGTCGCTTTCGTATCCCTCGCTGTGGCGCACGTTGCGGTTGAGGAACACCACGTCCCCCGCCCGGTAGCGGAACTCCCCGTTCTCCAGGTGCTGGACGAACTCCCCCTCCAGCACGAACACCACCTCGTAGTGGGCGTGGCGGTGGAGCCGCACCCGGCGGCTGGTGGCCCCGTCCCCCTGGGACAAGGACGCCCCCAAAAATTGGAAATCCGCGCTTTGGTTGTCCTGTATGACCATGTAGGCCATGGAGAAGGGCATCCCTTCCCCGGCGAAGCTCCGTGTGTCCTCCCGGGCCACAGCCATCCCCCCTGTATGCTTTCTAAAAGATAGGATACAAAACCGCCGGGGATTTGTCAATCTGCATCCAGATAGGATACAAATATCTCCAACACAGCGGGATTTGACATTGCCCCCGGCAGGCAGGGCTGGTACACTGGAAGCAAACAAATCCTCCCTACAGAAAGGAAGAACACTATGCGCAATATCCCCTGCAACACCGCCTGGACCCGCCGCCAAAAGCGCTGGCCCTATTGGGACGCCGGCTCGGCCCCCCAACAGGTCAACCTGCCCGACGATTTTGTCCTGGAAAAGCCCCGCACCCCCACCGCCCCGGGGGAGGCCGCCGTGGGCTTTATCCCCGATGGCCTCGCCACCTACGAAAAGACCTTCGACGCCCCCAAGGAGTGGGAGGGGAAGCCTGTGTTCCTCTCCTTTGACGGCGCCTACATGAACGCCCGCGTCACGGTAAACCGGGAGCTGCTCCAGCTGCACCCCTATGGCTACACCCCCTTCGCGGTGGAGCTCACCCCCTGGCTGCGGTTCGACATCCCCAACCAGCTGGAAGTCACCCTCCAGGGCACCCAGCCCTCCAGCCGGTGGTACTCCGGCGCGGGCCTGTACCGGCAGGTGTCCTTCTGGGTGGGCGAGCCCTGCTACATTGACCCCCGGGATTTGTTCCTCACCACCCCCGTGGTGGAGCGGGACAGCGCCCAAGTGCTGGTGGAGGCCCAGGCCCAAAACACCACCTCCCAGCCCCAGGAGGCTGTGCTGGAAGTCACCCTCTCCTTCCAGGGCCAGGAGAAAGCCAGGGCCTCTGTGCCGGTGACGCTGGCCCCCGGGGAGAAGACGCCCTGCTCCCTCACCCTGACGGTGGACGCCCCCGCCCTGTGGGACGACCTGGAGCCCAACCTGTACCAGGCCGCGGTGTCCCTGTCCGCCCCGGGCCAAGAGCCGGACACCACCACCCAGAACATCGGCATCCGCAAGATTGAGGTCACCGCCGCCGAGGGCATGAAGGTCAACGGCCGGAAGGTGAAGCTCTACGGCGGCTGCATCCACCACGACAACGGCATTTTGGGCGCGGCCGCGCTGCCCCGGGCGGAGTTCCGCAAAATCCAGAAGCTGCGGGAAGGCGGCTACAACGCCATCCGCACCGCCCACAACCCGCCCTCCCAGGCGCTGCTGGACGCCTGCGACCAGCTGGGCGTCTACGTCATCGACGAGTTCTTCGACTGCTGGCGCGTTGGCAAGAACCGCAACGACTACCACCTGTGGTTCGAGGACTGGTGGCAGCGGGACATCGAGTCCACCATCCGCCGGGATAGGAACCACCCCTGCGTCTACTGCTGGTCCTTCGGCAACGAGATTCCCGAGGCCAACGGCGCCGCCAACGCGGAATATTGGATGCAAGCCCAGGCGGACTTCATCCGCTCCCTGGATTCCACCCGCCTGGTGACCTGCGGCGGCATGTTCATGCCCGAGTGCCTTAAGGCAAACCCCGAGCCCAGCGGCCCTCCCACCAAGCCCGACCCCTATTGCAGCGACGAGGAGCACGCCCGCCGCTTTAAGGCCATGATTTCCCACCTGGACATTGTGTCCCTCAACTACAGCTTCCGCCACTACGAGCAGTTCCACAAGCTCTTCCCCGATATGCCCCTCCAGGGCACGGAGACCATGGGCAGCGAGACCTGGGGAAACTGGGACACCATCCGGGACAACGACTACGTTATTGGCGACTTTATGTGGACCGCCATCGACAACCTGGGCGAGGCCGGCGCCGGCCGGTTCTTCTACGACCCCAACGAGATGGGCCCCAGCCTTATGGGCGGCTGGCCGTGGCTCAGCTGCTACCAGGGCGACCTGGCCCTGGACGCCGAGCGCCTGCCCCGCTCCTACTACCGGAAGGTTATCTGGGGCATGGACGATGGCATCTACGCCTTCACCACACCTCCTGCCTACACCGGCAAGCCCCTTTACGGCACCGGCTGGCACTGGCACAATGTGCTGCCCAGCTGGACCTATGGGGAGGAGTACGTGGGCAAGCCCATCCAGGTGGAGGCCTACTGCGATTGCGATGAGGTGGAGTTCTTCGTCAATGGGGAGTCCCAGGGCAAGGCGGCCCCTGTGGAGATGATTGCCACCTTGACCGTGACATACCAGCCCGGTCAGCTGAAAGCTGTGGCCTACCGCCAGGGCAAGCCCGTGGGCGAGTCCGTGCTGGAAACCACCGGCCCCGCCGTGGCCCTTCGCCTGGAGGCGGATAGACAGTCCCTCTCCGCCGATGCCTTGGATTTGTGCTACGTCACCGCCACCTTGGTGGACGAGCAGGGCCGCCGCGTTTACAACGACGACAGGGAGCTCTCCGCGTTCCTCCGGGGCCCGGGCACCTTGGCCGGGTTCGGCTCCAACAACCCCTGCACCGAGGAGAGCTACGGCACCGGCAGGCGCTTCACCTGGCACGGCCACGCCATGCTGGTGCTCCGGGCGGGGGACGCCCCCGGCCAGCTGGAGCTGACCGTCTCCACCCAGGGCATGGAAACCCAGATGCTCCAAATTCCCACAGTGTAAAGCGCATAAAAAATAGCTTTCGGGCTGCCGCCTTGCGCGGCGGCCCTTTTACCTTCGGGAAAGCGGCAGTTGAATTTTCCTTTTCCTTGTACTATAATTGGCATTAATTTGCCAAAAGGCTGCGCGACCGGGGGGACGAGGTGCGCATCCTCTTCATCACCGGCGCCGCCGAGTATGCCTTGGAGGGCTACCAGGTCAACCCCATCCACTACCTGCTCAAGCCCGTGAACCAGCGGGACTTGGAGCGGGTGCTGGTGGGGGACTGGGAGCGCAACCACCGCAGCAAAACCCTGCTGTTCCGCCAGGGCACCAAGTGGGTGGCCTTGGCCGTGGAGGACATCCTCTACATCGAGAGCCTCAACCGCAACGTGGTGGTCCACACAGACAAGGCCCAGCACACCTTTTCCATGACCCTCACCGAGGTGGAGGCCATGGTCCCCGGGGGCGGCTTTGCCAAGTGCCACAACAGTTTTTTGGTAAACTTCCGCCGGGTGGAAGAGATTGGCCGCACATCCCTGCGGCTGCGCAGCGGAGAGGAGCTCCCCATGGGCCGCCGTTTTTACCGGGACTTCCAAACGGCTTTTGTCCGCTTTATCAATCAATAGGCAACAAAAAGGGCTGCCCAGCTGGACAGCCCTTTTCAAATGGGATACGCGCCGCCGGCTCCTTTCAAGCCGGGGCGCTTTTCGTTTGTTTTGCCTCCCCAGGGAGCTTTAAAGCCGTCTGCACGGTAAACACGCTGTCGGTGTAGCGGATGTCCAAAATGCTTTTGTACTTCTCCGCCACAGCGCTCATTTTGGCAATGCCAAAGCCGTGGGTCTGGGGGTTCTCCTTGGTGGTGAGCAAATTGCCCTTCCCGTCCTGGGCCAGCTTGCCTGTGTAGGAGTTTTCACAGCGCACCGCCAAAAAGCCCTTTTGTAAACTCAACCGCAGCCGCAAAAAGCGCTGGCTGGGCTCCTCCACCTGGGCGGCGGCCTCCAGGGCGTTGTCCAGCAGGTTCATCAGCAGGGCGCACAAGTCCTGGTGGGAGAGTGGCAGCTTCTCCGGGATTTGCGCCTCCGCCGTAAAGGCGATGCCCGCTGCCTTGGCCTTGCTGGCGGTGTCCTGCAAAATGGAGTTCACCGCGAAGTTGGCGGTGTAGCGGGGCACGGTCTGGCTGTTCTGGGTTTTCCACTGGGCCAGGTTTTCCCGCAGGCCGTCCAAATCCCCCTCTTGGAGCATGGCCTCCAAGGCCGCCAGCCGGTGGGAGGACTCGTGGCGTACAGCCGCCTCCTCCCGCAGGCGCTCCTCCAAAGAGCAGTAGTTTTCCATCACCAGCTGGTCTTTCAGCTCCAGGGAGCGGTTCTTCACCCAGGTTTGCAGGATGGTCCGCACTACCTCCCAGGAGGAGAGCACCGTGCACACAATCACCAGCCACAGGGAGAGCTAGTAGAACAGCCTGTCCCAGTAGCCAGAGGCGATTTCCAGCGCCATAGAGGCCACATACCGGGCCAGGTAGCCGCCCTGGCTCCAGGAGATGCCCCAGCACGCCAGGAATAGCCCCACGCTGCACAGGGTGGCAAGGCCTAAAGCTTTCCAGAAGCTTTTCTCCCGGTGGAGGAGCAGATACGCCGCCATGGCGGCAATCCCCAAAAGGGGCCAGCCCCGCCAGCTCAGGAAGGGCAGCAGCTCCTGGGACAGGAAGTAGCTTCCAAAGCCAAGGGCCAGGGAGTAGAAGGTCAGCTCCCCGGCGGCAAAGACCAATAAGAGCAGCTTCCAAGGGGGCCGGCCTTGATACGCCCCCACCAGGAACAGCCCCCACAGCAGCAAGGTGGCCAACGTGGTGGCGCCGGCGGCAATTCTGGGACTGTGGTCAATTTAAACCGCACGGTGGCGGATGTGATTGATACGAACATCCCCCACTGGGCCGCCCTCACTTCCGTCACCACCGACGCGGAAAACGGCGCCTACGCCCCCGGCGTGACCACCGGCACCCTGACTGTGACCTTGCACGAAGACGAGGATGTCCGCTCCTGGCTGACCCAAGAGGGCGCTACCGACCCCAACGACAAGCTGGAAGGGGCCTACGCCGAGTATTCCCGCAGCACGGTGCTGGGCGCCTCCATGGATGGCGGCAAGACCATCATCCCCCTGTACATCGCGCCCGACGGCAGCCAGATGGTGGGCAAGCTGGAGTTCCCCGTCAGCACGGAGGAGAGCGTCACCCACGTGGTGGAGTTCTTCGAGCTGCAAGACGGCAACCCCATCACCAGCGGGGAAGGGGAGGACGCCAAGCCCGTGCCCTTCTTCGGCATTTACACGTCGTTTGTGGCCCAGCAGGCCGTGATCCTGGGGGAGGGCGACGTAACCTTTACCACTCCCGCCGACTGGCCGGAAGATGGCCAGCGCGTCTTTGGCGACCAGCTGACCGCTCCCTTCACACTGTCCTTCACCGTGGTGGACCAAAGCGCCACCTGGAAGGACACCTCGAAGGTCACCATCCGCGACACCACAGGAGGCCTGGTGGACGAAGACGCTCACTTCCTCTGGGAGTCCAGCAACCCCCAGGTGGCCACCATCAACGAGAAGGGCGAAATCACCATCCTGACCAACGGCGCGGTGTCCTTTACGTTGACCGCCCTCAACGGCAACGTGGAAAAGACCCCCGCCGACCCGCCCCAGGAGGCAACCACCTACGCCTACACCTATGCAACCCCCGAGATTCTGGTGGGCGTGGGCAACTCTCCCTTCTTAACGGTGCCGGAGTCCCTGCGCACCACAACGGTCCGGGGCGGCCGGCCCGCCACCGTGCTGTGGTCCAGCAACCTCACCGAGAAGAACCGGGATAACGCCGCCGGGGTGGAAGACCTGGACAGCGTGGAAACCACCTTCACCCTCACGCTGTATAAGGCCGGCGATTTCGACGAGAGCGCAGGCGGGCCCAACGAGGACGCCCAGGGCGTGGCGCTGGACCCTGTGGTCAGCAGCATGAAGGATGTAAAGTCCTCCGCCTTGATACCCGCGGACAAGATTCCCTATGCCAATGGCGAGCCCTACTACGTCACCATCTCCGCCACGGACAATGCCACGAAAGAAGTCAAAACGGATTGGGCCAAAATCGAGGTCCAGTCCCCGCCCGCGGTGGTGGAGCTGGCCCGGCCCAGCTCCCTGTACATCACCGATGAAGTGGACACCCTCCCCCTCACCTGGAGACTTGCAAACTTCAACGGCGACGGCAAGGAGTTCCGCCTGGTCATCACCAACAATACCACAAGTGCGGTGCAGGGCACTGGCGTCAACGCTGAAAACCAAAGCGGCTCCTTCACCATGAACATTGCCGATGTGGCCAACGGTTACCGCGACACCTACACCGTGGAAGGGGCTACCAAAAACGCCACCGACAGCACCTGGAGCTACGACTCCTTCGTGCTCTACGTCTACGACCGGGTGGCCCTCCAGCAGTTCGTGGTGGACGGCGAGGACACAGCCAACGGCAGCACCATCACCCTGTCCAACGGGGAGAAAGAGTACATCCAGGGGCTGATCGACAGCCAAAACAGCACCGCAGCCCAGCAGGCCGTGTGGGATACCGGCCGGGACATCTCCCTGACCGCGGACGTCTCCATGGACCCGGATAATCCCTGGCTGGAAGTCCCCGACCAGTTCGCCTGGAGCGCGGAGGACACCACCACTGCCAGCGGCACGGGCCAGACCCACGCCACCCTCAACTACCAGCAGGGCGCCCTCTACGAAGACATCACCCGCTACCAGCGCACCTCCTACGGCCCCACGGCGGAGTTCCGCCTGTCCGGCCTCTCCGATGGCACCACCAAGGTGACGGCCGAGCACGTCAACACCGGCACCGTGGCGGAGCTCATCGTCAACGTGGACACCTTACAGGACAAGCTGTTCCTGTTCCAGTTCACCCCCGCGGTGGAAACCACGCTGCGCTACACCAACGGCGACGGCGTCCAGAAGGAAGTCACCTCCATGGCGGACGGCCGGGCGGCCATCTATGAGGAGAGCGGCATCCAGGGCGACGTCTACCTGGAGTCCCAACAGGGCGATACCGAATATTTCGGCACCCTTTACAACGAGAACCTGGTCTCCTCGGAGAAGGACTCCACCCAGCTGGAGCTGTACCCTGTCAACTACATGACCTTGCGCAAGGCCGCCCAGGTGCCCATCTACTTGAGCTGATAGGCAATAGCTATCCCAACTCGGAGCCCTTCCTCACCGAGGACGGCGCCATCCTGGCCTTCCTTCACGACAACGATTCCACCCAGCTGGAGGACACCAAGGCTAGCTATGTGCAGTGGAACGGCGCATCCTTTGGGGAAGAAGACATTCATGCGTTCCCTGACCCCGCCGGCACAGACGAAGGGGAAGGGGAGGGCGCCAGCGCCCATGCCAACCAGGAGTCCATCCAGGGCGGAGACAACCAGCTGCGCCTGGCTGGCACCAACAGCGCCGCCATCGCTGCCTGGACCCGTGTCACCGAAACTTTGGCGAAGGAGCCCGGCTCCGCTGTCACCGAGGACGAGCAGCTGCTCATGATGAACAGCAGCGAAATCCTGGCCTCCGTATGGGATGGCAAGGAATGGGTAACCACCCGCCTGACCCAGAACTCCTCCGCGGACATGGCCCCTGTGGTGGCCGTGGGCGGCGGAAAGGCCTTGGTGGCCTGGCGCGCCGTGGCCGCTTCCGATTCCGGCGCCCCCACCGAGTTCGACAGCTACGACACCATCCAATATAAAGTCTACGATTTCAATACAAAGAAATGGAGCGGCCCCTACACCCTGTACAACGGCACCTCTGGCGCGGTGAAGGGCTTGGAGGCCCAGATGACAGAGTCCGGCGCCATGGCCGTGGCCTACACCATCGAGAAGGGCTCCACTTCTTCCACCACTCGGGCCGTCACCTTAGAGGACGGCACCACGGAAATCACGTCCAACCTGCAAACCGTGTTCGCCCTCATCCAGCCGGACGCGACAGAAGGCTACAAAGTGGCCAAGAACGTCCAGGTGACCGACGATAAAGACGTCAACGAGAACCCCCAGCTCACCGCCGTAAAGTTTGACGGCGAGACGGAGGAAAGCTTCATCCTGGGCTGGCACAGCGTCCACAGCGCCGATGGCGAGGAGAACAACGACATCCGCCTGATGGCCTTTACAGAGGACGGCACCCTGCGCGGCGACTTGGTGGACAGCATTTCCGCCATCAGCAGCCAGACGGGTTCTTCCATCACCAGCAACTTCCGGTTCGCCAAGGGCGCCGATACGTTAAGTGAGCTCTCCATTTTGTGGAGCCAGCCCACCATGGATGTGGATGAGGAAAGCACTACGCCCGAAAACAACCTGGGCACAGCCGATTCCGACGTGCTCATGGGTGTGCGCTTCCGCATGGACAACGGCACCATCGGCTTGACCGCCCCCATCCAGCTGGCCGCCCTAGAGGAGCAGGAAACCACCTCCAAGACCATCGAGGCTTTCGACGGCTGGGTGCAGAGCGACGGCTCCCTGAAAGCGGTGGTCCTCAGCACCGAGTACGGTGTGTCAGACAAGGAGGGGAACACCTACCACATCGAGCTGGTTCCCGGCGTGGAGGATGACGGCACCTCCTCAGGAGAACTGACAGAAGTGGCCATCCAGAACAGCCAGACCAACCTGGTTTCCGTCACCGGCAGCTACACCGACGCCATCGCCGCGGAAGTGCCTGTCCCCGATTACCAGGCCCTGGCCGTGGGTGCCTCTGTCCCTGTGCAGACCGCCGTCACCAACCTGGGCACCCAGCCCATCACCAGCATTGCCTTCCAGGTGGGCAGCGAAAGCCAGCAGACCCCTGTGACCATCCAGCCCGGCGAAAGCGCCACTGTCACCACGAATTACACCGTGGTGGAAACGGCAGCGGGCAACGGCGTCCTGGCCAACCCTGACTACACCGTCACAGCCACCTTTGGCAGCGGCGCCACCGCCAGGGCTGCGGCCAGCACCGGCACTATCAACCTCAACGTCCCCAACCTGGGCATCTCCACCTTTGAGACTGTCCAGCAGGAGGACGGCAAGCGGGTGCTGCGGTTCTCCCTGTACAACAACAGCGCCGCCCAGCTGGAAAACTCCGGCAGGACGGTGAAGGTGGGCCTGTTCAGCGACCCCGAGTGCACCATGCCTATCGAAAGCCAGTACGCCAGCTTCTCCCCTGTGAGCACCGGTACCCGGGCCAATGGGGCGGAGTTCACCATCAACTCCAAGGACGACCTGGCCGCCATTGACCAGGGCGCCTATGCGGGGCAAATCACCATGGACCTGGCAGCCTATGCCAAATCTGACCCAGAAAACTACATGGAAAACGGCGAAATCCGCAGCGGCGGCATCACCGTGGATGTGACCTTCATCCCCGAGGATTGGCCCTTTGTGGACGTCACCGAGGACAAGTGGTATTACGACGCCGTGGCCTACGTCTACCAGCAGGGCATTATGGTGGGTATGAGCGAAACTACCTTTGAGCCCAACACCACTGTAAACCGCGCCCAGGTGGTGCAGATGCTGTACAACCTGGAGGGCCAGCCCCAGGTTTCCGGGGACTCCGGCTTCAGTGACATCCGGGATGACCAGTGGTACGCCAAGGCCGTGGCCTGGGCCTCCGCCAACGATGTGGTGGCAGGCTACGAGGACGGCACCTTCCGTCCCACCCGCGCCGTCACCCGGGAGGAGTTCGCGCAAATCCTGTACAACTACGCCAAGTGCAAGGGGTATGACCTCTCCGCTTCCGCGGACCTGGGCAAGTTCCCTGATTCCGGCCAGGTCAGCTCTTGGGCGGAAACCGCCTTGGGCTGGGCCAATGGCAACGGACTTATCAACGGCCACGACGACGGCCGGCTGGACCCCAAGGGCAGCACCATCCGCGCCCAGGCGGCCAGCATCCTGATGAACTTTGACAAGGGCTTCGCCCAAGAGGGATAAACCAAGTTTTACGGAAAAGGGCTGCCGCCTTTCGCGGCGGCCCTTTTCCTATTTGACAATCCGCCCGATAGGGCCTATAATGCACAAGGTGGAAGCCGCCGAAACAGGCTTCCCGAAGGGAAGGAGTGTTGACAACATGCAAGGAGCGTTTGCCGCCAAGGAATACCGCAACCTGTTCGCCCAGTGCGGCTATTCCCAGGAGGACATCGACCGCAAGGTGGAGGAGGCCTTCCAGACCATCTTCTACGGCCCGGAGGACCAGCGGTTCTACCACCCCGCCGGGGAGGACATGGGCTACCTGGAGGACACCGGCAACCACGACGCCCGCACCGAGGGTATGTCCTACGGCATGATGATGTGCGTGCAGATGGACAGAAAAGAGGAGTTCGACCGCATTTGGAAGTGGGCCAAGACCTACATGTACATGACAGAGGGGGAGAACGCCGGCTACTTTGCCTGGTCCTGCCAGACAGACGGCACCAAAAACGCCTGGGGCGCCGCCCCGGACGGGGAGGAGTACTTCGCCATGGCGCTGTTTTTCGCCTCCCACCGGTGGGGCGATGGGGAGGGCATCTTCGCCTATTCCCAAGAGGCCAGAAAGCTTCTCCACGACTGCGTCCACAAGGGGGAAGCCCCCGGCACAGGGCGGGCCATGTGGGACCCGGAGAACAAGCTCATCCGCTTTGTGGCGGAGCAGGATTTCTCCGACCCCTCCTACCACCTGCCCCATTTCTACCAGCTGTTCGCCCTGTGGGCCGACGAGGAGGACAGGCCCTTCTGGGAGGCCGCTGCCAAGGCCAGCCGGGAGTACCTCCACAAGGCCTGCCACCCCAAGACAGGCCTGTGCGCCGAGTACGCCGCCTTTGACGGCGCCCCCCAGGTGACCCCGCCCGGCCAGTACGGCGGCCGCCACGACTGGTTCTACAGCGACGCCTACCGCACCGCCGCCAACATCGGTCTGGACTACGCCTGGTTCGCCGCGGACGAGGGCCAGCGCGCCATGGCAGCCAACATCCAGCGGTTCTTCAGCGAGGAGCAAAAGGGCTCCACCGAGGGCGTGTTCCTCATCGACGGCACCCCCGTTCCGGGCTGGAAAGCGCTGCACCCCGTGGGCCTGCTGGCCACCTTGGCCGAGGCCTCCCTGGCCAGCGATGGCCCCTACGCCCAGGAGTGGGTCCGCCGCTTCTGGGAGACGCCCCTGCGCCAGGGGGACCGCCGCTACTATGACAACTGCCTGTACTTCTTCGCCTTGCTGGCGCTCAGCGGGAAGTACCGCATCTGGTAAACCATCACGAGGAGGATTTCGCTATGACAGAGAGAACCTACGCCCTCTCCCCGGACTGTGGGGAGAAGTTCTACAACCAGGCCGATTACTGCATCGGCACCGGCCGCATGGGCCTGGCTTTGCACAAGGAGTATTACGACCAGCTGAAGCTGGTGCAGGAGCACATCGGCTTTTCCCACATCCGGGGCCACGGCCTGTTCTGCGACGACATGGCCATCTACCAGGAGTACAAAAACGCCCAGGGGGAGACGGTAACGGAATACAACTTCACCTACCTGGACCGCGTGCTGGACAGCTACCAGGAGCTGGGCCTGCGCCCCTTCCTGGAGCTGGGCTTTATGCCTGAGAAGATGGCCTCCGGCGACCAGACCGTGTTCTACTGGAAGGGCAACACCACCCCGCCCAAGGACTACGCCCAGTGGCGCGCCTTGGTCCAGGCCTTGCTGCGCCACCTGCTGGAGCGCTACGGCCAGGACGCCCTGGCCTGGCCCCTGGAGGTGTGGAACGAGCCCAACCTGCCCGGCTTCTGGAAGGGCGCCGACAAAGAGGAGTACTTCCGCCTGTTCTCCGAGACCATCGCCGCCGTGAAAGAGGTGGACAGCCGCTTCACCGTGGGCGGCCCGGCCATCTGCGGCGTAAAGGACGTGGAGTGGATGCAGGACTTTATGGAGTACTGCCACCAGAACAGCCTGCCCCTGGACTTTGTCACCCGCCACTTCTACACCTTCGATGACCCCGAGTTTGTGGGCCGCTACAGCTACGGCGGCCTGCGCGACCCCGAAATTAGCCTGGAGGAGCTGCGCCGCTCCCGGGAAATCATCGACAGCTACCCGGAGTACAAGGGCCTGCCCATGCACATCACAGAGTTTAACACCTCTTACTCGCCGGACAGCCCTGTCCACGACACCACCCGCAACGCCGCCTACATCGCCCGGCTGCTGGCCTGCCTGGGGGAGATGAACGAGTCCTACTCCTACTGGACCTTCGGCGACGTGTTCGAGGAGAAGGGCGTGCCCTTCACCCCCTTCCACGGCGGCTTTGGCCTGGTGGCCAATGGGTGTATTCCCAAGCCCACCTTCTGGACGTTCGCTTTCTTCAAAGAGCTCCAGGGCCAGTGCCTGCTGCGCAACCGGGAGGCCGTGGCGGTCCGGCGTCCGGATGGCACCGTGGCCGGCGTGGCCTGGAACATGTCCCAGGAGACGAAGGGGGAGACTTCCCTCACCTTCACCCTCCCGGCCCAGGGGGAGTGGTGCCTGCTCACCAAGACCGTGGACGAGGACCACGCCAATCCCCTGAAGGTGTGGCATGACCTGGGCGAGCCCCGCCAGCTCACCGCCGCCCAGACAGCCCTGCTCCAGGAGAGCGCCCAGCCCCTGGTGGCCACCCAGCGCCTCACCGCGGAGGACGGCCAGCTGTCCTTCACGCTGCGGCTGAAAGAGGACGCCGTGGTGTCCTTCCAGCTGCTTCCCGCCGCCTTCCAGGGCGACCGCGGCTACGATTACCGCCGCGCCGTGGTGGGCTAAAACCCCATACAGAGAAAACGAGAGGCTGCCGCGGCAGCCTCTTTTCGCGCGCAAAAAAGCCCCCGGCAGCCATAGGCCGCCAGGGGCTTTTCCGGGTTTGCCGGTATTGTGTTACGCAGCCACAGTCACAGAGGTGATGTGGGGGTTGGCGCCCTCATACCAGTAGAGGAAGCCCTCGCAGTCGATGGTCTGGCCCACTTCCAGAGCCTCCACAGCCTTGTACACCTCGGTGTCACTGCCGCACAGGTAGGACTCCACCACAAAGCTGTAGGTCTGGCCGTTGTAGGAGACGTTGAAGTACACGTCGTCGCCCTGGGTGCCGGAGCCGTCGTAGTTGTACAGGAAAGCGGCCTCGTTGCCGTTGGCGTCGGTGCTGGGGGCCACGGTCAGGCCGGTGAAGCTGACCTTCTCGTTCTGGTGCTGCTCCAGCTCATCGGTGCCCAGCAGCTCGGTGGCGTCCAGGGGCTCGGCCACAAAGGTGTCGCCCTCCACAATCTGGTCCAGCTGGCCGTCCATAATCTCGATTTCGCCGGACCACTCGCTCTTAAAGCCAGTCACCTGGATGCAGGTGCCCTCGGTCATGGCGTCATACTCTTCCTGGGTGCAGGCCATGTCATAGGCGAAGTAAGCGCCGTCCTGGTCCTGCAGGTACACAGTGGCGGTGCCCTGCTCGGCGTAGTAGGACTGCTTCGCCTGTACGTAAGCCTGAATGGTCACTTCGGTGTCCAGCTCGGCGGCCATGTACTCCTCGTGGGACAGCACGGTGGCCTCGGCGGTGTCGCTCCCCTCAGAGGAAGCCTCGCTCACGTCAGAGGAGCTGGGCTCCTCAGAGGCGACGCTCTCCTCTGCCACAGAGCTCTCGGAAGAGGTGGAGGAGGTGGAAGCGGTAGAGCTTTCAGAGGTGGTGCCGCCAGCGCAGGCAGCCATAGAGCAGGCCAGGCACAGGGCAAGGAATGCGGCGATGAGTTTCTTCATAGCGGTTTTCTCCTTTGCATACATCGTTTTTGTAGGGTGCCCTTGGGTTTGGCAAACTGCCCCCAAGCCCGGGGGAAACGCCCTGCTTTCAAACGCGCCTATTATACTGCGTATCCATGGAAAAGTCAATGAAAATGCCAAAATGCGGAGGATTTAACAAAAGGCGCTTTTCCAGCGCCTTTCGGTTTATGCAGGTGGATTCTTCTTCCTTTTGCCCCGCAGCCAGCGGCCCAGCACGTAGGCCAAAATCAGCACCCAGGCGGCGGCCAGAACGGCCAGCAGCGCCACGGCGGTGGAGGGCAGGGGGCCCAGCTCGGTTTTGCCCCCGCCGGTGGCGGAGGTGCTGTCCAGGTGGTACAGGGCGGTGGTGTCCGCGTACAGCTGTTGGATGCTCTCCTCGCTCACCTCCTGGTGGCGGCGCTCGGCCTTGGTCACGTCCTCGATCAGCTGGCCCGCCGCGTCTCGCAAAGAGGTGGAGCCGTTGAACACCGGGGTGGTAAAGGTGTTGTCCAGGTTGTCCAGCAGCAGCTTGGCCGCGTCAATCTTCACCTGGTAGTAGGTGTCGTTGTCCTCCCCCGCCCGGGCCAGATAGTCCTGGTATTCCGGGCTCTCCTGGGCGCTGGTGGTCACCGGCACATAGCCCTCTGTCTGGGAGTAGGCAATCTGAATGCCGTCGGTCAGCAGGTACTGGGTGAACAGCCAGGAGTACAGCACCTCCTGGGGGTCCTCCTTGTTGAAGATGCAGATGGAGGGCCCCTGGGAAATCATCTGGGGATGCTCCGGGTCAAACTGGGGTACCATCATCACTTCGGTTTCAAAGTCGATGATCTCCTCCTCGGCAATGTCCACCAGGGGGGCGTTGGTGCCCATCCAGGTGGCGCCGGCGGTGGAATCGATGGCGAAGATGCACTGCCCGGCGTTTAAGAAGTTGGCCGGGTAGCTGGAGATTTTAAAGGTGGAGAAGGCCCCGCTGGCGGCGTGGCTGGCAATGTCCAGCAGCAGGCCGGTGGTGGTGTCGTTGAACAGCTGGATTTCCCCCGAGGCGTTGGAGTACCCCGCCCCCAGCTGCTGCAGCATCTGAATCATCATGTTGTCCGTGGACTTGTAGATGAAGGGGATGAGCACCTCCTGGCCGTTGGCGCCGTAGACGCCGTCCGCCCCCAAGGTGGCTGCCGCGGCCTCGCTGACTTCCCACACAAAGTCCCAGGTCAGCGTCTCGGGCAGAGTGAAGCCCAAGGCCTCCACCATGTCCTTGTTCACGTAGCAGGCCTCGGTGGAGCGCATATAGGGCACGGCGTAGGTGTGGCCGTTTAGGCTGCACTCCTGCAAAAACTGGGGCACAAGCTCCTCTTGGGTGGGGGCGTCAAAGGGCACCTCGCTGCCCCCCAGGCCGTAGCGGGGGTCGGTGAATAAGCCGTCCAGGGGCACCACCACGTTGTCGCCGGTGAGGTAGGTGGCGATGTGGTCCGGGTAGGTGATGCACACGTTGGGGGTGGTGCCGGTGGAGATGTTGGTGATAACGTCGTTGTAGATGTCGCCGTAGTCGGTGTACAGCCGCAGGTTCACGGTGACGTTGGGGTACAGCCCTTGGAACTCCGCAATGGCCTGGCGGTAGATGTCCGTCTGGAGCTTGTTGGTGTCGTTTTTCGCCCAGAAGGTGATTTCATAGTTGTCCTGGGAAAGGCTGTCGGGCACGGTAAAGGCCGCCCGCTCCTGGCTGCCGTGGCAGCCCGCCAAAGAGAAGCACAGCAGCACCGCCAGCGCCAGGCAAAGGCATTTGTTTCTCATCCTTTGGTCCCTCCTTGGGAAACGCCCTCCATGATCTTCTTGCGGAAGGCCAGAAACAGCAGAATCAGCGGCACGGAGATGACCACCACCGCGGCCATCATGGCAGGGATGTTCTCCCGGCCAAAGCCGTTTTCCCGTATCTCTTGGATGCCGTTGGACACCAGGTAATAGGCGGGGTCGTCAGTGATGAGCCTGGGCCACACGTAGGAGTTCCAGCACTCAATCAGCTTTAGGATGGTGATGGTCACCAGCGTGGGCTTGCAGATGGGAATCATCACTTTCCACAGGTACTTCAAGTCCGAGGTGCCGTCCACCTTGGCGGCCTTGTACAGCTCCTCGGGCACCTGCTCAAAGTTCTCCTTCAGCAGGTAGATGTAAAACACCGAGGTGATAGAGGGCAGAATCAGCCCCAAAAAGCTGTTGCGCATGTCCCAGTTGGTGATGGTGACAAAGTTGGTGATGACCACCAGCTCCGTGGGAATCATCATCATGGAGAGGAACAGCCCAAACACCAGGTTCTTCCCCTTAAACTTCAGCCGGGCAAAGGCGTAGGCCGCCAAGGTGCTCACCACCACCATGGCCGCCGTGGTGATGACAGAGAAGATAAGGGTGTTCAGCAGGTAGCCCAGCAGGGGCACCGCCGTAAAGGCGTTCTCATAGTTTTCCAGGGTGGGGGAGAGGGTGAAGAACACCGGGGTGCGCTCCCCGTTGTAGGCGCCGTAGCTCTTAAAAGAGGTGAGCACCATCCAGTAGAAGGGGAACAGCACCACCACCGCCCAAATGCTCAGCAGCAGGTAGGTCAGGGCGGTAAGCAGGCCGTTTTTCCGCTGGATGGTCTTCTCCTTTTTTTCCAGGTCGGTTTTCGCTTCCACAGGGGCACCTTCTTTCAGTCCGTGGCCCGCTTGCGGGTGACAAGCAGGTTGATGCAGGTGATGGTCAGCACAATGACGAACAGGATGATGGCCGCCGCCGAGGCGTAAGAGGGGTAGCCGCCGCTGTCGCCGTAGAGCATGTCGTAGACATAGCCCACAATGGTGTTCATCCCCGCGGCGTTCAAATCCGTGCCGAACAGGGCCACCGCGTCGCTGTAGGCCTTGAAAGCGCCGATAAAGCCCGTGATGACCAGGTAGACAATCATGGGGGAAATCATGGGCAGCGTAATGCGGAAGAAGGTCCGTGTGCGGGAGGTGCCGTCCACCCGGGCGGCCTTGTAGTACTCGTCGTTGACCGAGGCCAAAGCGCTGGTGAGCACCAGAATCTTAAAGGGCAGCACCACCCAGATGGTGTAAAAGCACAGCACGAACATCTTGGCCCAGTGGGGGCCGTTGATAAAGTCGATGGGCCCGGCGCCAAACCAGGCCAGCATCAGGTTAATCAGGCCGTCGGTGTACTCCGTGCACTGGAACAGCACCATAAACACCAGCCCCACCGCCAGGGTGTTGGTCACATAAGGCAGAAAGTAGATGGTCTGGAACAGCTGCCGCAGCGGCTTTATGGAGGAAAGGGCCGTGGCTATCACAATGGCCAGCACCGTGGAGGTGGGCACGGTGATAATCACCAGCACAAAGGTGTTCTCCACCGCCTGGAGGAAATAGGGGTCGTGGAGTACATAGGAGTAGTTATACAGGCCAACCCCCTGATAGGTTTGGGAGGCGAAGTTGTAGCACTCCTCCACCGAGTAAATCAGCACGTCCACCAGTGGGTAGATTAAGAACAGCCCCAGCAGCACCAGCGCAGGCAGCAGGTACAGCCAGGCTTTTTTCGAGTTGCGGTCCATGGAATCTTCCCTTCCTTCCCAGCTTTAGGCCTTGGCCGTGGTGTCAAAGGGGACGCGTTCTTCCGTCTCCCGGTGGAACAGAAAGACCTTGTCCGGCCGCAGGCGGAAGCGCACCGTGGCGCTGCGAGGGTCCGCCTCCTGGCCGGAGGGGACAATGGCCCGCAGGCTGGCGGCCTGGCAGGCGGGATGGGTGCACACCATGCTGGTGTCGCGGCCCAGCACCTCCACACGGTCCAGGCCGCAGGTGACAGCCCCCGCCGGGTCCGGCTCAAAGCCCTCGGGGCGGATGCCCACAAAGACCTTGCCGTCCGGGGCGCCGGGCACGTCCATGGCAGGCTGGCCGCCCAGCTGGAGGACGCCGCCCTTCACCTCGCCCTCAAACACGTTGATGGGCGGCGTGCCCAAGAATTTCGCCACAAACAGGTTCTGGGGGTCGTCGTAGACCTGCTGGGGGGCGCCCTGCTGCATCAGCAGGCCATTGCGCATCACCACAATCCGGTCGGAGATGCTCATGGCCTCCTCCTGGTCGTGGGTGACAAACAAGGTGGTAATGCCGGTGCGCTTTTGGATTTTCACAATCTCCTCCCGGGTTTGCAGCCGCAGCCGGGCGTCCAGGTTGGAGAGGGGCTCGTCCAGCAAAAGCACCCGGGGCATCTTCACCAGGGCCCGGGCGATGGCCACCCGCTGCTGCTGGCCGCCGGAAAGCTCCCGGGGCTTGCGCTCCAAAAGCTCCTCGATCTGCACCAGCTTGGCGGTTTCCAGGGCGCGGCGGCGCATCTCCTGGCGGGAGGGCCGCTCCTTGCCCTTTAAATTCTCCAGCGGGAACAGGATGTTCTGCATCACCGTCAAATGGGGGTACAGGGCATAGTTTTGGAACACCATGCCCACCCCGCGCAGCTCGGGGGCCAGGGCGGTCACGTCCTCCTCCCCAAAGAAGATTTTGCCGGAGGTGGGCGTCTCCAGCCCGCAAATCATGTTCAGCGTGGTGGATTTCCCACAGCCAGAGGGCCCCAGCAGCCCCACCAGCATGCCGTCTGGGATTTCAAAGGTCAAATCCTCCACGGCGGTCACTTCGCCCTGGGCCTTTCTGCCCCGGGCCGGGAACCGCTTGGTGAGGTTTTCCAGCGTGATATTCATTGAAAATTCCATCTCCCTGGGATGCCCACCGGGCAGCGACTGGCGCCTGCCCCGGGAGGGCTGCAAAATTTACAGAAACGATTATACCAGATTTTTCCCCGCATCACAAGTTAAATGCGAAAGCGGCGCCCCACATCCCCCAAGAAAAACGGGACACCCCGCGAGGGCATCCCGTTTCCATCTTAACAGAGTCTTATAGAGTGAGCGCCGCTCAAACCATCCCCGGCGTGGGGGAGAGGTCCAGGTCAGGCTGTTCCGCGGTGCTGCGGCTTACTTCCCCCAGCAGGGCGGCGGCCTTTTCCTCCTGGCCCAGGCCCAAGGTGCCCAGAGCCCGCAGGTAGTTGCAGTAGCGGGCGTTGCGCTCTCCCAGGTCCTCTTGGAACATCTCAATTTCCGGCAGGCTTACGGCGAAGAAGTCCACCTCCACCTTGTCAAAGAGGTGCCGCTCCCCAAAGGCCGCCAGCCGGTGGAAGCACCCCAGGGCCTGGTCCTCCTGCCCCAGGGCCCGGTGGGCCAGCCCCTGGTAGTAGAGGAAGTCCGAGGGCTGGTCGTTGTAATAGCGGACCACCTCCGGCTCCCGGGGACCAGCGGCGGCCTTGCGGAAGTGCGCCTCCGCCTGGGCCTCGTCCCCCAGGCGCTGCCAGGCCACGCCCAGATAGTAGTGGGCCTGGTTGTCCGGCACGTTGGGCAGCTTGCCCTCCCCCAGGCTTTCCGGGTAGGAGAGGCTGCGCTCCAGCAGCTCCACCGCCTTGGCAGGGGCGTTTTCCTCCAAAGCCTGGCAGGCCAGGTGGATAAGCGCCCGGCGGTACTGGGCGCTGGCCTTGCCCTCGCCCCCCTCCCAGGGGTGGAAGCGACGTCCCAGCAGCCCGGCCAAGGCCTCGTCATAGCGGCCCGCCCGGTTCAGCAAGGTGATTTCCCGCAAGGCCAAATCGTCCCGCTGGGCCACCAGCTCCGGGCGGGCTTCCAGCGCGGCCACCCGCTGGGCGGAGGGCACTCCCAGCCGGGCGGCGAGCTGGTCGTACTCCAGCAAAAACCGTGCCTGGCCCGGCTCCAGGGACAGGGCCCGCTCCATGGCCTCCTGGGCCCCGGGACCGTCCTGGGCCTTGTTGTAGCGGTAGATGGCCAAGTTCCGCCATGCCATGGCCAGGCCGGGCTTCTCCTTCACCGCGGCCTCCCAGTGGGCGGCGGCCTCCTGGTAGCGCTTCTTGTCGTAGAGCAGGCAGCCCAGGTAGTAGTGGGCCATGGGCGCCTGGGGCAGCGCTTCCACCGCCTCCTGCAAAAAGCCCAGCTCCTCCAGGCGGTTGGGGAAGCAGTAGTCCGGGCAGCGCCCCTCGCCCTCTTGGAAGGCGGCGGCCCCTTCCTCCAGCCTGCCCAGCTTACGCAGCAGGCTGCCCTTATAATAGGAAACCAAGGGGCTTTCCTGAGGGCAGGCCTCCAAAATGGCCAGCCCATCTTCGTAGAGCCCCGCCTCCCGGTAGATAAGGGCCAGCGTGAGGTAGTTGTGGGCCTCCTCCCGCATCAGGGATTTCCACTCTGCCAGGCTGCCCTGGGCCAGCCCCGCCTCGTACCGGGAGCCCAAATCCAGGGGGTCGATGGCCAGGCTCTCCTCCAGCAGGCCCCGGTTGTCCCGGCCTAGCAGCCGCAGCAGCGCCCCTTTGAGCACCCGGCCCTTCTGGTTGTGCCAGTTGCGCACCAAGGAGGTCTCCACAAAGCCCAGGGCCTCCTCCAGCTTCCCCTGGCGGGCGGAGAGGCAGCCCAGCCAGTAGAACCCGGCGCTCTGGGTTTCGGCGCTCCAGGTGGATTTGTAAAAGGCGTCAAAGGCTTCCCGCTCCTGGCCGGTGGCCTCCAAAGCCAGGCCCAGGTTGAACCAGCACTCCCCGGCGTAGGGGTTGGGATTCTTCCACGTCTGCTTTGCGATGGCCGCCTGGAAATAGGGCAGGCTCGCCGCCGCCTGGCCACGGCGGTACAGCAGCAGCCCATAGCCGTTGTTCAGCCGGATGTCCGTGGGGTCCCGGCGCAGCCCTTCCAGGTAGTAGTCCTCCGGGTTCCGGGTGGCGTGGCGGTACTGCTCCAGGTGGGTGGCGGCCAGGTACAGCTCCTCGGTGGTGGCCAGCTTCCCGGGCTCGGGCAGAGGCTCCGCCGGGTCGGGGACGGCCTCCAGCTTGGGCTCCCGCACCTCCAGCGCCGCCAGGAGTTTCCCCTGGGCCCGGACCTCCACCCGGCAGCCGGTCAGGCTTCCCGGCACAGGCGCCTCCCCCTGCCAGCAGGCGGCGGGGGAGAGGTCCGCCTTGGCTCTGAACAGTTCTTCCCCCGCCCGGGTGAGAGTTACCTCCGCCTGGGGATACTCCCCCGTGGCGTAGACTTTCACCAGGGCCTTCCCTTCCCCGGCGGGCTCCAGGCTGAGGGCGGCGTCCTTGGTGGCGTTGCCCACCCGGCCCACGCCCTTGTAGGGCATGAAATACTGGGTGAAGGTCTTTTCCTCCTGTGGTTTCAGCCAGGTGAAGTCCGGCTGGTTGTCGGTGAACACCCCGGTCATCAGCTCAATGTAGGGGCCGTCCTCGTCGGTGAGGTTCCTGTCCCAGCTTTTGCCAAAGTCGCCGCAGCCCCAGGTCCACTGTTTTTTCCCCGGGGAGACGTGGTGGTCCGCCACGTGGAGCAGCCCGGCCTGGCGGCCCTCGTCGTAGTTGCCGATGAAGTCGTAGTCCGAGTGGGCCGCCATGTAAGAGGTGGGCACCTGGATGTTCTTGTACCGGGAGATGTCCACCCCGGCGGAGTAGTCGAACTTGTAGTATTCCCCCGTGGCGATGGGGAAGGTGGAAACCGCCCGGCGGCCGTGGTCCATCACCGCGTGTACGTCCGGCGGGAACACGGAGTAGGTGTTCTCGTTCACCGGCACGGCGGGGTTGGCCCACCACAGGAAGGTCTGGGGCAGGTCCGTGGGGTTATACAGCCGCCCCTGTATCTCGATGTAGGCCTTCCCCGGGTACAGGGTGATGGCCGCGGTGCCCTTGGTGCCGTACATCCTGTCTGTCTCCCCCACAAACACCGTGCAGGAGCCGTCCTCCCGCCGCTCCAAGGTGTAGTCCACCGGGGAGAAGGTGGTGGGCCGGTGGTGCTGGGGCCAGTTGAACTCAATGCCCCCGGACACCCAGGGGCCGCACAGCCCCACCAGGGCGGGCTTTACCACGTGGTTGTAGTAGACAAAGTCGTAGCCGTTTGTCTTGTCCAACGCCCGCTGGATGCGCCCTCCCAGCTGGGGCAGCACCATCACCTGCAAGTACTCGTTCTCCAAAAACACCGCCTGGTAGGTTACGTCCTCCTTCTCGTCGGAGATTTTCTCCGTCACTGGGAAGGGGTACACCTTCCCCGAGCTGCCCTGGTAGGCCCGGTTCTCCAAAAACAGCGGGGCCGTCTCCGGCCGGCAGGCACGGTAGGTGGGGATGGTGATTTCTTCTTCCCAAACCTTCACTTGGCGCATGGCGCACTCCTCCTTCTGGCCGCCGCGCGGCCTTGCTTTTATGGCTATTGTAGCGCCTTTTGGGGGCGGAGAAAATGGGAAATCCACAACAATGATGGACAATCTTCCAGCTTTGTGCTATGCTGTTTCCATGAATCACACTGTGGAAAAACGAGAGGGCTTTAAAGGCGAGCGCATGATTGTGCTGCCCACCGAGGCCTTCCGGGACTATGTAGAGCACCCCTTGGTGCGCCGGCTCTACCTGACAGACGTAGGCTTTTTCCCCTGTGCCCAAGACCACTACCGGGAGCGAAAGGACGGGATTGAAGAGTACATCCTCATTTACTGCACAGAGGGGAAGGGCGTCATCCGGGTGGAGAGCCGGGAATATCACCTGGGCCCCAACCAGGCCTTCTGCATCCCCCGGTGGCGGGGGCACCGCTACTGGGCCTGCGGCGAGGAGCCCTGGAGCATCCTCTGGGTCCACTTCAAAGGGGAGGACACCGCCTTCTACCCCCTGGATGAGGAGCGCCTTGTAAGCTTTTCCGGCATCCACGAGGAAAACCGCATGATGTTCCTCTTCGACCTGCTGTTCCGCGCCCTGGAGGGGGACTACACCTTGGGCAACTTCATCTACCTCTCCCAGGTGCTCTCCCTCATTTTGGGGGAGCTGTACCAGCGGGAGCGCAAAGGTGGCGGGGAGGGCAGCCGCCGGGTGACGGACATCGTCCGCTACATGGTGCGCCACCTGGGAGAGCCCCTCACCCTGGAGCAGCTGGCCCAGGAGTTCGACCTGTCCAAAAGCGGCCTGCACGCCCTGTTCCAAAAGCACACCGGCCGCTCGCCCATGGATTTCTTCCTCCGCCTAAAAATGAAGGAGGCCTGCAAGATGCTCCGCTCCACCAGCCTGCGCGTCTACGAGGTGGCCCAGCGCCTGGGCTACCAGGACCCCTACTACTTTTCCCGCATCTTCCGGAAGGTGGTGGGCATCTCCCCCAAGGAGTACCAGAACAGCGAGTATTTCCACTATCAGGAGTGAGCTTCCGCCCCTTCCCTGGAAGATTATCCAGGAAATGGGAACATTGCGCATTCCCTTCCCCGGCGGCCCCGGCTATACTGGAGGAAAACAAAGGGCACAGCTTTGCCCTTTTCCTAGGGAGGTTTTTGTATGTTCTACGCACTGGCAGGCAGCTGGGAAGCTGTGTGGGAGGGCGCGTCCTACCCCGTGACGCTGCCCGGCACCTTGGATGAAAACAACATCGGCTACGCCGATTTCGGCGAGGACCAGCGCCTTCCCCCCGGGGAGCGCAAAGGCGGCGGCCCCATCGCCGGGCGCTTCACCCGCAAGCACACCTACGAGGGCCCCGTCACCTTCCGCCGCGTGGTGGATTGGCAGCCGCCCCAGGGCCGCCGGGTGTTCTTCCAGGTGGGCCGTGCCCGCCACCTGCGCCTGTTGGTAGACGGCCAGGAGGTTGCCCCCTTTGAGGAGCCCACCATCAGCACCCCCTACGTGTTCGAGGTGACGGGCCTGGTAAAGCCCGGCAGCCAGGTAGAGCTCATCTCCGACAACAGCTACCCCGGCTGGCCCCACGACGCCATTGTCTATTCCTCCGCCGCCACCGACGAGACCCAGACCAACTGGAACGGCGTCCTGGGGGACTTGGGCCTGCGGGACGAAGCGCCGGTGTTCCTGCGCAGTGTGCGGGTCTACCCCGGGGAGGAAACCCTCTCCGTCCAGGTGGAAGTCTCCGCCGCCCAGGCCTACCGGGGCACGCTGTCCCTGGCGTCCCCGGCCCTGGCCGCCCCGGTGGAGCGGGCCATCACCCTGGAGCCCGGCGAGCACCTGTTCCAGCTGGAGGACTTGCCCCTTGCCGCTGGCGTCCGGCGCTGGGACGAGTACGAGGGCAACCTGTACCAGCTCATCGCCGCCCTCAGTGGCAGCGATGAAAAGACAGTCCGCTTTGGCGTGCGCACCTTTGGCGCCAAGGAGGGCCGCCTGGCCCTCAACGGCCGTGCCTTCTTCCTGCGGGGGGAGGCCAACTGCGCCGAGTTCCCCGAGGAGGGCCATCCCCCCATGACAGTGGAGGCCTGGCGCAAGGTGTTGGAGATGTACAAGTCCTACGGCGTCAACGTCATGCGGTTCCACTCCCACTGCCCGCCGGAGGCCGCCTTTGCCGCCGCCGACGAGCTGGGCATGATGATGCAGCCCGAGCTCTCCCACTGGAACCCCCACACCGCCTTCCTGGACCAGGAGAGCCTGGACTATTTCACCGCCGAGCTGCGGCAGATTCTCCGCTGCCTTGCCAACCACCCCTCCTTTGTGATGCTCACCTTTGGCAACGAGCTGTGGACCGACGAGGAGGGCATCCGCCGTATCCACAGCCTGCTGGATATGGCCCGCGCCCAGGACTCCACCCGGCTGTATTCCTGGGGCTCCAACGTGTTCTACGGCACTAAGGGCTGCGACCCGGAAAGCGACTTCTACACCAGCACCCAGTATTTCACCCACATGATTCGCGGCACCAGCGCCCTGGGGGAGAACGACCCCGGCCGCCTGCCCGGGTTTATCAACAACAAGTACCCCGCCCCCGGGGAAAACTACGACGCCTCCATGGCCCAGCTGCGCCAAACCTATCAAAAGCCCGTGTTCAGCTTTGAGGTGGGCCAGTTCGAAATCCTCCCGGACTTCGACGAGCTCCAGGACTTCCAGGGCGTCTCCGACCCGGCCAACTACCGCATCATCCAGGAGAAGGTGCGCCAGCAGGGCCTGGAGCCTGTGTGGAAGCGGTATGTAGAGGCCACCGGCGAGCTCTCCCGCATCGGCTACCGGGCCGAGGTGGAGGCCGCCATGAACACCGACGAGATGTCCGGCATCTCCCTGCTGCAGCTCCAGGACTTCCCCGGCCAGGGCACCGCCTTGGTGGGCATGATGGATTCCCACCTCAAGCCCAAGCCCTTTGCCTTTGCCCGGCCGGAGGCCTTCCAGGCCTTCTTCCGGGATAGGCTGGTGCTGGCCTCCCTGCCCCGGTACACCTACCAGGCGGGGGAGAGCTTCACTGGAGAGTTCTTCCTGGCAAACTACGGCAAGACAGAGCTTTCCGCCCCCCTGGAGTACACCTTGACAGGCCCCGGCGTGTCCCTGGCCGGCAGCCTGTCCGCCCTGCCTTGCCCCGCTGGCAAGCGCACGCCCCTGGGCGCGGTGACGTTCCAGCTGCCCGCCTTGGAGCAGGCCCAGCGCCTGGAGCTGCGCCTGGCGGTGGGAGAGGTGGAGAATACCTATCCCTTGTGGATGTATCCCCCTGTGGAGCCCCGCTGCCCCGCCTCTGTGTACGAGACGCGCTCCTTTGACGAGAAAGCCCGGCAGGTGCTGGCCCAGGGCGGCAAGGTGTTCCTGGCCCCTCCCGCGGATAAGGAGCACATGCCCCAGTCCATCGGCACCCAGTTCACCACGGACTTCTGGTCCGTGGGCACCTTCCCCGCCCAAGAGGGGAGCATGGGCCAGCTCATCGACACCCAGCACCCCATTTTCCAAAGCTTCCCCACCGAGTATCACACCAACTGGCAGTGGTGGCCCATGGCCTCCCAGCGGGCCTTTGTGCTGCCCCGCACCATCCAGGCCATTGTCACCGAGATGGACTGCTACGCCTACCTGCGGCCCATGGCCCAGCTCTTTGAGGCCCGCTGCGGTGGCGGCGTGATTCTGGCCTCCTCCATGGGCCTGCAGGATTTGCAGCAGTATCCCGAGGCCCGGGCTTTGCTCCACTCCCTCTACCAGTACATGGATTCCGAGAGCTTCGCCCCCCAGCAGGAATTGCCCCCGGAGCTTTTCGCCAGCCTGGCCCCCTGATGTCCACTCTACCCTTTTGAAAAGGAGCGCGGGAATATGCGGTACACCTTTCAGCCCTATGAGAAAATGCCCTTGGTCCGGGGCCACCTGAACCTGGGCGGCGCCAACCCCCAGGGCGGGCGCATCGATGTGAACAACCTCTACCTGGAGCGGGACGGCAAGCCCTGGGTCCCCATTATGGGAGAGTTCCACTTTTCCCGCGTCTCCCGGCCGCACTGGTACCGGGAGCTGTGCAAGATGAAAGCCGGCGGCGTCACCGTGGTGGCCACCTACCTGTTCTGGATTTACCACGAGGAGGAGGAAGGCCGGTTCGACTTCACCGGCGACAGGGACATCCGCGCCTTTTTGCTGGAGTGCCAGCGGGCGGGCCTGGAGGCGGTGATACGCATCGGCCCCTGGGCCCACGGCGAGTGCCGCAACGGCGGCTTCCCAGACTGGCTGCTGCAAAAGCCCTACCCCCTGCGGGACAACAACCCCGGCTACCTGGAGAAAGCCCGCCTGTGGTACCGGGAAATCTACCGCCAGGTGCAGGGCCTCTCCTACCAGGAGGGCGGGCCCATTGTGGGCATCCAGCTGGAAAACGAGCTGGTGAACAATGCCCCCCACCTGCTGGCCCTAAAGCGCCTGGCCCAAGAGGTGGGCTTCCAGGCGCCCTTGTGGACGGTGACCGGCTGGGACAATGTCTGCGGCGCCCAAATCCCCGTGGACGAGGTGCTGCCCGTCTTTGGCGCTTACGCCGATGCCCCCTGGGCCGGCACCTTGGAGCCCCTGCCGCCCTCCCACGCCTTCACCTTCAACCGGATGCGCAACGACTCCGCCATCGGCGCCGACCAAATCGCCCAAACCGGCCAAGACGGCTGGCGCCTCCCCTACGAGCGCTACCCCTTTGCCACCTGCGAGCTGGGCGGGGGCATCCAGGTGACGTACCACCGGCGGCCCCGCATCCGGCCCATGGACGTGTACGCCCTGGCCTTGTGCAAGCTGGGGGCGGGGAACAACCTGCCCGGCTACTATATGTACCACGGCGGCACCAACAAGCTGGGGCGCTTTAGCACCCTCAACGAGTCCAAGGAGTCCGGCTATCCCAACGACTGCCCCATCCTCTCCTACGATTTCCAAGCGCCCCTCTCCCAGTACGGGGAGGCACGGGGCCAGTACGGCCTGTTGAACCTGCTGCACCTGTTCCTCCAGGACTTTGGGGAGCTGTTCGCCCCCATGGAGGCGGTGGAGGCCCAGCGCCTTGTCCCGCCGGAGGACAGCGCTTCCCTGCGGTATGCCCTGCGCACCAATGGGGAAGGGGGCTTTGTGTTTGTCAACCACTACCAGCGGCTCCACCCCCTGGAGGACGTGCTGTCCGCGGAGATAGACACCGGCAGCCTTTGCTTCCCGCCTTTGGACGTCCGGGGGGAGGTGGCCTTCTTCCTGCCCTACAACCTGCCCCTGGGTGGGGAGCTCCTCACCTGGGTCACGGCCCAGCCCATCTGCCGGGAGGGCAACACCCTGTTCTTCGCGGCCATCCCCGGCATCCCGCCCCGGTACGCCTTCCAGGGCAGGGACGTCCTCTCCCCGGAGCCCGGCCTAGCGCCCCAGCAGGTGGGGGAGATGCAGCTGGTCACCTTGCCCTGGGAGCAGGCCCAGTACCTGCGCAGGCTGCCCAGCGGCCTGTACCTGGGGGAGGGCTGCAACCTCTACCAGGAGGACGGCAGCCTGGCCGCCATCGAGGAGGGAAGCTTCTCCGCCTACCGCTGGGAGGGCCAGTGCTTTGCACCCCTTGCCGTGGAGCGTCCCTTCCAGCCCGCCGCCCTCACCCGGGAGCCGCTGGCGGCAGCCCCCTTGGAAGCCCCCACCTTGCGGGAGCTTTTCCTGGGCGGGGAGCGGCCCGTCACCTGGCAGCGGCTTTCCGTCTCCACGGCGGAGGGCTTTGTGGAAATACCCGGCCCCTACGACGTGGGCCAGCTGTACGCAGATGGCCAGCTGGTGGCGGACAGCTTCTACTACGGGGCGCCCTGGCGGGTGCCCGCCAGCCTGCTGTACGGCAAGGAGTGCTTCCTGGCCCTCTCGGAATTGGGCGGCAATTTCTACCGCGAGTTTTGACAAGTATCCCTGGGACCCCCTGCGGGCCCCGGGGATTTTTTCTTTTTTGCCGGAAAAACGTGCGCCCCGCCGGATTTTATGCTATACTTATCCATAAACAGGCCGCGTAAGCCGCGGCCCGCGTGCCCAAGCGATGGGGGCAGAGAAAATGCCCCAAGCCAGTTCCTTGCGGCAGCGCGGTAACTGGAAGGAATGTAACCCTGAAAAACAAAGCGCCCCCGGGCCATCCCCGCGGGTTTGGAAAAATACCCTAGAGAGAAAGAAGGATTGCCATGATAAAGCTTCACGAAGGCGGCGTATACCTGGTGGACGGCCAGCTGGTGCCGGCTGCCCAGGCCCAGGGGGACCCCCGCCTGCAAGACGCCACCCCCCAGCAGGCCAAGAAAGCCACCATCGCCTACAGCATTTTGCAGGCCCACAACCACAGCGGCGACCCCGCCTCCCTGCAAATCCGCTTTGACGCCCTGGCCTCCCACGACATCACCTATGTGGGCATCATCCAGACGGCCCGGGCCTCCGGCATGGAGAAGTTCCCCATGCCCTATGTGCTCACCTGCTGCCACAACTCCCTGTGCGCGGTGGGCGGCACCATCAACGAGGATGACCACATGTTTGGCCTCACCGCCGCCCAGAAGTACGGCGGCATTTACGTGCCCCCCCACGTGGCGGTCATCCACCAGTATATGCGGGAGATGCACGCCGGCTGCGGCAAGATGATTCTGGGCAGCGACAGCCACACCCGCTACGGCGCTTTGGGCACCATGGCCGTGGGCGAGGGCGGCGGCGAGCTGGATAAGCAAATCCTGGGCGACACCTGGGACAGCCCCTATCCCGAGGTGGTGGCCATCTACCTCACCGGCAAGCCCCAGCCCTGGGTGGGCCCCCACGACATCGCCCTGGCCATCTGCAAGGCCGTGTACGCCAACGGCTATGTGAAGAACAAGGTCATGGAGTTTGTGGGCCCCGGCGTGGCCTCTATGGACACCGACTACCGCAACGGCGTGGACGTGATGACCACCGAGACCACCTGCCTTACCTCCATCTGGCAGACCGACGGTGACACCAAGGCCTGGCTCACCGAGCACGGCCGCGGTAGCGATTACCAAGAGCTGAAGCCCGGCGAGGTTGCCTATTACGACGGCTGTGTGGAGATCGACCTCTCCGCCGTCAAGCCCATGATTGCCCTGCCCTTCCACCCCTCCAACGCCTACACCATCGACGAGCTGCAGGAGAACCTCACCGACATCCTCCGGGAGACGGAGAAGGCCGCGGAGAAGGTCAGCCAGGGCCGGGCTCCCTACACCTTGCTGGACAAGGTGAAGGACGGCCAGCTCCAGGTGCAGCAGGGCGTCATCGGCGGCTGCGCCGGCGGCACCTTCACCAGCATCGCCCAGGCGGCCAACGTGCTGCGGGGCAAGGCCATCGGCGCCGGGGAGTTCACCCTGAACGTGTACCCCTCCTCCATCCCCGTGTACATGGAGCTGATGAAGAACGGCGCCCTGGCGGATTTGATGGCTGCCGGCTCCGTGGTGAAGACCGCCTTCTGCGGCCCCTGCTTCGGCGCGGGGGACACCCCCAACCACAACGGCCTGTCCATCCGCCACACCACCCGGAACTTCCCCAACCGGGAGGGGAGCAAGCCCGGCCAGGGCCAGATGTCCGCCGTGGCCTTGATGGACGCCCGCTCCATCGCCGCCAGCGCGGCCCGGGGCGGCCTGCTCACCAGCGCCGAGGAGTTCGCCGAGGCCTTCACTGCGCCCCCGGCCTACCACTTTGACCCCGCCCCCTACCAGGCCCGGGTGTACCAGGGCTTTGGCAGGGCCCAGGAGGAGGCCCCCCTGTTCTACGGCCCCAATATCAAGGACTGGCCCCAGCGCCCCGCCCTGGAGGAGAACATCCTCCTAAAAGTCTGCTCCAAGCTGCTGGACGAAGTCACCACCACCGACGAGCTCATCCCCTCGGGGGAGACTTCCTCCTACCGCTCCAACCCCTTGGGCCTGGCGGAGTTCACGTTGTCCCGCCGGGACCCGGCGTATGTGGGCCGCGCCAAAGAGATAGGCGCCGTGGAGGAGGCCCGGGAGAGAGGGGAGAGCGTGCTGCAGGCCGACCCCCAGCTGGAGGCCGTGTTCCAGGCCATCCGCACCATCCCCGGCCAGGAGCAGGTGGACCCCCAGTCTGTGGAGATCGGTTCGGTGCTCTACGCCAACAAGCCCGGCGACGGCTCCGCCCGGGAGCAGGCCGCCAGCTGCCAGCGGGTGCTGGGGGGCCTTGCCAACATCACCCAGGACTACGCCACCAAGCGCTACCGCTCCAACGTGATGAACTGGGGCATGCTGCCCTTCCATCTCAAGGGGGAGCCCACCGCCTTTGAGGTGGGGGATTACATCTACGTCCCCGGCATCCGCTCTGCCTTGGAGGGCGACCTGTCCCACATCCCCGCCTACGTGTGCAAGGACGGCAAGGCCCAGGAAATCACCCTCTACTGCAAGGACATGACCGAAAGCGAGCGGGAGATTGTCAAGGCCGGGTGCCTTATCAATTTCAACCGCAACCGCAACCGGTGACCTGTGGCGGGAGACGTGAAAGGGGGGCCGCGCAACCCTAATAGCAGGGCTTGCAGTGGCGTGGCCTCCCCATAAAGGCATTTCCCCTACATAAAAAGACTGTCCGCACAAGCAACAGTTTCTGCTTGTGCGGACAGTTTTTTTGCCTGCCCGGTCAGGGGAGTTTGCCGTCCTCTATTTCCAGCGAGGCCATCTGTTCCGGGGTGATTCCGTTTTTGGCGCCATACTGAGTCCAGAAGGAGCGGGAAGCCCGCAGGAAAACCCCTTTTGGAAGGGGCATAGTCACCTGCAGGGTTAAGCGTTCCCCAAGTGCGACCGCCCTGGCAAACCGCTTAACTTTTCGCTGGACCAAAAAGCGGAAGGGGGTGGAAAGAATCGCTTCCCCGCTGGCCACCTTGAGGACAGAGCCGAAAGGGTACCCGGCCTGTTCGCAGAAAAGCCGCAGGATTTCCACCGCAGTGTCGTTCTGCTCCGGTTCCAAAAAGCCGCAGTTGATAAGCAGAGAGATGGTGGGCTTTTCCCGGGGGGGCTCTCTTTCCAGGGTCTTGAGGAATTCTAGCAGTGTGGCAGGAATGCCGTCCACATAAAGGGGGAACACCAGCAGTAGGTGGGAGGCCTTCCCGGCCAACTGGCAGAGCTCCTTGTGATTGCTGGAGGAAATGGCTCTGTATTTCCCGGGCAGTGGGCATGCCTCTTGGAACATCCTGGCAAGTTCCTTAGAGTGGGAGACAGGTGCCCGCGGGCTCCCGTTCAATAGCAAGACTTCCATCTGCGCACCTCCTCCCGAGCGGCCTGCTCCACCTGCTCCTCCCCGGCAAAACAGAGCCGCAGGCTGGAAAACTGCAGGTTCCTTGCGTTGCGATGGGCCATGTGGGAAAAGACCTGCCGTTCCCGCTCCGATAAAGCCCCATACCCTAAAATCGTGGCCTCTTTGGGGGCCACGTCCCGCATTTTGTGATGTATTTCCCCCTGTACCAGACGCAGAAAAGCCTGCTGGATGGGAATGGCCCGCTCCAGCATGGTTTTCATCACTGTGTCATAACTGCCATACCGTACCCGGCTCACCAAAAGGAGCCGGGTGCTTTTTGCAAGATAAGGGTAAACACGGCAGGCGTCATCGCGTATCACGCACTTCCCAGGGGTTTTCACCCAGCACCCAAAGCAGCCTACGCATGGACCAATCTTCAGTTGGGAAAGGTCGATCACTGTTGCTGTGGCGCCGGCTCCCGCCAGGTCCAGCGCCCGGTCGCTTATCACTAGGTCCACTGTCTCCACTCCTTCTGCTGTCTCTTCTGCCTTAGGGTTCCTGTTTTTCTGCTCTTTTATACTGGGACGCCGTTACAGCAGCATGGCCCCGGTGCCCGCCAGAATCAGCACCAAGCCCACCGCCGCCTTGGGGGTCAGCTTCTCTTTCAGCACAATCCAAGAGAACACGATGGTCACCAAGATGCTCAGCTTGTCAATGGGCACCACCACGCTGGCAGGGCCGTCCTGCAAAGCCCGGTAGTAGCACAGCCAGGAGAGCCCCGTGGTAATCCCCGAGAGGAACAGGAACATCCAGCTCTTTTTTCCAATGGAGCGGATGCCCTTCTGCTCCCCGGTGACGAACACCATCACCCAGGCCATCACCAGCACCACAATGGTGCGTATGGCCGTGCCCAGGTTGGACTCCACGTTCTCCACGCCAATCTTCCCAAAGATGGAGGTCAGGCTGGCGAACACCGCCGAAAGAAAGGCGTACACCAGCCAGGCTTTGCTGTGGGGCTTGCCGTCCTCCACCTCTTTCTTGGCAATCATCAGCAAAGTGCCCACGCCGATGCCCACCACGCCCAGCGCCTGGGGGATGGATACCGGTTCCCCCAGGAAAATAAAGGCCAGCAGGATGGTCAGCACTGTGCTGGATTTGTCAATGGGCGCCACCTTGTTTACGTCCCCCAGCTGCAAAGCCTTAAAGTAGCACAGCCAAGAGGCCCCGGTGGAAAGCCCCGAAAGCACCAAAAACAACAACGTGGTCCCAGAGATTTGGGCAATGCCCCCCTGGGAGCCCACCACGAACACCATCAGCCAGGAAAAGGCCAGCACCACCACTGTGCGCAAGGCCGTTGCCAGCGTGGAGTTCACATTTTCAATGCCGATCTTTGCCAACACCGCGGTAATCCCCGCGAAAAAAGCCGAGCCCAGTGCGAAAAACAGCCACATAGTCCATCCTCCCATTCCGCCATGCAGGTTTCTTTCCCTATACTATATACTCCGGTACCTGCTGCCGGTCAAGAGGGGACAGAAAATTTTACAGTTCTTCCTCCCACTGAGCCGTGGGGATTAAGTTGCTCACATAGGGCCGCTTGCCCTCCAGCACCTCGTCGTAGAAGTTCTGTTTCCAGTCGATGTAGGCCACGCTGTCCTCCAGCTCCCGAATGGATTCCCGCAAGGCCTGCTGCTTTTTCTCCAGCAGCACCTTCCGCTGGGGGATGGTGGAGGGCCCCTCCAGGCACAGGGCCAGGTACTCCTTCATCTCTTGGATGCTCATGCCGCAGCGCTTTAGGCACATCAAGTCCTTAATCCACTTGATGTCGTGCTCGTCAAACACCCGGCGGTTGTTCTGGTCCCGCTTCACGTTGGGTACCAGGCCTTGGTTGCAGTAGAACTTCAAAGCTTGATAGGTCATGTCGGTTTCCCGGCAGGCCTGCATCATGGTGTACATGGAAAAACCCCCGTTCACAAAATCTTTTCAAATTTTCTGCCGAAACGCTCTTGACCGGTTGTTACAACCGGAGAATATAATCGGTAACAGAAACCGGAAGGAACAACCGGTTGTTTCCGTCGAATCATACCACACCGCGAGAAAAAGCGCAAGATGCTTTTCCAGGACATACCACGAAAGGAGAACCACCCATGAAAGACTTTACCTATTCCTATCCCGCCCATGTGTACTTCGGCAAGGGGGCTCTGGCAAACGCCCTGAAGGCCGAGCTGCCCGCCGGGGCCAAGAAAGTGCTGCTGGCCTATGGCGGCGGCTCCATCAAGAAAAACGGCATTTATGAGGAAGTCACCGGCCTGCTGCAAACCTTGGGCAAAGAGGTGGTGGAGTTCACCGGCATCATGGCAAACCCCACTTACCAGAAAGTCCAGGAGGGGGCGAAGCTCGCCAAGGAAAACGCTGTGGACTACATCCTGGCCGTGGGCGGCGGCAGCGTCATCGACTGCTGCAAAATCGTGGCGGCCCAGGCCCTCACCGCCAACATCGAGGCGGACATCCAGCCCTGGCTCCAAGAGCTGGGCCTTCTCTAAGCTTACACCACACTCATAGGTTTTTCCCATAGCGGCAACTCCCCAGAGGTACTAGGCCCTGGGGAGTTGCTCTTTTCTATTTTGAATGTTGGTCAGCCCGCCGGGGGCTCCTCCAGGGTCTTCACCCCAAAGATAAAGTACAGGATGTGGAACACCCACACCCCCGCCAAAATGGCGCAGGGGATGTACAGCCCTTTCACCATCATCATCACAAAGCCAAAGGCCATCAGCACCGTCACGGTGAGCATAATGCGCCGCTTGGTGCGCCAGGTCATGGCCCGGTGCTGCACGTAGCTCTCCAGGTTTTTCTTGTACAGGCTGGTGTTGATAAACCAGGTGTGCAGCCGCTGGGAGCTTTTGGCAAAGCTAAAGGCCGCCAGCAGCAAAAAGGGGAAGGCCGGCAGCAAAGGCAGCACTGCCCCCACAGCGCCCAGGCCCACGCCTACACAGCCCAAAACTATCCACAGAATCCGTCTCATGTTCCAGCTCCTTTCTGGGTTTTCCCCTTTTCCCGGCGGGTTTCTATCACGTGGCGGATGGCCGCCGCCGGGTGTACCAGCAGCATCCGCGGGCCGGAGAACCGCATCACTTCCCGGATTTTCGCCCGCATCTCCGGCTTGTAGCAGTGCACCTTGCAGTTGGAGCAAAAGGTCTTTTCCTCCATAAAGGGGCACTTGTCGCTGCGGGCCCGGGCGTATTCCTCCAGGGCGCGGCACTGGGGGCACAGGCCCTCTTTTCCGCCGTGGTGTTTCCTGCAATACAGGGCAATCATCTGGGAGACCATCTCTTTTTCCCGCTGCCGCTTTTGGGCGGTGTTGCTCATCAGCTCATCCTCCCGTTGTCCATGTTGTAGACCCTGTCCGCCACCCGCATGGTGGATTTCCGGTGGGAGACCAGCAGCACCGTCTTTTCCCCCCGTTCCTCCCCCAGAGAGCGGAGGATGACCGCCTCGTTTAAGCTGTCCAGGTTGCTGGTGGGCTCGTCCAGCAACAGGAAGTCCCCCTGGTGGAGGAAGGCCCGCGCCAGGCCCAGCCGCTGGCGCTCGCCGCCGGAGAGGGTGCTGCCCAGCTCGCCCACCGGGGTGTCGTAGCCCTGGGGCAGGCTTTCAATAAACTGGTGCACCGAGGCCTTCCGGCAGGCCCGGGCGATTTCTTCGTCGGTGGCGTCCGGCTTGGCAATGCGCAGGTTGGCCCGGATGCTGTCGTGGAACAGGTGTGTCTCCTGGGTGACAAAGCTCTCCATGTCCCGCAGGTTGGCGGTGTTGATGTCCTTCACGTCCCGGCCGGAGACGCGCACCTGCCCTTGCTGGGCCTCCCAAAACCGCATGAACAGCTTAAGCAGTGTGGATTTCCCGCTGCCGCTGCGGCCCACAATGCCCACCACGCTGCCCTTGGGCACTTCCACGGAGACGCCGTCCAGGATCCGCTCCTCCCCATAGGCAAAGGAGACTTGTTCCGCCGCCGCCCCGGTAAAGGAGAGGCCTGCCTTGCCCTGGATTTCCTCCACCACCGGCTCCTCCTCCAAAATGTCCAGCACCCGGTTCCCCGCGGCGAAGGTGTTCTGCAAGGTGCTGCCCAGGTTGGCCAGCGCCACGCAGGGTCCAAAGGAGCTCATCAGCGCCAGGGTGGGCAGCAGCACCCCCAGAAGGTCCACCTGCCCGGCCTGGTACAGCCCCACCGCCGCAAAGAGCATGGCCACGTCAAACACCAAGATGACGGTGTTCGTCACCGCCTGGTTGCGGCCGGCGGTGCGCTTCATCCGCGCCTCGTCCTGGGAGAGGGCTGCCGTGCGGGCGTCCATCTCCTCCAGGCGGCGCTGGCCCTGGCCGTATTGCAGCGTTTCCAATAGGCCCCGCAGGCTGTCCAGCACAAAGCTGGAGAGCTCCCCCGAGCGCTGCCGGAACCGCAGGCCGTCGTCGCCGCTGAGCCGGGAAGTCACCAATGGCACCGCCACCCCCACCACAGCGTAGGCCGCCAGAGCCAGCAGCCCCAAGGCCCAGTGGAAGCTGCCAATGTACAGGCACAGCGCCACCGTGAACAGCGCCGCAATGGCAATGGGGGAGAGAGTGTGGGCGTAGAACACCTCCAGCAGCTCAATGTCCGAGGTGATAAGGGCGATGAGGTTGCCCCTGTCCTTGCCCTCCAGCTTGGCGGGGCACAGCCGCCGCAGGGCCTGGAAGACCTTCTCCCGCAGCAGCGCCAGCAGCTTAAAGGCGATGAAGTGGTTGCAGGCCTGCTCCCCATAGCGCAGGAACCCCCGGGCCACCGCAAACACCAGCACCCCGCCAAACAGCAGCCCCAGGGAGAAGGGAATCTCCAGCCCCAGCGCTCCGGCCAGGGCGTATCCTCCCAGCACGGTGAGGAAGGCGGCGCACAAATGCCCCACCAGCCCCAGCAAAATGGCCAGCACCATAAAGCCCGCCAGGGGCCGCACCAGGCCCACCAGCCGCAGCATCACTTGGAACCCGCTTCGCTTTTTCATCGGATTGACTCCTCTCCATAGTGTTCCAGGGCCGCTTGGGCGTCCCACAGGCGGCGGTAGGCGCCGCCCCGCTCCAGCAGCTCCTGGTGGGTGCCGCTCTCCGCCACCTGGCCTTTGTCCAGCACGTAGATGCGATCCGCGTCCACCACGTTGGCCAGCCGGTGGGAGATGAGCAGCACTGTCTTTGTCTTTGCCAAAGCGCGGATTTCCTCCATGATGTCGTTCTCGCTCTCCACGTCGATGTTGGAGGTGGCCTCGTCAAAAATATACACCGGGCTGTTGTGCAGCAGCCCCCGGGCCAGGGCCAGCCGCTGGCACTGCCCGCCCGACAGATTGGAGGCCCGCTCCAGCAGCGGGGTTTGCAGCCCCTGCTCCTGCCGCAGGAAGCCCCCTAGCTTCACCTGCTCCAGCACCTGCCACAGCTGCTCGTCCGTGGCCTGGGGGGCGGCCATGCGCAGGTTGTCCTCCACCGTCCCCTTAAACAGGTAGCTTTGGTGGCTGATGTAGGTAAAGTTCTCCAGCAGGCTTTCCTCCTTCAGGGCGGAGAGCTCCACGCCGCCCACGGTCACCGAGCCCTGGTACCCCCGGTTGCGCCCCATCAGCAGCGACGCCAAGGTGGATTTCCCGCAGCCGGATTCCCCCACCAAGGCCACAAAGCTGCCCTGGGGACATTCCAAGTCCACCTCGGCCAGGACGTCCCGCCCCTCCCCATAGGAGAAGCGCACCCCCTGGCAGCGCAGGGAGCAGTCCTGGGGCACAGGCTGGTTTCCCCTTTCCTCCTCCGGCAGGTCCAGCAGCCGGAAGATTTTCTCGCTGGCCGCCATGCCGTTCATGGCGATGTGGAAGAAAGAGCCCAGCAGCCGCATGGGCAAAAAGAAATCCGCCGAAAGAATAAGCAGGAGCAGGCAGCCCGCCAGGTCCACGCGGCCCCCTTGAAACTGGGTCACCGCCAAAATCACCCCCAGGGCCGCGCCGCCATAGGCGATCAAGTCCATCATGGTGATGGAGTTCAGCTGCATGGTCAGCACCTTCATGGTGATTTTCCGGAACTTCTCCGCCTGTTTCTGCATCTCCTCCTGCTTAAAGCTGTCCGCCTGGTAGATTTTCAAGGTGGTCAGCCCTTGCAGGTTCTCCAGGAAGGTGTCGCCCAAGGCGGTGTACTGCCCCCAGTATTTGGAGAGCAGCTTCTTGGCCCACCGCTGCACCGCCACAATGGCGGCGGGAATCAGCGGCACGCAGAGGAACAGCACCAGCGCCGCCGGGAAGTTCACAAAGCTGAGCACGCCAAACAGCGTCAGGGGCGCCAGCATGGCGTAAAAGAACTGGGGCAGGTAAGAGCCGAAATACGTCTCCAGCTGGTCCACGCCCTCCACGGCCACCTGCACCACCTCCGAGGTGTTCACCCGCTCTTGGTAAGAGGCCCCCAGGCCCAGCAGCTTTTTGTAGATTTTCCCCCGCAGCGTGCGCTTCACCGCCTTGGAGGAAAGGTAGCTCAGGCGGCTGGAGAGCAAGGTGCATACCGCCCGCACTGCCACAGCCACCACAGCATCGAACAGGATTTCCACCGTCATCTCTGCTGTCAGCTTCCCTTGGGTAAGGGCGGCTACCAACGCAGTAAGGGCAGCCATCAGCCGAATGTTCGCCAGCAGAGAGACCCACTGGCACAGCACGTTCCCTGCGATGTATTTCTTGCTTTCGGGCACCGCCCTCACAAGCCGTTTGTTCAGCATTCCATCCATCCTCTCTCTGGAAATAGTCTTGGCTAACTGATAGTTAAGACTAACCATTGCCTCGAAAAAAAGAGGCCGCCTTTAATTAGTGGCCTCTAACAGCTTGTATAAGCATACCTGGTTTTCCGGAAAAAGTCAACCGCCGCCATTTTTTTCCGCAAAAAAAGCCGCGGGAGGCAGCATCCTCTCCCACGGCTTGAGGCTGCCGGCTTACAGCCATTGGCCATACCGGCGCACGTACAGTTTTTTCACCGCCGTCACCAGCAGCATGTAGCCCGCCACAAGGATACCCAGCAGCAGGAAGTACACCGGGGGCAGGGCGGCCATCTCCAGGGGCGCCGCCAAGGGCGTGAAGGGGATGGCCGTCACCAAAGCGATCCCCGCCAAGGAGAGCAGCGCCACCGGCACGGAGGCCCGGCTCTGCACAAAGGGCAGCTTCTCCGTGCGCAGCATGTGGATGACCAGCGTCTGGGTCCACATGGATTCCACAAACCACCCCGTCTGGAACAGGGCCACATACAGCGCCTGGGCGGCGGGCTCTGTCAGCTGGGGGTACAGCTGGCCGCCGGTGGCCAGGGGGCACACCACAAAGTACAGCAGCAGATAGGTGGCAATGTCAAACACCGAGCTGGTGGGCCCCATCCACAGCATAAACCGGCCAATGCCCTTGGCCTCCCACTTCCTGGGGGCCTTCAGGTACTCCGGGTCCACGTTGTCCCAGGACATGGCGGTGCAGCAGACGTCGTAAATCAAGTTGAGCAAAATCAGGTGCAAAGAGGCCATGGGCAAGAAGGGCAAAAAGGCGCTGGCCGCCAGCACGGAGAACATGTTGCCAAAGTTGGAGGAGGCCGTCATCTTGATGTACTTCATCATGTTGGCATAGGTCCTCCGGCCCTCCAGTACGCCCTGCTCCAGCACCATCAGGTCCTTTTCCAGCAGCACCACAGAGGCCGTCTCCTTGGCGATGTCCACAGCTGTGTCCACCGAGATGCCCACGTCCGCGGCCTGCATGGCCGCCGCGTCGTTGATACCGTCGCCCATGTAGCCCACGGTGTGGCCCTTCTCCCGCAGGACCCGCACCACCCGCGCCTTCTGCTGGGGGGAGAGCTTGGCAAACACCGTGATGTCCTCCGCAAGCCGCCCCAGCTCCTGGTCGTTCAGGCGCTCCAAATCCGTGCCCAGCAGGATGCGCTCCACAGGCAGCCCCACCTGCCGGCAGATGGCCTGGGTGACTTTCTCGTTGTCCCCGGTGAGGATTTTCACCGGCACGCCGTACGCCTGCAACGCTTGGATAGCCGCCTTGGTGGTGGCCTTGGGCGGGTCCAGCAGCGCCAAAAAGCCCAGGAGCACCATGCCCTGCTCATCCGCCACCGAGAACTGCCCCACCGGGGAGGGGTTGGTCTTTTGGGCCACGGCAATCACCCGCATGCCCTGGCTGTTCAGCTGGCCGGCTTTTGCCAGCACCCGCTGGCGCACCTCGTCCTCCAGGGGCAGCACCTTGCCGCCGCACTCTGCCCAGGCGCAGCATTGTAACATCTCCTCCACCGCGCCCTTGGTGACCAGCTGGGTTTTGCCCTCCTGGTCCTGGACCACCACGCTCATCCGCCGCCGCTGGAAGTCAAAGGGGATTTCGTCCACCTTGGTGTACTTCTCCACCAAAGCCTGGGCGCCCAGCTCCTCCTGCTTCTGGATGACCGCCAGGTCAATGAGGTTTTTCAGCCCCGTCTGGAAATAGCTGTTGAGGAACGCGTGGCGCAGCACCCGGCCGTCCTCCTGGCCGTCCACGTTCAGGTGGTACTCCAGCACCACCTTGTCCTGGGTGAGGGTGCCGGTCTTGTCCGTGCAAAGGATGTCCATGGAGCCCAAATCCTGGATGGAGTTCAAGTTCTTGAGGATGACCTTCTGCTTGCTCATGGCCAGGGCTCCCTTTGCCAGGGAGGTGGTGACGATCATGGGCAGCATTTCCGGAGTCAGGCCCACCGCCACCGAGATGGCGAACAGCGCCGCCTGCATCCAGTCCCCCTTGGTAAAGCCGTTGACGAATAGCACCACCGGCACCATCAGCAGCATAAAGCGGATGAGCACCCAGGAAACGGAGTTGACCCCCTTCTCAAAGGTGGTCTTGGGGGGCTTGGTGTTCAGCTCCTTGGCCATCCGCCCCAGCATGGTGTCGTTGCCCACGGCCAGCACCAGGGCTTTCGCGCTGCCGCTGACCACGTTGCTCCCCAAAAAGGCCAGGTTGGCCGTGTCCGTCAAAGCCTCCCGCTGGGGGAAGGCATCCCCCAGTTTTTCCACAGCCTCACTTTCTCCCGTCAGGGCGGACTGGCTGACGAACAAGTCCTTGGCCCCCAGGATGCGCAGGTCGGCGGGAATCATGTCCCCGGCGGAGAGGTGCACCAGGTCGCCCACCACAAGCTCCTCCAGGGGGATTTCCGCCTTCTGGCCTTCCCGCTCCACACAGGCAGTGGTGTGGAGCATCCCCAGCAGCTTGTCCGCCACGTTGCCGCTGCGTGTCTCCTGGACAAAGCGCAGCCCCCCAGAGAGCAGCACCATGGTGGCGATGATAAGGACCGTGGCGTAGTTTTCCTCCCCTGGGCTGGCCAGGGCAATGTCGGTGACGGCGGAAATCACCGCCAGCGCCAGCAGAATCACCGTAAAGGGGTTGATAAAGGCGGAGAACAGCCGCTTGGCTACGGGCTCCCGCTTGCCGTAGGTGAGGGTGTTGCGGCCCCACTCCTCCCGGGAGAGTTCCGCCTGCTCCTGGGTCAGCCCGGTGGGGGCGGCGCCGTAGTGGGCCAGCAGGGCTTCCTCCTTCTGGGCGGCGGCCCAGTACAGGCGCTGCTGGAGGGCGTCCTCCCGCACCATGTTCCCGGTGATGTGCGCGATGGAATTTCTCTTGAAAATCTTCTTCATGGTTCTGTACCTCCAATCTGTAGAATGGCGCAGCGCGCCTTTGGAAAGGGTACAGTGCAGGGAAGAAGGGTCCGCTTTCTCAGCGTCCTACAGGGAAAGGAACGGCCGGCAAGGCCCAGCTTCCCTGTGGGTGTCCCGTCTTCGTCTCTTTGTGGTTGCACTGGTACTGCTTCCCGTGTCCATTCCTTTCACCTCGCTTGTGGTAAGAAGTATCTATCGTATCGCCCGGGGGCGTTGTTTTCTAAAAAAGGGCAGAAAAAGGCCACCGCCTTTCGGTTGCCCCAAAGACGATGGCCCAAAAATCCCGCGGGAAATCCCCTACGGGCCCAGGCGCCCGCAGCTGTAAGGTGTCCATCGTTTTGGGAATGCTCTGTGACTTTGACTGTGCTCCACAGCTGGCGCCTCCTTTGCCGTAAAAATAAAACTCCCGTATGTCCGGTGAACATACGGGAGCTGCATGCCTCGTGTACATTCGTTTGAGCTTTAACTCTGCAGGGCGGTGAAACTGTGTTATGATACACCTTGCGCTCGATGTACCCTGTTCAAACCAGCTGATGGTGTCTCCACCATTTCGCGGCAACAGTCCATATCCCTGTAGGAGCCTTACCTACCGAACAAGTTTACTGTAGCACGGTTTTTCCAGGTTGTCAAGGCCTTTTTTGCCCGGCTTTTCCTCTCACTGCTGCAGGCGGCCGCCGTCCATTTCGTGGACCGTGTCGCACAGCAGGGCGATGTCCTCGCTGCTGTGGCTGGCCAGGAGGATGGTCTTCCCCTCCTGCCGCAGGCCCAGCAGCAGCCGACGCATTTCCTCCACGCCGCGTTTGTCCAGGCCGTTCATGGGCTCGTCTAAAATGAGCAGGTCCGGGTCCTCCAGGATGGCTTGGGCCAGCCCCAGCCGCTGGCGCATCCCCAGGGAGTATTTCCCCACGTGCTTGGGGCTGTCCGGGTCCAGGCCCACCGTTTCCATGGCCCAGCGCACCCGCTCTTTCCCCACCTGGCGCTGGATGTCCGCCAGGAACTTCAAATTCCGGTAGCCGCTGAAGTTGGGCAGAAACCCCGGCGCCTCAATAATGGCCCCTATCCCCTGGGGGATGTCCACGTCCTTGCCCACCCGCTGGCCCCGCACCAAAATCTCCCCAGCGTCCTGGTGCATCAGCCCGCACACGCACTTCATCAGCACCGTTTTCCCCGAGCCGTTGCGCCCCACAATCCCGTGGATTTTCCCGGCCTCAAAGTCCACAGTGACCTTGTCCAGGGCCACCGTCTCCCGAAACCGCTTGGTCACTTCCCGCAGCGAAATGATTGCGTTCATACCGCCGCCTCCTTCACACAGATTTTAACACGTCGATGTCCCGGCGCCCCATGGCCAGAAAGGCCAGCAGGGCCAGCAGCGCGTTCCCGCCCGCCAGCACCGCCAGGGCGTAGCCCAGGGAGGGGAACGCGGTGGTCCCCGTCAAATCCACCACTGAAAGGGACGCCCAGGAAACCGGGGAGATGTAGTGCATCCACCAGCCGGCCCGCTCCACAAACAGGGGGAAGATGGCCAGCGCCGCCGCGCAGATGGCCCCGGCGCTGCGGTTTACCGTCAGGTTCAGCACAAAGAGCACCAGCCCCAGCAGCGCCCCCAGAAGCCAGCACAGCAGCAGCTCCAGCAGGTTGGCTTCCACCGGCCCCAGGGCGTTGCTGATTTGGTGGTCAAAGGGCAGCACAATGCCGTGCTGCCCGGCCATCCTGGTCTGGCAGAAGGTGTGAATCACCTTGCCCCAGCCTGGCTCAAAGCCCACGTGGGGCAGCAGCACCAGCACGGTCAGCAGGTACACCACCGCGAAATACACCGCCGACGTCCCTGCAATGTACAGCACCTGGCCCGCCGTCCAGGTCCTGCGGCCGGAGCGCAGCAGCAGGGCGGGGTGGTCGCTTTCGATAAAGGGTGCATCGCACAGCAAGAGTATCAGCCCCAGCATCACCATCAGCCGGGAGTAGGGTTCCGCCAGGAGGAAGGGGAACACCCAAGGCCCCACGGTGTAGCCCCCCTGGGCGCAGAAGTCCCCCACCGGGGACACCATCCAGTGGACGTAGGCCAGCTCCAGAAAAAACACCACGTACACCCGGGGGTTCACCGGCCACTTTTGAAAGTTGTGGGCCGCCAGCAGCGCGGCCTTGCGCAGTTCAGCCATGCTCCAGCCTCCTTTTGGCCCCCTCCGTAAACAGCGCCCCGAACACCGCCGCCAGCCCGGTGAACAGCGCCACGGGGTACAACGCTGTCCACAGCAGGCTGTCCTGGATGGGGATGTTCCCCTTGGCCACGCTGGCAAACAGCAGGGGGGCGGGCAGTTTTAAGAAGATTGCCACGTTCTCCCACAGATAGTTGAGCAGCAGCGGGCTGGCCAGGGCCACAAACACGTTGGGCAGTAAAGTGGAGACCCACAGCGCCGCCACGGAGAAGAACCCGGCGCAGCAGGCCTTTATCAGGAACCGGGCCGCGTAGAACAGCAGTATCCTCTGGGGGGTGAGCAGCGGCGCGAAGGGCGTGCTCATCCAGGAGTTGATGACAGTGCTCCCCGGGGCAAGGAGGGGATAGCGCAAACACAGCGCCCCCAAAAAGAGCCACTCCCCCACAAACACCGCCCCCGTCCCCGCGAGGTAGCAGGCCGCCGCGGTGCCCGCCCCATAGGCCGCCTTGCCCGCCCGGGCCGCCGAGAAGCGGATGTACCGGTTCTCCCAGTCGGCGCAGAACAGCGTGGCCCCGGGGATGGCCCCAAACAGCAAAAACAGCACCCAAAAGTTGGCGTAAATGCCCATCTCATACAGGTAGGAAGCGGTGGAATCCGCCCCCACCAAGGTTATCTCCTCGTAGACGCTCAGCAGGCTCAGCGCACATTGGCCCACCGCCGCCCCCACGAAGCTGGGGGCCAGCACGGTCCGGCGCAGGCCGCTTGCCGTAAAGTGCAGAAAGTTTCTCATATGCCCCCCAAGTCCGTCACAATTTCCTGGCCTGTTGCGGCGTTGAAAAACACGTAAGAGGCCTGCTCCATGGTCACGGTTTCACTGGCGTCCTCCTTCCCGGGGAAAGTCAGCTCCTGCTTCACCAAAAACCGCCAGGCCGGGATCAGCGTCACGTGGATGCCGTCCCCGGTGCCAAGGGGCACGTACTCAAAGGCGATCTGCTCCACCTGGCAGGGACTCTCCAGCAGCAACGAGTTGTATTTGCTGTCCAGCGCCTCCAAAGCGCCCTCCAAATCCAGGCAGGGGGATTCCCCCTGGCTTTCGCCCACGTCATAGGTGGGGGAGATGGACAGCATCACCAGCCCCTCCGCCGAATAGGTGCAGTCAATCACCGCTCCCATTGTGTACCCGCCGCTGGCAGCCACCCCTGTGCTCTGCCGGGTGACGGGGCACGCCCCGGCCCGGGCGTACAGCTGGAAGTAGTAGCAGTCCTGGCTGGCTAGGTACTGGGGAAGGGGGTACTGGGCCAAAATCTCCTCCCGGCTCAGCGGTTCCCCTGCCTCGTCAGTCCACAGGCCCACACCATTTTGGACGAGCCGCTCCCGGACTTTCTCCGCCTCCGCCTGTAAGGTTTCGCTGTCCAGGGTGAAGCAGTCGTAGCTGTCCGCCACCTCTATCCCCAGCTGGGAGAGGGTCTCCTTGGCCTGGGTGAAGCACTCCTCCGCCGTGGCGAAGGCCAGCTCCTTCCCTGTTTGGAAGGCGTCCCCATTGTAGTCCAGCGACTCCGGCCCGGGGTAGAAGTACTGGGTGGTGTCCTGGTTCCACCCGTTGTTGAAGTAGTACAGGTTCTCCTCGATGACCACCAGGTTTTGGCCGTCCTCTGTCACGTACATGTGCCACATGGCGTCCTGGAACGCGGAGCCCTTTACCGTCTGCTGCTCCTCCTGGGCCAGGGGCGCGTCCCCCAACAGGAGCTGCCGGGCCTGCTGGGGGTCAAAGCGGTGCAGGCTGGCCTGGTAGCTTGCCAGGCTGGAGAAGTCCACCGGGGGATAGCTCACTTCCGCCTGCACCACCACCCCAGAGGACAGCGTGGTCTCCACCACCTGGGAGGCTTGCACCGCTCCCTCGCCGCTGGGGGTGGCAAGGGGACGGCTGGGGCTTTCCACCGCCACGCTGTCCGGCGGGGGAGAGGCGGCGCTTTCCGAGGCGGGCTGGGCCGCGCAGCCGGCGAGCAGCAGCGCCGCCAACAGAAGGGACAGGGCTTTTTTCATAGAGGCTCACTCCTTGTTCCGTCTTTTCCCCTTAGACGTCCCAGCCCGCCCCATTCTTACACAGGGCAAAAAACACCGGAGCGCCTTACCCGGCCTCCGGTGTCCTGTCCTATTTATTGGCTGGAGAGTATCTCCCGAATCTCCCCTTCCGCCGCCTTGACCTCCTCCTGGAAAGCCCGGGAGGAGACCCGCAGCGCCCCGGCCCCCAGGATAATCAGCTGCTCCGTGGCGTCCGAGGTGACCACCCGGGTGTGGTAGTGCCGGGCAATCTGGTGGGTTACTTTCTCAATATACATGTCGGCGGTTTCGGCCTCCTTGGTGTAGACCACGTTCAGGTTGTGGTACTTCTCCACCGAGCCCACGCCGCCCTTCACCTTGTAGGCGTCGAACACAAGGATGGGCACACACCGCCGGTAGGCGGCGTAGTTGCAGAGGATGTCCATCAGCTTTCCCCGGGCGGCCTCCAGGTTTTCCGCCGCCAGGGCTTTCAGCTCGTCCCAGGAGAAAATCACGTTGTAGCCGTCCACCAGCAGGTGCTCGGGACCCTCTTTCTGGGGTTTGGAAGAGCCCTTAAAGGCGCCGCTTTTGGCCACAGGCCGCTTTTTGGCGGGCCGCACCGCCTGGAGGGGGTCCCGCTTGATGGGCCCGTAGGTGCGCTCGAAAATGGCGATGAGCTCCTTATCTTGGGCCACCGTAGAGCGGTACGCCGCCGCCCGGGATTCCCAGCTGCCCGGCGGGGGAGCGGCGGCCTCCTCCTGGGCGGCCCGGGCCATGCGCTCCCCCCGGGCCAGCACGCTGGGGATGTGCATCCGGCTGGGCACCTTGTCCCAGCGCACCACCACTCCGGCCCCGTGGCTGCAAAACACAGAGTCCGCCGTGTTTTCCAAATCGCTGTCCGCGTCATACCCCGCCGCGGCGATGATTTCCTCGCTGTTGTGGCAGGGGGCGTACCCCGCTGGGATGCAGCTCAGCTGCCCGTGGCCCTTGGTGTAGGCGCTCACCTCCCTGGCGTAGCCCAGCAGGGAGGCCACTGGCACCCGCCCCGCCAAAACCGCCTGCTCCCCCTGGATGACCGGCGGCTCAAACTCCGCGAACAGCCGGGGCATGTCCGCCAGAGCCCGGCCCACGCAGTCCTGGGGCACCCGCAGGCTGAATTGGTACCAGGGCTCCAGCAGCACGCAGGCCCCCTGAGCCTGGGCCGTCCGCAACCCCTGGCGCACCGCACGGTAGGTGGCCTGGCGGAAGTCCCCGCCCTCGGTGTGCTTGATGTGGGCCCTGCCCGCCGCCAAAGTGATTTTGCAGTCCGTCAAAGGCGCGCCCAGCAGCGGGCCGATGTGGGCCTTCTCCGCCAGGTGGGTCAGCACCAGCCGCTGCCAGCTGCCCGCCAGCTCGTCCTCCCGGCAGCTGGTGGCAATCTCCACGCCGCTGCCCGGCGCGCCGGGCTCCAGCACCAGGTGGACTTCCGCGTAGTGCCGCAGGGGCTCGTAGTGACCCACACCCTCCACCCGGGCGTTGATGGTCTCCTTGTACAGGATGCCCCCCTCGTCAAAGGCGGCCTGCCAGCCAAACCGCCGCTCCACCAGGCTTTGGAGCACCTCCAGCTGCACCTCGCCCATCAGCTGCAAGTGCACCTGCCCCAGGCGCTCGTCCCACACCACGTGAAGGAGCGGGTCCTCCTGCTCCAGCTCCCGCAGCTGGCCCAAGGCCTTGTGCACCTCGATGCCCTGGGGCAGCAGCACCCGGTACCGCAGCACCGGCTCCAAAGCGGGCGGGCTGGCGTCCGGTTCGCTGCCCAGCCCCTCCCCGGGGTAGGCGTCGGAGAGCCCAGCTACCGCCACCACGTCCCCAGGCAGGGCCGTGTCCACCAGCTGGAATTTGGCCCCGTTGTACAGCCGCAGCTGGTCGGCCTTGCCGCTCCAGGGGGAGCGTGCGTCCTCCCGGGCGGAGAGCTCCGCCTTCACTTTCAGCTCCCCGCCGGTGACCTTCACCCAGGTCAGCCGCACGTCCTCCTTGGTCACCTTGAACACCCGGGCCCCAAACGCTTCCCGCTGGGACAGGGGCTGGGTCAGGCGCTCTAAATCCTCCAGCAGCTTGTCCACGCCCTCCAGTTTCAGGGCGGAGCCAAAGTAGCAGGGGAACAGCTCCCGCCGGGCGATGGCCGCCCCCAGCTGCTCCTCTGTGGGGGACTCCCCAGCCATCACCGTCTCCAGCAGTTCCTCATTGCACAGGGCCAGGTCCTCACCGCAGGCGGGGTCGCTCAAATCCAGGCAGCCCGTGCCGAACCGCCGGCGCAGCTCCTCCAGCCGGGCGGCCTTGTCGGCCCCGGCCAAGTCCATCTTGTTGACGAACAGGAACACCGGCACGTGATAGCGCTCCAGCAGCCGCCATAGGGTTTCCGTGTGGCTCTGCACCCCGTCGGTGCCGCTGACCACCAAAATGGCGTAGTCCATCACCTGCAAAGCCCGCTCCGCCTCGGCGGAGAAGTCCACGTGGCCGGGGGTGTCCAGCAGAGTCAGCTGGGTGTCGGGGAGCTTTAGCACCGCCTGCTTGGAAAAAATGGTGATGCCCCTGGCCCGCTCCAAGGCGTCCGTGTCCAGAAAGGCGTTGCGGTGGTCCACCCGCCCCAGCTTCCGCAGCGCCCCCGCCCGGTAGAGCATGGCCTCGCTCAAGGTGGTCTTGCCCGAGTCCACGTGGGCCAATATGCCAATCACTAACCGTTTCATCCTGTCGTCCCCCTGTGTTCTTTCAGCGCGCGGCCAGGCCGCATACCTTTTTATTATACCGTACCCCGGGGTGCTTGTACAGTGGGAAAGTTCCCCCGCCGCTGCAAACTTTCCTATTGGTAAAATAAAAACTTTCCTAAATGGAAGATTTCTCCCTGTTCAACTGCCCCAAAAGGCGGTATACTGGGGCTGTAACCAGAAAGGAGAGTACGGTATGAAAGTGTTGTTAGCCCAAAAGCTGCGGGAGTTCCGCAAGAAACAGGGCCTCACCCAGGAGCAGCTGGCAGAGGCCATGGGCGTCACCGTGGGTGCGGTGTCCAAGTGGGAGAGCGGCGCCTCCACCCCAGACGTCAGTCTCATTTTAGAGCTGGCGGATTTTTTCGAAACCAGCGTGGACGTGCTCCTGGGCTACACCCAGCAGAGCGCCAGCTTAGAGGGCAGCGTCTGCCGCCTGCGGGATTTGCGCATCCAAAAGGACTACGCCGCCGCTTTCCGGGAGGCGGAAAAGGCCCTGCAGCGCTTCCCCAACAACTTCCAGGTGGTGTACGAGTGCGCCAGAATTTACCAGCTTTCCGGCCTGGAAAACCGCGATACGGCGGCCCTGGCCCGCTGCCAGGAGCTGTACCGCCGCAGCCTGGAGCTCATCTCCCAAAACGAGGATAGGGAAATCAGCCCGGTGTCCATCTACATCGCCATCGCCAACGCCATGCACATCGCGGGGGATAAGGAGGGCGCCCTCAAGCTGCTGAAGGAGTACAACGTGGAGGGCGTCAACAACGCGGAGATTGGCACCATCCTGGCCAAGGAAAAAGAAACCAGCCAGGAGGCCCTCACCTATCTCACCCGGGCTTTGCTGAACGCGGAAACCGCCATGCTCCAGTTCAGCGTGGGCTACGCCAACGCTTGCCTGCACTTGAACCGGCCCGCCCAGTCTCTGGAGTTCAACCAGCTGCTGTACCAGTTCATCCAAGGGTTTAAAGAGCCGGGGACGGTGTCCTACCTGGATAAGTCCCAAGTCATCCTTTTGCTTGTAAACGCCTTTGCCTGCATCCAGCTGGGGGATAGGGAGCGGACGAAAGAGTACCTGCGCCAGGCCCGCCAGCTGGCCCTGCGGTTCGACGCCGCCCCCAGCTACGGCTTAGAGCACCACAAGTTCATCACCCTACAGCGGGACGCCGCCGCCTACGACGATTTCGGCCCCACCGCCATGGAGGGCGTGGAAGCCCAGCTGAAGGATAACGAAAGCGATTACCCCGGCCTGTGGGCCCTGTGGGAGGAGGTTTGTCATGAAGAAGCGTGAAATCCGGCGGCCCTTTGTCCGCCAATTCTACAGAAGGAACAAATTGAATTTTGTCCTGGCCTTTGCCGCCACCGTGGCGATGGCCTTTGCGAACCTGGTCATCTCCTGGCTGCTCCAGCAGATTATGGACTTGATGGCGGGCAGCGGCAACACCCTTTCCCTGGGAGGAATCTGCTGGGTGCTTTTGGGCATTGTGGCCACCATTATTTTGGTGGGCGCCGTCCGGGCCTACGCCTTGCCCCGGTTCTTTACCCGGGCTATGGGCCAGTATAAGGACTACGCCTACAGCCAGCTGTTAAAGAAGAACATCTCCACCTTTTCCCGGGAGAGCACCTCCACCTATTTGTCCGCCCTCTCCAACGACGCCAACAGCATCGAGGTGAACTACCTGGAAAAGCTCTTTGACCTGGTGATGGACGCCATCCTCTGCGTGGGCGCCTTTTTGATGATGCTCTGGTACAGCCCCCTGCTCACCTTGATTGCCCTGGTGCTTTCCCTGCTGCCCCTGGGCGCCTCCCTGGTGGCGGGCAAGCACTTGGCCAGCCGGGAGCAGGAAGTCTCCCGGAAAAACGACAGCTTCCTCTCCATGGTCAAAGACGGCCTTGCCGGCTTCTCCGTGGTGAAGAGCTTCAAAGCCGAGAAGGACATTTTGCGGCTGTTCTCCCAAAGCAACGCCCAGGCCCAAGAGGCCAAGCGCCGCCGGATGTGCCTGGCCCAGGTGCTGCGCTCCTTGGGCAGCGTGGCGGGGGTGGCAGCCCAGTTCGGGGTGTTCCTGGTGGCGGCCGCCTTGGCCCTGCAGGGCGATGGCATCACCCCTGGCGTGGCCTCTGTGTTCCTCCAGCTCAGCGGGCTTTCCATCATGTTCCTGCAGGAGGGCCCCGAGATGCTGGCCAACCGCCGGTCGGCTTTGGCCCTTATCGACAAGCTGGCGGACTCCCTCTCCCAAAACGTCCGGGAGGAGGGCGCGCCCATCTCCAAAAAGCTGGAAGAGGGCATCCAGGTGCGGGACCTCTCCTTCTCCTACCAAGAGGGGGAGGAGGTGCTCCACCACGTAAACGCCCAGTTCCAGGCGGGGAAAAGCTACGCCCTGGTGGGCGCTTCCGGCTCGGGGAAGTCCACCTTGCTGAATTTGCTCATGGCGGGCCACAGCGGCTACTCCGGGGAAATCCTCTACGACGGCCGGGAGCTCTCCACCCTCAGCACCCAGTCCCTCTACGAGCTGGTCTCCCTGGTGGAGCAGAACGTGTTCGTGTTCAACAGCACCTTGCGGGACAACATCACCATGTTCCGGGACTTTCCGTCCCAGCAGGTCCAGCGGGCCGAGGAGCTCTCGGGCCTTGCCCCCATCATCCAGGAGAAGGGCGAGGGCTACCTCTGCGGGGAGAACGGCTCGGGGCTCTCCGGTGGCCAGCGCCAGCGGGTGTCCATCGCCCGGTGTCTGTTGCGGCACACCCCCGTGCTTTTGGTGGACGAGGCCACTGCTTCCCTGGATAAGGAGACAGCCTTCCGCATCTCCAGCTCCATTTTGGATTTGGAGGGCCTCACCCGGGTGGTGGTCACCCACTCCTTGGACGAGGCGCTCCTCCGCCGGTACGACGGCATTTTGGTGCTGCACCACGGCCGCGTGGTGGAGACCGGCCAGTTCCAAGAGCTGATGGACCGCAAGGGGCTGTTCTACTCCCTGTACACCGTGGCACAGTAGACAGGCGTGGAGAGCTGCGCCCGGCTTCGTCCATGTAAATAGTCCCCGCTGTATCCCTTTTGTTCCAGCGGCGAAAGGGGATTTACATTTCCCCTTTACTGCGGTATAATGGCGCATAGATAAAGCACGCAAAAGGAGGAACGTCCCATGGATTTGGAAAACATGAAACGCAAATACGCCTACGCCCTGGCCCGGGTGGGCCTAAACGTGCAGAAGGGCCAGACCGTTTTGGTGGAGGCCGCCCTGGAAGGCTGGCAGTTTACCAGCATCTTCGCCGAGGAGTGCTATAAACTGGGCGCCGGCAACGTGGTGGTCAACTACCTGGACCAGGCCAACTTAAAGGTGGCCGCCCACTACCGCCCCGACGAGGACGTCCGCCGGGTGGAGGACTGGGAGCGCTCCATGTACCAGAAGTACCTGGACGAGGGCGCCTGCTACGTCCGCCTGGAGGGCGTGAACCCCCAGCTGATGGAGGGCGTCAGCGAGAAGGAGTCCAACGCCATTTTCGCCCATGTGGACGGCGTGCGGAACATCATGCGCAAGGCCAGCCGGGAGAAGCGCTGCCAGTGGCTCATCGCCATGGTGCCCACCGTGGAGTGGGCCGAGTACATCCTGGATAAGAAGGGGGAGGAGGCCCTTCAGGAGCTGTGGGAAATCCTCTTAAAGCTGTGCTACATCGACGAGGACAACGACGTGGTGAAGACCTGGGAGGAGCTCCGCGCCCAAAAGGCAGCCCGCGGTAAGGCTGTGGACGCCCTGAAGCTGACCAAGCTCCACTACACCGCCGGGAACGGCACGGACCTCACCGTGGGCCTGACCCCCTGGTCCAAGTTCGGCCACGAGGGCGCCCCCGCCATCCCCTTCACCCCCAACATCCCCACCGAGGAAATCTGCACCACCCCCGCCAAGTACGAGACAAACGGCGTGGTGTACGCCTCCCGGCCCTTGGTGCTGGGCGGCAAGAAGATTGAGAACTTCGGCTTCCGCTTTGAAAAGGGCAAGGTGGTGGAGGTCCTGGCCGGCGCCGGCAAGGAGATGCTGGAAGCTTTGGTGGCCACCGACGAAAACGCCGGCTACCTGGGCGAGGCCGCCCTGGTGGAGTACCATTCCCCCATCAGCATGAGCGGCCTGGTGTACTACACCACCCTCATCGACGAAAACGCCAGCTGCCACCTGGCGCTGGGCCGTGGGCTCAACTCCTCTCCCGCAGGTAACCCGGACCTGTTCAACGATTCCACCATCCACATCGACTTCATGATTGGCACCCCCGACATGAAGATTGTGGGCACCACAGAGGACGGCCAAGAGGTGGAAATCTTCCGAGACGGCGATTTTGCCCTGTAACCTTTAAACGCAAACGCGAAAAAGCCCCCGCACGCCGGGGGCTTTTCTGCTGCGCAGAAAAAAGCGCCGGGCGGCCCCAGCGCTTTTCCTCTTACTTTTTCAGGGCGATGGCCTCAATCTCGCACAGCACGCCTTTGGGCAGCTCCTTCACGGCCACGCAGCTGCGGGCGGGGTTGGAGGTGAAATACTTGGCGTACACCTCGTTAAAGGCGGCGAAGTCCTTCATGTCCGCCAAGAAGCACAGCGTCTTAAAGACCTGCTCAAACCCAGAGCCGCCGGCCTTCAAAATGGCGCCCACGTTCTTGCAGCTCTGCTCCGCCTGGGCGGTGATGCCTTCCGGCGCCGCGCCGGTCTGGGGGTCCACCGGCAGCTGGCCGGAGGTGTACACCACGCCGTTTACCTCATACCCCTGGGAATAGGGGCCAATGGCGGCGGGGGCGTTCTCGGTATGGATTTTGTTCATAAGTCCTGCTCCTTTCCAAATGGGTTCTCTCCCTTTATTATTGGATAAGAACCGCCATTTGTCAAGAAGTTCCCCTCTTACACCGCCGCCAGGATGGCGTCAATTGTAGCAAGGTCCTCCGGGGAGAGGGCAATCTCCGCAGCCTTGGCGTTTTCCTCCAGCCGCTTTTGGCTGTATGAGCGCCGCCCCGAGGATTGGCTGCTGGACTTGGCCCACGCCCTGCGGGTGGAGGGCTTTGACTACGAGGCCCTCTACCGGGAGTGGCGCCTGGAAAAGCCCCAGGCCAAGTGGACCCAGCTGTCCCACGTGGTGAACCTGGCCATGTCCCTCAAGGCCGGGGCGCTGTATTCCCGCCTGTCCGGGGAGGACCCCAGCGCCATGGCCAAGCAGGCCTACACACGGCTCCACCGGGACCACGGCATGGCCTGCGGCCACTTCACCGGGGACGAGTGTCTGGCGGGCACCAGCCCCATCCGGGGCAGCGAGTGCTGCTCGGTGGTGGAGGCCATGTACTCCTACGAGCAGCTGCTCTCTGTCACCGGCGAAGCCCAGTGGGGGGATTTGGCGGAGGCCCTGGCCTTCAACGCCCTGCCCGCCACCTTGAGCCCCGATATGTGGAGCCACCAGTACGACCAGCAGACCAACCAAGTGTGCTGCACCCGCCTGCCGGAGGACCACGTGGTGTTCGCCACCAATCCCGGGGATTCCCACCTCTTTGGCCTGGAGCCCAACTTTGGCTGCTGCACGGCCAACTTCAACCAGGGCTGGCCCAAGCTGGCCCTCTCCACCTTTATGCGTTGGAAAGAGGGCCTGGCCTCGGTGATTCTGGCCCCCTCCGTGGTGTCCTGCCAGATAGGGGAGGCCCATGTCACCTGCCGGCTGGAAACGGACTACCCCTTCCGGGACACGCTGACCTACACCGTCACCACGGACAGGCCCGCGCGCTTCTCCTTGGTCATCCGCATCCCCGGCACCGTGACGTCCGCCGTGGTGGATGGGGCACAGGCCCAGCCCGGCGCCTTCTTCACCGTGGAGCGGGACTGGAGCGGCACCCAGCAGGTGCAGGTGTCCTTCACCATGGAGACAAAACTGGAGCGCCGCCCCAACAACCTGTACTGCGTCAAGCGGGGTCCCCTGCTGTATGCCGTGGCCATCCAGGAGGAGTGGACCCGCCTGGAGTACACGCAAAACGGGGTGGAGCGGAAATACCCCTACTGCGACTATGAAATCCGCCCCCTTTCCCCCTGGAACTACGCCTTCGCGGACGACAGCTTTACCGTGGAGGAGCAGGAGGGCTGGGACGCGCCCTTCTCCACAGAGCGCCCGCCCATTTCCCTTACCGGCACCTTCGTGCAGATTGACTGGGGCTTTGACAACGGCCTCTGCCATGAAGTGCCGGACAGCCGCGTCCCCCTGACGCCGCCCCAGCAGGTCCGGCTCATCCCCTATGGTTGCACCAACCTGCGCATGACGGAGATGCCCTGGATACAGGCGGAATCCCCCACATAAAAAACAGCTCCCCGGAAGCTGCGGCACAGCGCCGCCTCCCGGGGCGTTTTTTCCTGCCCCCTCTTGACAGGGGAAGGGGCGGGTGCTATCATTTGATTAACAATTCGGTTAAATGTTAAATGTCTGGGAAAGGAGGCAGCTGTGGCGCTGCAAAACACCTTAAAAGCCTTGGCGGACCCCATCCGCCGGGAGATATTGAACCTGCTGAAACAGGGGAGGCTTTCCGCCGGGGAGATAGGCGAGCACTTCCCCGTCACCGCCGCTTCCATCTCCCGGCACCTGTCCGTGCTGAAAGAGGCGGACCTCATCCGCGACCAGCGGGAGGGGAAATTCATCTATTACCAACTGAACACTTCCGTGCTGGAGGAAGTGATGCTGTGGCTTTCACAGCTGAAAGGAGAATGAGTTATGAAAGAGATGCTGGCGCGCCATAAGGGCAAGCTGATTTTGTCCTCTTTGGTCATTTTGCTGCCCATCCTTCCGGCGGCTTTCGCAGGGCAAACGCTGTTTCTCTGGGAGCCGGTGCTGCTGCTTGTCAGCCAGTGGGTGATAATGCTGGTGGTGCTGCACGCCAACCGGAATAAGGAGCAGAGCCCCAAGGTGCTGAACCTGGTGGCTTGGATTCTCCCCGTGCTGTCCTTGCTGCTGGGCGTCGTGGGCCAGCTTGCCCAGGGCGGCGCGGATTCGGCCTACCTTATCACCGCGCTGTTCACCTTCTTCATGGGTCTGCTGTTTTTCCTCATCGGCAACTATATGCCCAAGACAAAGCAGAACGGCGCCGTGGGCATCCGCATCAAGTGGACTTTGGAGAGCGAGGAAAACTGGGACGCCACCCACCGTTACGCCGGGAAACTCTGGTGCCTGGGCGGCCTGCTGCTGATGGTTTGCGCCCTCATCCCCAGCGTGCTGATGGTGATTCTCCTTTGGTTTGTCATCCTGGCGGCGATGGTGATTTTGCCCACCCGCTACTCCTACCGCTTCTACAAGGGCCAGGTGGTGGAGGGCAAGGTGGAGAAACGCCCCGTCAAGCCTCGGAATATTGTCCTGATTGCGGCGCTGGTCCTGGCGTTCGGCGCTTTCCTGGCCTGGTCGCTGTTCAGCGGGGACATCCAGTATGTCTACGGGACAGATGCCCTCACCGTGGACGCCTCCGGCTGGGGGGACTTGACCATCCCCTACAGCAGCGTCACCTCGGTGGAATACTTCGACCAGGACCCCTCCCAGGACGCCTCCGGCTTCCGCACCAACGGCCTGGGCAATTTCAAGGTGGCCCTGGGCAGCTTTGAAAACGACCTCTACGGCGATTACACCCGCTATACCTTCGCCTCCTGCGGCGCTTGCGTGGTCCTGGAGTCCGACGGCCGCACCATTGTCCTCAACGCCCCCGACGCCGCCAGCACCCAGGAGCTGTACCAGTCTCTTTTGGAAAAGACAGGCTTGGGATAATCCCAGGGGAACATGGCAAAAACCGGCGGAACCGTTAGGGTCCTGCCGGTTTTCTCTATGGGGGTGTGCTGGCGTTTCTCACTCTACGTCCTGCAAGGCGTCGTAGCCCTCCTCGCCGGTGCGCACCTTCACCACGTTCTCCACGTCGTACACAAAGATTTTGCCGTCCCCAATGTGGCCGGTGTACAGCACTTTCTTGGCGGTTTCAATCACCGTTCGCACGGGAACCTTGCTGACCACAATATCCACCTGTACCTTGGGCAGAAGGGTGGCCTCTACCTGTACGCCCCGATAATATTCGGGCTTGCCCTTCTGCAAGCCGCAGCCCAGCACGTGGGACATGGTCATGCCTGTGATGCCAATGTCCATCATGGCTGTTTTCAAAGCCTCAAAGCGGGACTCCTTGCAGAGGATCTCCACCTTGGTGAACTTGGGGGATTCCTCCGAGAAAACAGGCATCTTCTTCACAGGCACCGCCTCGGCGGGAGGCACGTCACCAGGCACCTGAACAGGAGCGGCAGCGGCGTCCCCGTCCAAGGCTGTGGTGTCGGGGAGCATGGCAAAGCCGCCGTAAGCGGTGAGCAGGCCGTGCTCGGAAACATCCAGGCCCATCAGTTCGTCCTCAGGGTCGGCACGCAGGCCGATGGTGTGCTTAATCAGCTGGAACACGATGGTGATGACAACAGCCACATACAGCGCCACGGAGAGCACGCCCAGGACCTGTATACCCAGCAGGCCAAAGCCGCCGCCATAAAATAGGCCGGGGGCGGTGGAACTGCCCGTGGCGAACAGGCCCACCAGCAAGGTGCCCAAAGCGCCGCACACACAGTGGACGGAGATAGCCCCCACAGGGTCGTCAATCTTGGCCACTTTATCGAAGAACTCAATGGCCAGCACCATGACAATGCCGCAGACAGCGCCAATGAAGAAGGCGCCCACGGGATTTACCGCGTCGCAGCCGGCGGTAACGCCCACCAGGCCGGCCAGGGCGGCGTTGTAGGTCATGGAGACGTCGGGCTTCTTGTAACGGATCCAGGTGAAAATCAAAGCGGCGCAGCAGGCTACGGCGGCGGACATGTTGGTGTTGAAGAACACCAGGCCGGCCCGCTCCATCAATTCGTCGGTATCCATGCCCACCGTGGAGGCGCCGTTGAAGCCAAACCAGCAGAACCACAGGATGAATACACCCAAAGCGGCGGAAGTCATATTGTGGCCCAGAATAGCCCGGGGCTTGCCGTCCTTGTCATACTTGCCAATGCGGGGCCCCAGGATTTTGGCGCCGATCAAAGCGCACAGGCCGCCCACCATGTGCACCGCGGTGGAACCGGCGAAATCGTGGAAGCCCAGCTGCGAAAGCCAGCCGCCGCCCCAAATCCAGTGGCCGGAAATGGGGTAGATGAGAAGGGAGATGGCCGCCGAGTAGATACAGTAAGCGGAGAACTTGGTGCGCTCCGCCATGGCGCCGGAGACGATGGTGGCCGAGGTGGCGCAGAACACCGTCTGGAAAATGGCATAGGCCCACAGGGGAACCCCCGCCGGGAGAATGTGGCTGTAATCGCCCATAATCAACGGGTCAATGGTGCCAAACAAGGCGGTGCCGCTGCCGAACATAATGCCGAAGCCCACCAGCCAGAAGCAGGGCGTGCCAATGCAGAAGTCCATCAGGTTCTTCATCAGGATGTTGCCTGTGTTTTTCGCCCGGGTAAAGCCCGCCTCACACAGGGAGAAACCCGCCTGCATGAAGAACACCAGGGCAGCGCCCACCAGCACCCAAATTGTGTTGACCGCACTGAATGTCATACTTATCAACTCTTTCCGTAAAATTTGTGTATGCAAAACGGCTGAGCCGCCGGTTGCCCAGGTGGAACAAAAAAGGCGCCCTGGGAAAATCCCAAGGCGCCTTTGCCCTGCTGTATGGAACACAAAAAGCGCTTCGCAAGCCGTGCCTGCGAAGCGCCATTGCTTAATCGATCTGCCGATGGTGTTATTATATGCCTATGGACAGCGGCTGTCAAGCTGCTTTGCATGAATTCATGGATTTTGTTGCACAATGCCTTTGGAACGTCATGAGATATCAGGCAAAATTATGGATATAGCAACAAGGGAGCCGGTTCCATGAATTTTTGGTAACCAAATCTTGCAAAGACGAAAAAACCTAGGAGAATAGCGGCTTTTTGCAACCGCGCAAATACTTACTTGCACAGTTGCAAATACACTAATTATTATAAACAAATTGATTTTTTATTGTCGCTATTTTCGTTGACAAACATCGTCAAGTGGTCTATAATGCAAACCATAGAAAGCAAAAATGAAACAACGGTATTTATGCTTAGGGCAAACCTGCCTGGGAAGCTCCGGCAGGAGAGAGCTCTGTAAGCATCGCCTGTAGGAAAGGGGGGGAAGGAGGAGTTCCGTTCCCGGCAAGGGGAATGGGAAAAGCAAACGAGGAGAGCGTATTGAAAGAATGACCAATTTTTGAGGAAACGAGGCGAATTTTGTGAAAAAGAAGGTTCGAAGAACAAGCAAGAAATTTCTATCCATCCTTTTGACACTGCTGTTGACCGTTGCCTTACTCCCGGCGGTTGTGGCCCACGGCGAGACAACGGTCTCCTTTGATGTGCTTCGCACCGCCATTAACCCTGGCTATTACTTCTCCGGCATACTCATTGACATGGGCATCCCCCTGAAAGCCGGGGATGTGGATAAAGACACCTTTGCCGCTGCCGCCAAGGTGACAGAGGCTAACGGGGATGTCCAGGGCTCCTTCGGGAACTTCGCGTGGGACCCTGAAAAAGAGGACTATGCCCTGGAAGATAACTGGGCCAAGTGGAATATCCTGGACGCTTACGTGGCCGATGCCCAGGGCAATAAAGCCGAAGAGGGCAACTATGTCAAGTTGGACATTGAATGGGGTACCCGCACCGAGCAAAACGGCGAGAGCGATGCCAGCCGGTACGACGTCCCCGCAACACGGGCCTCTTGGTACACCTTGAACGGGTTCCACGCCTTTGCCACTGTAGAGGTGAAGCTCACCCAGGAGAAGGGTATCCCCGGCATTGCGGACGCGGTCTATGTGCAGGATGAAACCCGTCACGACCCGCTGTTCTCCGCCTTTGACCTCTCCCTGGAGGTCCCCGGTGGCGGTAAGGCCCCCCTGTATACCCCCGCTAACGCCAGCGAAGACAACCTGCGGCCTTTGCTGGTGTGGTTCCACGGCACAGGCGAGCGCTATGCCGAAAGCGAAATCGACGGCAAGGTTGTGAACAACGCCGGCGCCAACCTGGTGGGCAACCGGGCCCTGGCCTTTGCCGATGAGGAATTCCAAGAGCAGCTGGGCGGCGCCTATGTGCTGGCGCCTCAGTCCACGACAGAGGGCTGGAGCTCCAAACGTCTGGATGATATGGAGGCCCTTATCCACCAGGTGATTGAAGACAATTATATCGACCCGGAGCGGGTCTATGTGGGCGGCCTTTCTATGGGCACCGGCATGACCACCCCGTTGATAACCTCCACCACTGACAACCGCATTCAGTTCGCCGCCGCCATGCTGGTTTCCGGCGGGAACCTGAACGAGGCACAGGCAAAGGTGATCGCGGACAAGGGCTTCCCTGTCTACCTGGTGGGCAGCGCTTCCGACGGCGCCGCCGGCGGTCTGCCTGGCACCTATGAGCGCTTGTCCGCTGCCGGTGTGGACGCCAAGCTGGAGCTCTATCCCGAAGGGCCCGTGTTTGACGGCACCGATTATTTCGGCGCCCACGACGCTTGGAATTACGTCTACAACAACCTGGTGGAGGATGACCAGGGCCAGACCATTTTCCAGTGGCTGTCCCAGCAGACTTCCGAGCCCGCGCCTCCTTTCAACGACGTTGCGGCCGGGGCATGGTACTATGGCGCCGTGAAGTATGTCTACGACCATGAGATTATGGCAGGCACCGGCGACACCACCTTTGGCCCTGAGGAGAACCTGGACCGCGCCCAGGTGGTGCAAATCCTTTACAACCTGGAGGGCACCCCGGATATCAGCGAAGAAGACTTGGGCTATCCTTATGAGGATGTGGATGCCGATATTTGGTACACCAACGCCGTGTACTGGGCCCGCTTGACCGGTGTGGCCGAGGGTGATGGGGACGGAACCTTCCGCCCCGAGGATGACGTTACCCGCCAGGAGCTGGCCCAGATGCTCTACAACTATGCGGAGTATAAGGAGTATGACCTGACTGCCGAGGGCGATTTGAGCCAGTACCCCGACAGCGAAAAGATAGCCGGCTGGGCGGAGAAGGCCATGAGCTGGGCCAACGGCAACAAGCTGATCAACGGCCACGACGATGGCACTATCGACCCCGAAGGGACAGCTGTTCGCGCCCAGGCCGCCAGCATCCTGACGAACTTCCATCAAACCTTTGTCGCTGCATAACAACTGCGAGAGAACCTTCGTCGGGTTTTCTCATCCAACAAAAGGACATGGCACGCTCACTGCGGGCCATGTCCTTTTTCTCTTTCACATCCCTCGGAGGGGAACGCCTGGCACAAACCTGGGGACAGCAGGCATAAACAGCCCCAGCCCAAAGGCCAGCACCAAAGAGAGCCCCATGTCCAGCAGGGACACACTGCTCACATTCTCTAAAAAGCTGGATTTAAAAATGTCTTGAAAAGTCATGGTCTCGTTCTCCTTGTCTTGGAAATTTAGCCGTACAGGCGGCAGGCGGCGTACTTGGAAAAGGCAGAGGTGCGCGTCCCGGGCAGCTGCACCAGGTCCCGCACCAGGTCGGGGAGGAATTCATCCCACTTTACCTCTAAGATAACAGGGGCGTCCGCCGCGGGGAGGGTGACGCAGCCCGGGTCCAGAAAACCGGCGGGGGAGAGGGCGGTGCGGATGTTGTAGTCCAGCGTCACCCGCACGTTCCCCGGGCCGTAGAGGAAGGGCTCCCGGGTGTACTCCACGATGGCTTTGGGGCGCAGGCCCTGGCTGTCCATCTTCCGGCGCAGCTCCCCCAGCAGGGGAGAGGAGGCCCCAAGCTCCTGGTGGCGGCCCTCCAGCAAAGCCCGGGCTTCCTCCACCGAAAGGGGCGTCTGGGCCTTCCCGCACAGGCCGTTTGTCTTTGTCTTTTTCTCCAGCACAAGCAAGGAAAGGTCCCCGTTGTAAAACCGCAGCCGGAATTTCTCCCGGTGGTTAACGCTTTCCAATTTTTCCCGCAGGGCCTTGTCCGCCAGGTTGTCGAAGTACAAGCTGCGCACCTGGTAGCTGCCGCCCAGGGCGTGGGGGTCCCGCTGGAGCACAGCCCCCAGCCGGGCCCGCAGCGCCAGCAGGCCGGCGGTGTCAATGCGGTGTTTCCATTCATGGCGCAGGGCCATGGAATCAGCTCCTTTCTGTGTGTGCAGCCCAGTATACACTCCCAAACCTTAGCCAAAGCTTAGAAGAAAAAAAGACGGGCCGCAGGCCGCGGTCCGTCCTTGTGTGTTCAGTTGGGGAATTGCGCCACAAACCGGATGGCTTGGGGCGGAAGGTACTGGGCGTGCAGGCTGCCCTGGTTTGCCTGGGCCAGGGAGCGGGCCACCGCCAGGCCAATGCCATAGCCGCCCTCCTTCTGGGTGCGGGCGGCGTCCCCCCCGGTAAAAGAGGTCGAACAGCTTTTCCGGCGGCACCGTGGGCAGCTGGGGGCAGGTGTTTTCCAGGCAGAGCCGGGCCCGCTTCCCCTCCTGCTTCACAGAGAGGCAGATGCGCCCCCCGGGGCCGGTGTACTTCACGGCGTTGTCCAGCAGCAGGGAGAGCAGCTGCTCCAGCTGGGCCGGGTCGGCGGTGAGGGACACCTCCGGCTGAATGTCCCGCTCCAAGGTGATGCCCTGGGCCTCCATGGGCTGCAGGAAGGGCTCCAGGGCCTGTTCCGCCAGCCCGCTGAGGGAGAGGGCCGCCTTCTGTGCCGGCACGGCGCCCTCGTCCATCCGGGCCAGGGTGAGCAGGTCCTGCATCAGCCCGCTCAGGCGCCGGGTCTGCTCCTTGATGTTGCGGCTCCACTTGCTCTCCCCCAGGTAGAGCTCCATAGCCTCGGTGTTGGACTGGATGATGGCCAGGGGCGTTTTAATCTCGTGGCCCGCGTTGGTGACAAACTGTTTTTGCCGCTCGATGTTCTCCGCGATGGGCCGGATGGCCCGCCGGGACAGGAGGATGACAAACACCAGCATCAGCCCCCAGCAGCCCAGGCCCGCCGCCGCCGAGAGCAGCAGCACCCGGATGTAGGAGAACACCTCCTCAGAGGTGTCCAAAAACACCACCATGACGCCGCCGCCCTGGGGTGCTTCCCGCCGCAGGTACCGGAACCGGGAGACCTGCCCCTCCTCCCGCTCCCCGGCGTAGACCTGGGCGGCCAGCTCCTGGGCCTCCTCCTCCGTGACGGCGGAGGTGCGGCTCACGTCCACCTTGGCCACAGCGCCCTCCTGGTCGTAGCGCACCAGGAAGTAGTTGGAGGAAAGCACCGTGTCGTGGGCATTTTTTGGCCCTTCCCCAGGGCCGCGTGGCGCGGGGTCCGGGGGAGGAAAGAGGCCGTCGCCGCCGCCCTCGCTCTGCCAGATAATCTCCAGCGTGCGCTCTATTTCCCCGGATACCAGCACGCTGTTCACCACGTTGATGGCCCCCAGCAGCAACAGCAGCAGCGAAGTGATGGCCGCCATGGCCGTCACCACAAATTTCTTTTGCAGCGCCTTGGTCATTCCCGCACCTCCAAGGTGTATCCCACGCCCCGCTTGGCGGTGATGGCCACGTTGGCGTGGAGGGCGGTCAGCCGCTTGCGCAGGTAGGAGAGGTACACCAGGCGGCGCCCAGGGGAAAGCCGCAGGCAGGGCAAAGCGCCAGAGGGCCAAAAAAGGAAAAACGCCGGGCCCACGGAAAACAGCATGGCCCAGCGCGTTCTCGTTTTTCAGGGCGCTGTGTCAGCCCTCCACAAAGGAGACTTCCACGTCGCCGTTGTTGCAGGTGACGTCCAGCGTCTTTTCGCCGCCCTCTTTGGCGTCCGGCAAGGTACTCTCGCCCTTTTTCACGTTGGAGGTGATGGCGAAGCCGTCGTAGCTGCCCACCACCGTGCCGGTGATGTCCCCGTTTTTGCTGTTCAAAGTCAGGCCGCTGCCCACGGACAGATTGCCAAAGCTCACGTCGCCGCCGTTGGAGGAGAGGGAGATGCTGCCCGTCACCGAAAGGTCAAGGGGTGATTTTTACAACCATGAAAAAATATTTTTCCATAGGGGAGGCCGCCAAAGCGGCCCACACCACTGCCGAAACCTTGCGCCACTACGACCGCATCGGCCTGGTAAAGCCCAGCAAAAAGGACGGCTGGACCCAGTACCGCTACTACACCGAGCAGGACATCGTCCGGGTGAACACCGTGCGGGCCCTGCAGCTGATGGACCTGCCCCTGCAGGAAATCAAAAAGGTGCTGGAGTACGACGACCTGGAGAAAATCATCGCCTTTTTCGAGCAGGCGGAGAAAAGAGCCGATGAAAAAATCGCCGCGCTGCAGTTCAGCAAGGAGAAAATCCAGCTGGCCAAGGCGGACTATGTACGCCACTTGGAATTGCAGCGCCAGTCCCGCAACGCCTTCCTCAAGGAGTACCCCCAGCGGGTGCTACTGCTCTCCGATACCCTGGAAAAGCCCACCTTGGACAACCTCTGGAATTACCTCAGCCATTTCTACGAAACGCTGCCGCCAGCCCTGCGGGAGCAGTTTTCCTTTGAGGATGCGGCCGGCATCTACACCGAAGGGGGGAGCTCCCGGCTGTTTGCCATCTGCACCCAGTACCAGCAGGTGGAGGGCCTCAAGGCGCTGCCGGCAGGGCGGTACCTGTGCGCCAACTGCGCCGAGGAGGCCAGGGAGCAAACCCTCCAAGAGCTGCTGGGCCTGGCCCAGGCGCAGTACGGCGCCCATCCCACGTTCACCGTGCAGCTCATCGTCGTTTCGGGCATCCTCCACTGGAACTACGAGGTGCAGGTGTACGTGGGCGCCGGCCGGCTTTAAACCGGCGAAAGTCCTCATAAATGGGACGTATAAACAAGGCCTCCTTCGCGGTTTGCTCGATTGTACCGTGAAGGAGCCTTCTTGGCTGCGGAAAAATAGATTGACACTTTGTAATTCTTCTGTTATACTGCTCTTATAAACTACAAACTATCAATGAAAGGAGCCGCCTATGGTATCCATTTCCGAATCCGAGTGGCAGGTGATGCAGGCTGTGTGGTCCGGCCCGCCCAAGACTTTGCCGGAAATCCTCCCCAGCCTGCAGGCCACCGGCTGGAGCAAAACCACCATTCAAACCTACCTGGCCCGCCTGGTGAAGAAGGGTGCCCTCACCACCCAGCGCCAGGGCAAGGGGTATCTCTACTATCCCGCCCTGTCCCAGAGCCAGTGCCAGCTGGAGGAGAGCAAGAGCTTTCTCCACCGGGTCTACGGCGGCTCCCTGTCCAAGATGGTGTTGGGCTTTGTGGAGAGCGGCACGCTCTCCCCCCAAGAGCTGGAGGAGCTGAAAGCCTTGGTCAACCAGCAGGAGCAGCGCCATGATTCTCACTGAGCTGTTCTTCCTGGTGGTGTACCTGTCCCTGGTGGGCGGGCTGTTTGGCGTGGTGAGCCTGCTTCTCAGCCGGGTGCTGAAACGGGCCCTGCCCCTGTGGTTCTCCCTCTGCGGCCTGGCCCTCTATGGGATCCCGGTGCTGTCCCCCCAGGTGCGGCTGTTTTCCCCCGAGCCGGAGCAGCGCCTGCCGGCCTTCCACATGGCCGCGCTGGTGTGGGCGGTGGGGTGCCTCCTGTTCCTGGCCTACAGGGTGACGCGGCTGCTGCTGGCGGAAAAATCCCTTCGCCGCCGCCCGCCCTGCCAAAATCAGCGGCTTTTGGACCTCACCGCCCAGTGCGCCCAATCCCTGGGAAGGAAGCGCACCCCGCCCCTGTTGGAAACGCCCCTGGACGCGCCCATCTCTGTGGCGGGGGCGCTGCGGCCGGTGCTGCTGGTGGATACCGCCACCCTCTCCCAGCTGACAGACGCCCAGCTTCAAGCTGTCCTCACCCACGAGCTCACCCACATCCGGCGCCACCATTTGCTGCTCCAGCGGGTGTACGATGTAGCCTGCGCCGTCCACTGGTTCAACCCCCTGGCCTGGCTGTGCCGGGAGGACTTCGCCCTCCACTGCGAGGCCGACTGCGACACCCACGCCCTTCGCTCTTTGATGGGCAGCGTCACCAGCGGGGAGTACGCTCAGGCTATCCTCCGCCTGCTGGAGCTGTCCGCCTGTAGAGAGGCCAAAGCCGCCCAGGGGCTGGGGGCCTTGACCTTCCTCCACACCAAGCGCAGGCTGGGCCGCATTCTGGCAAAGCCCGCCCCGTGGCGGGAGCGCCTGCTGGCGGCAGGGTTGGCGGGTTTGTTGGTGTTGGCCTTGGCCTTTTCCGCGGAGTTCAGCCGCCAGCACTTCTATCCCTACCCCGCCTATTCCGTGGGCACAGAGTCCGGGGCACAGTAGCCCCGCTCTCTTTTGCTTGATAAATCTACAAATGTAGTTATAAGGAGGCTGTTATGGAACCGAACATTGTCTTTTCCCACGTCACCAAAACCTACAAAGGGGGCGTCACCGCCTTGGAGGACGTGTCCTTTTCCGTGGGCAGCGGCGTCTTTGGGCTGCTGGGCCACAACGGGGCGGGCAAGTCCACCTTGATGAAAGCCCTTGTCACCGTGGAGCCGCCCACCTCCGGCGCCATCCAGATTCGCGGCTTCAACACTGCCCGCCAGGGGAGGGAGGTCCGCCAGCGCCTGGGCTACCTGCCCCAGGAGCTGCCTATGTACCCCAGCCTTTCCGTGAGGGATTTCCTCCGCTATATGGGGGAGCTGAAGGGCCTCCGAGACAAGGCTCAGGTGGAGAACGTCCTCGCCCAGGTGGAGATGCAGGACTTCGCCCGGCGGAAAATCGGCCAGCTCTCCGGGGGCATGCGGCGCCGGGTGGGCATCGCCCAGGCCCTGCTGGGGGAGCCGCCCGTCCTGGTGGTAGATGAGCCCACCGCCGGCCTGGACCCGGAGGAGCGGGTGCGGTTCCGCGGAGTGCTGTCCCGCTACGCCCGCCAGGGGAGGACCGTGCTGCTCTCCACCCACATTGTAGAGGACGTGCACCAGCTGTGCCAGCACCTGGCCGTGCTGCGGAAGGGCCGCCTTTTCTACGCCGGGCCCTCCCAGGAGCTGCTCCACCAGGTGGAGGGCCGGGTGAAAGTCCTGCCCCTGGGGGACGACAGAGAGCTGGCGGCCTTGCAGCGCCAGACGGTGGTGCTCTCCACCACCTACGAGCAAAACGCCATCCTGGCCCGGGTGGTGGACGAGAGCGGCCGCTTCCCCCAGCCGCCTGTCCCCGCCACCTTGGAGGACGCCTACGTCTACTGCATGGGAGGGAAAAGCCATGCGTAAAACATTGTCCATTCTCCACTACGAGCTGAAGATGCAGGCAAAGCGCCCGGCGGTGTGGGGCGTGTTCCTGGCCGCCACAGCCATGGCCCAGCTGGACTGCTTTCCCTCCGCCCAAAACCTGGCCCGGCTGGAGTTTCTCAACCAGCCCGCCTACTTTGTCCACCGCGTCATGACATTGGACGTCCTGTTGCTGCTGTTCGGCCCGGCCATCCTTCTGGCCAACCGCTTCCCCGCCGATAGGAAAAACGCCATGGGCCACCTGTTCCGCTCCTACCCCTTGGAGAGACGCCAGTACATCCTGGGCAAGCTGCTGGGGGGCTTCTGCCTGGCCTACCTGCTGACGGCCCTGTTCCTCCTGTGCAACACCGCCGTCTATGTGCTGGCCGCGCCCTTTGCCATTGCCCCGTGGGAGTGGCTGCTCCCCTTGGGCAAGGCCCTGGCGCTGTGCGCTTTTCCCGCCAGTTGGTTCACCGGCTTGGCGGCGGTGGCACTGCCCGGCGTGGTGGACATCCGCCTGTTTTACGCAGCGGCAGCCCTGTTCTTTGGGTGGAACGCCGCCACGGTGGGCTCGGCGGAGAGCATGCCCTTCTGCCTGCTCACCGCCGGGGATTTGTCCCGCCTGCTGTGGGTACACCCTAAGTGGCCCGGGCTGGCGTGGGGAAGTGTGCTGGCAAACGCCGCGTTCCTCTTGGGCGGGGGCGTGCTGTGCGCCTGCCTGCCCTTCTGGAAGCTCTCCTTCTGGAGGCGCCGCCTATGAGACGCCTCCTGCTGGAACTGAAAATCGCCGGGATAAACTTCCCGTTGGTGACAGCCGCCCTCTCTTTGGCCCTGGTGCTCTTTGCCGCCCTGGCCGGGGAACTGCTGGACTTCGCCCCCATCGCCTTTGAGGTGGTGTTCCCCCTGTACGCCGCCATCGCCGTGGGGGAGTGGGCCCGCTTCCGCAGCGATACCGCCTTTGAGGCCATCGCCGCCCAAAGCCCCGCCCGGTTCCCCTGGATGCTTTGCCGCTTTTTCGCTGTCTTCGCCGCGGTGAGCCTTTTCGCCCTGGCCACCATGCTGGCCGCCGCCTGGGTCCGCCCGGGGCTGGCCTGGGGGGAGATGTTCCTGCTCTACCTTCCCACGGCGTTTTTCTTGGCGTCCGTGGCGGCGCTGGTGGGCGGACTTTCCTCCCAAGAGCACCTGCCCACCCTGGTGTGCGGCCTGCTGTGGCTGGTGGCGCTGCTCACCCGCAGCCTGCTGCGCCTGCCCGGGGTGGAGTATGTCTACCCCTTCCTGCGCTTTGCCGGGGACCAGCACGGCGTCTGTCTGTGGAGCAAGGCGGCGCTGGCGGGGATAGGGCTGCTGCTGTGGGCTGCCCTTGGGCTGCTCGCGGAAAAACCGCCCAAAGCGGGCCCAGCCTTCACAACCCCCTTACACAAACCGGGGAAAGTGTAGTATACTACTTTTATCTATCCACGTTGCTGGGGGGAAGCGTCATGTTGTATGCGGTCATCGCGGATATTCACGGGAACTATCCCGCCCTACGGGCTGTCCTGGAAGACGCCCGGGAAGCGGGGGCGCAGCAGTATCTGCTCTTAGGGGATTTCCTCACGGATTGGCCCTTCACCCGGGAGGTCCTGGAAACGCTGGCCAGCCTGGAAAACGCCGTGTTTGTGTCAGGGAACCGGGAGTGGTACCTGGATACTTTACACCCGGCGCACCGCCACCGGGAGCAATTCGCGGCGCTGTTCCTGACCCGGGAAGCCATGGGGGAGAGGGCCCTTTCCTGGGTGAGGAGCTTGCCTAAGTCCACTCGCCTCTCCACGCCCGATGGGGTGGGCAGCCTGTTCTTGGAGCACATCCCTCCCGTGGGCGTGGGGGAGAGCGGCGGGAAAAGTCCGGCTTCCGGGGAGCTGGATGAGCGCTTCCCCACCCGGGACGCGTCCCACCAGGAAGTGGCCCAGTATGTGAGGGAGAGCTTTTTGAAGCTGCCCCATCTCCCAGAGGTTCTCCAGCGCGTGAACGCCCCGGTCTACCTTCACGGCCACAGCCACCTCCAGTACGCCGTGGAAGTGGGCGGGACGCTGTTTCTCAATCCCGGCTCCTGCGGCCTGCCGCTGGACCATCAGCCTGGGGCGCCCTATACCCTTTTGCGGTTTGAGTCCGGCCGTTTTCAAGTGGAGGAACGCCGCGTGCCCTACGATGTGGAGGAAACCATCGCGGCGGCCCGGAACTCCCCAGCCTATCAACAGGCGGCCGGGTGGTACCAGCTGAACAGCTGGCAGCTCCGCACAGCCAGGGATTGCAACCGGGTGTTTTTCCGCTTTTTGCAGGAGCAGCAGCGGCGCTCCTCCCCGCAAACCGACCAAGAGCACAACCTGGCGTTCCACAAAGCTTTGGCCCTTACCCAGGCCGCTTGCCAGCAGCGGAAACCCGCCCGGGATTTGCCGCGAAACACATAACCCAGCAGCGCGAACAGAAAACGCCCCCGCCAGCCAATAGGGCCAACGGGGGCGTTTTTCATTTCCTATCCAGTTCTTCCCGCGGGAACTCCACCCACACGGTCAGCGTGCCGCCGTGAAGCGCCGCGCCGATGGAGCCGCCCATGCGCTGGATCAGCTCCTTGGCGATGGAAAGCCCCAGCCCCGTGGAGTTCCTGGCCGCCTCTACGGTGTAGAACCGGTCGAACAGCCGTCCCGCTGTCACCGGGTCCAGCCCCGGCGCGGCGTTGGAAAAGGTCAGCCGGCCCCTTTCCTCCAAAGTGACCTCCAAATCCCCGGCGCTGTACTTCAGGGCGTTGGTGAGGATGTTCCCCAGCACCCGGGAGAGGGCCGCCGGGTCCAGCAGGCGCTCTACCTTTTCCTCCGGCAGGCGCACCTGGGGCTCTATGCCCCGGCCCTCCAAGGCGCCGTAGAAGGAGAGCAGCGCCTCCTCCACTGCCCGGCACAGGTCCACCGGCTCCCGGGCCAGTTTCTCCTCGGACACCACCACCGAGTACCGGAACAGCTCCTCGGTCAGCCGCTTCATGGCCTGGGCCCTGCCGCCAATCTGTTCCAGATACCGCCGGGTGTCCGGGGGCAGGTCCTGGCCTTGCAGCAGCTGCAAGTACCCGGAGATGGCCGTCAAAGGCGTGCGCAGGTCGTGGGAGATGTTCACCACCGCCTCTTTCAGTTCCTTGTCCCCCTGCTGGTACCGCAGCCGCTCTTGCCGCAAGGCCCGCAGCTCCTGGTTTAAAGCGCTGGCCAGCTTCCGCAGCTCCCTGTCCCGGCAGGGCAGGGACAGCAGCGTGTTGGTGTCCTGCCCCCGGCGCTCCACCAGGTCCTGCCGAAGGGCTTCCATCCCGTGGCGCAGCAGGGCCACTTTTATTCCCAGCCCCAGCGCCAACAGGGCCAAACCAGCCGCCAACACCCAAACCATAGCCATCCTCCTATCTGCGCCGGCGCCCCAGCAGCCGGACTCCCACGGCCAGCGCCAGCAGCAGCCCCATCACCGCCCCGCCGCAAAGCCATTCCATGGCCCTATTTTACATCCTTCCGCTGGAAGATGGCAAGGCCGATACCCGTGGTCAGGGCGGTGAACAGGCAAGCGTACACCGGCAGATGCCAGGGCGTCTCCGCGCCCATGTTGGCGATTTGGAAGCACTGTCCACCCGGGGTCAGCTCGTACAGGAACTGATACACCTGCCGCTTGAACCCAGAGATATAGCTGGGGTTGGGAGCGGGGTCGGCCATTTGAAAGGTTCCGTCCGGCCTCCAAATCAGGCCACCCTGGAGCAATTCCGGCTGGGAAAGTCCGATGGTCAAGAACTGACCCAAAAAGTAAAGGCCAAAGGCAAGCACAATGCACAGTGCCGCGGCTACCGCCCGATTTGCCACAATCATTGCCGCCATCGTGAATAGGGAGACGCAGGCCCAGGTGGTTATCAGGGAGAACAGCCCGTACATGACCAAAGTGGAAGGCTCGGTTTCGCCAAAGCCCTTCAGCATCGGCATGCCCACACAAAGGCCGGTCAAAATTCCTACCACCGTCGTCGCTGCGCCGTACAGCCCGTTAACTGTCAAATTTCCCAGATAAATCTGGGTTCTGTTTCGCCCCACAATCAGCTTGTTGCGCAAAACGCCGTCGCTGTACTCGTGACTCAAAAACAGGGGGCAAAATATGCCGCAAGAGATTAAATTGAAAAGCACATATTGAAAAAAGAGGGAGTTGAGAGGATAGAAAGAAGCCTGTTCCTCATATTCCACGGTAACGTATCCCTCCTCTTGGGTGACCGCCTCCGTGGGAGAGACGTCCAGCGACACCGTTTGGGGAATGGCCTGTACATAACAAAATGTCAGCGTCACTACAAGCAGCCCCAGAAGAATGTAAAACAGTTTGGAGTATTTCAGCCGGTATATCCCGGCGGAAAGCAGGTTACCCATGCCGCTCACCTCCCACCAGGTTGATGTAGTAGCTCTCCAGGCTCTCGTCCCGCTCCTTCACCGAAAGCAGGCTGCAGCCCTCTTTGCGCAGCGCGTCCACCAGGGCGGTGATGTTCAGCTCCCCGTAGATGTCCGCCGCGGCGCCGTCCACCACGCTGTATTCCAGCTGCCAGCCGTCCAGCACCCTGCACAAGGCGGGGACGCTGGTCACCTCCACCCGAGCGCACTTGCGGCAGGCTGCCTCCAGCTCCTGGGCGCTGACCTCCTTCACCATCCGCCCGCCGTCGATAAACCCGTAGTGGGTGGCCAGCTTGGAAAGCTCGTCCAGAATGTGGGAGGAAATCAGCACGGTGATTTGCCGCTCCCGGTTCAGCTTTAAAATCAGCTCCCGCATCTCCACAATGCCCTGGGGGTCCAGGCCGTTGATGGGCTCGTCCAGCACAAGAAAGTCCGGGTCCCCGCACAACGCGATGGCAATGCCCAGCCGCTGCTTCATCCCCAAAGAGAAGTGCCCGGCCTTTTTCCTGCCTGTGTTCGAGAGCCCCACCAGCTCCAAAAGCTCCGGGATGCCCCCGTCGTCCGGCAGCCCCAGCACCCGGTATTGCAGCTTGAGGTTTTGCTGGGCCGTCATGTCCGGGTACAGGGAGGGCGTCTCCACCACCGCGCCCATGCGCCGCCGGGCACGGTTCAGTTTGGCCTCGCCCAGTGTCGCCCCGTACAGGGAGTAGCTTCCCGCCGTGGGGGCCTGCAAGCCGCATATCACTCGGATGAGGGTGGTTTTCCCCGCGCCGTTTTTCCCCACCAGGCCGTAGATAGCGCCCTTGGGCACCTCCATGTCCAGCCCGTCCAGGGCCTGAAAGCGCCGGTAGTGCTTGCACAGGCCCTGGGTTCGCAATACAGTTTCCATTTTCAGATACCTCCTTTTCGGTATGGGAGTATCCTACCGGAGAAACGTCAAGAAAGCGGTCAAGAAAAGGGTAAAGATTCCGTCAAGATTTTCCCGCGCCCTCCGCGTTCAGCCGGAACCCAATGCCCCACACCGCCTGGATGTACTCTTTGCCTCCGGCCTCCCGCAGCTTTTTCCGCAGGTTGCTCACGTGCTGCTTCAGGGAGTATTCCGTGCAGTCCGGCGTGTCCAGGCTGATGCGCTCCAAAATCACGGACTTTGCCACCGCCTGCCCGGGATTTTGCAGCAGCAGCTTTAAAATGGCGTACTCCGTCTTGGTCAGGTGGACTGCCGCGCCACTTACGGTGACTTGGCGGCTGGCGGTGTCCAGTTCCACGTCCCCGGCCCGCAGCACAGGGGAGAGGGGAGCGCTCCCCTTCCGCAGCTGCACCTGGATGCGGGCCAGCAGCTCGGGCAGCTCAAAGGGCTTGGTGAGGTAGTCCGCCGCCCCGCCCAGCAGCAGGCGCACTTTGTCGTCCACGCCCACCTTGGCGCTGACCACAATCACTGGGATTCCTTCCAGGTGGGGCAGCACCTCCTCCCCGGAGAGGCCGGGCAGCATCAAATCCAGCAAGGCCAAGTCGGGCCGGCAGCGGGAGAGCAAATACACCGCCTCTGTCCCGGAGTAGGCCCGCTCCACCTGGTAGCCCTCCTTTTGCAGTACTTCCTCCAGCAAATCCCCAATAGTCTGGTCGTCCTCAATGATGGCAATGGTTTTCACAGCGGCACCCCTTTCGCAGGTTTCTTTTTCCAGAGTAGCCTATCTGCGAGCACTTGTCAAGGTGGGCCGCCACAGCGTGCCGAACAGCTTTGGGATAAGTCATATTCGTAAAAGAGATTTGCGTCTCTCGAAGCGGCCCTAGTGTCCGTAGCCGGTATCTTGTTCGCTGCTGCTGCAGGGGACAGTTGCAACAGGTTGCCTGGTGGCCTACCATACCAGCCTTGCAGGGCACGGCACGCACCCTGCTGGCTTTACCCATGCCGCCCAGGAAAAAACCAGGTGCCGCCAACACGGTACCTGGTTTTGGGCAGGGGACCGCTGTCCCATGCAAACTTCTCCTGCCGGAAAGGAGCACGGTTATGGAACAATCCCCAAGAGAAAAAAGAAGCCCAGTGCTTCGGGTGGCACTGGACTCCTCAAAAGGATTGGAATCAAGGTTTAGGCGATTTTATTCCGCAACACCCTGGTTGGCGCTGGCGATGGCGCTGTTGGTACTCTCCACGGCCTGGGCCACGGCGCTTTCCACATCAGAGCCGTTGAACACGGCCTCCAAAGCGGTCTGCAAATCGGTGCGCAGCTGGGGCAGCTGGGAGAGCAGGGGACCAGCGGTGATAGAGTTAACATTGGAGTTCAGAAGCTGGTCCGCGGCCACCTGCAGCTGCGGCATTTCCTCGTAGCTGGTCTTTAAGGTGTCGGTGTCATAGGCGCCGTTACAGATGGGGAAGTAGCCGGTGCTCACCGCCCAAGTGGCCTGCACTTCGGGAGAGGTCGCATAGGTGAAGAATTCCATTACCCCGGCTTCCACTTCCTCGCTCAGGCCGGTGGCCACGCACAGGGCGCCGCCGCCGCCATACACGCCTTCGGGCTCGGTCCCTTCGGGGACGGGCAGGTTGGCCACGCCTACCTCAAAGTCGGTGGCGCTGTCGATAACATTCCGGCAGCTGGCAGAGCTGGCGATGAACATGCCCACCTGCTGCTGGGTGAAACCGCTGATGGTGTTGGTGCCATCGGAACCGTAGTTTAAAAGCAGGCCCTGGTCCTGCAAGTCCTTGATCCAGTTGTAAATTTGGATAATCTGGTCTTGATAGGCGACCTCGGTGGCCCGGTCAGCGCGGCCGTTCTCGTTGTTGATTACGTACCCGCCCATGTTGATGACCATCTGGTCCAGGGCGTAGCCGTAGGCGTACATGCCCACCGGGGTGATGCTGGAGTTGCTCTCGGCCACCTGCTGCGCCGCTTCGGTAATGCCCTCAAAGGTGGTGGGGAACTCCGTAACGCCAGCGGCGTCGAACACGGTCTTGTTGTAATAGACAACCGGGGTGGAGCAGTTAAAGGGCATGGCCCACATATCCTCGTCTACGGTGTAGAAGTTCACTTCCTGCTCCAGCAAATCACTGTCGTCAAAGCTGTGCTTCTCAATAAGGTCGCTGACAGAGGCGATCATGCCGGAGTCGATCATGGATTGCAGGTTCTGCTCGCCAATCTGGATGATATGGGCGCTGCCGTCCCCGTTGGCCATGTTGAAGAACTTGCCGGTGGATTCATCGTAGGAGCCCTGGTTGGTGGCTACCACTTCATACTGGTCCTGGCTCTCGTTGAACCCGGCTACCAGGGTGTCCAAGGCCTCCTGGGTGTTGCCGCTCATCGAGTGCCAGAATTGAATTTGCACCTTGCCGCTGTCGGCAGAGGAACTCCCAGATTGCGTGGTGCCGCTGGCAGTGCAGCCTGCAAAAGACGCGACCAATGTCATGGCGCTTACAGCAAGGGCAGCAATTCGTTTTCCAAAGTGTTTCATACGCTTCATTCTCCTATAGTTTCTTTTTTTATAGCCACGCGCCAAAAAGGCACATAACCTTGTGGAAATAGCAGGCGCCAACAGGCATCTATTATTTTATAGCGCCTTTCGTCATGCCCTCCTGCAGCCGCTTCTGTCCGAAGAAGATGAGCAGTAGGGTGGGCAGAGAGGTGACCATGGCCCCGGCTGCCATCATGCCGTAATCGCTTACTGCCTCGGTGTTCTTCAGCTGCCGTAGGCCGATCTGCACGGTGCGCACCGTGTCCTCGGTGGTAGACAGAAGGGGCCACATGTAGGAATTCCAGCTAACCAGGAAGAAGTAAATGGCCAACGTCACCACGGTATTCACTACCATGGGGGCAACGATCTTCCAGAAGAACCCAAACTCCGATACACCTGCCACCGTAGAGGCCTCTTTCAGCTCCAGAGGGATTTGCAGCATGTTCTGCCGGAACAGGAAGATGCCAAAGGTAGAGGCCAGGCCCGGCAGAATCAAGCCCTGATAGGTGTTCAGCATATTCCAAGACCGGATGGTCTGGAAGTTGGTGATAACCAGCACCTCCCCGGGGATCATCATGGTGGCCATCATAAGGAGAAACACCACTTTCTTTGCCCGGAAGGGGATAAACACAATGGCATAGGCTGCCAGCAGCGCGAACACGATCTCCAGCGCCGTGGAGAGTACGCCTACAATCGCGGAGTTGAGCATGTAGTGGAGCAAGGGCTGGGTTTGAAAGGCGTTGATGTAGTTTGTGAAGTTGAGTGAATCGGGGATGTAATCCCCGGCCAGAATGTCGTTTAAATCCGAGAAGCTCAGTGCCAGGGAAAATAACACGGGAAAACACATCACGGCGGCAGCCAGGATGAGCACCCCGTATGTAACAGTGGTAGAGACCTTTTTCACTGGTAGGTCACCAGCCTTTCGGTAAGTTTCGTCTGAAGCTGAGAGATGAGCAGGATGAGCACAAACAGCACAATGCCCTGTGCAGAGGCCGACCCAAACCGATAGTTTACAAAGGCGTCCTGATACAGCTTATATACCATCAGGTTCGTGGTGTTGTTGGGGCCGCCGGAAGTGAGCATATCGATGAGGCCGAAGGATTGAAAGGCGTTGATCAGCGAGGTGGTGAACACGAAGAACAGGGAAGGGGAAACCAGGGGGATGGTCACCTTGCGAAGCCGGTAGAAAAAGCCGCCACCCACAATTTCCACGCTTTCGTAGTGGGAGTCATCAATGTTCTTAATGCCACCCATCAGCACCAGGTAGGAAAAGCCAATGTTCATCCAGATAGACACGGCGGAAATGGCGAAGATGGCGTAGTGGGTGTCGGTCAGCCAGCCAATGGGTTTGCCCCCAAAGGCGGTAACGATCTGGTTCAGCAGCCCGGCGGTGGGGTGGAACAGCAGGTTCCAAAACACAGAGCCCGCTGCTACAGAGATACCCATGGTGGAAGAAAAAATGGTGCGGAAAACTCCCATCCCAGGCAGGTTGCTGGCGGAAAGCACAGCCAGCAGCAGGGAGATGATTACCGTCAGGGGCACCGTGAGCAAGGTGTAGAGGAAGGTGGTGCCCAGAGACTGCAGGTAATTGGCGTTGGTAAACAGGTCTATGTAGTTCTGTACCCCAACAAACTTGGTCATTGCCCCTGTGGTGGAGGTGGCGAAAAAGCTGGTGATAAAGGTCTTTACAAAGGGATAAATCGTGAACAGCAAAAAGATGAGCAGGGAGGGAAGAAGGTAAATCACCCACACTGGCAGCTTTCGCTTGGCTTTTAGTTCGGTCTGTTCCACTGCCACGCTGGCAGCCGCTTTGCTATAGGTCATGGTGCTGCCTCCTTATGCCGTTTGGGCGGTAAAGCCCTTGATGTGGAGGGCAGGACGGATGAGCGTGCCCTTCTCCCCATCGAAGAAATGGAAGTCGTCGGCGGAGAGCGTGACGTTCAGGTGCTGCCCAGCGTCGATGATGTACTGGCCGGTCCAGCGGGCGGTAAACAGGGTCTCGCCCACGTTGAAGAGCACCTGTGTCTCGTTGCCCATCATTTCGGTGCTCTGTGTATAGACCAGGCAGGTGCCCTCTTCCCCGGGAGAGGCTGGCTCAATCTGCTCGGCCCGCACGCCTATCTGCCACTGGCTGCCCTGGGGAAGGTGGGCGCGTTCCTCCTGGGTCAGGGGCACCACCAGGTCGTTGTTCAGTACCAGGCCCTTCTCCGTCAGCTGGGCCTTGGCAAGGTTCATCTGGGGAGAACCGATAAACCCAGCCACAAAGGTGTTGGCAGGCTGGTTGTACAGCTCCAAGGGGGTGCCCATCTGCTGGATTTTTCCCCCATGGAGCACCAGGATGTGGTCGCCCATGGTCATGGCCTCCACCTGGTCGTGGGTGACGTAGATAACAGTCAGGCCCAGTTTTTTCTGCAGGCGGCGTATTTCGTTGCGCATCTGCCCGCGGAGTTTGGCGTCCAAGTTGGAAAGGGGCTCGTCCATCAGGCAGATGGGGGACTGGCTACATACGCTGCGGGCCAAAGCCACCCGCTGCCGCTGGCCGCCGGAGAGCTCCCGGGGCTTGCGCTTCAGGTATTGGGTGAGGCCCAGCATTTCGGCTGCTTCGTCCAGGCGGCGCTTCTGCTCGCTTTTGGGCACCTTTTTCACATCCAACCCAAAAAGGATGTTGTCTTTCACCGTCATGTGGGGGTAAAGCGCATAGTTCTGGAACACCATAGAAAGGTTCCTGTCTTTTGGGGGCATGTTGTTGGCAACCTTGCCATCGATTGTCAGCGTGCCATCGGTAATCTTTTCCAGCCCCGCGATGATACGCAGCAGGGTAGACTTGCCGCATCCTGAGGGGCCTACCAGCACATAGAACTCCCCTTCTTCCACATCCAGGCTAATCTTTTCCAGGATGTTGGTTTTCCCGTCGTAGGATTTCGTCAAATCCCGAATCTCAATTTTGCTCATACCTTACAGTCCTTTCCACGCGCCGAAAAAGTGCATCACGTTTAGGTCTTCCTCTAAATCCGAGCCGTGGGCCCCGTGGCCGTTTTCGTTGGTGTGGATGCCGTGGTCCGTGGCCCACACCACCAGAGAGTCCTCTGTATCCCAGCTCTCCTCTGCGGCGGTGCACAGCCGGTCGAAGGCGGCGATGTGGTTCTTCAGCGCCTGGAGAGATTCCTCCGATTCGGGGAAAGTGCGGTGCATCACATCATCGTACTCCTGATTGTAGACCACCACAACTTCGTAGCTGCCCTCTTGGATAAGCGCAACAGCCTTGTCGGTTACTTCACCATCATAGGGCAGAATGTAATAGTCAATCCCCTCCCGCTCTTGGAACAGCACCGCCATGCTGGAGTCGGCTACAGCCACCAGGGCGGTTTTTTTCCCGGCGGCGGCAAGGCAATCGAACAGCGACTCCTGTTTTAGCAGGTGTTTTTCATATTTCTGAATGCCGTGCACGGCGGGTTCCACGCCGGTGTACATGGTTCCAAAGCACACCGGGGTCACAGAGGGCATTACAGTGCGGATCGGCACCCCCAGCTGGGTGTGCCAAAGTACAGGAGCAAACCAGGTGGTGTACTTTTGGAATAGCCACATGCCCACTGCGTCCGGGTTGTAGATGAGCACCCGCTTGGCAGTGGAAAGGCCCTGGTGCTTCATGGTTTCCCCCAGCATGGAAAAGGGAGCCCCACCGGCTTTCGGGGCGGGGATGCCCATGCTGGCTGCCATGGTAGCCGCGAACTGTGTCATGGAGATAGCGTTGTTCAAAAGGTTCCCTACTTTCGTATCCAAATTTGGTCTTCACATGAACCTTTTTCACTTTAACCAAATTGTGTTAAAACGTTTACCTTGTCTGTGTTAAGCTATCGTAAGAATGTGATAAATTTAGGAGAGTTTCGCAAAATAGGCCGTGATGCGGGCTATTTTCCTCTTTCTGCAATAAGTCTATCCGCGCAATCCGGCAGCACTCCCTGCAGTTTGTACGGCTTCGGCCAAGGCGCACTCTTATCCGAAACAAGGGGCATAGCAGGCAAAAACTGCCCTTCCAAAGCAGTTGCCTGGAAGGGCATGCAGAATATGTTTGGGAAGGTGTCAGAGCGGCAATAGAAGCGACGTACACAGCCTTGCCGGATGTCTGCAGGTACCTTCCGGCCGGAGTGCGCTTTGTTAAAGGCAAAAAGAAAAGGCCCCCGAAAGAGGGCCTTTCCCGTATGACGTTTTAGTTGAGTTCTGTCCAGTTCTCACCGGAGGAGGGCTTGGTGTAGTCGTGGTCGTTGGTGGCCTCCACAATGTGGTAGTAGCCCCAATGGCTGACCGCCAAGTCGGAGAAGTGGTTCAGCTCGTCGTAGTGCTCGGTGACGAAGTCCACGTCCGCCTCACGGCCCAGCATGTTGTTCACAATGGCAGTGACCTCCACACGGGTGATGGGGTTGTTGGGACGGAAGGTGCCGTCGCCGTAGCCGTGAATCCAGCCGTACTGGGTGGAGTTCACCACAGCGCGGTAGAACCAGTCGGTGGACTTCACGTCGGAGAAGATGTTGGTGCCGCCGGTCTTGCCCTCGGCGAACTTCATGGCGATGGAGGTGAACTCTGCCCGGGTGATGGAGCGCTCGGGCTCAAAGTCGCCGTTGCCCACGCCGGACACAACGCCCAGGCTGGCCAAAGTGTTCACGGCCTTGGCGTACCAGGCGCCTGCGGGGACGTCGTCAAAGGTCTTGGTGATGGTGACGTCCTGGTCCAGCAGCAGGTTGTAGAACATCTGGGCCACCTCAGCGCGGGTCATGTTGTTCTCCGGGCCGAAAGTCCCTTCGGGATAGCCGAACAGGTACTGGATGTGGTCGTCGGTGTTCAGCAGGTCAGACACGCCGCTGTCGTCCGGGTCCACAGGGGGGATGTAGGGCGGGTTGTCGTCATCGCCGGGGTCGGGCGTAGGCGTGGGAATGGGGTCGGGGTCCGGATCGGGATCGGGGTCCGGACCAGGATTGGGAGTGGGAGTGGGAGTGGGTTCATCCCCGCCGCCGGGCTGGTCGGTGGTGCAAACAACATTGAAGTTGACAGGGAGAGTTAAGGGAGCATTCCAGGTGTTGCTGTCAGAATCCCAAGTGAGAACGATGTCCTGGCTTTCAGGTTCACCAGCAGCTAATGTATGGCTCCCGTTGTATTCTGCTACATAGGGCCCATTGTGCACGGTAATTGTGCAGGTGTATCCACCGCCTGCCAAGGCAGTAACAGCACCAATAGTGTAGCTGTCATTTCGGCCATTGGTATTGGCAATCAGACCATAGGTTTGAGCCTTGTGCTCAGCTTTGCTATTGGTGCAAGTCACCTTTACGGCGTTCTCGCCCAAAATAGCAAGGTCACCGTCGGTGTCCGGATCATCCAGTAGGTCATCGTCCGTAGGGGCGGTGGGGGCAGCTTTGATATAAAGCTCAATAATGTAACCACTAGCGCCTCCGGCGCCCGTAGTAGCATCAAATTCACCATTGGCGGAACCACGGTTGATTGTTACAGGGGCAAGCGTAGTCCCATTCGTATCCTTGGCATCAATGACAATCTTTGTGATTTCGTTAACAGCGATGGGGGTGTTGTCTTGTTCACCGACACCCGACAAGTAATTGTATACGAAATAATAGGAATTTTCCTCGCGCCATCCATTTTTTTCAAGGCCTAAATTATAATCAGGATTAGTGTGTTCATCGCCTTGGCCGTATACAGTTATTTTAATAGAACCCATATCAATGCTTTCAGCCGTGATGGAAGAGTCTGGATGAGAAGCGTTGAAAAGTTCAATGTAACGGTTTATAAGCACACCATTTTCATTCATTACGTGAATTTCAGAGGAAGTGCTTGTTGTCGTCTTCTTCTGAGCATAAACAACTGTATCATCCGTTACCGTAGTATTTTCATGGAAAGGCGCTCCACCGTTGTACCCAATTGTCCACCCGGTAAATTCATAGTACAGGTGGTCAGCATACTTAGGGTCGGGTGGCATTTTCGATTTGCCGATAGAATTGCCAGTTTCAACAAATCGCACTGCATAGAGCGAGTAGTCATTTCCGGTGTCCGATTCAGCTTCATTATAAAATGCAACAATACTATGCGATGCATCATTAGACTGAATTTCATACCGGCTAGTACGGTTTGCTACGCGCACATACTTGAGATCAGTGTAAGGAATAATAGCGGTTTCGGTATCATTATAGCGAATCTCAATTTGCCGGATGTTGTAGGGGGTCGCTAATCCAGAACCGTTTTGTGCATCAGCTTCCCAATAGTCGATATATCCGTTTTCGTAATATCCATCAAGTTTAGTGAAACCTTCTGTGGGCTGCAAGACATTAGTTTGGACATAACGGAGAGTTATACCGTCGATGGTAATAGAATCAGGCAATTGCCAATTTAATGATTTACCTACCATTTTAAGTGCTTCTACTTCACTGATGTCATAGTAGAAGATGCCCTTATGTTTGATTTCTTCACCCTCAATGGCTACCTGTGATTCATCAAAGTGTTCAGCAAGTTGAACTGTAAGAGTCGAAGAATCTTGAGTGAATGTACAGCGAAAATCCACAGAATGCTTATTTTCAGAAATACTATGGCTTGAAAGAACACCATTGGACAAGCTTATAGACGCTATTTCGTATTTATCGTTATTAATGGTCAATGTATTCGAGTGGGAATCCGATTTGCTGAAATCAGATACTGTGATTTGGCTATACTGCGTTCCGTCTGGAGCAAGTACAGTTACAGTAAAAGTACCTTTAGGTAAAATACTATTACCATATTCAAAAGTTACTCCGTTATCCGTATCTGTCGCTTCCGCCGCACTCGCCGACACCGGTATCATGCTGAACACCATGACCAAAGCCAGCAGCGCTGCTAAAAACTTTCGTTTCATGAAAAAGTCCTCCTTTTTTGGTGGTTGCCCGGCTGGAGGCCGGGGGTGGTCTAAAAGCTAAAAAATGATGGGCGCTCCCCTCCTCTCTTGGGTCTAGCCAACGGAGCCGCTGCGGCCGGGCCTGACCACCCCGTCCACAGCCAGCTGTATATCCTGAAAAGGCAGCCCGTCCAGCTTTTGCCGGGGGCCTGTTGCGTTCTCTTTTGTCCGCCGCGCTGGGAAAGTATATTCACAAGCTTTCCTTCCCATGCCAGGGGCCGGCCTGCCCTACGGACCATCCCACAACCGCCTGCTCTTGCTCCACCAGGCTGTTGTGAGCCTGCTCCACCAGCTGCGTCACCTGCCGCTGAAAGCCCTGGAGCGTGGCTAGATACAGCTTCCGCAAGCAGCGTGGGTTGCACTTTTCCGGCTCCACACCGGCGCTTTTTGCCAGGTGCTGAATGGCCGTGGTGACGCTGGTGCGGCTCATGGCCTTCCCCGACCGGGTGATAAACACCGGCCCCGCGGGGATTCCCATGTCTTGGATGTACTCTTCCAATTCCCGTTGCAGGCAGCGGGGGAGGGACCTGGGCGGCCCGTCCGCCAGAGGTACCGAGCCGCTGGCCACCGCCTCCACCGTCAGCAAGGGCAGCTCGTGGACATTGAGCCCCAGGCAAGCGAACACCTTTACAGCTAAGTACACGCGCCGGTTTCCCCGGGCCTTGGCCGCTGCCAGCAGCCGCAGGTATTCCTCCCGACGCAGTTCCGGCTGGGCGTCCTCCTCCAAGTACAGCAAGGTGGGCGCTTGGTAGTCCCACAGCTTCAAGTGGGCCAGCAGCCCGTTGATGGGGGAGAGCTGCAGGTTCACCGTCCGGGGCATGCGTCCCAGAGCCAGCAAGTGGTCCCGCCATCGAGTGGCACTGCCCGGATCTAAGGGGGTTCCGTTTAGCCATTGGAGAAACTTCTCTATATTCGTCCGATACAGCGTAAGCGTTCCAGGAGCACAGCCTTTTTCAGCCAGCTTTTCCAGATACCCCTCCATCTTGGCTTCCGTAAGGGCAGCGCCGGCAGTCCGTTCCTGGTCCTCCTGTTGTGCCATATCTCCACCTCCCTTCGGAAAAGAGACAAAATAAATAAATTGTCTATTTTTGAGGTGATACATAGCGAAAAAACATAGAATTACATGGTTATTCTAGCACGGTTACGGCAGGAAAACAAGGGTTACAGCTTATTTTTGAACATAAAAAAATAAACCGGTTGTATTATTTTTCAACCAGTTTGGGCGTTTTGCGTCTATTTTCTTCCCAGCAGGGCTCTGCTGGGATTTTTTATGCCTTGTGGCACACTTACGGAGTTCGTCTACACGACTTTTTACTCAATTTATTTATATTGTCCTATTTCACAAATCCCAGCCGTTCCAGCTGCCGCTCGTGTTCTTTGCCGGTGGAGATGAGGTAGAGCCGCGTGGTTTCCAAAGAGCTGTGCCCCAGCACGTCCGCCAGCTTGGCTACGTCCCGGCAAACGTTGTAAAAGGCCCGGGCGAACCGGTGGCGCAGGTTGTGGGGGAACACTTTCGAGGCCGCCACCCCAGCTTGGCTGCACAGGGCTTTCATCTCTGCCCAAATCTGCTTGCGGGAGAGGGGATTTCCGTTTCTGGTGCGAAACACCGCGCCGGAAGCGTTTTTTTCTTTTTTGGCGTATTGCAGCAGCTTTTTCCGCAGCTTGCCAGGGATGAGGATGGTGCGTATCTTTCCCTTGAGGGAAATCTCCGCCCTGCCTTCCCGCAGGGCCTCCACGGTTAGGTACTGTACCTCGCTGACCCGTATCCCCGTGGCGCAGATGGCCTCCATCAGCAGGGCCAGGCGCTCCTTGCCCTGGGCCCGGGCGGTGGAAAGCAGCCTGTCGTACTCCTGCCGGGTAAGCTCCTTCCGGTTTTCCCGGAAGAGCCTTCGCTGAATGCGCAAGGCCTTTACTTTACAGTTGCCGTAGCCCAGAAAATCCAAGAAACGGTTTAGCGGTACAAGCATGGCGTTGACAGTCCCTGGCGCATATCCCTTGGCAAGGAGTTCCGCTTTCCAGGACGGGGCGGTGGCAGGCGTCAGCTCTCCGCCGCCCAGCCAGGCGGCGAAGGCCCGCAGGTGGCGCAGGTAGTTTTCAATGGTGCCCTGAGCTCGTTCCTCTTGGCGAAGGGATTGGGCGAAGGCTTTGATTTGCTGTTTATAGTGTGTTTGTGCCATGATGTGTCTCCTTGTTTCTGTATAGAGCATACTATGGTTTCTTCTCAAAAAGCCTGCGCGGAAACAGCTTCCCCACAGGCAGAGCAAGCGAGAAAAAAGGGAATGGCCGCTGGGGTCATTCCCTTTCCGCTGTCTGTATGATATGTTTAAATAAGCAGTTGAAACGCCTTTTGTCAAGGCTCTTCCCGGAAGGTATACTTTCGCAGCAGCCGCCCAAATACCAGGCAGACCGCCACCCCCAGCAGCAGCGCCAGGAACGCCACCCCAAAGGTGAGCAGGTCCAGGAAAATCACCCCGTCCATCCCGGCGAAGGCGAACACCGCCGTGGCCAGAATGGGGTTGAGGATAGTCACCAGGGAGTTGGACAGAGAGCGTAGCCCGCTGGTTTTCTGGTACCACCGGGGCGGGGTAATCAGCGTCATGGCCACGTCGCTGGCAGGCTGCTGCACCGTGTTCATCAGGCCGCTCAGGGCGTTTAGCAGGTACATGTGCCAGGGAGCGAGCCAGCCCCCTTTCAGCAAAACCAGCACCGCTATAGTGGAGAGCGCCGCCAGGCTGTCGCAGGCAAGCATAACCTTTTTCTTGTCCCACCGGTCGCTGAGGGCCCCGGCGAAAACGCTCATCACCACATAGGGCGCGTAGGAGCAGACGGAAAGCAGCGCCGTCTGCAGGGCGGAGCCTGTCTCCCCATAGAGCCATAGCGCCAGGGCGAAGCTGGTCATGGCACTGCCCAGCTGGGACAGGGATTGGGTGCTCCACAGGACAAAAAACGTCTTTAACTCTTTGATAGATTGTTTCATAGCAACTTTGCTCCTTAGATGGTATGGTGTCATCCAGCAGCAAAGCCCGAGGACTGGGCCCCAGGGGCCGTGTTTCCTCCACGCGCCGTCCTCAGACCTCGCATGGAGCGGTGTCAATGCAGAGCCGCACGGGGCTTCCCTCCTTTTTCCAAAAAGATTGTACACAGTCTAGCATTTCCGGCGCCGGGCTGTCAAGCTCCGCCCCTTCCCAGCGGCGGGAAAAAAAGTCTTGCATTTTCCCGGCAATGGGGTACAATAGGTTCCAAACAACCAAGGAGGAGTTAAGATATGCTGCACACCGTTTGGGGCCCGGGCATGGAGCTGCGCGAGGAGGAGCTTCTGCGCCGGGAACAGCGCAACCGCAAGTACATGATGGATCTAAAATCGGAAAACCTGCTTCTCAACTACAACTTGGAGGCAGGCCGCTACACTGCCGCCTTTTTCCCAGAGGGCATCCACGGCGGCTGGGAGGCCCAGACCTGCCAGCTGCGGGGCCATTTTTTGGGCCATTGGCTCTCCGCGGCGGCCATGAGGTACCACGCCAGCGGCGACGGGGAAATCAAGGCCAAGGCGGACGCCATCGTCCACCAGCTGGCCCTGTGCCAAGAGGAAAACGGCGGCCAGTGGGTGGGGGCCATCCCCGAGAAATACCTGTATTGGATTGGCCGGGGCAAGCAGGTGTGGGCGCCCCAGTACAACCTCCATAAAATCCTCATGGGCCTGGTGGACCAGTACGAGCTGGCCGGGAACCAGGAAGCCCTGGCTGTGGCGGACCGCTTTGCCGATTGGTTCTGCCAGTGGTCGGCGGGCTACACCCGGGAGCAGTTCGACGACATCCTAGACTTTGAGACAGGCGGCATGCTGGAGGTGTGGGCCCAGCTGCTCCAGCACACCGGCGCGGAGAAGTACCGCACCTTGCTGCAGCGCTACTACCGCCAGCGCCTGTTCACCCCCCTGCTGGAGGGCAAGGACGTGCTGACCAATATGCACGCCAACACCACCATCCCCGAGGTGCTGGGCTGTGCCCGCGCCTATGAGGTCACCGGGGAGCAGCGGTGGCGGGACATTGTAGAGGCCTACTGGAAGCTGGCCGTGGACCAGCGGGGCCAGTACGCCACCGGCGGCCAGACCAGCGGGGAAATCTGGTCCGCGCCCCAGGCGCTGGGCGCCCGGCTGGGGGATAAGAACCAGGAGTACTGCACCGTGTACAACATGCTGCGCCTGGCGGACTACCTCCTGCGCTGGACCGGCGACGCCCGCTACGCCGATTACATCGAGATGGGCATCTACAACGGCCTGATGGCCCAGGCCTACTGGCAGCGCTTCAAAACCAACGGCCAGCACTACGACACCCCCGACGAGGGCCTGCTGACCTACTTCCTGCCTCTGGCTCCCGGCTCGAAAAAGGGCTGGGCCAGCGAGACCCAGGATTTCTTCTGCTGCCACGGCACCTTGGTCCAGGGCAACGCCGCCTGGGAGCGGGGCATCCTCTACCAAGAGGGCAGCCAGCTCTACCTCTCCCAGTACTTTGATTTCTCCGCCAGCCTGGAGGTGGCCGGGCAGCCGGTGCGCCTTTCCATGGCGCGGGACACCTTGACGGGGAGCTTCCACCTCTCCAGCACCTCCAGCGCCCGGCAGAATATCCACGAGAACACGGCCAAATACCCCCACCACCCCGACTGCCGGGTGGAGGTCCTCTCCATCGAGACGGAAGCGCCGGTGGAGTTCTCCCTGTGGGTGCGTGTGCCCTGGTGGGTCAAGGGGGAGGCCGTCCTCGCCGTCAACGGCCAGGAGGTGCGCCGTGCCCCTGCCGGCGCCGGTTTCGTGGAGCTGCGCCGCCTGTGGAGCGATGGCGATACCCTGCGTGTCACCTTGCCCCAGGGCGTTACCACCTGGAGCCTGCCGGAGGACCCCCACATGGCCGCCTTCCTCTACGGCCCCGTGCTGCTGGCGGGCCTGTGCGGCGAGGAGCGCCAGCTGCTGGTCCCCAGCGAGGACGCTGCCTCTGTCCTCATCCATGACGGCGAGCGGGAGTGGGGCGCTTGGCGGGACACCTTCAAAACCGTGGGCCAAGAGCGGGGGATTCGCTTCATCCCCATGTACCAGGTGGGCTACGAATCCTACACCACCTACTTCCCCTTAAAGCGCCAATAATCCACAGCGGATGGCAAGAGAACCGGGCACCCCAGCGGGCGGCCCGGTTTTCGCTTTTTTGCCATGTCCCAAGATTTAACATCCCCTTAACGCCGCCGGGGTGGAAGGAACCTCCCCCGGGGGCTATCCTTTTTAATAGAAAAGCCTTTCTTCCCAAGGGGACTTTACGCTCTATGCCCAGGTGAGCTACCTGCCCCACACCCGCACGCTGCTGCGGTGGGAGTGTTGGGCCGAGGCCTCGCCGCCGGAGAAAAGAGGGATGTAGCATGAAAGAAAAAGCGTTTCCGCAGTGGGCCGCGGATGCAGTCCGCTGGACCAAAGAGCACTCCCAGCGGGCCCTGGGCTTGGGGCTGGCGGCTTTGGGATGCGTCCTGGCCGCTTTGGCCCGAACCGGTGGGGGAGACCCCTTCCAGGACTTTGCCCTGGGCTTGCTCATGGGCCTGGGCGTGGGCTGCATGGCGGTGGGGGCCGTGTTCCTGGCGCTGTCCCTGCGCTACCAGCCTTAAAAATCCAGAAAGAGAGGGCGCTGCCTCCTGGGGGGGCGGCGCCATTTTCTTGAAAATCCCCGGCCTTTTGGGGACATCTCCCGGCGTTTTCACAGAAAAACGGGATTTGCCTGGGATTTGAGAAAATTTTCCTTGACAAATGTGGCCAGACAGTCTACATAATATAAGGGTACAATGATTCTGGCATTTTAGGAGGAACAAAGAATGTCCCGCTATTTCGGTACAGACGGCTTCCGTGGCGAAGCCAATATAAATCTAACAGCAGACCACGCCTATAAAGTCGGCCGTTTCCTCGGCTGGTACTATACAGAAAAACGGGCCCGCGCCGCGGAGGAAGGCCGCCCCGCCAAAGAGGGCCCCGCCCGCATCGTCATCGGCAAGGACACCCGCCGCTCCAGCTACATGTTCGAGTACTCCCTGGTAGCCGGCCTGGTGGCCTCCGGCGCGGACGCCTACATGCTCCACGTCACTACCACGCCCTCCGTGGCCTACATCGCCCGGGTGGACGACTTCGACTGCGGCATCATGATCTCCGCCAGCCACAACCCTTACTACGACAACGGCATCAAGCTTATCAACGACCAAGGGGAGAAGATGGACGAGGAGACCATCGAGCTGGTGGAGGACTACCTGGACGGTAAGCTGGTGGCCTTTGGCCAGCAGTGGCCGGAGCTTCCCTTCGCCCAGAAGGATAAAATCGGCTGCACCGTGGACTACGTCTCCGGCCGGAACCGGTACATCGGCTACCTGATTTCCCTGGGCATGTACTCCTTCCGTGGCGTGAAGGTGGGCCTGGACTGCGCCAACGGCTCCAGCTGGAACATCGCTAAGGCTGTGTTTGACGCCCTGGGCGCCGATACCACTGTCATCAATGCGGAGCCCAACGGCTTAAACATCAATCTCAATGCCGGCTCCACCCACATTGAGGGCCTGCAAAAGCTGGTGGTGGAGAAGGGCCTGGACGTGGGCTTTGCCTTTGACGGCGACGCCGACCGCTGCCTGTGCGTGGACGAAAAGGGCAATGTCATCACCGGCGACCACATCCTCTACATCTACGGCCGCTACATGAAGGAGCGGGGCAAGCTGGTGACCAACACGGTGGTGACCACCATCATGTCCAACTTCGGCCTGTACAAGGCCCTGGATGAGCTGGGCATCGACTACGCCAAGACTAAGGTGGGCGACAAGTACGTCTACGAGTATATGCAGCAGAGTGGCGCCCGCATCGGCGGCGAGCAGAGCGGCCACATCATCTTCTCCAAGTACGCCTCCACCGGCGACGGCATCCTCACCTCGCTGAAAATGATGGAAGTGATGCTGGCCCGGAAAAAGCCCCTCAGTGAGCTGGCTGCGCCTCTGAAGATTTACCCCCAGGTGCTGGAAAACGTCCGCGTCACCGACAAAGCAACTGCCCAGGCGGACCCGGATGTCCAGGCCAAGGTGGCCGAGGTAGGGGAGAAGCTGGGCGACACCGGCCGCATTCTGGTGCGGGAGTCCGGCACCGAGCCTGTCCTCCGTGTCATGGTGGAGGCTCCCGAGCAGGAGACCTGCCAGCAGTACGTGGATGAAGTGGTGGAGGTCATCCGGGCCAAGGGCCACATCGTGGGCTAATCCCTCCCCAGAAAAAGCAAAAGCGCCGCGTTCCGTCGCAGGGCACGGCGCTTTTTTATGGCAGGCAGAACGCAAAAAAGCCCTCCCGGGTTTCGCCGGGAAGGCTTTTTCTGTCAGACGCGGGGGAGAATTACTCCTTGCTGGCCAGGTACTCGTCCAGCTGGCGCTGCTTCTCCTCGATGATTTCGTTGATGCCGGCAGCCTCCAGGTCAGCGTTGAACTTGTCCAGAGTCTCGTCGGGGTTCAGGTTGCCCCAGCGCAGAGCGGCGTCATACTGAGAAACCACGTTGTTGCAGGCGGTGATCTGGTTGGCCATGCTGGAGCTGTCCCAGGTGAAGCCAAAAGCGGGGCTCAAAGTGCCGCCGTTGTTGAACTCCTGCAGCTGGTCCCACAGGTCGGCGTCATCGCCTTCCCACACGGGAGTGATAAGCTAGTTGGGCCATGCCCAACCGTAAGAGGTATAGCCAGTGGCATTGGAATCCACCCCTTCGGGAGTGGTGATAAAGGTCTTGGAATCGTCGCTGTATACCCAGTTGATGCCCTCTACGCCGTTGACGAACAGGTTCGAGATTTCCGCGTTGGTATACATCATCTCCCACAGCTCCATGGCCTTTTCGGGGTACTGGGCACAGTAGGGGATGACGAAGTTGTTCGCCTGCACCACTTCCGTGTAAGAGTTGGCGGGCAAAGTCTCCACCAAAACGATGTCGCGGTTGTTGCCCTTTTCCACTTCCACTTCCTTGCCGGGTTTGATGTTCTCAAACTGGGCAAAGCTGTTGCCAGAAAGCAGGTTGTTCTCCGTGGTGGTGGCGGCGTCGGGCATCAAAAGGCCCTCCTGGCCCCACTGGTACACCATCTCCACAAACTCGCGGTAGGTGTCGGTGGCGTAGAGGTTCACAACCTCGGTGCTGTCCTCAAACAGGTTCTCCAGCACGCCCAGGCTGTCGCCCAGGGAGTCGTAGGGCATCACGTTCTGCATGCCGCCCTGCTGTCAGCTGGGGACCACGCAGTACATGTCGGGGTAAGCCTCGTGGACCTGCAGCAGGATTTCGTGGATTTCGTCAAAGGTGTCCACCCCTTCCACGCTGATGCCCAGCTCATCCAGGATGTCCTGGCGCATCGCCATACCGGCGGCGCGGCGGTTGTCCTTCATGGTGGGCAGGGCGTAGAGGGTGCCGCCGATGGTGCAGGCTGCCAGGTCCTCTTCGTTGATAACGTCCAGGATTTCAGAGCCGTACTCAGGAAGCAGGTCATCCAGGGCGGTGGCGTACTGGTTGCGCACCAGGGCGGGCAGGCCGCCGCTGGCGGAGTTGTAGTTGAGCAGGTCGATCTTCTCGCCGGAGGTGAGAGCCAGGTTGATCTGCTCGCCATCCTGGCCGCGCACCAGTTCCACTTCCACGCCAATGGCGTCGCGGGTGATGGAGCTGACAGCTTCGGCCACCGCGGTGCAGTCGGCAGTGTCGGCGTTGCCGGTGCCCCAAACCACAACATGGCTCACTTCGCCGTTGCCGGCAGAGCCTGTGTCAGAGGAGGCGGCAGTGGAGCTCTCCCCTCCGGCAGCGCTGGTGGTGGAAGAACCCTCAGCTGTGCTGCTGGAGCCCCCGCCATTGCCGCAGGCAGTCAAGCTCGCAGTTAGCAGGCCTGCAAGCAGGACCGTGAAAATCCGTTTTGCTAGTTTCGTCACTTTCAAAGAACTCCTTTCGTCCCCTGCCGGGGTTATTTCAAAAATCATTCTAGGAAAGTTTCGTGATGGGGTTGTGAACAAAATTGTTGATTCTTCTGGAAACGGATGTTGAAAATCCGATATAATCGTGCAAATCAACAAGCTTTTGTTGATTTTTCCAGGAGAGGCTGTTGCTTTTCCGACTTTTTATACATGCAAATAAAATGAATTTGTATAAATATAACATTGTCAGAGAGAGCGCTCCCTCCCGATGCGAAACCAGGCTGCCCTATTCTGCGGGGCAGCCTGGTTTACCGGGGCCTTCCAGCCTCTTTACCGAAAAAAACAGTTTGTCCGGGGAGAACACCACGGCAAGGCCCTTTTCCCGGTAGAACCTCTCCACCAGCCCCAGGGCTTCCCGCTGGAGCTCCGGGGTAAAGCAGCATTCCCCTGGAGGCTCCAGGCAGGCGGTGAAGCAGTCCTTCCACCGCACCTGGTACCGGGTGCCCCGCTCCTCCAGCAGGTGGTTAAGCAAAGCGATGTCGCCGAAAGAAAGGGGAATCATACCGCCGCCTCCCGTTCCACAAAAAAGAGAATCTGGGTGATGTACTCGCTCTCGTCCCCTGTGGTGATGTAGTCGTTTACGCAAAACTCGTAGGAATCCGACAGCAGTTTCAGCCGCCGCTCCCGGCAGAAGGCCAGCAGCCTTTCATACGTGGCGCCAATGGAGAGATAGTCTCCCCGGTGGTACAGGGTGGCGCACAGCCCCCCAGGCAGCCGCTGGATGTTCCCTGCCCGGCTGGTTTTCTCAATGGGCAGGAAGGCCGTGGACGCCTCTGTGTAGCGCTTTGCCAATATGCGCTCCAAGGGCACCCGCACCCCGCTTTGGAAGAAGATGGGCAGCTCCTCTTGAAACGCCTGGGCAAAGCACTGCTTGGTGGCAATGCTGATTTCCCGCAGGGAGTAGGGTGCCTCCACCGGCCGGGTGAGCAGGTACTGCTCCTCCAGCATTTCCAGCCGGGGCGGCTCCCCCTTGTGGAGGTTGGCGTCCTCCAGCTGGGAGCACCGCTGGGAAAGGCGGCTGCGCAGCAAACGCAGCTCCTCCATCTGGCGGTCGATGGCCCCCAGCTGTTCCCGCAGCACCTTCTGGCTGCTCTCGGTGGTGTAGTGCTCCAGCAGCTCCTTGATGCGCTGCAAAGACAGCCCGCTTTTCTTAAGAATAAGGATAGTGTCCAGCTCGTCCAGCTGGCGGGCGGTGTAATAGCGGTAGCCGTTGTTGGGGTCCACATAGGCAGGCTGGAACAGCCCCAGCTTGTCGTAGAAAATCAGCGTCTGCTTGGAGATGTTCTGGTACCGGGAAAGCTCCCCAATGGAAAAGTAGTCTTCCATACGATCCCCCTTGACAATATAGTTACTATATCCTTTATTATAAAAGCAGAAATGGAATTTAGCAAGGAGGTTTTAGTTTGCGTACCATTTCCCCGTGGATGGGGCGGCTGCTCCAGGGCCTCTCCTGGAAAAAGCTCTTTTGGATTCTCCTGGGGGCTGCCATCGCCACCTTTGGCATCCACAATATCCACCAGCAGGCCGGCATCACAGAGGGCGGTGTCATCGGGGCCATGCTCCTGGCCGGCCATTGGCTGGGCTTTTCCCCCTCTGTTATCACTCCGGTGCTGGATGTTGCCTGCTACCTGTTAGCCTGGCGGTACCTGGGCGGGATGTTCATAAAGATATCCGTCCTTTCCACTGCCAGCGTGTCCCTGTTTTACCGCCTGTGGGAGCAGTTCCCCTATATGCTGCCGGACCTCTCCAGCCAGCCTTTGGCTGCGGCACTGCTGGGCGGGCTGTTCGTGGGCATCGGCGTGGGGCTGATTGTCCGCCAAGGGGGCTCCAGCGGCGGGGACGACGCCCTGGCCCTTGTCATCTCCAAGGTGGCAAAGTGCCGGCTGTCCTTTGCCTACCTCTTCACGGACTTGACCGTGCTGGCCCTCTCCCTCAGCTATATCCCCCTGAACCGTATTTTGTTCTCTGTGGTGACAGTGACCCTGTCCTCCTTCCTCATCGACCAGGTGCAGAATTTCTCCCTCCGGCGGCCGGAAAAAGCCTGAAACCCGCTTTACAAAGCCGCAGCGCCCGCCTATAATGGAACCATCACCGGCCCACGCCGAAAGGAGCTGTCCCACCATGAAAATCCCCCAGAACCTGCCGCGCTTTTCCGACTATACCCGGGAGGAGGCCCTCCGCCTGCTGCTGGAGAAGGAATACGGCTGCCCGCCGCCCCAGCCGGACACCTTGGAGTTCCACGTGGTCCGCAGGGAGGAGGACGCCTTTGCCGGGAAGGCCGTCCACGCCACGGTAGAGGCCTGGGCCACCTTCCAGGGGAGGGGCTTTTCTTTCCCCTTCCACCTGGTGTGCCCCAAGGCAGGCCAGCCTGTGCCTGGGGTGGTGCTTCTCAACTTCACCCCCGCTGTGCCGGACCCCTACCTGCCCTCCGAGGAGCTGTGCGACTTGGGATTGGCGGTGGCCTCCTTCCACTGCGGGGACGTATCCCCGGACAACGGGGATTTCACCTCCAAAGCCGGGGGCCTGTTCCAGGTGGACAGAAGCCTGCCCACCGCCCCGGGAAAGCTGGCCCTGTGGGCCTGGGGCGCCAGTGTGGTGCGGGAGTACCTGGCCGCCTGCCCCGAGATTGACCAAAAGGCCGTGGCTGTGGCGGGCCATTCCCGCCTGGGCAAGACCGCGCTGCTGGCCGGCGCCCTGGACAAGCGCTTCCAGTTTGTGTTCGCCAACGAGTCCGGCTGCTCCGGCGCCGCCTTGTACCGGGGCAAGCAGGGGGAGACCGCCGCGGACATCCAGCGGGTGTTCCCCTATTGGTTCAGCCCCAGCTTCGCCAGCTACACCGGGGACCCAGAGCAGCTCCCCTTTGACCAGCATTTTTTGCTGTCCCTCATCGCCCCCCGGAAGCTGTACGTCTCCAGCGCGGCGGAAGACCTCTGGTCCGACCCCGCCGCGGAGTTTTTGGGCTGCCTGGCGGCGTCTCCCGCCTTCGAGGCGGCCGGCGTCCCCGGCTTTGTGTGCGCGGGGGAGGAGCCCCAGCTGGGCCAGGCCTGCCACCAGGGGAACATCGGCTACCACCTGCGGGCGGGCAAGCATTTCCTCAGCCGGGAGGATTGGCGCCAGTTCGCGGCGTATCTGTTTCTCCACCGGGAAAAATAAAGGGACCCCTTGCCAAAGCGCCTCAAACATGGTATGATAATCGAGTTACAGCCGGGCGGCGCTGCTGTCCCGGCTGCGAAAGGGACCATTAGCTCAGTTGGTTAGAGCAGCCGGCTCATAACCGGTCGGTCCGGGGTTCGAGTCCCTGATGGTCCACCACGCCTGCGGTGCGCAATGCGCGCACCGCAGGTTTTTCTTTTCTTCTGCAGTTTTGCGCCCGTGCTTGCAGTGGGTATCTTTTTGCGTGGGAGAAAAGCCTTTGGAGGCCTCCCGGACTTTCAGGGGCTTCCCGCTGCGTGGGGAGCCCCATTCCGCCCGCGCCCCTCTCCGGCCGAAGCCGCTCTTTTTGCCCGTTCCATAGGCACCTGACCAAAAAACTGTGTCCTCCCTCTGGCTTTTTCCGTCAATCTGCATTATAATAGAGGAAACCGCTTTGGCGAATATGCAGAAGGAGGATTTTCATGGAACTGTACGAATACGAGCGTGAACACCGGGACCTGCTGCGCCGGCTGGCCCCCGAGTGCATGGTCCTGCTGAAAAGCGACGGAACCTTCCCCCTGGAGGCTCCCTGTAAGGTAGCCCTCTATGGCAGCGGCGCCCGGGAGACCATCAAGGGCGGCACCGGCTCCGGCGACGTAAACGTGCGCCACTACACCACCGTGGAGGAAGGCCTGGAGAACGCCGGGTTCACCGTCACCACCAAGCCCTGGCTGGAAAGCTACAGCGCCCTGCGCCAGCAGGCCCATGTGGGCTTTGTAGCGGGCATCAAGGAAAAGGCCAAAGAGCTGGGTGTCCCCGCGCTGCTGCTGGGCATGGGCGCCGTCATGCCCGAGCCCGAGTACGACCTGCCCCTGGATGGGGAAGGGGAGCTCTGCGTCTACGTGCTGGGCCGCATCTCCGGCGAGGGCTCGGACCGCCACCCCGCCCCGGGGGATTTCCAGCTGACCCAGACGGAAATCCGGGACATCCTGGCCTGCCGCGAGAAGTACGGCAAGCTCCTGCTGGTGCTCAATGTGGGCGGCGTGGTGGACCTCTCCCCGGTGCTCCAGGTGGAGAATATCCTGCTGCTGTCCCAGACGGGCATGGCCCTGGGCGACGCCTTGGCGGACGTGGTGCTGGGCAAGGCCTATCCCTCGGGCAAGCTGGCCTCTACCTGGGCCAAGTGGGAGGACTACTGCCAGGTGGGCGACTTCGCCCAGCCCGACGACACCCACTACACCGAGGGCGTCTACGTGGGCTACCGCTATTTTGACTCCGTGGGCAAAGAGCCCCTGTTCCCCTTTGGCTATGGCCTGGGCTACACCACCTTCTCCCTGGGTCAGCCCCAGGCCGTCGTGGAGGGCACCCAGGTGACGGTGCGGGTGCCTGTGAAGAACACCGGCGCCGCCCCCGGCAAAGAGGTGGTGCAGTTGTACGCCTCGGTGCCCAGCGGCAAATTGGACCAGCCCTACCAGGCGCTGGCGGCCTTCGCCAAAACCGGCGAGCTGGCACCCGGCGGGGAGGAGGAGCTCACCTTGACCTTCGCCCTGGAGAGCCTGGCCTCCTTTGCGGAGGAGAGCGCCTGCTCCATCCTGGAGGCAGGGGACTATGTGCTGCGCCTGGGCACCTCCAGCCGGGACACCCAGCCCTGCGCCGTGGTGCGCCTGGAAGGGGAAATCCAGGTGGCCCAGCTGTCCCGCATGGGCGGCGAGCCCGGCTTTGTGGATTGGAAGCCTGAAGCTCCCGTCACCGCCCCCGCGCCCCAGGATGTGCCTGTCCTTTCCGTGGAGCCCGACGCCTACCAGCCCCGGCCTGTGCCCGCCCTGCCGGAGATTCCCCAGGACGTGAAAGCGCTGGCGGAATCCCTCTCCAACGAGGAGCTGGCCTACGTGTGCCTGGGCGGCTTCCAGGACGAGGGCAGCAAGAGCGTCATCGGCAGCGCCGGCATGCAGGTGGTGGGCGCCGCCGGTGAGACCACCAACCGCTACCAGGACAAGGGCTTGCCGGTGCTGGTCATGGCCGATGGCCCCGCGGGCCTGCGCCTGAACAAGGACTGCGGTAAGGACGAAAACGGCGCCTATCCTATAGAGGATGTGATGCCCGCCGGATTTGCGGATTTTATGGATGACACCGCCGGCAGTATGGGCTTTTTCGCCAAAGCTCCCGAACGCCATGGGGAGGTATTCCACCAGTACTGCTCGGCGTTGCCCATCGGCACTGCCTTGGCCCAAAGCTGGAACCTGGAGCTCTGCCGTGCCTGCGGCGACCTGGTGGGCGACGAGATGGAGCGCTTTGGGGTGCACCTGTGGCTGGCCCCTGCGCTGAACATCCACCGCAGCCCCCTGTGCGGCCGGAACTTTGAATACTACTCCGAGGACCCCCTCATCTCCGGCAAGGTGACGGCTGCCATCACCCAGGGTGTGCAGAGCCATCCGGGCCGCGGCACCACCATCAAGCACTTCTGCTGCAACAACCAGGAGACCAACCGCATGCTCTCCAACACCCACGTCAGCCAGCGGGCCCTACGGGACATCTATCTCAAGGGCTTTGAGATTGCCGTCAAGGAGAGCCAGCCCCATGCCTTGATGACCTCCTACAACCTGCTCAACGGGGAGCACACCTCCCAGCGCCGCGACTTGATTATGGACTGCCTGCGGGATGAGTGGGGCTTCCAAGGCTTGGTGATGACCGACTGGGTGGTGTCCGCCCTGGCCGGCATCCAGGCCAAGTACCCCGCCGCCCGGGCCTCCGGTTCCATCAAGGCGGGCAACGACATCCACATGCCTGGCAGCCCCCAGGATTACCAGGACTTGCTGGCCGCCCTGGACGACCCCAGCGCCGCCTATCCCATCACCCGCCAGGATTTGCTGGAGTGCGCCCAGCGCATCATCTACATGGTGAAGAAGCTGGTAAAATAAGCGCCCGTTTCGCAATACAACCACAACAGGAAAGCAGTCCGCCGGGCTGCTTTTCGTGTTTTTTCTACTCATCTGCCCAGCAGATTGGAAAGGAGAACCTTATGGAAAAACAGGAACTGGACGCCCTGTTGGCAGAGCTGTCCGCCCAGTTGCGGGAGCTTGGCATCCCCCTGGGTAAGCGCATCGCACCCCAGGTGGAGGTGAACACCCGGGCCCAGCGGCGGCTGGGCTGCTGCGTCTGCCGGGAGGGCCGGTTCACCATCCAGGTGTCCGCCAGGCTGCTGGAGGACGCGCCCCTGCTGCGTGCCACCCTTCTTCACGAGCTGCTCCACACCTGCTATGGCTGCCAGAACCACGGCAAGCGCTGGAAGGCCTATGCCCAGCGGGTGGGGGAGGCCCTGGGGGTGGAAATCACCCGCACCGTCCCCCTGGAGGGCCCGGCCCAGCCCCTGCGCCAAGAGCCGGTCAAGTACCTGCTCCAGTGCCAAAGCTGTGGCCGGCTCATCCCCCGGCGGCGGCTGTCCAAGGCCGTGAAATACCCCAGCCGCTACCGCTGCCCCTGCGGGGGGAAATTGCGGCGGGTAGACATGAGCCCCCTTGCCAAGGAGTGACATCCATCGTATACTAAAACCAGAGGCGCCCCGCGCGAGAAAAAGGGCGCCAGAAAGGGGAGAGCGCACATGTTCAACCGTTGGGTGGAGTTGGCCCTGTTCCACGACACGGCCCTGTTTTCCCAGGCCGTCTCCAAGCTGGAGGCAGCGGGGATTCCCTACAAGGTGAAAGACCAGTCCATCGGCCCCAAAGATAGGCGCACGGGCAGCCTGGGCGGTTCCTCCCGCTTCAACACCCTGTTCCAAATCTACGTCAAAAAGGAGGATTTGGACCGCGCCCGCCACGCCCTCCGCTAACCCCCACCATACAGAAAGGCCGCCGCAGAACCAGCGGCGGCCTTTCTATTGCCCAGTAGGATGAAAAAATAGGAGTGTTGTAAAAAAAGTATAATTTTGCGCCGATATAATTGACAATACTGTTTATTGTGATATACTAAATATAGAAACCAGAAAGCGGTGATGCCCATGCAGAACGGGGATGTGTTCCAATCATCGTAAATCCATTCTTGCGTCCATCAGAGGAGGGCGGATGAAATGAAAAAGAACACAAGAAAGAACTTACGGCAGCTTTTGACGCTGTGCCTGTGCGGGTTTTTCCTGCTTTTGGCCACCGGCTGCCAAGCTCAAGAGGTGGACATTTCCCTACCCACTGGCGAGGAATTGGAGGCCCTGGAATCTGCTGTAGGCTACGAGCTGGACACCCTGCTGGATACGCTGGGCTTGTCGGAAGAAGACCTCACCGAGCCGGATTTGGCAGACCTGGTGCCCGGCCTGCGCGATACCAACCGCTATGTGGAGCTGGATACCATCCGCCTGCGGGAGCGAATCCAAATCAACTCCGACCCGGCGGGCACGGAATACTATGGATTTAGCCAATACTATCTTCTTTATTACCCTGAAAAGGAAGGGGAAGACCTTGTTGTCCCCGCCCGGGCCCTGTATGATACGTTGCTGGAAACTTATGGCACGCCGCAAAGCAGCATCCAGGATAACATGGAGCCTGTAACTGAAGAGGATTGGGAAAAGCTTTCTTCCGGCGATGAGACAAATCTTGGCGATAGCTGGCAGGTAGATGAGTATACTGTCCTCTATTTTTATGTTCTTCTGGATGGGCCTTACCGGCGTATTGAGTTGATGTACGATTGGCCCGAGCTCTACCAGACCCGCATGGTCAACCAGGGCTATCTGGCCCGCGAGGACGCCCCCCTATATTTAGAGGGCGTAGAGTGAAAAGAAAAACCACCCGAGCAACCGTTTGGGTGGTTTTTTCATGTTCAATTCTGATGCACCAGCTGCCGGAATTCCTCCGCGGTGGTGTGGGAGCGGTAGAGCTGCTCCTCGCCCTCGTAGTAGAAGTCGATATACTGGCCGTTCACGTCCACATAGGCGGTGGTGGTTTGGCCGTTGCGGTTCAGTTCCAGCAGGTAGTCCGGATAGTATGTAAACAGGGGGAACTCCTTGTCCAGGGGCTCGGCGTCCTCCAGCACCTGGTAGAAGCCCTCCAGGCGCTGGGCCTTTTGGGAGGAGCTGGCGTTTAAATGGATGAGCTTTGTGTGCTGCCCGTAGCCGTGGGAGAGGTCCAGCGTCAAGGCGTCCGGCTGGGTGCAGCCAGCGCACAAAGCGCACAGCCCCAGGGCAAGCAGCAAGGATAGAGCTTTCTTTTTCATAAGCGGGTCTCCTTTGGGGAGTGGTTTCCTCTATTCTACCCGCTTTCGCGAAAAATGTCAAACGGTGACGCCGAAAAGCTCCTCCGCGTTGCGGTACGCGATGCGCTCCTTCTCGCTGGGGGATAGGTCCGCCGCCTCCAGCAAAGCCTTTTCCGCCGGCAGGGTGCTCCAGGGGCAGTCCGTGGCAAAGAGCACCTTGTCCGCCCCGTGGAGCTTCACCAGCTGGGTAAAGCTGGCCGCGTCCAAAAAATGGGAGGCAAAGGCCGTGTCGAAGTACACGTTCTTTTTCCCCGCCAGATGCTTGGCAGCCTCCTGGGGCGTGTCCATGCCGCCCATGTGGGCCGCGATGATGGTCAGCCTGGGGAATAGGTCCGCAATCTTGCCCAGCACGTCCGCAGGGCAGTGAATCAAGTTGGGGGAGAGGGGGTCCCGCCCGGTGTGGAAGGCGATGGGCAGCCCCAGCTTCTCCGCCTGGGCGTAGATGGGCAGCGCCCCCTCGTCGCCAATGAAGAACTCCTGGTAATCCGGGTGCAGCTTAATGCCGTACAGCCCCATCTCCTTGATGCGCTCCATCTCCTCCAGCGCGTTCTCCGCGTAGGGGTAGACGCTGCCGAAGCAGTAGAGGTTCCCGTGCTGGGACTCCTTGGCGAAGTTGTTCACCGAGGTCTGCTGGTGGGCGTTGGTGGCGATGTGCAGCACCATACCCCCGGCGCAGCCGCATTCCGCGAAGTTCTTTACCGTGCCGGAGCGGGTGCCGTCGCTGTGAGTCTCGCACTGGCTGATTTCCCGCAGCTTGGGCAGCGCCTTGCCTGCCAGCTTGTCCGGGAAGAAGTGCACGTGTGTGTCAAAGAATTTCATAGAACGCTCCTTACAATGAGAAAAGAGGCCCTCCCACTGGGAAAGCCTCTCTTATTGTGACGTAAATCAGTCAGAAGTGTAGGGCAGCAGCGCCAGATGACGGGCGCGCTTGATGGCCACAGTCAGGGCGCGCTGATGATACGCGCAGGTGCCGGTCACACGGCGGGGGAGGATCTTGCCTCTCTCGGAGATGAAACGGCGCAGCTTGGCCACGTCCTTGTAATCGATGAACTCAGCTCTGTCCACGCAGAAGCTGCAAACCTTTTTGCGTCCCTTGCGCCCACCGCGGCGGACTTCTCTTTCGGGTCTATCTGCCATGCCAAAAAGCCTCCTTTGCTTTTAGTCAACGGGGAGTGGCACCTGCCATTAGAAGGGCAGGTCGTCATCCCCCAGGATTTCTTCAAAATCCTCGCTGCTCCCGCTGGAATAGGCGGGGGCAGGCTCGCTGAACGCGGCCGGCTGCTGGGGCGCGGGGGCGCTGGGCCGGGCGTAGCTCTGGCCATAGCTTTGGCCAAAGTCATCCCCGCCGGCGTTATCCCGCTTAGAGCCCACAAAGCTTACATCGTTGGCCTGGATTTCCACAGCCTTGCGCTTGTTGCCGCTGCGGTCCTCATAGCTCCTGGTCTGGATGGAACCCGTCACCGCCATCATCTGGCCTTTGGTGAAGTATTTGCAGACAAATTCCGCCGTGTTCCGCCAAGCCACCACGTCAATCCAGTCGGTCTGGCGCTCCTCGCCCTGCCGGGAGTAGTTCCTGCTCACCGCCAAGGTGAAAGAGGTCACAGCCACACCGGAGGCAGTATGTCTCAGTTCTGGGTCGGCCGCAAGCCTTCCTACGATAGCCGCTACATTCAGCATGTTTGTGCACTCACTTTCTCAAAATCACTCTGCGGATTCCGCGGCGGGAGCTTCCACAGCTTCCACGGCGATGGCTTCCACATCAATGTTGTTCTCTTCAGCCTTCTTGGCCTTCTGGGCGTTCAGGGCAGCCACGTGGCGGGGGTCCCGCTTGACAATGAGATTGCGCAGGATGCCGTCGGTAATGCCAAGGCGCCGGTCCAGCTCGGCGGTGAAATCGGGGCCGCTCTCGAAGTTGATCAGAGTGTAGTAGCCCTCGGTCTGCTTCGCGATGGGATAGGCGAAGCGGCGCTTCCCCCAATCGTCAACACTTTCAACAGTACCGTGCTCCGCGATGAGAGCCTTGAACTTGTTCACCAGTTCCGCGCTGCCTTCTTCCCCGAGCTTCGCGGAAGTGACGATCACGACCTCGTACAGGTTCTTTCCTTCTGCCATTTTGTATTGCACCTCCTTTTGGTCTTTTGGCCCCGGGCAGTTGTTTTGTCCCGGAGCAAGGATGAATGTTCGCTACAAGGTAACGAAAATCAACGGGTAATATTATACCGGTAACCGGAGAAAAAGTCAAGCAAAAACTTCCTTTATTCCAAGTAAGTTTCCATGGCCAGCTCCATCAAATGGACAGCTTTCCCGCCTCCCAGAGAAATGCCGGCGGTACACCGGTTGCAATAGGTCACAGCCAGAGGGGCGGTATACTTTGCCGCCTGCTCCGCGAAAAGCCGAGCCTGCTCCTCCTCTGGAAAATCATACAGCGGCACGCCGGGCCGCGCGTTGACCAGAGCGATGTTTTCCGGCAGGTGAGGCTCAAAGTGCAGGTTCCCGCAAAACACCGAGCGCTCCCGGTTTTCCTCCATCTCCCGGACCTGGACCCTCATCTTCCCCAGGCAGGAGCGCACAGCCTGGAAGATTTCCGGGTGCTTCCGGTCCCGCCAGCAGTCCTGCACGTTGACAACCAGCCCGCTGTAATCCGGCCAGGGAAAGTCCTCCTGTCTGTCCAGCCACACAAACAGGTTTTCCAGCAGGAGCTGATTGCCCTCCTTGGCCTCCAGGGTTTCCCGGCAGGCCTGGCAGAAGTAAAGGGCCGTGTCCCCGCCTGGGTAGGGTGTCTTGTCCACCCGGCAGCAGCCCGCCACCGGCATCCGTTCCTTCATGTAGTCCCGCAGCCGTTTCGCCGCCTGGGGGCTGGCCTTCGTAAAGTTGCAGCTGGGAAAATAAATGGCCGCCATTCTTCACCGCTCCTTTCAAAAAATCCCCCCGGCGGCGCCAGGGGGCAGATCGTTTGTTCAAAGCGTCTTGCACAGCTCCTTCAAATAGGCCCGGAAGTCCTTGCCTATCTCCGGGTGCCGCAGGGCCACTTCCACGCTGGCCTGCATAATGCCCAGCTTGTTGCCCATGTCGTACCGGGTGCCGGTAAAGTCCACGGCGGTCATGCCGTCCCGGCGGGCCAAAGTGGCCATGGCGTCGGTCAGCTGGATTTCCCCGCCCGCCCCGGGAGGGGTGTTGTCCAGGATGTCAAAGATTTCCGGCGGCAGCACGCAGCGGCCCAAAATGGAGTACAGGGAGAACTCCTGGCCGGGCTGGGGCTTTTCCACCATGTCCGTGCAGCGGAAGTAGTTGTCCTGAATGTGCTCCACCTTGAGGGACGAGTACTTCCGGATGGCCTCCCGGGAGACCTCCTTCACGCCCACCACGCCGCTGCCGAACTGCTCATAGGCGCGCATCAGCTGGCCGCAGGCGGGGTCCTCGCCCAAAATCACGTCGTCGCCGTACAGCACGGCAAAGGGCTCGTCCCCCACAAATTCCCGGGCGCAGCCAATGGCGTGGCCCAGGCCCTTTGTCTCCTTCTGGCGCACGTAAAAGATGTTTGCCAGCTTGGAAATGCCTACCACCTGGTTTAAGATGGCCTCCTTGGCGGGGTCGCCGGCCAGGCGCCGCTCCAGCTCGGGGGCGCGGTCGAAGTGGTCCTCCAACAGGCCCTTGCCCCGGTTGGTGATGATGAGGATGTCCTCAATGCCGGAGGCAGCCGCTTCCTCCACTATATATTGGATAGCGGGCTTATCCACAATGGGGAGCATCTCCTTGGGCATCACTTTGGTGGCGGGCAATACGCGGGTGCCAAGGCCCGCCGCAGGGATAACCGCTTTGCGAACTTTCTTCATACTTCGAAAACTCCTTCTCAAACAGAAATCTTTCCTCGCTTTACAACCACAGGGGCAGGTTGACTACCAGCATATAGCACACAAACAGGCACACGGCAATGGAGGTGTTCACGCCGCCCCGGGCGTCCAGGGTGTTGTTGGGGTCGCCGTCGTTGCCGGTGGCCTTCACCTTTCGCACCGTGCGGACGCAGTGGCGCATATACATCTTATTGCCGCGGAAGCCCACAATGAGCATCACCACCAGCATGGCTGCAACAATCACAAGCGGCAGGTAAAAGCAGAATAGGCTCAAGGGGTCCTGGGCCAACAGCTGGCTTATGACAATGCTCTGCTCCGTGGTGATGCCTGCCTGGGTGGTCAAATCCACGCCGGCCTGCTGGGCCAGCTGGGTGTATATGGGCAGCCACACCAAATAGCACACCGCCTGCAAGGCGATGAACAGCGCAAACATGATGGCCGTGACAATGGCCCCGTACTTGTACTGCTTGCGGTAGAGCATCCACGCCCCGGAGAACAAAAACGCCGAGAAGTTAAACTTGTTCTTGCCGGTCTGCTTCATATAGCGGAATACCGGCATGTAGTAGGCGGTGTTCTGCTTGACCAGCTTGGAGGCATCCCCAAAGGAGACGCCGGTGTCCAGCACCTCGGCGGGGGAGACGCCGCCCATGGGGTCAAAGGCAAAGGGCGGCACCGTGCCGCCAAAGCCGGTGCGGGGCGGGGGATAGGCGCCATAGCCGCTCCCCTGCTGGGTGGCCCCGCCGTAGGGGCCTTGGGCGCCGCCCTGGTTGACGGCGGTGTTGTTGTACTGCCGCGGCTCCCCAGTGAGGGAGGCCCCGCAGCGGTTGCAGAACAGGGCGCTGTGGCCGTTCAGGGTGCCGCACACCGGGCACTCCTGGTCCTTGATTTCCGCCCGGGGGTCTGGCGCCTGGGGCGGGGCAGGCGGCTTCCACTCCTTGCCTTCTTTATGCAGGTCGTCGAAAATACACGCGCCTTTTTCCTGATAACAAGCCCGGTGGTAGGGTGCGCCGCACTCCGGGCAGACGACAATGTCATCCCCCGAGCGGAAGGGCACCCCGCACACAGGGCACTTGATTCCAGTGTAATCCAGCATAAGTGGTCCTTTCCATAAAGAGATAAGAAATGAGGTAGATTTTTCATCAAGCCTATTTTACACGATTCCTGTCAAAAGCGCAACGAAAACCCCCGGAATTTTCACTCTGTTAATATTTTTTACAGTTTCGAAGCAAATCCCTCCGGCCTTCCCAGGGCGGAAAGCCCCGTCCCAAGGCCCATTTCCCGGGAAAACTTTCGTCCCCGCCGGCCTTTTGGAGTTTACAACGCCCCTGGTTTCCTGTATAATAGCCAGAGAATATGTTTTGGAAAGGTTGTCCGTGAGATATGCTGCAATTTGAAGAATTGAAACGGGAGCTGGAAGAGCAGGAAGCTGCCCTCCAGGACTTAGGCCAGGCCCTGGGCCTGGAAAAGCTGCGGGAAGAGGTGGAGATGCTGGAGCACAAGTCCGCCGAGCCCGGCTTCTGGGACAATATGGAGCAGGCCCAGAAAATCACCCAGCGCATGGCCGCCCTCAAGGGGAAGGACGAGGCCTATCAAAAGCTCCAAAGCCGCGCCGGGGACTGCATGGCCCTTATCGAGATGGGCGACGAGGCCGAGGACCTCTCGTTGGTGGACGAGGCCAAAGAGGAGATTGAATCCATTAAAAACGAGATTGCCTCCATGAAGCTATCCACCTTGCTCACCGGCGAGTACGATAAGAACAACGCCATCCTCACCTTCCACGCCGGTTCCGGCGGCACCGAGGCCCAGGACTGGGCCGAGATGCTGTTCCGCATGTACAACCGCTGGGCCGAGCGCCACGGCTTTAAAGTCACCACCCTGGACTACCTGGACGGCGACGAGGCCGGCCTGAAAAGCGCCTCCATCATGGTGGAGGGCGAGAACGCCTATGGCTACCTGAAAAGCGAGGCGGGCGTCCACCGGCTGGTGCGCGTGTCCCCCTTTGACGCCGCGGGCCGCCGCCACACCTCCTTCAGCTCTTTGGAGGTCATGCCCGAGATGGAGCTGGACAACACCGTGGAGATCCCCCCGGAGGACATCAAGATGGAAGTCTACCGCGCCAGCGGCGCCGGCGGCCAGAAGGTCAACAAGACCTCCTCCGCCGTGCGGCTCATCCACATCCCCACGGGCATCACCGTGTCCTGCCAGGTGGAGCGCAGCCAGTTCCAGAACCGGGAAGTGGCCATGAAGATGCTGGTGGCCAAGCTGATGGAAATCAAAGAGCGGGAGAACCTGGAGAAAATCTCCGACATCAAGGGCGAGCAGAAGGAAATCACCTGGGGCAGCCAGATCCGCTCCTACGTGTTCATGCCCTACACCATGGTCAAGGACCACCGCACCGGCTATGAGACCGGCAACGTCAACGCCGTGATGGACGGCGACTTGGACGGCTTCATCAACGCCTACCTCACCGCCCAGAGCCAGGGCACCTTGGGGGAGAACATCGAATAAGCCAGCCTGCTAGAAGGGAGGGGGAAGCGTTCCCCTCCCTTTTTGTCACCCTCCCGCCGCCCCGCCATATACTGGAGGGAAAGGGGGCGCGCGTATGGGCGACCACATCTATTATTACGGTAGGCCATGTTGCTGTCCCGGCCCGCAAGGACCTCCCGGCTCCACCGGGGAGCAGGGGCCTCCCGGCCCACCCGGGCCAACGGGGGAGAGGGGCCCCACCGGGCCAACCGGCGCCCCAGGGGAGCCAGGGCCCGCGGGCTCTACTGGTCCCCAAGGCCCCACTGGTCCCACCGGCAGCACCGGGCCTGAAGGGATTCCAGGCCCCCAAGGCGCCACGGGAGCCACAGGGCCTGCCGGTCCTCAAGGCGTCACCGGCCCCACCGGCCCCACTGGCCCCACAGGTGCCACAGGACCCCAGGGCGTCCCTGGCGCTACAGGTCCCGCCGGAGCCACCGGCAGCCCAGGGCCCACAGGCGCGGTTGGGCCCACCGGCCCTACAGGCGCCACAGGCCCCCAGGGGGAAACCGGCCCCACAGGCGCCGTCCCGCCGGACAGCGCTGCGTCCTTTTACACATACCAAGCGCAGTTCTCCCAGGGGCAGCTGATGGATTTGTTTCCTGCCGTGACGGACCCCACCGGGGCCATCACCCAGCCGGGCAGCCAGACCATCGCCTTGCAGCCCGGGGACTACCTGGTCTCCTACAAGGTGTCCGCCACGTTGAACCAGCCAGGCTATATGCAGGTGACCCCCAGCTATGGCGGCGCGCCCCACCTGGAGTACGGCGTCTACTTTGCCACCACGGCGACAGGCTCCAGCGCGGTGGGCTCGGCGCACTTCATTTTGCCGGCCCCCAGCGCCACCACCTTTTCCCTGACCTATTCCGGCTCTGTCCCGGCCCAGAACGGGGAGGTAAACCTCACCTTCCTGCGCCTGCGCCGTCCTGGCTGAAAGCCGTCCGCCCCTCCCGCTGGGCGCGGGCGGCTTTTTCTGTGGGAGGGACGGGTAGAAAGGCACACATTTTAACTTGCGCTTTTGTGAAAAACAGTGTATAGTAAAGCTAAACCATCCCCGGATTTTTCCCGGGGCCGTGAAAGGGGAATGCCTGTGGAAGTGATAGATTTTGTCTGGCTGGGGATTGCCATCCTGGCCGCTGTGGTAGAGGCCATTGTGCCCAGCCTGGTGTCCGTGTGGTTTGTGCCCGGCAGCCTGGCCGGCCTGGTTGTCAGCCTGTGCGGCGGCCCCATCTGGCTGCAAATCTTTGTGTTCCTGGCGGTTTCCTTGGCCTGCCTGGCCTTTACCCGGCCCTTGGCGAAGAAGCTGCTGGTCCATCACAAGGAGCGCACCAACGCCGATAGGGTGGTGGGCGCCACCGGCATTGTCATCCAGGACATCGACAATGTGGTTTCCACCGGCCGCGTCACGGTGATGGGCAACAGCTGGTCCGCCCGCTCCACCCAGAAGGACGGGAAAATCGAGGCGGGCAGCCGGGTGCGCATCGAAAGGATAGAGGGGGTCAAGCTGCTGGTCACCCCGGTGGAGCCCCCGCAGCCGTAAACAAACGAGATTATTGTGGAAAGAGGAGAGGTAGTTATGGGTCCTGCTATGTTTGGCACGTTGGTTTTTGTTGTTATCTTGATTGTGTTCCTTTTGGCCATTATCGTGGCCAATATCAAAATTGTCCCCCAGGCCCACGCCTTTGTGGTGGAGCGCCTGGGCGCGTTCCACGCCAGCTGGGGCACCGGCCTCCACGTGAAGATTCCCTTTATCGACCGCATCGCCAAGAAGGTCAGCTTAAAGGAGCAGGTCATCGACTTCCCGCCCCAGCCTGTCATCACCAAGGACAACGTCACCATGCAGATTGACACGGTGGTCTATTTCCAAATCACCGACCCCAAGCTCTACGCCTACGGCGTGGAGAACCCCATCTCCGCCATTGAGAACCTCACCGCCACCACCCTGCGGAACATCATCGGCGAGATGGAGCTGGACCACACCCTCACCTCCCGGGACGTGATTAACAGCAAAATCCGGGTGGTGCTGGACGAGGCCACCGACGCCTGGGGCATCAAGGTCAACCGGGTGGAGCTGAAAAACATTGTGCCGCCCAAGGAAATCCAGGATTCCATGGAGAAGCAGATGAAGGCCGAGCGGGAGCGCCGGGCCAAAATCCTGGACGCCGAGGGCGAGAAGCGCAGCGCCATCCTCATCGCCGAGGGCGAGAAGGAGTCCGCCGTGCTGCGGGCCGAGGCCGTGAAGGAGACGAAAATCCGGGAGGCCCAGGGCGAGGCCGAGGCGGTGCTCACCGTGCAGCGTGCCGTGGCCGATGCCATCAAGCTGATGAACGAGGCCAACCCCAGCGAGCAGGTCATCGCCATCAAGAGCCTGGAGGCCTTTGAGAAAGCCGCCGACGGCAAGGCCACCAAGATTATCATCCCCTCCAACATCCAGAGCCTGGCGGGCCTGGCCACCTCCCTCAAGGAGCTGGTGGTGGATACGCCCCCCGCGGACAGAGGGTAAGCTGGAAACAAAGGGAAGCGCCCGGGCGCTTCCCTTTTCTATATTTCCCTATATTCCCCAAGGGAATCAAAACCACCTCTGGGGCGGCTATACTAAGCTTAGAGAAGCGGCCCGCCGTGGCCGCGAAAGGAGGAGCTGCCTATGAAAAAGAACCGCCTGTTGCAGAAAGCCGCCTTGCTGTGCGCCGCCGCCCTGGCGCTGCCCTTTTGCCTAGGGGCCGCCCCGGAGAGCGCGCCCGGCGGGGGAGGGGATACCGTCCTGGTGGAGCCCCACATCATGCTCCCCGGGCCGGACGCCCCC